>JAEEGL011699076.1_pt1 | contig 10957 bp, 11 predicted proteins | sample 9134231 | NCBI WGS metagenome assembly JAEEGL01 (sample SAMN16246548, study PRJNA631951) | gut metagenome | biome: gut microbiome; feature: rumen; material: fiber-attached | host: Bos | place: Iran: Karaj | collected 2018-10 | reverse complement strand
TCCACGGCGATGTGGACTACGGTGATTCCGGCGCTGAACGTGCTGGACGTGCCGTTCCTGCTTCCGAATTACGATTCGGTGGCGAAGGCTATCGACGGCGGTCTCGGCAAGACGCTGGAGGCGGAGTTCGAGAAAAAAGGCGTGAAGAACCTGATTTGGGCCGATTACGGCTATGTGCAGTTCGCGAACAACAAGCGACCGCTGACGAAGCCGGAAGATTTCGCAGGGCTCCAGCTTCGCGGGTATGGCCAGATTCCGGCGGAGACAATTAAGGCGCTGGGCGCGTCGCCGGTCACGATGGGCTCGGCGGAGGTCTATATGGCGATCCAGCGCGGCACCATCGACGGACAGACCTCCGGCACTACGGCGATGTTCGCGCGGAAAATCTATGAAGTCGCGAAGTATCTGACAATCACGAACCATGCGTTTTGCGAGTTCTCGCTGGCGATGAACAAGGCAAAGTGGGACAGCCTGTCGCCGGAGCAGCAGAAAGCGCTGGCGGAGGCCGCGAAGGAAATCCGCGACGAGATCCGCAAAGAGACGAAGGCCGAAGACGAAAAGACCACGGAGGCGCTGAAGCAGGCGGGGATGGAAGTCTTCACGGTGCCGGCGGCGGACGTGGCAAAGTGGCAGGCAGCGACGATGTCTGTACGCGAAAACTTCATCAAAGATAACGGCGAGCTTGGCCAGAAAGTCGTCGACGAGTGCCTGAAAGCGAGCAAGTAAAGAAGAGTGGAGAGTGGAAAGTGGAGTGAATGGCGCTCTGCGATTCACTCTCCTTTCTATGAGAAGGGATGAAAATGGAGAAACTGTTTCATGTCTATGACCGCGCCCTGCTGGCGCTTTCGCGGCTGGCGGCGATCGTCGCCGGGCTTTGCATCCTGGCGGTGGCATTCATTGTCTGTTATGAGATCGTCATGCGCGGGCTTTTCGGCTCGCCGACGGAATGGGTGCTGGAAATATCCACATATCTGATCATCGCGGCGGGTTTTCTGGGCTTCGGCGTCACGCTTCGCAGGCGCGGCCATATTCAGGTCGATTTCGTTGTCGAACGGTTTTCGCCGAAGGTGCGCTGCGTTTTGGAGCTTTGTATGACGGCGTTCTCGGTGCTGCTCTTTTTCGTCTTTATGACGGAAAGCACCGATTTTGTGCTGACTTCCTACGAGTACCATAAATTGTCGCCGTCGATTCTGCGGTTTCCGCTCTGGATTCCGCAGCTTCCTCTTGTGCTCGGCTCCGGATTGCTCTTTTTGGAGCTCGTCCGGCAGGCCTGGGCGGACGCGCTTGCACTCGCCAAAGGTGATTTTTCCGAATTTCGGACGGACGCGGCAGAAGGGCGGGATGACTGATGCTGCTCGGTTTTTCCTTGTTCATCATTTTGCTGCTTGTGGCGGGTATGCCCGTGGCCTTCGCGCTGTCGTTGTCCGGCGTACTCGGTATGTTTGCCTTCCTCGGCGGCGTGTCGGCGTTCCCGCAGATTCCCGTCATCGCTTATAAGACGCTGGACGATTTCGTGCTGACTGCCGTGCCGCTCTATATCCTGATGAGCCAGATCCTTTTAAAGGGACGCGTCGGCAGCGAACTTTTCGAGCTGGGAAGCAAATGGCTTGGCCATTTGCCCGGAGGTCTCGGCGTCGCAACGGTCTTTGCCTGCGCAATCTTTGCGGCGATTTCCGGCTCCAGTGTCGCCACTGCCGTGACTATCGGCGCGATGGCGATTCCTGAGATGCTGGCGCGTGGATATAAGCGTACCGTCGTGCTCGGCACGGTGGCGGCGGGCGGAACTCTCGGCATCTTGATTCCGCCGAGCATTCCGATGATCCTTTACGGCGCCATTACCGACGAATCCGTCGGCAAGCTGTTCTTGTCCGGCGTCATGCCGGGAACGCTTTTGACGCTGCTTTTCATCGCGTACGTCGTCTTCATGTCCGGCGATATGGAGCGGCAGGCGCCCGCGACCTGGGAGGAGCGGTGGGCGATTTTGCGTCACGCGGTTTGGGGGCTCTTGCTGCCGATCATCGTCGTCGGCGGTATTTACACTGGCGCGTTCACACCTACGGAGGCCGCAGCCGTCGGAACGGTTTACAGTCTTGTCATCACCTTTTTCATCTATCGGACCGTCAAGCTTTCCGACCTGCCGGAAATTTTGGAGGACAGCGTCAAGACCACTTCGATGATTTTTGCGATCATGATCGGCGCGATGCTGTTCGGCTTTATCCTGACCGCGCTTCAGGTGCCGCAGGCGCTGATGGCGGTGGTCACGGAGAGCGGCATGAACCGCTGGTTGATTTTCCTCGGCGTCAACTTTGTGCTTTTGGTTCTCGGCTGTGTGCTGGAAACCGTGTCGATCATCCTGATCACTCTGCCGATGCTTTACCCCATCATGCGGCATCTCGGCTTCGATTTGATTTGGTTCAACGTGGTGCTGTTGATCAATATGGAACTGGCGCTGATCTCGCCGCCGATCGGAATGAATCTTTTCGTCATCAAGGGCATCAGCCCCGACAGCAAGATTCAGGAAATCATTCGCGGCTCGCTCCCTTTCGCGCTGATCATGGCTGCGGAAATCGCGCTGCTCTGCTTCGCGCCGGGGCTGGCCACATGGCTGCCGCAAGTGCTGAAATAGACGCTGTCGGCCTTTGCCCGCTTGCCTGCGTCAGCGATGGAGTCATGAAAGCCGCGTCTTAAAAAGGCGTGGCTTTTTTGCGCGCGCGAGGCTATAATAACAATATGAGTATGAGGAGGAATTGTCATGTTTTCTTATACGTATCAGACAAAAGGGACATGTTCAAAAGCAATCGAGGTCGAGTTGGACGGAAAGACAATCCGGCGCGTCTCGTTTGCAGGCGGCTGCCCCGGGAATCTGGCAGGCATATCGAAACTGGTCGAGGGCATGGACATAGATGTAGTGATCGAGCGTTTCGCGGGAACGACGTGCGGCCCGCGCCCGACTTCCTGCCCAGACCAGCTTTCCGTTGCATTGCGCGAGGCATACGCGGCGCAGCAGGGCGCAGGGGCGTGAGGAGGAAGCGAGATGCTTTTTGACAGTCATCTGCATACAGAATTTTCGGCGGACTCGGAGATGAAAGCGCGGGACGCGCTGGCGCGCGCCGAAACGCTTGGGATTGGGCTCGTGTTTACCGAGCATATTGATTTCAGCTATCAGGGCAAACTGAACTTCATCTTCTCGCCGGAGGAATACTGGGCGGCTTATGAGCCGCTTCGCGGCGAGCGGCTTTCGCTCGGCGTCGAGCTCGGCATGGTGCCGGGGGAACTTGAGATGGCGAAAGCGTTTTTGGCGCGGGCTCCGTTTGACGAGGTGATCGGCTCGATCCATTTGATTGACGGCGGCGATATTTACGAGCCTTCGACCTATGAGGGGAAAACGCAGCGGGAGGTTTATCTGCGCTATTTTACGCTGATGCGGGACATGGTGCGCCAAAATCCGTATATCGACACATTGGCGCATATTGATTATATTGCGCGTTATGCGCCGTATGCGCGGCCGGGCATTTCCTATGAGGACTGGCACGATGCGATCGACGAGGTCTTGCGCGCGGCGATTGACACGAACACGGCGCTTGAGATCAACACGCGGCGCTTTGGAGACCGTCTTGCGATGAAAGAACTGGCGCCGATCTATCATAGATTTGCAGAGCTTGGCGGGCGCGACGTCACACTCGGCTCAGACGCCCATCGGCCTGAGACGGTCGGCGCGCACCTTGCACTTGCGGCGCAGATGGCGGACGCGTATGGCCTTTCCGTCGTCACTTTCCACGAGCGCAAGCGTGTTAAACTCCGCTGAGTACGTTTGCGTTTTGCGTCTAAACATGATAAGATAAAATATAGTGATTCGACGGCAGGGACGTTGCCGCTTGGAAGGGGACAAGGAAACGGTATGGCAAAGAAAAAACCGCTTGCGATTGTTATCGGATCGTTTCTCGATCCGTCAAGACAAGTTTGGTCGCCCAATGCGCATGCTTTTGAAACGGCGAAAGAGGCGGTGGAGTACCTCGGCAAGCGGGACGCATATTATGACGACCTTGCTTACGAGCTGAAAGTCAAGAAAGAGGAGCTTCCCGAGGCGCTGGAGCAGATGAATCCCGTGATTACGATGGAAGCCTTGATTCGCGTATTGCAGATGAATCCGGGTATGGCCATCAAGACCTTTCGGACCATCCGTGACGCGGAGGCGTTTCTCAATTTCATTGAACAGGTTGCCGAAAAGAACGACAAAGAGCGCGCCCGCGGACGTTTGATATAAGGGCAGGCGCCGCATCTGAGCAAGAGAACAATCCTGTTGCCTTTTTACAAGGCAACAGGATTTTCTGTTTTGCGATGAAAAATTCTGCACCGCATATATTTTCTTCGAAGGAAAGATGGTGTATGATACTGATGTATGTTTATTGAGGTGATATGAAATGAGACTCAAAGAGACGTCGGAATGTGCGTGCTTGTTTTGCGGCGGGAAGGACGGCGTACAGGTCGTCGCGCGGGACGACGGCGCGGCGGCGGTTGCAATTTGCGCAGCGTGCCGCAAGGAACTTATGACGGCGTGGTCGTCCGGTGTCATGCCGGAAGCGGCGGCACAATCGGAGCAGGGGTACAGCGACGCAGCGAAGCGTGTGATGGCGGAAGCTGCCGCCATGACCGAGGAAGCGTTTGAAGACAAATATTTGTCGGACGAAGTGGATCGCGTGGTTTTCGAGTATGTGCGCGGCTACGGGCAGACGGAGCTTCTGGGCGGCGCGATGGGGCTTCTTTCCATCATGACCGAAGAAGGCGCGGAAGTCGTTCAGGAACATATCGACGGGCTTGCCGATAAGGGATTGATTTATTCCGTGGCAGGGAAGCCAGGCTGGTATGGCGCGGATTATCCGTTTGCCGACGATTGAGCCTTCCCCTCAAGGGGAGAGCTAAGATACATTCTCACGGTTTCTAATACAAATTTAATTCCCCTTTCACTTGTCTATAAAAACGTGATTTTATGATGAAATTGGTTAAAAGCAGTTGGGATTTCAGCAAGGATAGGAAGTGAGCACAATGAAGAAACGGGGACGCGGAAAACTGGCGGCATTGGCGGCGGCGCTTCTGCTTTGCGGAAGCACGGTCGGCGAAGCGGCGGCGCTTTCCATACAGGAAGCTGTCGATCTTGCGATAGCGCAGAATACGTCGCTTCGCATTACGGAGATGGGCGAGGACACGGCGCGGGCGGATCTCAAAAGCGCACGCGGCGCGAACAGCTTCGACTTCGGTCTCAGCGGCAGCCTGACCGACGGCAAGATAAACAACGAATCGCGGCAGGATAACGGCTCCCTTTCTCTTAGCGTGGGACTGCCGATTTATTCCGGCGGCAAGAATCAGGCGAAAATCGAAAGCGCCGAGATTGGCGTGGACGCGGCGCGGCTTAAGACGGAGCGCGCGCGTGAGGATTTGCGTCTGTCGGTCATCCAGGCATATTACAACGTGCTGGAGGCAAAGAAAAAGATAGAGATTGGGCAGGAAACCGTCGAGAAATACCAAGCGCACTTGACGAATGTGGAGCAGCTTTTCACGGCGGGCAGCAAGGCGCGTCTCGACGTGCTTCGTTCCTCGGTAGAGTTGACGAACGCACGGCAGAACCTGCTGAAAGCGGAAAACGACCATGAGGTCAAGCTCTTGACGCTGAAAAATCTGCTCCGGATCGATGCGAAAGAAGAATTGATCCTGACCGAGGATTTCAAGTTCGTGCCGTTTCATCCGGGTATGGACGCCTGCGTCGATTATGCGTATCTCCATCGGAAGGATCTTCTGATCGACGTCTACAACTTGAAACAGCGGGAGCTGGATGTCAAGGCGGCGCGGGCGGGATTCCTGCCGTCGCTGCGGTTGTCCGCTTCTACGGGCGCTTCCGAGCGCTTCAATCCCGGCTCGGACAACAGCCACAATTACCAAGTCGGCCTTTCGGCAAGCTGGAATCTTTTTGACAGCGGCGTGACAGAGGCTGCCGTGGACAAGGCGAAAACGGCCCGCGACCAGGCGGAGCTGACGCTGGTGAAGGATAAAGAGGACATCAGCTTTGCGGTGCGTCAGCTGTATTACAGCATGCGCGAGGCGGAGCGGCGGTTCGCCGTGACGAAAGCGGCAGTCAGCGAAGCAGAGGAAGATTACTATATCGCCAGTGAAAAGTACCGCGCAGGGCAGGGAATCCTGCTGGACATCATCGATTCCCAGGAGGCGCTGGCAACGGCGGAATTGAATTTCAACAGCGCACAGTACGATTACGCGCGATTCAAAGCGGCGGTAGAAAACGCCATGGGGCTGGGACTCGGGGAAGACCCGGGGATTGCCGACCCGGAGCGGACTGCAGAGCGCGAGGCGTTTTTCAGAGAAAGGGGCATCGTTCCGAACGGACCGCGGGCCTCCAAGGATTATCGCCGTGCGAAGGAAATCATCGATGCGAACACGCCTGCGAAGTGGGCAGAGCAAGCCGCGAAAGAAGCGGCGGAAGCACGAGAGGGGAAGGGTGACAGATGAAAGGTATAACAAAGGCGGCTGTCGCCGTCCTCATCGTTGCGGTGGCGGCTTTCGGAGGCTGGCAATGGTACCAGGGCAAGCAGACGGCGACGGAGCAAGCGAAAATCGAAACAGTCAAAGTGAAGAAAATGGATTTGAAGGCCACGGTATCGGCGACGGGCACACTCCGTCCGGTGGATTCGGTCGAGGTCAGCTCGAAAATCACGGCGCGTATCAGCTCCGTGCTCGTCAAGGAGAACGATCGCGTGACGGCGGGGCAAACGGTTGCGACGCTGGACGGCAAGGACTTCGAGGCGAAGCGCGAACAGGCGCAGTACAAGGTCATCAACGCGAAAGCGAAATATGACCGTGTGTCTTATCTCTACAGCATCGGCGCGGATACGCAGGACGAGTATGAAGACGCCGTTTATAACTACGACACGGCGCTCAGCGCGCTTTCCGTCACAGAGTCCGATCTCGCGGAGACGGTCATCACCGCGCCGATGGACGGCGTCGTCGTTGGCGAACCCTTGACGCCGGGCACGATGGCGGTACAGGGCAACGCGAATCCAACGGTCATCATGCGAATCGCCGACCTTTCGAAGAAACAGATTCGCGCGAAAATCGACGAAACGGATATCGGCAGCGTTCGCGTCGGGCAGAAGGCGACGTTCACAGTCGACGCGTTCCCGAAATCGACGTTTACGGCCACGGTGTCGAAAATTTCCCAGACGGATGTGACGAACAGCTGGGAGGCGTCCACGTCTTCTTCGTCGTCATCTTCGGTCAGCGTCGTCTATTACTATGTGACGCTGGATGTGGACGATCCTGAAAGTTTGCTTTTGCCGGGGATGACAGCACAGGTTGAGGTCACGACCTCGGATCGTCCGGGCGTGCTTGCGCTCCCGATTGCCGCGCTGAAGACGAATTCCAAAGGCGCGTATGTGGTTCTCGCACAACCGGATGGCTCTACGACGGAGCAGTCGGTGACGACGGGCATCTACAGTGACGAATATGTCGAAATCTTGGACGGCCTTTCCGAGGGCGACGAGGTCGTCAACAGTTACAAGGCGACGGGCAAAAAAGCCTCCGGCGCCGGCGCGGGCCAGCCGCGGATGGGGGGAGCCGGCAGACCGCCGCGCATGTGACGGAAGCGGGTGATGGTATGGCAAAATATGTCATCGAGCTGTCCGGTATCAAAAAAATCTATCAGGTGGGCGGGCAGGAGGTCGCCGCTCTGGCGGGCATCGACCTCAATATCGCGAAAGGCGAATTTGCCGCGCTGATGGGGCCTTCCGGCTCTGGTAAATCGACGCTGATGAATATCCTCGGTTGTCTCGATCGTCCGACAGTGGGCTCGTATAAGCTCGACGGGCAGGAAGTCGCGACGCTTTCCGACGACGAGTTGGCGGTCACGCGAAATCGTCGTATCGGCTTCGTTTTCCAGAACTTTAATCTGCTTTCGCGCATCAGTGCGGCGGATAACGTGGCGCTTCCTTTGGTCTACGCAGGCGTCGGGCGCAAGGAACGCGAGGAGAAGGCAAAAAAGATCCTCGACGCGGTAGGTCTCGGCGATCGTGCCGAGCATCAGCCGAATGAGCTGTCCGGCGGGCAGCGGCAGCGTGTCGCGATTGCGCGGGCGTTGGTCAACGACCCGCATATCATCATGGCGGACGAGCCGACGGGAAATCTCGACACGAAATCGACGAAAGAGATCATGGAAATCTTTGAGGGACTCCATCAGGAAGGACGCACGATCATCCTCGTCACCCATGAGCCGGATATCGCCGCCTGCGCGAGCCGCCAGCTTCTCGTGCGCGACGGCCTGATTACGCGCGACGCGGGCAGGGGCGAGGTCATGGACATCGTATAGAAGAGGAGGGAGCAAGGTGTTATTCACGGAAAGCGTGCGCATCGCGATCAATGCGCTTTTTGCCAATAAGCTGCGCTCGCTTCTGACGATGCTCGGCATTATCATCGGCGTCGGTGCGGTTATCGCGATGGTGGCCGTCGGTATGGGCGTTACACAGCGCGTGACGGACTCCATTGCGAGCCTCGGCAGCAATATGCTGATTATCCGTCCGGGTGCGTCGATGTCCGGAGGCCTTCGCGGCGCGGCGGGTTCGCGTACCACGCTGAAATATGAAGACGCCGTTGCGATCAAGAAAAAAATCAAGGACGTTGATTATGTTTCGCCGACCGTGCAGAAAAATTATCAGGTCGTTTACGGCAATCAAAACTGGAATACTTCGGTCACGGGCGTGACGCAGGAATATATGTCGATTCGCGACCTCAAGATCACGACGGGCTCTTTCATCACGGAAGACGATATGAATACGCGAAACCGCGTCGCGGTTATCGGCATGACCGTCGCGTCGAATCTTTTCGGCGAGGCGAATCCCGTCGGGAAGACGATTCGCGTCAATAATCAGCCGTATCGCGTCATCGGCGTTTTGGAGAGCAAAGGCCAGTCTTCCGTCGGTCAGGACCAGGACGATGTGGTGATCGTGCCTCTGACGACGGCGATGGACAGATTGCTCGCCGTCACGTATGTGCAGACCATCAACGTGCAGGTGACGAGCCAATCAAAAATGGACGAGGTGCAGTCGAATATCGAGACGCTGCTCCGTCAGCGTCATCATCTGACAGGCTCGAAGGACAGTGATTTTCAGGTGCAGAACTTGACGAGCCTGATGTCCACGATGAACGAGACGACGACCATGCTGACGCTGTTCCTCGGCAGTATAGCGGCAATCTCCCTCATTGTCGGCGGCATCGGCATCATGAACATCATGATGGTCTCCGTCACCGAGCGCACGCGCGAAATCGGCATACGAAAAGCGTTGGGCGCTACCTTCAAGGACATCATGACACAGTTTTTGATTGAGTCGGTGGTTATCGGCGTCATCGGCGGTGTGCTCGGTATTTTCTTCGGCATCGTCGCGGCGCAGGCCATTTCAAAATTCGGCGACTTCCAGACGGTGATTACCGCAGCGCCGATTTTTCTGTCTTTTGCCTTCTCCGTCGGCATCGGCCTCTTTTTCGGGATCTATCCGGCGAGGAAAGCGGCGCTGCTGGATCCTATCGAAGCGCTCAGGTATGAATAATGAGTATGGCAAAACTCCCGAAAGGAATTATCCTTTCGGGAGTTTTGCGGTCATCGTGAGAGTAAGTGACTCTTTTTTTATTTTCCCGTAGACGGAACGGACACGGTGGGCTATAATGTTATAGTATGTTTTTTTGAGGTGAACGAATGGAAAAAGTTATCGTGAAAGTGCACGGCGAGCAGACGGGCGCGGACGGCGAGACGAACGCCATCGAAGTTGTGACGGAGGGCCGTCATTATTTCAAAAATGGAATGCATTACGTGCTCTATGATGACAAAATGGCGGATGAGTCCGTTTCGACGATGCTGGAGATTGAGCCCGATCGTTTGCGGCTGACGCGAAGCGGAGCGGTGGCGCAGGAGCAGCATTTTATGCGCGGCATGGAAAGCACCAGTGAATATAAGACGCCGTTCGGCAATCTGAAACTCTCGGTGCAGACGAAGGATATGACGATTGCTTACGGCACGGTTTCGGGGGAAATTCACGTCGACTATGCGTTGGCAATCAACGGCGCGTGGCAGAGCGACAATTCGCTTTCCATTGAGATTTGTCCGGACGCCAGCGAAATCGGGAGATTGAATTGATAAGGAACTGGAAGTAAATAAGTAGGAAGATTGCGTAGGATCAATTTTCGCTGTCGAGGCGGAGGAAGGAGGCATAGCGGGCTATGCCGACTAACGACAATGAAGACAGCGGATATTTAGACAAGCAAGACTCTTGAGTTATTTGTTGACAGTTCCGAAGCGAGGGAATGGAATGGATATGAAAGAAAAGCTCTGCGCGGTGATTCGCGCCGCGGCGGAGCAGGGAATTGCGGACGGCGTTTTCCCTGAGGCGGAGATTCCGGCGGTAGAACTGGAAGTTCCGCCGAAAAAAGAATTGGGAGATTTTGGTACGAATTTCGCGATGAAATCGGCGCGCGCGTTCCATAAGAGCCCGCGCCAGATTGCGGAGGCGCTTGCCGAGCGGTTTTCGCGGGACGGGATTGACCGTGTGGAAATCGCAGGCCCGGGCTTCATCAATTTCTATCTGACGCAGGACGTGATATACGAAAGCCTGCGCACGGCAATCGCTGCGGGAGAAAACTACGGGAATCTCCCGAAAAAAGACGCGGAAAAAATACAGGTCGAATACGTCAGCGCGAATCCGACGGGTCCTTTGCATGTTGGGCACGGGCGCGGCGCGGCGGTCGGCAGTGCGCTGGTCAATCTTTTGCGTGCGGCGGGTTATGACGTCGAGGCGGAATATTATATCAACGACGCCGGCAACCAGATCGACCATTTGGCGGAATCTGTGAACGCGCGCTATTTGCAGCTTTGCGGGCAAAACGTCGAGGTGCCGGAGGATGGCTATCG
>JAEEGL010787200.1_pt1 | contig 10957 bp, 7 predicted proteins | sample 9134231 | NCBI WGS metagenome assembly JAEEGL01 (sample SAMN16246548, study PRJNA631951) | gut metagenome | biome: gut microbiome; feature: rumen; material: fiber-attached | host: Bos | place: Iran: Karaj | collected 2018-10 | reverse complement strand
GTAACGCCTTCCATAACCGCACGCAACAGATCCCGGCGCTGGTGCATTGCGCTCAGACCGAAGAAGATTCCGCGGCAGTCACTGTCCAGATGCGGGGTCCGCTCACCCATCAGGTACGGCGCGTAAATCAGTTTGTTGGCGCCGATGGGGCTCTGCTCGATTTCCTGGTTCATCAGGACATAGGGATCCACGCCCATGCTGTCCGCCGTGGTCATTTCCGGTGCGCAGAAATTATCCCGGAACCACTTCAGGCTCAGGCCGGCCGCCTGCGTGACGCCCATTACGTGCCATGCGCCGGGCACCGCGCAGCAGAAGGTATGCACCCTGCCCTTCGGGTCGATCGCCAGCTTGTCCGTATGCGCAAACACCACGCCGCTCGTTCCGATCGTCGTAAAGGCTTTGCCGTCCTCCACCACGCCGGTCCCCACTGCCGCGGCCGCGTTGTCGCCGGCGCCGCCGACTACCAGGGTTTCCTCGCTCAGTCCGGTCAGTTCGGCTGCCTTTGCGGAAATATGTCCCGTCACTTCGCAGCTCTCATAGACCTTGCCCAGCATGCTCTTGTCGATATCCAGCATGCCCAGCAGCTCGTCGCTCCAGCAGCGGTTCGGCACATCCAGCATCTGCATGCCGCTGGCGTCCGAAACTTCCGTTGCGTAGTCGCCCGTCAGCATGAAGCGGACATAGTCCTTGGGCAGCAGCACGTGTTTGCACTTCGCATAGTTTTCCGGCTCATGGTTCCGCACCCAGATCAGCTTGCTCAGCGTGAAGCCCGGCAGCGCGGGGTTGGCCGTAATCCGGATCAGGTTATCATATCCGACCTTCTCGGTAATCTCTTCGCACTCTTTGGCCGTCCGCTGGTCGCACCAGATGATGGAAGGACGGATCACCTCATTCTTCTCATCCAGCATGACCAGGCCGTGCATCTGTCCGCTGATTCCCAGCGACACAACGTCTTTCGTGTCAACGCCGCTTTTGGCGAGCACCGTGCGGATGGTGCACACTGCCGCGTTGTACCAGTCTTTCGGCTCCTGTTCCGCCCAGCCGTTCTGCGGCTGATACAGCGGATATTCCACCGTTGCGGAGCAGATTCCCTTGCCATTCTGGTCAAACAGAACCGTCTTTGTACCCGATGTGCCCAGATCGATCCCCAGAAGATACTTCATATGCACTTTCCTCTCCATCCACTAAATATAGTGGTTACTCACTGAAATCCATTATATTCTTGTGTTTTCCCACTGTCAAGCGAAACCGGTGGGCCTGCGTTGGACTCGTCCTCAAGCTCAACTACGCCACGGGTGGGCCCGCGGGGACGGGGCAAGCCGGCCCACCTACTGGATGGGCCGGTTTGCCCTGTCCCCAACGGCCCATCCGACGCTCAACTCCGCAACTTGGCCTCCCGTGCCAGCAGCAAAGCCCCCGTAGCCCCGCTCTTGGTCCCGAGTCCCGGTTCCACAATATAGTTTTCAATCCGGTCCAGGATCGCCTCGTGCTGCACATAGCCGTTCAGCAGCGCCTTCGTTTTTTCCCGGATCAGCGGGAACAGATGCTTCTGCTGCATGACGCCGCCGCCCAGGATAATCTGTTCCGGCGAAAATGCGCAGATGGCGTTCATGCACATCTGGGCGAGATATCCTGCTTCCAGTTCCCAGGCCTGGTGTTCCGGCGGCAGTTCGTACCCTTTTTTCCCCCACCGCTTCTCGATGGCCGGACCGGAGGCCAGTCCTTCCAGGCAGCCCTTGTGGTATGGGCAGAAGCCGTCCGGCGCCGGATCGCCTTTCTCCGGCCGCAGCAGCATGTGGCCCAGTTCCGGATGCACGAGCCCGTGAACCATCCGTCCTTCGATGATCAGGCCGGCGCCGATGCCCGTCCCGACCGTCACGTACATGCAGCTGTTCAGTCCCTTCGCCGCGCCCAGCTTCCATTCCGCCAGCGCAGCCGCGTTCACGTCCGTGTCAATTTTCGCCGGTACGCCCAGTTCGTCACGCATCGGCGGAAGCAGCGGCTTCATGCTCCAGCCGGGCTTGGGCGTCTTCGTAATCCACCCGTAGGTTTTCGATGCCGGGTTCAGATCCACCGGCCCGAATGTGCCGATTCCCAGGCTGACAATCTCCTTCCCCCGGAACCAGTCGATCATCGCCGGAATCGTCTTTTCCGGCGCTTCCGTGGGGATGCTTACCTGCTCCAGCAGTTCGTTGTCCTCATTTCCGACGCTCAGCACCATCTTGGTGCCGCCGGCTTCCAGTGTTCCGTATCTCATTGTTGCCCCTCCTGTAAAAATGCCCTGTCCCCAACGGCCCATCCGACGCTCAACCATGCCTACTATCCACTAAAAAGGACCGGGCGCTGTCTGGGCGTCCGGTCTCTCCCGGGTCTGCACTCATTCGTCGAAGGTTTCGGTATCTTCCCCTTCCTCTTCCTCCGCCGGCTCCTCGGGTACGGTCTCATAGGATTCCGGTGCGAAGTAGCAGGGCAGGATTGCCTGTGACCAGGTCACCTGGCCCTTGATGAAGTAGTTCTGCAGATACTGGTTGAGGAAATCGAAATAAATGTTGGAATAGATCGGGATCGTGGGCAGCACTTCGTTGTACCGTTCCTGGAAAGCGACCCACTTGCTCACGTATTCGAAAATGTCGCCCGGCTCGGTCCGCCGCATGTTCACTGCGTCGTTCCACAGCAGTTCGTCGTCGGAGTACGTGTTGTTCCAGATCTGGTGGTTCTTCGTCTTGTCCGTGGAATAGGTAATGCTCGGGTCGACGATCACGTGGAAGTTGGTCGCCAGATAGATCATGTCGGTCGTGCGTTCCGTCTCGCGGTAGTAGGACTTCAGCAGTTCCGTCATCGGCGCCGGCACCAGCTCCAGCTTGATCCCGACTCTCGCCAGGTTGTCGAGGAAGTTCTTGTTCCAGTCGCGGCCTTCCACGGCAATTTCGTCCTTCCCGGCTTCCATCATGATTTCAGCCATGTGGTTGCCTTCGGGATACATCATCTTCAGTTCCATCGGCAGGAGCGTGCCGTCTTCCATTTTCTTGCAGCGCACGTCATCCTTGCCGGCCTGCCAGGTGCCGCCTTCGCGGTTATAGGTCCATCCGGCCTTGTCCAGCAGCGCGTTCGCCTTGTCCAGATCCACGCTGTATACGGTCAGCTTGTCCTTCCACTCTTCGGTCATCGCTTCCCACGCCGCGACGTACATGTCGTATTCTTCCTGCGTGGTCGCGTACAGATACCGCTTCTTGAGCAGCTCCTTGCGCTTTTCCTCCCGGGCTTCCTCTTCCTCCGGGGTCAGCGTCTCCGTAACCGGCGGCAGCACCTGATCCAGGAAGTTGACCGGGTAGCTCATCTGCCCGTTCACCAGCAGATATTCCCACTGCTCGATTCCGAAGTAGCCGTCCACCCGTGTGCCGAAGCTGATCTTGGTATCGACGCCCTCCACGGAATATCCGCAGTATTCGTTGGTCAGCAGGTCGCGGTCCATGCAGTAGGCGATCGCCTGGCGGACCTCCATGTCGTGCACCGTCGGCCAGTCATAGGTAAACGTCAGGAACGAAAGCCCGATCCGCGGATAGTTCTGAACCTGGATCCCGGCTTCCTTCGCCGTCTCGCCCTGCATGGCCTCGTGAATCGTCGGGCCGTATGTGACCTTGTTCACCAGGTGCAGCTCGCCGTCGGCCAGCTTCTGGATCATCGTGTCGTTGTCCGCCACCACGAATGCGATCTTCTCAATCGTGGGCTTCACCAGCCAGATCTCGTTTCCGCTCGCGTCCAGCTTCGGGTTGCCTTCCTCGTCCAGAATCTGGATGTAGCTTACCGGGCCGGAGTAGTCCGGGCCGGGCAGGTTGTTGTGGTACCACGCGCCCTTGAAGTAGGGGTTGATCTCGTAATGGCCTTCGCCGGTCTCCTTATCCCAGCTCTTCATCACATACGGGCCGGATACCACCGAAGGATGGGAGTTGTAGCCGGTTTCCGGATCCAGGATCGTCTGTTTCAGCAGGTCCACCGTAAACCGTTCGGTCTTGTCGTTCAGATCCTCGTTGCCGATGTAGACGCCGAATCCTTCGTCGTAAACCTTGCATCCCGGAGCGATGACCTTGATCGGATACGGCACCGTCATCAGCAGGCCGGTCTCGAAGAAATAGGGCAGGAAATCGGCGTCCAGCGTGATGACCAGTTCGAAGTCGTTCCGAACTTCGACGCCGCTCAGGCTCAGCACGTCTCCTTCCGGGCTCAGGTCCAGCGGTTCGCCCGCCACAACCTTTTTCCGCGTCGCGATATAGTCGTCATAGCCGAGCAGGTGCTCCGCGCGGTAGATCTTGCCGCCGATGGACGGATCCTCGATCTCGGGGCTCATCATCAGCAGGAGGGAGAACGCGTAGTCCCAGGCCGTGATCTGCGTTCCGTCGCTGTAGAACAGGTCGTCCGCGATGATCATGTCGTAGGTCTTGTTCCCGACCTCGTCTATCGATACCTGGTATTCGGTCACCACGCTGGGGTCCATCACATACGTGCCCTGGTTCTGGTCCCAGTTCACCAGGTTGTAGCCGTGGATCAGCGCGCGGATGTCGATATCCGCCGTATCATTGCCGAACAGCTCGGTGAAGAAATCGCCCTTCGTGACCGTGGGATGGCCGACGATCAGCTCCTCCGGGAATTCGTAATCCTCCGGTACCGGCGTTACTTCCGGTTTCGCGCCGTCAAAGCCGTCTTCCAGACCGTCTCCCAGGCCGTCTTCCGGATCCTCAAAATCCTCTGCCAGGGAAAACACCGGCGTCAGCAGAAGCAGCACAGCCAGCAGCAGACTCACGATTTTGCTCAGCTTGTTCATCTTTGTCATTTCCTTCCGTATAATCTAAGCACCTGATACCCGGCGCCGCGTAAAACGAAACCCTGGAACCGTTAATCAAAGCAGTCGCCCACGTGATTGATGATCACTTCGACGCCCAGCGGCGTATCATAGTCGTCAAACACGACCAGCGGCGTTCCCTTGATTTTGGGTTTGCGTCCCTGGGTCGGCGCTTCCGGCCGCTCCCACAGCTTGTTGGTGAAGGTCGTGTGGCCGCCCCGGATTTCCTCATTGATGTTATCATAGCCGAGCACCCGCTGTTCGGTCCAGGTGTACTTTGCCTCCTGCCCGTTCACCCTGGTCGGGAGGTTGTTCACCGTTGCGGTCCAGCCGTTGCTTTCATCCAGCACGACCCTCGTGACCCTCTTCTGTCCGTCGCTCAGCGTCATCACGATGGAGTGCGGCCGCATATTCCGTATGTTGTTGTCGTCTTCCCAGACCTTGCTGACGCTCACGCTCGTCAGTTCGGGGTTGTATTCGTTGATGATGTTGTACCCGCTTACCCTCGCCGTGTACATCGGGACTTCGTCCTCCCCGATGCTGTAGACGATTTCATCCCGGCTTCCATCCTTGTAGCGGGGTTTATCGATGAATGTGTACTGCCAGCCTTCCGCGGCCGTCAGCACATGACTGTCCACTTCCACCCCGTCCGCGTACAGCCGTACCGTCACGCTGTCGGGACGGTTGCCATCCGCGTTGTTCCGGTCGTTCCAGGTCTTGACCACCGGGATGTCCACAAACTCGGCGTCCGGTTCCGGCGTCAGCGCGGGTTCATACTGATTGAAGAGTCTGGCCGTGGAGGTTCCGCCGGCGCTGACCGTCAGCGTCATGCCGGTCACGCTCTCGCTCGTCAGCGTGTAGTACCGGATCAGCGTTTCGGCGTCCCGCTCGATGACCGTATAGACGCCCGGTGCCAGATCCGGCAGTACAAACTTGCCGTCTGTGAACTCGGCGTACGTGATCTTCATCGGCATCCGGTCGTCCGGTCCCAGGATTTCGAACGTCAGACTTCCGATGTTCCCCATGGGATCGTAATCTTCCTCGACCTCGTAGTCTTCCGGTTCCTGATACGTATATTTGAATTCCAGCGTGGCGGTCTCGCCCGGTTTGAGATAAACCGCGTCGGCAACCTTGCTGTTCTCCGGGTCCATCACATAGCCTTCGATCAGCAGGTCCGCGTTCGTTCCGCGCACCAGGTACGCGCCGGGCAGCACGTCTCCGAAGTCAAAGGTTCCGTCGGCCAGCTGGCCGTATGTCAGCGTCCTCGGGAAGCTCGGATCCGCTCCGGCAAATTCCAGCCTCAGCTTGCTGACATCCGCGTCCTCCGGTACGCCGTCCACCGTCGCCTTCAGCATCAGCTTTCCGGTCTGCAGCGTGTTGGTGATCTTCAGCCCGTCCGCCGCGGCTGTGTAGCCTGCAGGGGTCTGGATCTGCTTCGCGGTATAGGTGATCTCGCTGCCGTCCTCGTTCTTCGCGGGCAGATTCTGCCACGTGGCTTTCCAGCCGGGCGCCTTGACCGTGAGCGGCTCGCCGCAGGTTTTGCCGTCCGCCAGCAATGCCAGCTGGACGGATGCGGGGCGGATACCCTTTGCGTTCTCCTCGTCCATCCAGATCACGGAAGCGCTCACATTCGTGGTGGCCCCGTTCTTCGGGCGAACGATCAGCAGCGTCACGTTGCCTTCCGTGACCTTTGTAACGCTGTATCCTTCCAGGGATTCCGGGCAGGTCCATTCACCCTTGTCCCCGGCCGGCACGGAAATCTCGTCCCGCCATTGGTTGTCGGCGTTCAGCGTTGCGCTGTAGTCGCCGTATGACACGCTGATCTCAGGGCGCGAGGCGCTTTCACCGTTTCCGTCTTCCCACTGCACCGCGATGATGCGGGCTTCCATCTGTTCCCCGTCCGCCGCGGCAGTCGTCAGGCAGCCGAATGCCAGCGCCAGGATGCACAGCAGGGACAGCACTTGCCTTACCCGTTTTTTCATGAAAGATTCTCCCCTCCGGTTTTGCAACACAACAATGCCCGTTGACAGGATCAACACCTGCTTTTGCACGGGCGCGCTTCTGTATTTGAGGTTATTATAACTCAGAACACTTGAAAAATCAACTTTAGCACAATATTTATTGCGGAGTATCCGTTAAGTCTTGCAAGTGAACGCGCCGGGCGTTCCGAACCCCTCTCTAGCCCTTCCACTTCCGTTCCTCCTTCTCCCACGTCCGGGCGGAGATGATATACCGCGGCCGCCGCTTGGTTTCCAGATAGGTCTTGCCGATGTACTGGCCGATAATCCCGAGGCTGATCAGCTGGATCCCGCCCAGCAGGCAGATGATGCACACCGTGGAAGTCCAGCCGGCCACGGTTTTTCCGAGGATTGATTTCACGATGGCCCAGATCATCAGGATCAGGCCGATCACGCTGAACCCCACCCCGCAGCCGGTGATCATCGTGATCGGCTTTACGCTCAGGCTTGTGATGCCGTTGAAAGCCAGCGCCAGCATTTTCCGCAGCGGGTAATGGCTCTTCCCTGCCAGCCGCGGCGCCCGTTCATAGCTGACCGTCGCGCTCGGAAAGCCCACCAGCGGCACCAGCCCGCGCAGAAAAATGTTTACTTCCTCGAAGTCCGCGAAATGTTCCAGCACCCGTGCTGAGATCAGCCGGTAGTCCGCGTGGTTGAACACCACTTCAGCCCCCATCAGGCGCATCAGCCGGTAGAATCCTTCCGCCGTGGTCCGTTTGAAAAAGGAATCCGTGTCCCTTTTGGCCCGCACGCCGTAAACCACTTCCGCGCCTTTCAGGTACTCCTCCACCATTTCGTCCATGGCGTTGATGTCGTCCTGTCCGTCGCAGTCGATGGAGATCGTGATGTCGCACCGGTCCTTCGCTTCCATCAGCCCCGCCAGCACCGCGTTCTGGTGTCCCCTGTTCCGGCTCTGGCAGATGCCCAGATAGTGTTCGTCCGAGGCGGCCAGTTTCCGGATCAGGTCCCACGTCCCGTCCGTCGATCCGTCGTTCACAAAAAGGATCCGGCTCTTGTCGCTGATCTTGCCCGCCCCGGCCAGCTGGTTCAGCTTTTCCAGAAACATCGGCGCCGTCAGCGGCAGTACCTGCTCCTCGTTATAACAGGGAATCACCATCCAAAGGATCGGTTTTGCGCTCATTTCAGTTTCCTTTCTCTGCTCGTTCCCTTTTCCGTTCCGTTCAATTCTAATGACTCCGCGCTTCTCCGTCAAGCCGGCTCCCGATCATTTCAGCCATTTCTCTCCTGTTCTCCCGCCCCGTCTTGCCACCGACCCCGAAACAGTGCTATACTCTTTGCCGAAAGAAGGGAACATGATGATACCTCGCTTCCGGAAAGCCCCTAAACCCCGCCGCCGTGCTTACAGCATCAGCCGGATCATGGCTTTCACTTTCCTTGCGATCATTCTGCTCGGCGCTCTGCTGCTGCAGCTTCCCTTTTCCTCCCGTGACGGCCGGCCTGCCGGGCCGGTCAAAGCCCTCTTCACCGCCACCTCCGCCACCTGTGTCACAGGTCTGGTCCTGGCGGATACCTGGTCCCAGTGGAGCAATTTCGGCCAGGCGGTCATTCTCCTGATGATCGAGATCGGCGGTCTGGGCTTCATGTCCGCCGCTTCCCTGGCTTTTTTCAGTCTCAGGCGTAAAATCCCCATCCAGCAGCAGATGGTCATCGCCGAGGCCATCGGCGCCGGCAGTGATATGAGCGATGTCGTGGCGCATCAGCGCCGCCTGCTGATCCGCGCCTTCATCGTGGAAGGCGCCGGTGCGCTGATCCTGACCGTGCGTTTCCTCTTTGAGTTTCCTTTCCCCCAGGCGCTGAAGCTCGGCGTTTTCCACGCCGTTTCCGCCTTCTGTAACGCGGGGTTCGATATCCTCGGCTTTAAGGAGCCGGGCGCCAGCCTCATCGTCTATCAGCGGGATCCCGTCGTCTGCCTGACCCTGGCCGCGCTGGTTATTCTGGGCGGTCTCGGCTTTCTCGTCTGGGATGAGGTCCTGCGGGAACGCAGCCCGAAGAAATGGAGTGTTTATACGAAGCTGGTCCTGATCACCACCGCTTCCCTGCTCCTGGGCGGCATGATTCTTTTCTGCATCATCGAGTGGGACAATCCGCTCACCCTGGGCGCGATGACGGTGCCGGAGAAGCTTCTCAATGCCTTCTTCCAGTCCGTGACCCTGCGCACCGCCGGCTTTGCCGCGGTCGATCAGGGATCCCTGACTTCCGCGGGCAAGGCTGTTTCGATCTTCCTGATGCTCATCGGCGGTTCCTCCGGGTCCACCGCCGGCGGTCTGAAAACCGTCACCTTCGTTGTGCTCCTCATGTTCCTGTGGAACAGGATGCGCGGCCGCTATGCCGTCAGCGTCTTCCACCGGACCATCTCCAACGATTATGTGCTCAATGCCATTACGATCTTTATGCTCATGGTAATGCTCGCCTTCTTCGGCGCGGCGTTCATCAGCACCACCTCCCCCATCACCTTTGAGGACAGCCTCTTTGAGACCGTCTCCGCCCTCGGCACGGTCGGGCTGACCGCGGATGTCACGCCGCGTCTGCGGTTGCCGGCGCAGCTGATGATCATCCTCTTCATGTATTTCGGCCGTGTCGGGCTGCTGACCCTCAGCGTCGGATTCCTGAAAAAGAAGCCCGCCGGTGAAAAATACAGGTATGCGAACACCGATCTCTTGATTGGATAATATATAGGAGGTATTCCGGATGAAATCTTATATTGTGATCGGCCTGGGCCGCTTCGGTGCCGAAATGGCCACCAAGCTTTATGAATGCGGCGAAGAAGTCATGGCCGTGGATACGGACGAAACCATCGTGGATAAGCTGGCCGACCGCGTGACGCGGGCAGTCGCCGCCGACGCGCGGGATCCGGATGTGCTGCAGAAGCTCGGCACCCAGCACTTTGACCGCGCCATCGTGGCTGTCGGCTCCGATCTGGCCGCCTCCGCCCTGATCACCATGAACCTGAAAGCCCTGTCCGTGCCTTATATTCTCTGCAAGGCACATGATGATACCTATCGGGAAATCCTGGAAAAACTCGGAGCCGACCGGGTCATCATCCCGGAGCGCGAGGTGGCGGATAAGCTGGCCCTCGGCCTGACCCACGCCGGCGTCATGGAGTATATTGAGCTTTCCAATGAGTTCGGCATCGTGGAAATGGAGCCCATTGCAGACTGGGTCGGAAAAACAATCCGCGAGCTGGAGCTCCGTACCCGTTACGGCGCGAACGTCATTGCCGTGCGCAAGGGCGATTCCATCCGAATCCCCCCGGACATCGATACGCCCATCGCCGAAGATGCCATCATGGTCATGCTCGGCAGCTACGAGATGCTCGAAAAGCTGAAAAAGAAATAAGATCCCGATTCCGTCATGCGCGCGAACGCGCCGAATATTCCGAATACAAAGCAGGAGGATTGCGTCCGCAATCCTCCTGCTTTGTATGTCTCATCTTATTTCGCGTCTTCCGGCCCGGGTTCCCCGTCCGGTCCTTCTACCGGCAGTTCGGGAAACAGTTCCTTCCCGCACTTCGGGCACAGCGCGTCCTCGTCAAAATCAACCTCATCGGGATCGATCTCAATCTTCGCGCCGCAATGGGGACACTCGTACTCGATCATGTCCTCAAAGTCATCGCTGTCCTCGCTCTTTGCCAGGTTCTCGTTCTCATCGTCGTAGAGATCCGCTTCCATGTCAGCCAGATCCTCGTCGATCGCTTCCACATATTCCGCCAGCTCTCCATGGGCTTCCGAGAGCGCTTCAAAGGATTCACCCACCTCGCCCAGCACCTCCAGGATCCCGAGGATCAGCCTGTGGGAATCCTTGTCCGGGTTCAGCTTCATTCCTTCCGCCAGGCCCTGCAGGTAGCTGATGCGGTCCGTCAGTCTGCTCATCTGCTTACGCCCTCTTCAGATACTCGCCGGAACGGGTGTCGATCTGGATCTTGTCGCCGGTGTTGATAAACAGCGGCACCTGCAGGCTGAAGCCGGTCTCCAGCGTGGCGGGCTTGTAGGTGTTGGAGGCGGTATCGCCGGCGAAACCGGGTTCGGTATCGGTGACTTCCAGCACCACAAAGTTCGGCGCTTCCACGGAGAACGCGCTGCCCTTG
>JAEEGL017089828.1_pt1 | contig 10958 bp, 6 predicted proteins | sample 9134231 | NCBI WGS metagenome assembly JAEEGL01 (sample SAMN16246548, study PRJNA631951) | gut metagenome | biome: gut microbiome; feature: rumen; material: fiber-attached | host: Bos | place: Iran: Karaj | collected 2018-10 | reverse complement strand
GCGGGGATGGGGCTGCCGTTTCTGCTTGCAACACTGCTGTTTCAGCGCTTTCTGGCGTTTTTTCAGCGCTTTCGCAAGTACATCCTGCTGATGGAACGAATCACCGGCGTGCTGCTGATGGTGGTGGGCGTGCTGCTGTTCTTCAATGTTTTCAATAAACTGACTATATATCTCTATCGAATGGGACTGTAGGCACCGGAGAAAAGAGTGTTTCCCATTTATGCTTTTAGCGATGATTTAAGGTAATCCCTTATCTCACATCGAACACAAAAAGCGGTTATCCTCCGAGGCCAGCACCAGCATCTCCTTGACGCCCCGGTAGAAACCGGTTTTGTACGTGATGCCATTTGTCTCAAGAATATTTAGCATTTCCTTGATGGTATTTTTCTCACCGGCTCTTTCGGTATCGTCCAGAAAAATAACAAAAGAGCTTGCCAGACAATCGGGCATAATGGTCAGAACATCTGTGCGGGAATAGGTTTTCGCAAGATAGCCAAAGGGGCCGTCGATGCATATCAAATCAAATTTTTTTCCGGAAAACCGTTCCCTGAACCCCTCATAGGCTACAACTTCTGTGTCTTCCCGCCAGACGCCGTGATAGTTCAGCTGCAAGTGACAGAGTTCGGTATTTTGGGGCAGTTTAAAACCCTTTTGAAAAAATTCTATCCATGACTCGTCGTGTTCGACAACGATGTGTTTGATTTTCTTGTTTGAGGCCGCGTACTGTGAAATTAGCCTTGTTGACTGTCCCAACCCGAGTTCAAGAATGCTTTGAGGGTGCATTTCGTCGAGAGTGCGATAGAGGACGTACAGAAAGGGATAGCCGACGGCCCAGCCACCGGGGGAGATCTGTTGATTAAGGAACCACTTTGAGGCGTGGATGGTGTTGTTGAATTTTTCGGCCCAGAAAAGTTCCTTCAGGTGATTTAAACTGGTGGATGATGCTTTTTGTACTTTCTTTATTCGGGATTCAAGGTCCTTGACCTGGGACTGGAGAGCGGTAATCATTTCTTTGTTGGTTATTCGCGGCATGTTTCTTCCTTCTCAATTTGAGATGCTCCCGTTTTTTAAACAACTGTTAAACTATCATATCTGTCCATTTTTAGGGGAGCACCTCAAACTTTGCTACCTGGCCTCCACGAGCAGTCCCGCCCTGTCTGTCAATGGACTGATGGTATAATTGGCGTGTTCCCAGTACGGCTGCTCGCCGCTCCGGACAAAGGGAGACCGTTGTTTGTACAGCCATTTCATATCAAAACGCAGGCCGTCAATCTCGGCAAAAGCCCGGATCTCGGCTGTGGCGGCAAGGGGCAGGGCCAGGGCCAGTTCAAAGCCCTCGCGGGGCCAGAAATCCTCTCCAAACGCGAGACGCCTTCTTTGCAGGTTGGACCGTCGGAACAACTCGCAGGGATATTCCTGGATACCGTCCTCCGGAGACGCCACCGTCAGAACAAGGCGCATACGTTCCGACGGTGCGACCAGAACGGCACAGGAGCCGCGCAGCTGCAGCTGTTCATCTGCGATGTTCATAAACTCCAGCCAAAGTTTCCATTGCTTAGCGAAGGGGATGGGCACGGTGCCCGGCCGACAAAAACTCAGGGACTTTTCTTTCGCATTTGGTTTGACCCATTCCTTAATCTGCTCGTAGGTCCTGCCATGTTTCAGGGCGAGTGCAAACAGCCGTTCTTCCAACCAGGGATTTCGCACTGTACATATAATTCGGTCATCAATCTGTTCCAGGCAGTTCCGCATCAGCTCCCGGTACTTTTCCTTTTGGGAGGGGGTGAGGATGCCCCGATCTTTTTCCCTGAGCCGCCGGCACAGATTCAGCATGACCGTGTACTGGGCCCATTCCGGCATTTCACCGTAACGCTCCTTTGCATGGCGGAGGATATCAAGATCCGGGCGTAGGGTATCCGCATAGCATGGCGGAGGAGCTTGCACCGCCTCCACGGCGGAACTTTGGGGGAAGCGGCAGTAGCAGTATGGCTTGGCAAACAGGGCGAAGTTCTGTTCGTCAAGCAGAAGTTTGGCGATCCAGGCGCTTTCGTCGGAAATGGGTAGATCTTCGTCAAAAGAACGGTTTTTGACAGCTTCTTGTGCGCAGAAGCAGGAACACAGGTCAAGAACCGCACTGTCCGGCTCCTTGAGTATATTTGCGACCCTGGTTTTCGTAAATTTATAGTTGAGCCAGTGCGCGTCCTTGTTTTCTCCGGACAGGATTATTGGGAAACAGGCGACATGAATTTCCGGATGTTGTCCGAAAAAATCAAGTGCTGCTTCGCAGGCATCCGTGTCCCACTTGTTGGCCGGATCAAGGAAATTGATATAGCGTCCGGTTGCTGCTTGGAGCCCAACGTTACGAGCTGCGTCTGTGTTGTTGCCGGGCAGATCAATGAGGACAATGTTGTTTGGCCAAAGCTCTCGATAACGTTTGCAGACGACGTCCGTATTGTCCGTGCTGCCGTCGTTCACCAGGATGATCTGTATGTTCTCCTCGAAGCCTATGGTCTGGGCGAACATGCTCTCCATCGCTTCAGGGATACATTTTCCCCCATTCCAACATGGGATAATGAATGAGAAAAGAAAATTCTTTATAAGATTCTCTTTCTCGCCAACACCAATTGATACCTGTTTGACACCGCATTTTACACACTTGACGCGGGGCACTTTGGCGGACAACCATGTTTCATATTGAAAGAAATTTAAATAACGCCAGAGCTTTTCATCGGTGTTATAGGCCTTGAGGCCAGTTTGGCCGCATTTCGGACAGACAAAAACACTGCCTTCCGCGAAACCCAGACGAATATCCAGACGCCTTTTTTCAGGCGAAAACTCGTGCGATTCAACTTTCCACGGTGACGTCAGCCCGAGGGCCATCTGTAGTGAACCAACCTCCAGTTCATCGGGAAAATAATCAGAGTGGGGAAGCTTTTTTACGGTTCTGTTGACCAATTCCACCTGAATGCCTCCTATATCCAGACCGGCATCTACCAGGCAATCGGTACCGTCCCCTGTCCAAGTTGACCATCCGTCAGTGCTTTGTGCGCTTCTGATGCGGTAGCGCACACTATACCGTTGGGCCGGGCCATTATCGAAACGGAAGGCGATGCCGGTAAGGGGTGCGTTTTTCCCTGTTGTGCCGCTCATCTCTCCGTTGGCGACCCACGAGCTCCAAAAGCCGGCTTTATCGCGCACCCGATAGGATACCCGCCAGTCCGTGGTGTCGGTGAATCGACAACGCAAGGCCTCAATGTGGTGGTTTGGATCTTTTACCCCCTGCCACTCTTCAGTTTCGTACAGCCCGTTTATCCAGCCTTCATTGGAAACGTGAATATCCGCTTGCAGCAAAGGGCGCTCCTCTTCAGCCCGTGCAAATACGTCATCGGTATCACCAAGCAGTTGTTGAAAAAACTTCAGTGTATTTCTCGACCGAATACGCTCGGCGATTTTTTCCCTTTCTTTTTGAATGGCGATCTCGGAGGAAAGGGGGGGAGGTTCGAGAGGGTTTGGGAAAGGCAGAGGCTTGCCGTGAGTTGTTCGATAGAGGATATTGAGGAAATCGTAAGCGTTCTTGTCCCGAATTTTTTCGAATTGCTTTTGATTCGAATAAAATTCGGCCCATTGATAAAGGTATTCCCAGCATGAATCCTTGAGAGAGATTGTGTCATCAATTTTTTCACCGTACCGGTCCAGCACATACTCCTGCCAATAACGCGTCGGTCCAAGCAGAATAGGCCCGTATGTACGATCCGCATGAAGCAAATTTGCCGAAACATCAACAATCTTCCAATTCACTCCAGAGGCTTCCAGCACCAGCCCTTGCGCGGGGATTGCTTGAGATGCCACTCTTGCCAACATGGTAAATTGCGTGTTTTTCCTACAAAAATTGGCGAAATGGGCTAACGATCCAATTGTCGTCACCACTTCTTCCGCCCCAGCCATTAGGCGAATCTGTTCTTTGATCGGGAGTTGTTCCGGAGCTACAATCTTGAATCCTTTGTCCCTAAAGAAATGTTCAAAGTATTCTTCGTTGTAGTAGATGCATGTGCCCTTTTTATAAAACGCGGTTCGTGTGAGATAAATTTTGCTCTCGTCGCCTTGCCCACAGATCTGCATAAGCCGTTGATACGGCAGACGGTAGGCATTGGTATAGAACCCCCAGCTATGCACCGCCTCCTCCGGCACAATTACCCGGGAATACTGTGTGGGCTGTTCCACGAACAAGATGCGTTCCCGTTTCAATCCAAGCAAATCGAAAAAATTCCAGAACCAGTTCTTCTGTCCCAGAACAGTTGTGAACACGATGCGCCGCTGGTCTTCCGGATGTTCAAGGAGATACCAGAACCTGGCCATGCACTCCAAAATGAAATGGCCAAAATGACCCACGAGAACACCACCAAATATCACCTCTTCGTCAACAAATTGAAGTTTATCACCGGGAATCCGGTATGGCGTATTGATACCATATTGGCCTGGTCTAATAGACGGATCATCGCTCGATCGCAACAATCCGGCGACGAAGTCAAAATTTTCCGTACATACTCCGCCACTATATTTGCCCGTTCCGTCCAATGAAACAGAGGGCAGAACAATACCCTTACCGACTTCATCCACGCGGAGAGTCTTGTCCCGATACCACGATTTTCCGCAAATCTCGCGCCATTGTTCTTCATTGGCAGCATAAATTCGTTTCATTATAAAGTGCTCCCCTAAAAATGGTGAGGTGCTCCCCTAAAAATGGACAGATATGATAGTTTATCCCCAAGATTGCCTTAGCCGCAATGATCAAGCTATAAACGGGTTGGTAGCTGTTTTAAAAACGGGAGCATCTCAGGTCGAGTCCATCCATGGCGAGAGCTTTGCCACTCGTGAAAGGATGCGTCATGCCGTATTCGAATATATTGAAGTTGACTACAATCGTGTCCGCCGCCATAGTGCCATTGGATATATAGCTCTATGGCGTTTGAAGCACTTCAACATGCTTAACTCGGTGTTATACACATAAGGGGCAAGATCATTTGAAAAATATTCGCAAAAATAATCTCAATTCAAGGAGCAGGTTATGAAAATTTCTGTTGCAGGAGCCGGATATGTTGGCCTTTCTCTGGCAGTGCTGTTAGCGCAACGACACGAAGTGTGCGTCGTCGATACCCTTCCTGAAAAGGTTGAGAAAATCAATGCCCAAAAATCGCCTCTGCAGGATCAGGAAATTGAAGAATACCTGGCTACGAAAAAACTCAATCTGCACGCGACCCTGGACAAGGAGGCCGCTTATCGTGATGCAGAAATCATCATCATTGCGACACCCACCAACTATGACGAAAAGCTGAACTTTTTTGACACCTCTGCCGTAGAGGATGTCATTGACATAGTGCTCAGGATCAACCCCAAGGCGCTGATGGTCGTCAAGTCCACCGTGCCGGTTGGTTACACGGATTCACTGTGCGAAAAATACGGTCCCATCAATCTCATCTTTTCCCCGGAGTTTCTGCGGGAAAGCAAGGCCCTCTATGACAACCTCCATCCCAGCCGTATCGTGGTAGGGGCCTATGAAGAACAGAGCCAGCAGGCGCAAACCTTTGCCTCGCTCCTGCAGGAGGGCGCACTGGAACAAAACGTTCCGGTGCTCATCTGTCATCCTACCGAAGCGGAGGCGATCAAGCTGTTTGCCAATACGTATCTGGCGGTGCGAGTCAGCTATTTCAACGAGCTGGATACTTATGCGCAGATACACGGCCTGGATACTGGCGCCATCATCAAAGGGGTCTGCCTCGATCCACGCATCGGCGGACACTATAACAATCCCAGTTTTGGATATGGCGGATACTGTCTTCCCAAGGACACGAAACAACTGCTCGCCAACTACAAAAATGTACCGCAGAACCTCATTGAAGCAGTGGTTAAATCCAACAGCACCCGCAAGGACTTCATTGCGGATACCGTCCTTGCCCGAAACCCCAAACTGGTGGGTGTCTATCGGCTAACTATGAAGAGCAACAGCGACAATTTCCGGGCATCGTCCATCCAGGGGATCATGAAGCGCATCAAGGCCAAGGGAATTCCCGTAATCATCTACGAACCGACTTTGAAGGACGGAGGCACCTTCTTCAACAGCCTGGTGGTCAACGATCTGGGAAAATTCAAGGCGCAGACAGATATTATTCTGGCCAACCGTTTTGATATCTGCCTCGAAGACGTCAAAGAGAAGGTCTATACGAGGGATCTCTTCCGGAGAGATTGAGAGGAACAATTCTCGTCACCACTTTTTCTGCAGAAGAAAAAATATGAGGTGATTTACAGTTCGTTTATAGTTTGAGCACTCACGGTGGTCTCCAATGCGCCCGGAACGGGCGTGTTGGAGATCGCCGTTCATCAAGTCGCTTTCCTTTCACCCCGTTCGTATTTCGTGTCGGGTGTTATCCCTATGAGACTGTTGTGGGGGAAGCTCTCGGTAGAAATCCAGCCACTTGGCGATGGTCGTCCAGGCCTCGAAAACGTTTTCGAACCTGTACAGGTAAACGCATTCATATTTCGCTGTTTTCGATCGCCGTAATCAATCCCTAAACAGGCTAACAGGTGCTGAACAAATTGGATCACCGTAGAGTCTCAAATTGATCAGAGTCAGGAAGCTTTGCCAGAAAGGATAAAAACAATGGGAAATACTCCTTTGAGCATTAATGATTTTATCGTTTGGGCTGATGAAGCTACGATTCGTAAAAATTGGCCGGAGGCAAGCAAACGCTGGACCCTGATGCGGGGAAAATATCCTGAACATCTACGCGGCTACGTCGGTGGTGTAATTGCTCTGAAAGAAAACAAAGAATTTAAAGCCGCCGAATCTCTTGTACTCGAAGGATTGGAAAAGTTCCCGAAAGAAACTGAATTGTACATCGAATACGGCGATATTGCAGCACGCCAGAAAAACTGGGTAGAAGCAATCAAACGTTGGGCACTAATGAGGGAGAAATGTCCGCAACATCCGAGAGGATACTATTCCGCGGCAACAGCGTTGAGAGAACATGGCGATTTTGAGGCGAGTGAAGCTCTGATTTTTGAGGGACTGAAGAAATTTCCCCAGGAGCAATGGTTGTACTTTGTCTATGGCACTATCGCGATGCGCCAGGAAAACTGGGAAGAAGCTGCCAAACGCTGGGCATTGATGCGAGAGAAATGTCCGCAAAAACCGCAAGGGTACATTTTTGGTGCCAAGGCGTTGAAAGAACAGAAGAATTTTAAAACAGCAGCAATTCTTGTGCTCGAAGGATTGGAGAAGTTTCCGAAAAAGATTGAATTGTACATTGAATATGGCGATATCGCGATGCGCCAGGAAAACTGGGAAGAAGCCGCCAAACGCTGGGCGCTGATGCGCGAGAAATGTCCGCAACATCCAAGGGGATACTATGCTGCTGCAACAGCATTGAAAGAGCAAGGAAAGTTTACAGTTGCAGATACCCTTGTTTTCGAGGGGATGAAAAAATTTCCGAAAGAGCCGGAACTCTATAAACAGTATGGTGATATCGCAGTCCGTCAGAAAAACTGGGAAGAAGCTGCCAAACGCTGGGCACTGATGCGAGAAAAATGCCCAGGACATCCGCTCGGGTATATTGGTGAAGAGGCGGCGCTAAAAGAGATTTGGAATGTTGAAGAGGATAAAATTTTTGCTTTTGGCGCATCAGAGAAAATTCCCCCAAACTATATTCCAAAAGTTTCAGTGATTGTTCCACTATACAACCCGAGGGGTGGATTCGACCGTTGCCTGGCATCATTGAGAGCCCAGACGCTTGCGGACATTGAGATGATTTTTGTGGACGATCTCGGCACGGATGACACGATGGACAAAGTGCGCGCTGCTGCCGTGGAAGATTCGCGCATTCGCATAATCACGAATTCAAAGAACCTGGGGGCCGGTCCGTCCCGCAACAGGGGCATTGAAACGGCCCGGGGCGGATATCTCTCCTTCGTGGACGCGGACGACTATGTGTCGTCAGACTTTCTGGAACTGCTCTACAACAAGGCACATACGGAACAACTTGATATCGTGAAAGGATCCTGCGTCCGCGAAGGGGGCGGATTTTTCCAGCAAAAAAGCTTTCTGAATGATGCCATTCTCTCTGGTCTTGCCGCGCACAGATCGTTGTACAACCTGTTTTCATATGAACATTGTACCGGATTGTACCGTCGCACATTCCTTATGGAATCAGGTGCGCGATACGGTTCATCATGCGACGCGGAAGGTGTCATCTTTCTGTTGCGTGTATGCCATGCTTCTCAAACGTTTGGAATTGAAGATCGGGCGACCTATCACTATGTATACAAAAACTTCTTGGCAAGAAACACATTCGATGCGCAACGGCTGAGAAATCAACTCGATAGTCTCAAAGAACAGACAGACTATCTTGTCGAGCATGGTCCGCACAACAGTGATGTCATACTTTATATTTTGAGACATTTTAACTATGCTCTTGCATTACATACATATGCAACCACCCTTCCGAAACTTGCTACCGCTGCAGCCGAATATCTTTCCGGAATCAGGGAACAAGTACTCCGCCTGCCTTACCTTGAGGATCTTAAAAACCACTCTTTCATCTTTCGCTCTCTTGTCGATTTCAACGTGGGCCTGAGCATAGCACCCCTTTCGGATTCTTGGAGAAAACTCGACGACACCCGTGCCTATATGGAGCTTGTCAAACGCTGGTGCGATTTCGCACTCGCCCATCCGGAACTGGCGGACGAGTATGGCGAGGATTTGCAGCAGGTTTTGCAACATGCGACGGATGCGGTTGCACGGAAGACTCAATACGGTCCCCAGATAAATGTCAAGATATTCGGGGCAAAGAACAGCAGCATGGAATTGCTTAATGTTTCAGACGTAAATGCGTGGGTGTCGACACCTGTTTGGCTGTACAAGCTCCATCAGCCCGGCTCAGGTTATGTGATAGAGCCATATTGTGGCCAAACGGCAATCTCGTTGGACTTTGTCTGCAAAACAGCCGGGGAATTTACGGCAACATTAAGTGGCGCGGATATCAGGGATGGAAACGGTAAACAGATACCCAAATGGGTCGTCTATACCGAGCTGATCTGCAACGGAGAGGTTGTCTTTGAAGGCGAAAAACAGATCTGGCACGAACAGCCATATCGTTACAAAAAGCCGGTTCAGGCAGGGGATACAGTGAAACTGGAAATACGCTGGAGAGATAATAATGTTGATGCATGAAATAGAGGGTATGGAAAGTACACCCATACCAGAATACGCGCATTTTCCAAAAGTTTCCGTTGTTGTTCCAGTCTATAATCCGGGACCAGGATTCGATCGCTGTCTGGCATCGTTACGCTCCCAGACGCTTGCGGACATTGAGATGATTTTTGTGGACGATCTTGGCACGGATGACGCAATGGACAAAGTGCGCGCCGCTGCCTCGGAGGATTCGCGCATCCGCATAATCACAAATCCAAAGAACCTGGGGGCCGGTCCGTCCCGCAACAGGGGCATTGAAACGGCCCAGGGAGAATATCTCTCCTTCGTGGACGCGGATGACTATGTGTCGCCGGATTTTCTGGAATTGCTTTACAACAGGGCGCATACGGATCAGCTGGATATTGTGAAAGGATCCCGCGTCAATGAAGTTGATGGTTTTCTCCGGCAAAAAAGCTTTCTGAATGATGCCATTCTCTCCGGTCTTGCCACGCATAAATCACTGTATGTCCTGTTTAAAAGCGAACACTGGACAGGACTGTACCTTCGTGTTTTGCTCATGGAGTCGGGGGCGCGATACGGCATGTCCTATACCGGACAGGACATTGTTTTTCTGTTGCGCGCATGCCATGCCGCACAAACTTTCGGGATAGAGGATCGCGCGAACTATTATTATGTGTTCCGGAAATCCTCGACTGTGAACACGTTCAAAAGTCAACGGTTGAAGAATGAAATAGAAAGCCTCAAAGAATTAATCGACTATCTCATCGCACATGTTGGGCAAGATAAAAATGCCTTGGAATATGTGATAAATAAATTTCATTATCTTCTTGGGATGCAAGCGTATGTTGCTGGCATTCAGGAACTCAAAACCGCAGCAATCGAATATCTCATCGATCTCAAAGAGCAAGCGTTTCGTTTGCCTTATCTCGAACGCATGAAAGCTGAGTCAGTTGTCATTCGCGCTCTTATTGATTATGACGTAAATTTGAGTATGGCATCCTATTCGGTACCGTGGGGGGAACCGTCCACCTTTGCCCGTGTTGATGGAGTCAGGCATTGGTGTAAGTTCGTGCTCGCTCATCCGGAACTTGCGGACGAGTACGGCAAGGATTTGCAACAGGTTCTGAAACGTGCAGTGGATACGGTTGCGTTGAAAACGCAATACGGTCCTCGAGTGGATGTCAAGATATTTGGGACAAAAGACAGTGATCTGAAATTGCTTAATGTTTCAGACCAAAGGGCACGGGTAACGACACCTGTTTGGCTGTATAAGCTCCGTCATCCTGGTACTGGATATGTAATAGAGCCGTATCGTGGACAAACGGCAATCACGCTGGACTTTGTCTGCGAAACAGCCGGGGAATTTACGGCGACCTTACGCGGTGCAGATGTCCGAGACGGAAACGGCAAACAGGTACCCAAATGGCTTACCTATACGAGCCTGACCTGTAACGGTGAGATTGTCTTTAAAGACGAAAAACAAGTTTGGCACGATCAGCCATATCGTTACAAAAAGCCGGTTCAGGCGGGAGATGCCGTGAAGATGGAAATACGCTGGAGTGAAGTGCTTTGAGATGAACCCGTTTTTTAAACAGCTATCAACCCGTTTATAGCCTGATTATTGCGGCCGAGGCAATCTTGAGGATAAACTATCATATCTGTCCATTTTTAGGGGAGTGCCTCACACCTCACCGTTTTCGCTCTTCTTTCATAGGACAGGATGGATTATTATACCTTCCTTATTTTAGGGGAG
>JAEEGL015153196.1_pt1 | contig 10958 bp, 8 predicted proteins | sample 9134231 | NCBI WGS metagenome assembly JAEEGL01 (sample SAMN16246548, study PRJNA631951) | gut metagenome | biome: gut microbiome; feature: rumen; material: fiber-attached | host: Bos | place: Iran: Karaj | collected 2018-10 | reverse complement strand
GGTTTTTGCGCCTTCGATTTCGTAGATTGTCTTTGGAAGGTTCTTGTCGCGGATGAACTCGCAGTATGCGGCATCAAAAATGATGATGCAGCCGTTTGCGTTTGCAAAATCAACGAGTTTCTTGAGCTGTTCCTTTGTGGCTGTAACGCCAGTAGGATTGTTCGGCGAACAGAAGTAAATGAGCGTGTTCGGCTCGATTTTGCTCAAATCAGGGAAAAAGTTATTTTCTTCTGTACATGGAAGATATGTGATTCCGTTGTAGCCGTTTCCATTGTTTTCACCGGCAGCACCGACTACTACAGAGCCGTCAACATAGACAGGATAAGCAGGATCCTGAACGGCAACCTTTACTTCTCGGCCGAAAAGAGTCTGGATTCGTGCGATGTCGCATTTTGCTCCGTCGGAGATGAAAACCTCGCTTGAGTCCACGATTCCAGGATAAAAGACTTCAGCGATGCGGGCACGAAGGGAAGAATTTCCCTGCTCGTCACCATAGCCCGAATAGCCTTCCGGAGTAGCAAGAGCAAGGCAGTACTCGCTCATTTTTGCAGCAATATGTTTTGAAAGCGGTTCAGTCGTGTTTCCGATTCCGAGAGAAATAATTTTTGCTTCAGGATGAGAAGCAGCATATTCACGGCGGCGGCGGGCAATCTCAGGGAAGAGATAGCCTGCGGTCAAATTGGCAAAACCAGTGTTTCTTTTAATCATAGTGAGCCTATTCTAACAAATTTTAATCTTTATATCCACTCCAAGCACGGAGTTTGGCTACATTTTCAATCAGCGCGTCGATTTCTTCTTCGGTGTTGTAAAAATAAAGGCTTGCGCGCGCCGTGGCAGTCTCGCCAAGATAAGCGCCGAGTGGCTGAGCGCAGTGGTGGCCTGCCCGAATCGCGATGTTTTCCTCGCTCAAAAGGGTTGCAATGTCGTGCGGATGAACGCCGTCAACCGTGAAAGTGACGATTCCGCAGCGTTTGTTGCCGTCCTTGTTTCCGATGATGTTCACATGAGGAATCTTTTTGAAGCCTTCAATCAAGCGGACTGCAAGGGCATTGTCGTGCTCGGTGATTGTGTCAAGGCCCACTGACTGAATGTAGCGGATTGCGGCCGCCATTCCGACTGCATCTCCCGCGCTTACGGTACCAGCCTCGAATTTGTGAGGAACTTCAGCCCAGGTTGCGCTCGTTTCGGTTACATATTCAATCATTTCACCGCCACGAAGGAAAGGCGGCATTGCTTCCAAAAGTTCAAGTTTGCCCCAGACGGCACCGATTCCCATTGGACCGCAGAGTTTGTGACCACTCATAGCAAAGAAGTCAGCGCCCAAATCCTGAACATCAACCTTGATGTGCGGAGTTGACTGAGCGCCATCAACAACCATTACGGCTCCGTTTTTGTGAGCGATTTCGGCAATCTTTTTAATCGGGTTCGTCGTTCCAAGGACATTTGAGACATGAGTCAAAGAAACGATTTTTGTCTTAGGAGTGATTTTCGCATATTCTGATTCCGGGATTTCGCCGGTTTCCTTGTCTACATACATGAATTTTAAGACTGCTCCCTTTGTGTCCCTGATATATTGCCATGGAAGAATGTTCGAATGATGCTCCATGATTGAAATGACGATTTCATCCCCCTTGTTGACATTGGCAAGTCCGTAAGTGTTTGCGATGAGGTTCAGGCCTTCCGAAGTGTTGCGGGTGAAGATGATTTCCTTTGCGGACGGAGCGTTGATGAACTTTGCCACGGTTTCCCTTGCATCCTCATAAGCCTTTGTCGCCCGCTCGCTCAAAGAATAAAGCCCGCGAAGGGGATTTGCGTTCTGCGTGGCGTAAAAGTGAGTCATGGCGTTCAAAACGATGTAGGGTCGCTGGGCAGTGGCCGCAGTATCAAGGTAAACGAGGCCAGAGTTGTCCTCAGAGTTTTTTTCATCTATAGCCTTAAAAAGCGGAAAGTCATTTCGGAATTTATTCATAGAAAGAATTATAGAGATTTTCGCCCGGATTGAGAAGTACTTTTACCTAGAATTTTAGTAGGTTTTTATTAAGGCCATAGATTTACACAAATTACAGTATAATGCTATAATTTCCGTGTTTATAAGGAATCGTCCGGCTTATGGAAGAAAACAACAAAAATAAAAAAGTAAATGTCTATCTGCTGATTTTGCTTCCGTCGATACTCGCTCTTGCAACCTCAATTACGGCCATAATGTACCAGTTTGGCCAGAAAATCTTCGATTTGAACAATACCTGCTATTATATTTTCGTTCCAACAGACTACAATGAAAATGCAGAGGCAAATGATGCTGAGATTTTCAAAAAAATCGGGGATCTTCTTGGAAAAAACAATCTGACAGGCTTTACAATCCTGAAAAATGACCTTGGCGGGCATATTCTGCCTGACAAGACAATCGTTCAGGAACAGTCATATCAGATAATTTTGATGGATATTTCCCGGGAAAAAGCCTATTACCTTGCCGAAGAAATACGAAAAGCCATGGGACAGAAACTTGTTCTGGTTGAAGAAACTGTCATCAGCAAAAATTTTGTTGCGAATGGCAGGAAGTATCGAAAGATAGGCGATATTCCATCGGAGTAAATTTGAACAATACAAGTTTCCTTTTTATATTGACAAACTGTGTGGCAGTCGTAAATTTTCTGCTTCTTATTTATTCATCCCTCCTTATAAAAAAACATGATTATATTGTCATTCGTCTGCTCAGCATGTCATTGAACCTTATTGTCTATGCCCTTGGCTTATGCTGGAGTTCAGTAATCATAAATGCCTTCACCATCTTGCGCGACATATATAACGACCGCTCTGAAAAACCGAAAATGAAGGTTATTGCACTTTTTTGCATTTTGGGAACGCTGATGACTTTTATAGTAAATTATTTTCTTGCCGAAAATTTTTCGTCGGCGGCCCTTTTCACATTAAAATTTACTGATTATATTCCGGCAATAAGCCTGATTGTTTTTACGATATGTATTTTTAAGGCAAAGACTGCGGCTCAAATGAAAATTGCCACTGCCATAGACATCTTATTCTGGGTTGTATATGACTTCGAGAATTTCATGATTGTAAATGTAATTCAGGACTTGTTCTTGATTTTTTTACCTTTCATTGAGTTTTATCTGGAGAGAATAAAAAAACAAAGCAGCAGCATATTCGCATAAATGAAAAAACTTTTTCTTTTGCTTTTTTCGATTTTCTCTCTCTTTCCTGTGACCGCTGACTCAGAGCCGGGCAAAATCAGGCACAATCCCTGGGAACTCATCATTTACCGCCCAGAAAACAAGACCGAATTCAACTATGTGCGCTGCTATCTTAGAATCACTGACGAAAAGGGAAACGATGTGAGCAAATCTAAGGTAAAGGCGACTTATGAATGGGCGACAATCCCGAATGTGGTAAACCGCTACAAAAATCAGCTCTATCTTGACGGCGGAATGGCCATGCATTTGAACCTGGCCCCCGGAAAATACCGTTTTTCAGTCTACACGCCGGCCGATAAGCAGGCAGGATTTGAATGTACAAAAAGCATAGCCGGCAAAAAGGACTGGGAGTCAAATGTCTTTGAATACGACACGGAAAACCCGGCCAAAGTAATCTTCGTCACCCCTGTTATGAACGACAGTGGCTTTTTTACAGGAAAATGGTGGATTGATTACAAAGCACCCAGATTCCTCAAATGGAGCGAAGGGAAAATTGAAAATTGAAAATTGAAAATTGAAAATTGAAAATTGAAAACTGAAAACTGAAAATTAGGAGTTAGGAGTTAGGAGTTAGGAGTTGTTTATTTAGCCTTCCTTCATTGCCATTAATAATTCACAGTTGCCGTAATTCCGTAGACTATGCGTTTTTCATTCTGTTTTGGGTTCGGGCGGTAAATCACGTGGTAGCCCAGCGCGAACTGAGTTTCACTGTTTGCCATAAAGCCTGTGTTCGGGGAAAGATACAAATCGCCCGCGAGTTGAATCGCGTCTGAGTAATCGGATTTTTTTGCGTTTTTGAAGATTTCGTCCGTGTGCTTTATGTCCCACAATTCATCGTGATTGTACGAAAGTTTTCCGGTGTAACTTGCGCTCAAAACAACCCTCTGGATGAAAAGAGAAACGGCTGGAATTCCCTTGTGAATCTCAAAATCTGCGAGGATGGCTGTGACGCTTGCGGCGGCGGCATAATCCTTGTTCGGGAAAAATTGCGCCGTGAAAATGAACGGAATCAAAACCGGGAAGCGAAGCTGCGCCTTTGCGCCCGCGTTCAGGTATTTTTCTTCTGAAATACGATTTTCCGTGTCGCGCCATGAAGCAAGTACGAAAGGCTGGAGTAAAAAGCCCGCGGAATGATAAGGCTCCGGTGAGACCTTATGAACATTCGAGAACTGGACGAAAGCAAGCGCGTCTGCACTTTTCCCGACCGAATCATCCCGCCCCTTTGACAGTTTTGAATCGACTATCTGCCGGCCATAGAGGAAACTTCCCTGAGTTCCAGCGGCAAAATACGAGACCTTTCCGCGCCAGAGATATTTCGTAAGCAAAAGGCTGTCATAATTCTGCATGAAGCCGTCCTTGTCAAAGACACATGTGCCGGTCATCGAATATTTGAAGGAATCATCCCCGCCAGAAAATTGCGCTTTCAAGCCCGCAAGATTATAGAAAGGATCATAGCCCGCGGAAAAATCAATCCTCCTGTCGCCCCACGGATTTGTCGAAACGAAAGTAATGCCCGGAATCGTCGATGAATCCTTTTTGAAATCATGGCTGTAAGAGTCAACAATTCCAATCAGAGGCAGGAAAATTCCACGGCGGTAATAACGGAACGGATTGTACGAGATTTCATAGGCTTCTTTATCAGAAACGACTTTCTCGTCAGACTCTTTTTCAGAAGAAGCGATTTGAGAGTCCACATGGTCGAAAACTTTCGGGGAAATCTTCACCTTTTCAAAATCCGAAGACTTCATTTCAACCTGACACAACGGATTCTGCTCATATTCGGCAAAAATCGCATACACAGAAAAAGCTTTTTCTTCATCAGAAAGATTTGATTCATCATTTGAAAGGCACTCAAGCGCACTGAAAGCAGGAACATAGTCGGTCACGCCCGCAAAGGCATTTTCTTTTTGCAAGAAGGCTTCCGCCCGCCACGAATCGCGCTCGATTTTCAAGAAGCCCGCGCGGGAAAGCATCTTTCCGCCCATCCCAAGTTCCGCCCAGGTAAAACTGAGCAAAATCGATTCAGAATCAGAAGCGACCGTGTGGAGTTTATGAAGAATCAAATTCCTAGACTCTCCCCCATCCTCGCCCAAAACAGAAGAAAAATCATATTCACACAAAGCCTTCTCAGCATCAAAAAGCCGGATTTTCCAGGAAAGACTGTCCTTTACAATCGACGCGCACAGGTTTTCATCCACAAAAACCGGACTGAACGGTACTTCACCAGACTTTAAAAGAAGAGCCGGATAGGAAGCCGCCCTTCCCCCTTCAAAACGCACGCTTTCAAGCGAAGGCTTTTCCTTTGACCAGGCAAAAAACGACTCGCGAGCGCCAGTTTCCTTGTGCTGAACATATTTTCCTTTTTTAAGGTCATATTCCGCGACCACACATTTCAAATTCTTCTTGTCGATATTCCGGCTGAGGGCAAGTTTTTCACCGTCGGGAGAAAATGCAATCCGGGTAAGCCCTGTAATCGAAAGCAGTTTTTTGTTTTTCTTAATCTTGCCGTCAGAATCCAATATCAAAAGCCTCAAAGCAGACGAAGCCGAGTCAAAATAAGCGATTTTCGTTTCCCCGCTTTCTCTGTCAAAAAAAGCATCAAAAGTCGTGACATTGGATTTTTCGTGCGAAAAAGTTACGGCATTTTTTTCAGCAGACTTGACCTCAAGAGTCTTTTCAAAATCATCCCAAGCATCTCCGACAGACATTCCGTAAGTCTTTTCAAAAACGCCCGCGATGAAAGAAAAAGTAAGGCGCGAACCCGCATTTTTCCAGAATTCAGCATACTTACTCATTCCGTAAGTTTCCTGAAGATAACAGGCGAACATGCTTCCGAACATATAGGCATCAGTTCCACCCGGATAAGTGTCGCGCGCACCAGTTACATCACGCCAGCCTGGGAAACGCCCCTCGATTTTTGCCTGATTCACAAGCTGGGTCGAAAAAGGATCATTCAGACGACCGCCCCTTCCCTTGCTTTCAAAGGAAACTGTCGCTCCCTCAGCCCAAAAAGTCGTAATTGAAAGCCAGGCAGGATTAAGACAGTCTGCAAAAAAAGAAAGTTTTCTGAGCAGCCCCGCCTTCATGTTGTAAGTGACCGCATGAGTCAGCTCATGATAAAAGACTGACTGAATCGTGTCCTCGTACATGTCAAGGCTCGTCGATGGAAGCGTGTCATACAAAACAATCCGGTTATAGGGAACCGCCGCATAGTAAGCGTTCAAAACCTCAACCGAGCGAGTAATCGTAACCGGAAAACGCTGATAGGCTTCAGTCTCAAGAAGCCGTGTGATTTCAAGATAGTAATCATCACAGACCGACTCGATTTTTTTTGCGCTCTCGGCGCATTCCTCAGGGAAAATGATGTCAAAATATTCCGTGCGAATTACATGTAAAGGAGAAGAAGAATCCGCAAGCACGCCGCCGGAAGAAAACGCGGGAAGAATAAGGGAGAAAAGGACAAAAAGAAAAGAAAAAAGACGAAAACGCATGGATTTATAACAGTTACTAATCAATTTATTTTAGTATTCTTAAACAAAGAAAACACTATAAATAAAATACAGCGAAAGTTTGAGTTCTTCAAGTTTTTGCGGTCGCTTTGCCGCAATTTTTTCACAAAGCACTTTTTTTATGGCTAAATGACAGATTCTCACTTTTATGGTATAATCCAGATCATGGAGCAGGATGAATTACGCCGAATAATCAAACAGGGCGAAACAAGCAAAGTTCAGTTCAAACAGAAACTCGAAAACAAAGACAGCATTGCAGCCGAAATGATAGCGTTCGCAAATTCAAAAGGCGGAATCATTCTGTTCGGAATAGAAGATAAGACTGGATTGATTACAGGCCTTGATTACAACCAGCTGCAGGAAACAGGAAATACGCTTTCAAACATAGCAAACGATTTAGTCAAACCTCAGATTTTCATAAACACAGAAGTAGTCGAACTTGACGGAAAATGTATACTCATAGCTTCTATAGATGAAGGAATCGCAAAACCTTACAAAGACAAAAACGGCACAATTTGGGTAAAACAGGGCGGAGACAAACGCAAGCTGACTGACAATAACGAACAAATTCGGCTTTTCCAGCAGAACGGATTGCTGTTTGCAGATGAGATGATTATTCCTGGCACTTCAATCGACGACATCGACACGGATAAAATCAAAGCCTACCTTGAAAAAATCGATGATTCGGAAAACGACCTGCCGCCAGGGCAGCTTTACAAAAACCTTAACATTCTGAACAACGGTCGGCTCACTTTGGGCGGACTTATGTTCTTTGCAAAGAAACCTCAGAAATACCGGCCTGCGTTCTGCATAAAGGCAGTAAGTTTTTTTGGCAATGACATTTCAGGAACGGACTACCGCGACAGCGAGGACATTACAGGCACAATCCCGGAGCAATTTGAGCGTGGAATAAGTTTTTTGACAAGAAATCTTCACCATGTTCAGGCGGGGCAGAATTTCAACTCAACGGGAATTCTCGAAGTCTCAAAAATCGCGCTAGAAGAATTGTTGCAAAACGCCCTCACCCACCGCGACTACTCAAAGAACGCCTCAATCAACCTGCTGATTTTTGACGACAGAATTGAACTGACAAGCCCCGGCTCGCTCCCAAACAGTCTTACAATCGAAAACATCAAGTTCGGGAATGCCGTGGTCAGAAACAATCTCATCGTCTCATTCAGCTCAAAAATCATGAAGTACCGGGGACTTGGCTCAGGAATCCGCCGTGCCATCAAAGAAGAGCCGGCACTGCAGCTGACTGACGACAAAGACGGCGAGAGGTTCATCGCAATGATTCCACGAGCGCGGGTGGAGTGACAAACAGCGACTACAGTTCGCCATCGGAACATTGAACTTTTACATTCCGACAGTAAACATTCCATGTGATTTTGTTCTTTTGGATTCTCTCCCAATCCGATTTCGTACCGTCATAGTTGATTCTTGATAGAAACCTGCAATATTTAAATGCAAGATCAGAAATTTGAACAACACTTTTCGGAATTTCCAAAGATTCAAGCAGATAGCATTTATGAAGAGTTTCATCTGTGATTATTTTCACTTCACATGGAATCTTGAGAGATTTTACAGTGCGATTACGCAAATAAAGTCGACCATCTGTTTCATCGTGGATAAACCATGGGACTTTAAATTCGCCGTCGGAGAATTTTAGTATTATTTCCGGCAGACCTTTGTGCCACTCTTTATCTTTCTGAATATTTTTCCAGTCTTCTTTTGTTCCTTCGTATTCAATTTTTTCAAAGGATTCGCAGTTGCAAAGAATTCCTCGCCCGATTTTTGATACACTCAGTGGTATTTTCAGAGATTTCAGAGAACAACAGCCTGCAAATGAGTATGCACCAATTTCAGCCAAATTTTTTCCTAAAACGACATCTGAAAGTGATGAACAATCAGAAAATGCACTGTCGCCAATTATTTTAACGGTATCGGACATTTTGAGAGATTTTAATGCAGTGCAAGATTCAAAACTGCGAGAAGGAATTTCATCATTATCATCACTATAAGGCATAATTATATGCTCAATGACATCAGACTCCGAAAAGATTCCATCTTCCATAGCATCATACAAAGACGGATAAAGAATTTCTCCGTCAGAACAGTTTACAAAAAACCATGGAAGTTCGGAAAGCCAATTACCTTCTTTCTCGATTTTTTCCCATTCTTCCATTGTGCCTTCATACTGAAAACAGTTAAATGAAAAAGTCCCGCACAATGAATCTTCCTTGATTTTTGTTACAGTTTTAGAAAGCAAGACTTCTTTTGCTTTTGGATGCACACCGTGTAGGCAACCTTTTTCATCAACAATTACGGCTGGCAGTTTTACATCTCCATCATCACAGTGCACCAGTTCAGCAGGAATTTGATTCTGCCATGCAATTCCTTTTTCTATTTTATTCCATTCCTCTTTTGTTCCAGCATAGCAAAATTCTTCAAGCAAATTACAAAGTTCAAAAGCATAGTCCCCGATTCCTGTCACGCCAGCAGGAATTACCACATTTTCTACATCAGTTTTGCAACCAGTTACCTCTCCATTTTCAATTGTCAGAGGGGATTCGTTTGTTATCATTTTTTTGTCTCCGTTATTTTATATTCAATTATTCTTTGTCTCAGAAAATGGATTTGGATAATTCTCTGGAATATGCCAAGGACGTCGTTTTCCATCCTGAGTTATTCTAGAATCTGAATTAGCAACTTTTCTGCACCATTCTTGAACTTGTCTTTGACTAACTCCCCATTTATCAGCAGCTTTTTTTGTTCCCATATCTGACATAACCTTTTTTCTCCAATTAACTTGCAAAGTTTCTAAAGTCTCTCCGATGCGTTTCCGTTACAGAGCCACATCTCCGTCACTACAATGCACAACAGTAGCAGGAACATCATCTTTCCAGCCGTTTCCTTTTGAAATGCCATTCCATTGAGATTCTATTCCGGTGAAATTGATTGTTTGGAGTCTGCTGCACCCATAGAATGCATAATTTCCTATGCTCGTCACGCTCTCAGGTATCTCTACGCTAGTTATCCCGCTACATCCATAGAATGCTTTCTCTCCTATTCTCGTCACACTGTTCGGTATATCCATGCTCGTAAGTCCGCTACATCCATAGAATGCAGACCCTCCTATGCTCGTCACAGTATTCGGTATATCTATGCTCGTAAGCATATCACAACCAGAGAAAGCTCCGTAATATAAAATTCCCCCGGTCACTGTTACACTTCGTAATGACTCTGGAATGTAATATCCCTTATACCTAGAGGAAGAATAATACATTTTGACATTTTTCCCGCCAGTATATGAGGAAGCACCGAATATATAACCAAACAAAGTTTCTGCACTCGCTTCAGTCGCATCCGCACTGCTTCCAACAAACGGGATTGTCATAGTCGTAAGCCCGCTACATCCAGAGAATGCTCCATACCCTATGCTTGTCACTCTGGTAGGTATATCTATGCTCGTAAGCCCGCTACATCCATAGAATGCATAATTTCCTATGCTCGTCACGCTGTTCGGTATCTTCAATTCTGTAAGCTTCGTTCCACCTATGTACAAATCTGCACCATAATGACATGGATTAGATTCAAAACTTGAAAATGTTATTTTCAGCCATTGTTCGACGGAGCCACCATAATATACGCTACTTATCCCGCTACATCCAGAGAATGCATACAATCCTATGCTCGTCACGCTCTCAGGTATCTCTACGCTAGTTATCCCTCTACATCCATAGAATGCTTTCTCTCCTATGCTCGTCACACTCTCAGGTATCTTCAATTCTGTAAGCTTCGTTCCACCTATGTACAAATCTGCACCATAACGACATGGATAAGAATACTCATCTGAAAATGTTATTTTCAGCCATTGTTCGACGGAGCCACCATAATATACGCTACTTATCCCGCTACATCCATAGAATGCATACACTCCTATACTCGTCACGCTACCAGGTATTTTTATACTCGTTAGCTCACTACATCTAGAGAATGCATAATTTCCTATGCTTGTTACACTGCTATGTATCTCTACGCTAGTTAGCCCGCTACATCCATAGAATGCAGACTCTCCTATGCTCGTCACGCTGTTCGGTATCTCTATGCTCGTAAGTCCGCTACATCCAGAGAACGCAGCCCTTCCTATGCGCGTCACACTGTTCGGTATATCTATGCTCGTAATTCCGCTACATCCATAGAATGCATACACTCCTATACTCGTCACGCTACCAGGTAT
>JAEEGL014939220.1_pt1 | contig 10958 bp, 5 predicted proteins | sample 9134231 | NCBI WGS metagenome assembly JAEEGL01 (sample SAMN16246548, study PRJNA631951) | gut metagenome | biome: gut microbiome; feature: rumen; material: fiber-attached | host: Bos | place: Iran: Karaj | collected 2018-10 | reverse complement strand
CAGGGCGCAAGTTCCCGGCCTTCCTTCAGCAGCCGGTAGGCACAGGTGTCCGGCAGCCATGAGCAGGAGGCAAGCGTTTCCTTCGTAAGTTTTTCGCAGTCGGGGCTTTCGGAGAAGCGTTTCTTGTATACAGTGCACCTGTTTGTCTTCAGGTCAAGGAAGTCGCAGGCGACTTTCGTGTAGAAGAGCTTCTCCTTCCTGCCCCGCCCGGTTATGTATTTCCTGTAACAGCACCTGCCGCAGCCGTCGCATAAAGCTTCCCACTCCTCGTCCGTAAGCTCCGACAGGCTTTTCTTCTTCCAGAACTCCTCTTCCACCGCAGTTCCCCCTGGCAGCCTCTTATTATAGTGCCATTATAACGCAATCAATACTTCGTGGACAGGCGGCGGGGCAAGCCACAGTACGGAAACTTGAAGTTTCCGAACAGCTCTATTGAAAAATGCCTCGGGCAGATGTGCTGCTGCCGTTGAAACACAGGCCCCGATTGTATATAATGCGCCTTGAGACACAGAGGAGGCAGTTTCAAAAGTCCAGACGGACTTTTGAAACTGGTCAAAATTCACCTGCGAGGGCCGCAATTGCACGTAGTGCGATGAGGCCCTCGTGAGCCAGTGCAAAAGTGAACGACTTTTGCACTGGCTCAGAGGAATTGAGGAGAAAACATGCTGACTGACATAGAGATAGCACAGCAGTGCGAGATGTTTCCCATCGTGGATGTTGCGGGGAAGCTTGGAATACAGGCGGAAGACCTTGACCTGTACGGGAAGTACAAGGCAAAGCTTTCATTCAAGGCGCTGAAAGCCCTGCAGCAGAAGGCTGCCGACCCTGCCGGCCGGGGAAAGCTGATTCTTGTGACGGCGATGACGCCGACTGCCGCAGGTGAGGGCAAGTCAACGGTTACGGTCGCGCTCGGCGACGGCCTCCGCAAGATCGGGAAGAAGTCGGTCATTGCGCTCAGGGAACCTTCGCTCGGTCCCTGCTTTGGCGTGAAGGGCGGGGCCTGCGGGGGCGGCTATGCCCAGGTGGTCCCGATGGAAGACATAAACCTGCATTTTACCGGGGACATTCATGCGATTACCGCCGCCAACAACCTGATGGCGGCCCTCATAGACAACTCCCTCCAGCAGGGCAATCCGCTCGGGATTGACCCCCGTACGGTCAGCTGGAAGCGCTGCGTGGACTTGAACGACCGCGCCCTCCGCAACGTGATAATCGGCCTGGGCAGCAGGGTAGACGGGGTGCCCCGCGAGAGCCACTTCCAGATTTCCGTCGCGAGCGAAATCATGGCGATTGTCTGCCTGTCACGGACAATCAGCGAGCTCAAGGAGCGGATTTCCCGCATTACGATCGGCGAGACCTACGACAGGCAGAGCGTGACCTTCGGGCAGCTGGGCTGTACCGGCGCCGTCGCCGCCCTGCTCAAGGACGCCATCCGGCCCAACCTCGTGCAGACCCTGGAGCACACGCCGGCTTTCATACACGGCGGCCCCTTTGCAAACATTGCCCACGGCTGCAATTCAATCAACGCGACCCTTGCCGCCCTTGCCCTGAGCGAGTACACGGTGACCGAGGCGGGCTTTGCCGCCGACCTGGGTGCGGAGAAGTTCATGGACATCAAGTGCCGCCTGAACGGGCTTGCTCCCGATGCGGCGGTCATCGTCGTGACGGCCCGCGCGCTCAAGATGCACGGCGGCGTGGCGAAAAATGAGCTTTCTGCCGAAAATGTCAGTGCATTGGAAAAAGGCTTCGAAAACGTCCGCGTGCATATAGAGAACATGGCGAAGTTCGGCGTTAAGACCGTGCTTGCCGTCAACCGCTTTGCGACCGACAGCGAGGCCGAGCTGGCAAAGGTACAGGAACTTGCCGCCACTGCCGGTTCCGCCGCCGTGCTCTGCGAAGGCTGGGGCAAGGGCGGCGACGGCGCCGTGGAACTTGCAGAGAAAGTCGTGCAGCTTGCGTCCTCTGCGACCTCGGCGGGCGCGTTCAAGCCTCTCTACCCGCTGGACATGCCGCTCAAGGACAAAATCGAGACGCTTGCAAAGGAGATATACCGGGCGGGCAGCGTGGAGTTCGACAGCAAGGCGCTCAAGAAGCTCAAGGCATACGGCGATGCAGGATATGGTAACCTGCCGGTCTGTATGGCGAAGACCCAGAATTCCATTTCGCACGATAAAGCCCTGCCCGGCGCCCCTGCCGGATACGCTTTCCCGGTGCGGGACGTGCAGCTCTATTCCGGTGCGGGCTTTGTTGTTGCCTTTGCAGGCGACATCATGGACATGCCCGGCCTGCCCAAGGCTCCGTCTGCGCTGAACATCGACGTGGACGACGAGGGCGTCATTACGGGCCTGTTCTAGGCGATCGGTGCGGTTCAGGAATGCGGCGTGCGTTGCCGGGCGCGCGTGCGCTGCTTCCTGCAGAATTCCTGCGGGGCGTTACCTTTTGCGGCCTGCAGGGGTTTTGTTTACAAGGGGATTACAGTATTATATAAATGAAAAAGGAGGCTACCGTGCGAAAACTCACATTTCTTGTGTGTATCATGTTTGTTATGGGATGTGCTGCGTTTGCGGATGACATTGTGGGATTCTGCGGCATTCCGTTCGGGACTTCGATGGAGAAGGCCCTTGACCTGATGGAAAAATCGGGATGGAGTCATAACCAGTCCAACAAGGACTTGGGCAGCGTCTCGTTCACCGGCGGCAAATACGGCGGGATGAAGGGGGGCAAGATAGAGCTGCGCTTTAACAATGACAAGCTCTATCTGGGCCTGTTTGACTTAAAGTATAATGCCGGTACGGAAGCGGAGATGAACAGCCTGAACCATGAGCAGGACATCATCGAAAAATACAACCTCATGCTCACGGAGGAATCCACCATCATGCCCGTTTCCCTCTATACCTGCCGGAACGGCAATACGGTTGCGATAACACGCTTTTCGCTCGGGGACAATCTTCCTTCCATGTATATGCTTGTTTTTACGGAAAACAAGGATGCCGCCTGGCAAGCGCTTGTTCGGGCGGACATTCGGGAATTACTAAGCTATGCAGAACCGCTATACGGGGTTTCACGCTGTGGAAGAACGGCTCCGCCGCTACAGCGTGGAAAAAAAACACACGGCAGCACTTCATATCCTCTACAGCAAGGCCGGTCCGCGGGTAAAGAAGATTCTTTCGCTCGCAAAGGAATGCGGCGTTTCCTGCGAGCTGGTCGAAGCCCGGGTGCTCGATGAACAGGTGCGTTCCCTTCCCCCGGAGGCCCAGGATCACCGGGGCATTGTCCTGCTGGCGGACGGTGAGGAAGAGCGTGCCGGAAACCTTGTTCAGCTGGACCAGTGGCTTTCTGCCTGTCCTGAAGAGGCGACGGTCGTCCTGCTTGACGGCGTGACCGATCCCCACAACGTCGGGGCAATCCTGCGCAGCTGTGACCAGCTCGGGGCGGCCCTGCTTGTCACCGGGGAGCGGCGGAGTGCATCGAACATACAGGACAGCGAGGTGATTGCGCGAAGCAGTGCGGGGGCGAGCGCCTACATTCCCGTTGCGGTGGTCACGAACCTGGTCCGTGCGGCCGGTCAGCTCAAGGATGCCGGTTTCTGGATTTACGGGGCGGACATGGGAGGCTCTCCCCTGCAGCAGGTCAGTTTTGCGGCCCGGTCCTGTCTCGTGATGGGCAGTGAGGGAACCGGCATTTCCCGCCTGCTGGAGTCCTCGTGCGATCAGATTATTTCCATTCCTACCTGCGGCAGGATTGACAGCCTGAACGTCTCCGTTGCCGCCGGGATTCTCCTCTATGAGCGGCGCAGGCAGGCCGTAACGGCGGCTGGCGGACGCTGATCATGCGTCCTTCCTGCTGGCGGCCGGCCCCCTGTACGGCTTCCTGCCGCTGCGGTTTCCGCTTCTTGTTTCTCTGAAACGCTACAGAAAGCTGTGTTTTCCTCTTGACCAATAACGCTATAGCTAGTAGAATATGAGTATAGAAGACCATATATATGGTGTTTTTGGCTGTGCCGCAAAGCTAGCTGGGACAAGCAGATAGCTTTGGCAGATACAAAAGTTTTACATATAAAGTGTAAGAGGGTGGAGATGAACATCATCAAGAGGAGCGGTGCTGAAGTTCTTTTTGACCGGAGGAAAATCGTAAAGGCAATTGAAAAGGCGAATGTGCGGGTGACGGAGGCCAAACGGCTTACCGCTGCCCAGATAGATTCGATTGCTGATGACATCGAGATAGACTGCCATCGGGAGGGGCATGCCCTGAATGTTGAGGACATTCAGGATCTGGTAGAAACCGGTATCATGGAGCGCGGTGCCTTTGAAGTTGCCAAGCTCTACATCACCTACCGCTACCACCACCAGCTGCGGCGCCGGGAGAACACGACCGACAAGCAGATCCTGAGCCTTATCGAAGAGAACAACGAGGAGGTCAAGCAGGAGAACTCCAACAAGAATCCCACCGTTGTTTCCGTTCAGCGCGATTACATGGCAGGAGAGGTCAGCAAGGACATTACGCGCCGCTTCCTGCTGGACAAGGATATGGCCGAGGCCCATGAGGCAGGCAGCATCCACTTTCACGATGCCGACTACTTTGCCCAGCACATGCACAACTGCGACCTGGTGAACCTGGAGGACATGCTCCAGAACGGTACGGTGATCAGCGGGACGAAGATAGACCGGCCCCATTCATTTTCCACTGCCTGCAATATCGCGACGCAGATTATCGCTCAGGTCGCTTCCTGCCAGTACGGGGGGCAGTCCATTTCCCTTGCCCATCTTGCCCCCTTTGTCGAAGTGAGCCGCGAGAAGTTCAAGAAGGAAATCCGCGAGATGGCTCAGGCAACGAATCTTAACCTGAGCGATGCGCAGTTCAACTATATGGTCAACCAGCGGCTCAAGGACGAGATTAAGCGCGGTGTCCAGACGATTCAGTACCAGGTCATCACCCTCATGACGACGAACGGGCAGGCTCCCTTCGTGACGGTCTTCATGTATCTGGGAGAAGCGAAGAACGAGCAGGAGAAGTCGGATCTCGCGCTTGTCATAGAAGAAGTCCTGCACCAGCGCTATCAGGGCGTCAAGAACGAGGCGGGGGCCTGGATTACGCCCGCCTTCCCCAAGCTGATTTACGTGCTTGAGGAGGACAACATTACGCCGGGCAGCAAGTACTATCCGCTGACGGAACTGGCGGCCCGCTGTACGACCCGCCGCATGGTTCCGGATTACATCAGCGAGAAGATGATGCTTGAGCTCAAGGTGGACGGCAACGGCGACGGCAACTGCTATCCCTGCATGGGCTGCCGGTCTTTCCTTACGCCCGACCGGTCGGGGAACGGCTACGGCAATATCTCCCGGGCGCTCAACTGGCAGTCCGGCAAGTCCAAGTATTACGGCCGCTTTAACCAGGGCGTCGTTACGCTGAACCTCGTTGACGTTGCCTGTTCTTCCGGAAAGGACGAGCAGAAGTTCTGGGCGCTCATGAAGGAACGCCTGGAGCTGTGTCACCGTGCCCTCCAGACCCGCCATAAGCGGCTGATGGGGACGAAGAGTGACGCCGCCCCCATCCTCTGGCAGAACGGCGCGCTTGCCCGCCTGAAGAAGGGCGAAACCATCGACAAGCTGCTTTACGGCGGCTATTCCACCATCTCGCTGGGCTATGCCGGCCTCTACGAGTGTACGAAGTTCATGACGGGCCACTCCCATACCGAGCCGGAAGGAAAACCCTTTGCGCTCAAGGTGATGCATGCTCTTAACGATGCCTGCCAGAAGTGGAAGGAAGACGAGAACATGGACTATTCCCTCTACGGCACCCCGCTGGAGAGTACGACCTACAAGTTCGCCAAGTGCCTCAAGAAGCGTTTCGGCATTATTCCCGGCGTAACCGACAAGAATTACATCACGAACTCCTATCACGTTCATGTCACCGAGAAAATCGATGCCTTTACCAAGCTCAAGTTTGAAAGCGAGTTCCAGAAGCTTTCTCCGGGCGGTGCGGTGAGCTACGTTGAAGTGCCGAACATGGAAGGCAACATTCCTGCCGTGATGACCCTGCTTACGTACATCTACAACAACATCATGTACGCCGAGCTGAATACGAAGAGCGACTTCTGCCAGAAGTGCGGCTACACGGGTGAAATCAACATTGTGAACGAGGATGACAAGCTGCTGTGGGAGTGTCCCTGCTGCGGCAACCGTGACCAGTCCACGATGAATGTCGCCCGCCGTACCTGCGGCTACATCGGGACCCAGTACTGGAACCAGGGGCGGACGCAGGAGATAAAGGAGCGGGTGCTCCATCTTTAGTGTACTCACGTGTAACGGCTTTGCGCATGAAGGGCGGTCGGAATCTGGATGTTCCGGCCGCCTCTTTTATTTCCCGCCGGAACACGCTATAATCATGCCATGCGAAAGTTCCATGTCGTTTCACCATACGAGCCTTCCGGTGACCAGCCGGAGGCTATACGGGCCCTTGCGGACGGAGTTCTGCGCGGTGACCGCTGCCAGACCCTCAAGGGGGTAACGGGGAGCGGCAAGACCTTTACGATGGCGAAAATCATTGAGGCCGTCCAGAAGCCCACGCTCGTCATCAGCCACAACAAGACCCTGTCTGCTCAGCTCTACCGCGAATTCAAGACCTTCTTTCCCGACAATGCCGTGGAATACTTCGTTTCCTACTACGACTACTATCAGCCGGAAGCGTATGTTCCCGCGCGCGACCTCTATATCGAAAAGGACGCGTCGATAAACGACGAGATAGACAAACTGCGCCTTGCCGCGACATACGCCCTCATGGAACGGCGGGATGTCGTTATCGTTGCGACGGTCTCCTGCATATACGGCTTGGGCATGCCGGACCTGTACAAGGAGATGCGCGTTCATGTGGAAAAGGCTCAGCAGCTTGATCCGCAGGAATTCGGCAGGCAGCTCATTTCCCTTCAGTACCAGCGGAACGACATGATTCTGGAACGGGGAAAGTTCCGCATAAAGGGCGACACGCTCGAAGTCTTTCCCTCCTACATGGAAACGGATCAGGCCTACCGCATTGAACTGGATTTTGATGAGGTTGCCCGGATCCGCCGCTTTGATGCGGTTTCGGGGCAGACCATCGAAGAACTGGATGAGCTGCAGCTGTACCCCGCCAAGCACTTTGTCGTTCCCAAGGACATGCTCTTTTCGGCGACCGACCGCATTCTTGCGGAACTGGACACCCGGCTGGAGGAACTGCGGGCACAGGGCAAGATGCTCGAGGCAGAACGGCTCAAGACGCGGACGACCTACGACATTGAGATGATGCGGGAGATGGGCTACTGCTCCGGCATTGAAAACTACTCTGCCCCCATTGCGGGCCGGATGAGCGGGGAGCCGCCTGCAACCCTGCTCCACTATTTCCCCGATGACTTCCTCTGCCTCATTGACGAGGCGCACGTCACGGTCCCGCAGATCGGCGCAATGTACGAGGGCGACCGGCGGCGCAAGCAGAACCTGATCGACTTCGGCTTTCGCCTGCCGTCCGCGCTGGACAACCGGCCGCTCAAGGTGGACGAGTTCAATAAAAAGATGAACCAGATCATCTTTGTCACGGCGACTCCCCGGCCCGAAGAAGTCAAGCAGTCCACGCAGGTTGTCGAGCAACTCATCCGTCCGACAGGATTGCTTGACCCGCTTATCGAAGTGCGGCCCAGCGAAGGGCAGATGCAGGACATTTATAAGGAAGTGCAGGCCCGCATTGCGAAAAAGGAGCGCTCGCTGATCCTGACGCTGACCAAGAAGATGGCTGAAGATTTGACCGACTATCTTTCCGGTCTGAACATGAAGGTCAAGTATATCCACAGTGAAATCGATACCTTTGAGCGGGTGGAAATCCTCAAGTCGCTCCGCGCAGGTGAAATAGACGTGCTGATCGGCATTAACCTGCTGCGCGAAGGCATAGACCTGCCGGAGGTGTCGTTCATCGCGATACTCGATGCCGACAAGATCGGCTTCCTCCGCAGCACAACGTCGCTCATTCAGATTATCGGCCGGGCAGCCCGCAATGCAGAAGGCGTGGTCGTCATGTATGCGGATCGCATGAGCGACGCGATGAAGGAAGCGATTACCGAAACGAAGCGGCGGCGCGAAATCCAGGAGGCCTACAACAAAGTGCACGGCATTACGCCCCAGACTATCCGGAAGGCCGTCGAGGATATTCTGGAACACGATAAGGTGGATGCCGAAGAGACTGCCGCCGTGGAGCTTGCAGCGCTCAAGAAGAGCGCAAACCTGCTTGTGCCTGCCCAGCGGCATAAGCTGATTGAAGCGCTCAAGAAGGAAATGATGACCGCTGCGGACCACCTGGACTACGAGCAGGCGGCCGTGTACCGCGATCAGATTCAGGAAATAGAAAAGACCTACGGCAAGTAGACTTACTGGGCCTTGAATGCCTGGATGAGCTGCTGCAGGAGTGTTTCCCGCAATTCATCGGAGATTGTTTCCTCGTGGGCGTCGTAGTCGGGTGCAAAGACAGCGTTCTGTATTTTGCCGCCCTTAACGAAGTATGCGGTCGGTGCATCCAGATGCTTGATGCCCGCCTCGTCATAAGGCAGGTAGTCAAAGGCCATCTGTACCAGCAGGTCGTAATTGTCGATGTCCAGGTTTGATTTCCAGTTCGGGTTTTCCCGGGTGTTAACGTAATAGACGGTGCTGTGTCCGGTCCGCTTTGCTGCCTCGTTCATGACCGGCATGAAGTCCCGGCACCAGGGGCATTTTGCAAAGCCGAAGAGGATGGCGAACGTTTCGTTGTTGTTCAGCCGGGTGTACATATCCTGTACCGATGAAGTGACATACACGTAGTCCGTTTTTGCATCGTATGTCGCATAGCCGGACATATCCGCCTTTGTCCCTCCGGCACTGGCCTGTGTGCCGTCACGGCCTGAAGCGGAAACGCATGCGGCCATGCTGAGCGGCAGAAATGCTGCCAGCAGAATCTGTACTAGCGTACCCGTTATTTTTTTCATAGCATTCTCCTCTTACTAATCATATATGTCCATAAAACAGCAGCGGTCCTTACTCAGTTTTACCGGCCTTACTGTCTTTTTACTGCCTTTACCGTCCGACGGTGTGAATCTGCGCCGTGCTGATATCCCGCGTAAAGCCGTCATCGCTGTAAAGCCGGTAGCCGTTTCCGTTCCCCACAAAGTCCAGTTTGCCCGCGTCTATGTCTGCACTCGAAGCCGCTTCCATCGCGTTCTGCGCAATCGGCACGAGGCAGCCTTTCCGCACGAAGAAGACGACGGCATCGATCGGAACGCTGACGAAGTATGAGCCCTTTCCTTTTTCTTCCGTCGTTATTTTGCCTTTCTGCCAGGTCACCTTGGTCATCGCTTCCGGCAGGTAGACGTAGCGCGATGTTGCGTTCTGCCGGTACACCGGTGCAATCATGATGCCCTCGCCGACGAGCAGCTGGTCTTCGCACTCAAGGGCGTGGTGGTCTTCCGGCCAGTCAAATCCGATCGGCCGGATGTACATGCCGCCGGACAGGGCTGCCTTGACGAACTCGCTGTAGATGTAGGGCAGGAGGGCGTAGCGCAGGGCGAGGATGCTCTTGAAGGCTTCCGTATCGCCGAAGGCGTAGCATTCCTGTTCCCTCGTGTTCCATGCACTGTGGTTCCGCATGAGGGGGGTAAAGACCCCCAGGGCGAGCCAGCGCAGCACGAGGTCGCGGGTTGTGCTCTCTCCGAAACCGCCGATGTCCGCCCCCGAATACAGGAATCCCGCCATGTTCAGCGAGGGCAGCATCTTGATTTCCTGCTCAAGGTGTTCCCAGGAGGATTTATTGTCGCCCGTCCAGATGCCTCCGTAGCGGTGCGAGCCTGTGCAGGACGCCCTGCTGTACAGGAGCATGCGGCGGTCGGGGGAAAGCTTTCGCAGCGCCTCTGCGCTCGCCTTCGTCATCATTGCTCCGTAGAGGTTGTGAATCTTGTCATGCCGGATGTTTTCGCCGTTCAGCGTATGGTAGAAGGACTTGTAGTCTTCCATCGTGCTGAAGGTGCTGGAACTCAGGGGAGTAAACTGGAAGAAGCTGTCTATGTCAAGGTTTTTCCCGGCGAAACTCGCGATTTTCTCGAAAACTGCCTTGAGGCTGTCTTTTGTATAGAAGAGGGCAGGTTCGTTCATGTCGTTCCAGAAGCCTTCTATGCCGCGGTCGGTCAGCTTTTTGTACTGCATGCCGAACCATGCTGCCGCCTCCGGGCTCATGAAGTCTGTAAAGCAGGACTCTCCCGGCCACACGCCGGCCGTAAAGTCGCTGCCGTCCTCCTTCTTGCAGAAGAAGCCCCGGTCGCGGCCCTCCTCGTAGACGTCATAGCCGTCCTGCACCTTGATGCCCGCGTCGATTATCGGGATGAGCCGGACTCCGTTTTCCTTGAGCCGGTCGGAAAGGGCGGCAAGGTCGGGAAACTTCGCCGTGTCAACGGTAAAGTCCTTGTAGCTTTCCATGTAGTCTATGTCAAGGCATACCGCGTCAAGCGGCAGTTTGTTCTTCCGGTACTGATCTACGACCTTGAGTATGTCGGCTTCGTTCCTGTAGCCCCAGCGGCTCTGCTGAAAACCGAAGGCCCATCGGGGGGGTATGTAGCTCTGGCCGATGAGGCGGCGGTACTGGCGTACCACGTCGTTCAGCTCGCTTTCAATCCGGTCGGGGGCGGGCGTAATGACGTAGACGTCAAGACCCGTGTCCGCACTCGTGACGGCAAGTTCCGCCTCGTCGGTCCAGCCGATGTCAAAACGGACGCGGGCTGGACTGTCAAAGAACACCGCAAAGCAGATGCTGTTAAAGCGGGAACTGTTGTACACAATCAGGAAGTTGTGCGCCCCGTACATGGAATGCGTAAACTCGTCCTGATTGGGAACGTCGGAACACCAGCTTTCGTACAGGCCGCCCCGCTTGTTGATCCCCTTCATCTGTTCGCCCAGACCGAACACCATGTCGCCCTT
>JAEEGL012520831.1_pt1 | contig 10958 bp, 7 predicted proteins | sample 9134231 | NCBI WGS metagenome assembly JAEEGL01 (sample SAMN16246548, study PRJNA631951) | gut metagenome | biome: gut microbiome; feature: rumen; material: fiber-attached | host: Bos | place: Iran: Karaj | collected 2018-10 | reverse complement strand
GCACATCCCGGACGTGAGGGCTGCAGTCAATCAGCCCGCGATGTATCGCCAGATGCCCTGACAGGGCCAAGGCGGGAGGCGTCAGCCGTTTGTACCGCCGGGCAGATACAAGCTCGTGTCTTTAGACATGAGTAGTTGACTCGTCCGCAGAAGCAGAAAGCATGCGCCGGGCGAAGATCCGGGCGGCGGGATTCGTCGTGACCCGGCCGCAGAGCATCAATTCGCACAGGACCAGGCGTCCGTCGCCGCAGGGAGCCTCCCCGGCGGCCATGACAGTTCGCCACTGTCCGTTCTCATCCGTGTCGCCGCTGAGAAGCACGGGCCGCATTCCTTCGGAGGTGAACGTCTCGCGGAGGATCGGTGCGATGCGGTCCAGGTCCTCATCGTACCAGCGCCGGAACGATTTGGGACCGAAGCCCCTGACCCATGGATGGCCGGTGTCCCGTGAAACGAAGTGCCGCGGCATCATAAAGCCGGTCTTCACGGCGGCGGAGATTCCGCACAGATCGTATTTCCCTGCGGGAAGTTCCAGGAAAACAAGCCGCCTACCGGACCGGACGAAGCTGTCCAGGGCCTCGCGGTTCCGGAGATAGACGCTGTAGTCGTCCACGACGGCGCATACCGCGACCACAGGATCCGTGACGACGCAGTCCAGTTCCCGGGCAAGGCGCCCGGCGGAGCCGGCATTCTCGGGGAGCCACACGGGGATGGGCGGTTCCGCTTCCCGTTTCTCGGCGGCGAGTGTGAGCTCGCTCCGGTGCAGGACGTCATTGCCGCAAATCAAGGCGGTGCGGACGCGAACCGGGCCCGGGACGTCGGGAAGGGGCAGGCGAAGATCCCCAAGGTACCGGACGCCGCTGTCCTTCGCGGCGCAGTCGATCCCGCCGGATAGATACGATCCGTCGGGCAGGAAAGCCTCATAGAGCAGGCGGAGCCCCTCAGGCGCCCGGGGCAGATCGCAGCAGAGCCACGCTTCCACTTTCGCGGTCTCGCCGCAGAAGAGAGAGAACCGGTCGGTGCGCAGGCTCACCATGGTGGGAGTCAGGGCGTTTTCGTAGGCGAAAAAGGCGGGCTTCGGCCGTCGTTCGCAGTCCACTACGGATTTGAGCCATCCGGACGGGAAGGCGTCGATGAAGAGATGGAGGGCAAAGGATACCATGCGCTCGTCCCGGCGGAAGGCTTCGGTCATCCATTTCGTGGCCTCCGCCTGATACTCCCGGCTGCGCTCGGCCCATTGGGCAAGACTGCGGGGCGTCTCATAGAACAGATGATGCTGACCGCCGCTCTGGCAGCCGATGATCCGGTCGGCGCACCAGGTCTCTTCCTCTTCCGGGGTCTGAGGAAGCCACGCGGCCGGATAGCGCCGGCGCATGAGGTCCTCGTCCTCCAGGCCTTCAGAGCCGAACTCGCCGCAGGCGTAGTACCAGTCCGGGGGCACGGGGAGCCAGTCGCCCTTGTGGAGCGCCCCGGCGTCCACGCCGAACCCGTTGTACCAGCAGGTGTAGCAGTGATTGTCCTGAAGGGTGGTCCGCGGCGGATCATAGTCCCCGTCCACGTGCTTCGTGACCCGGTCGGGATTTTCCAGGTGCACGGCCTCGTCCGCCATCCGGAAGAAAACGTTCAGTTCCTCCCGGGAAGCGAAGCGGTGAGGAGTGCCCTTGAGGTCCGGGGCCGGCTCATTGATGTAGCTGACCATGATACAGGCGGGATGGCGGCGGATGAGCCGCTCCATTTCCCCGGCCTCGCGCACCGCTTCCATCAGTTTTCCCCGGCGTAGCGCGCCGAAGAGCGGCAGATCCGTCTGGGCCATGAGTCCCAGCCGGTCCATGCGGTCATAGATCTCTTCCTGGACAGGCCGTTGGGTGATGCGCAGGAAGTTCATGTTGCAGGCAAGGGCCATGATCAGATCCGAGGTGAGCTGTGCGGAATCCCCCCGGATCACGTCCTGCTGTTCGAACCCCATGGTGTTCGCCCCGCGCAGGCGGCACTTCTCCCCGTTGAGCCAGAGCATCCCCTTGTACTGCCCGTCGGATTCCATGGTGAAGGTGCGCATGCCGAAGGAGACCCTCGCCGCATCCAGCGCCGTGCCGTCCCCGTCCAGAAGCGTCACCTGAGCCTCGTAGAGCCAGGGATGCGCGGGGGACCAGAGAAGGGCGTCCTTCATGGGAATGGAGAGGACGTAGTCGTTCTCACCTTTTTCCAGGGACAGTGCGCTGCTCCCGGAGGGGGCCCCCGCCTCCTCGAAGACCGCAAGCGCCTGCTCGAAGACGCCGTTCACAACCGTCCGCTCCGCAGTTGGGGTCCATCGGAAGTCCCGCAGGACTTCCGACGGATGGTTGCGGCCGAAGACCGAAACGCGGAAGGAGACCGGCGATTTCCCTCTGTCTTTCCGGAAAGCCTGGACGTGCAGCTCGGCCTTTCCCTCGCCGGGGAGGGGACGGACCCAGAGATCCGAGAGGAATTCCCGGGACCGGATCTCCAGATACACGTTCTGATAGATCCCCATGCCGGGGGGACAGTGGTGCCATCCGGTTTCGGGATCGTCATAGCCAGGACCCGTGGCTGCGTAGATCTTCTCGCCGGTAAACTCCTCCCCGCCGAAGACCAGAGGGCTTCCCACGTGGACGAAGTCGTTCTCCACCAGGACGGTGAGGACGTTCTCACCGGGGCGGAGGCACTCGGTGCAGTCGAATTCAAAGGGGGCGAAGAATCCCTCGTGGCGCCCCAAGGGCGTGCCGTTGAGGAGCACGGTGGCGATATAGTCCACCCCGTCGAAGTGCAGGAACGCGCACTCCCCGGGACCGGGCATCCTGTCCTGCAGAAAGACGCGGCGGTATACCGTGCGGGCATTCCCCAGAGGACCGCCGTAGTGGGGGATCCGCACCCTGGTCCACGAGCCGCTGCCGTTCTGGACGCCCTGGAAATCCGCCGCGTCCTCCTCCGTGAGGACGCGCCAGTCGAATTCCTCCAGATCCAGACGACGCCGGAAGGAGGGAAGAACTGGAGCCAGCTCCCGGAGATAGGGGGCGCGCTCCTCCCGAAGGACGGCCATCTTCGCCCGGAGCCGTTCCTCCGGCGTGCCGGCGGGTTCGGCGGGGAAGCCCGGCGTCCGGCCGGGCGACACCGGAAGGACGAGTCCCGGCGTCTTCCGCACATGGGGGACGACCAGGTCCTTGTCTTTGGTATCGATCTGCGTGGCCGCGATGGCCGCGAATTTGTCGTTGCCTGCCATGGGGTGTGCCTCCCGAATGCCGGATCAGAGCACGATCACGGCGGAATTCGCGGGAATGACGATTTCGTCGCTCCCCTCGTGCCACTCGTCCGCGTCCACGGTGCGCCAGCGGGTGAGAGCGCCCTTGTCCAGAGACGCCGACACTGTGACAGGCGTTTTTTCATAATTGCAGATCACGAGGGCCGAGGAGCCGTCCTCCGCCTCGAACCGGGAGAAGGGAGCGTACCCGTCCCCGTCGGCCGTGGTCACCCGGGCGCCGCAGGTATCCCGGAATTCGCCGTCCCACAGATATCTCCGGTATTCCGTGCGCAGGGCTTCCATCTTTCCGCCGTATTCCACAGTGTCCGGAAAGTCGTGGAGCCAGCCCTTGAAATTGTAGGGTTCGTAGCTCATGACATAGCGGTACATAAGGCACTGGTTCACCATGTTCCGGTCCCGGAAGCCGGAGACGGCGGTCATGATCTGACCGTGGGGGCGGAGATAACGGGGATAGGGCACGTGGCGTTTGTCCCGGGTGCGGTAGTAGGAGAGCTGATAGAACTCGAACTCACGGTCGTAAAGGGATTCTCCGGCGAAGAGGAAGTCCTCGGGAAGGCCCGGGGTCTGCCGCAGACGTCGAACCAGCTCCGAGTCGTTCCCGTAGACGGGCCAGCCGATTCTGTGGCCGTGGCCGGGATCGAAACAGAGAAGGGAAGGCGAGTGGTGGAAGCACTCGTCATAGAGGATGCCGTCGGGTTCCAACGCCGCTACCTTGGCGAATTCCCTGCAGCACAGATCCAGGTACGCCTCACAGCCGAAGCACATGGGGATGAGCCGCTTTGTATTGATGCCGAGAAGCTGTGCCGGCGTCTGGTATTCGTATCCTCCGTGCATGTAGTAATCGCCGTAAGGATCCTTCACGGCGTAGCGGATGAGCTCGCGGCGGAACCAGTCGGTGCCCCGGTCGGCCCAGGTGAACTTCACGAAAAGGATGAGTTTCACGCCCATGGCGCGGATCTGCCGGATCGCCTCGCGGAGCTCCTCCGGGGTGCCGAGCCGGGGATCCGGGTCGTGGGAGGGGTTACCCTGATCCTGGCCGCCGTCGTTCCATCCAACCAGCTGGATGGCCCTGACGCCGAATCTTACGCACTCCTCGGCGACCTTCGGCAGCTCCGTGAAACGCAGACGAAGCTCGTCCTCCGGGGAGTTGAGATGGATCTGCAGCCAGGAATGAGGCTCCCGTGCCCAGGCAGGAGCTTCCAGCGTGGGGGAGAGAGGCGCACGCCAGGCCTTGTAAAGATCCACGCCCGCCTGCCAGCCTCCGACGTACGCCTCCAAGGCGATGGGGGCGAGATCCGCGCTGCGGCCGGGAGCCAGATAGGGCATGTGGACCGGAGCGAACCGGATATGGACCGGCTTCCCGGCAATCTCCTCCGTCTCGGGAACCCGGGCGTCGATGGCCTCGCCGTAGCCCGGGCGCAGCTCGCAGTGCCAGGCCGCGAAGTCGGAGCCGAGAGTTCGCACAGAGGCAGAGAGGCCCTCCTTCTCGCTGCGCATCAGGAACCAGGGGGCGCCGGGGTTTCCCGCCGTTTCGGAGTTCTGGTTGAACTGGGTGGGATAATCCGTGCTGTGGTCACCCTCATGGGACTCGAACCGGGGCCAGAGATCCCACTGCTGTGCGGAGCTGTAGCCGGGAAGGAAAGTCCGGAACCACGCGGCATCTCCGGGATGGGAGAGATCTCCCAGGTAGGGGCAGTAGACGCTCTCCACCACGTAGGGGCTTTGGTTCTCCACACGAGTGTACCAGACGGCAGCCCCATCCTCGGCCCGGATCTCGGTAACGATCCGGATCGGCAGCGTCCCGGCACGCTCGGAGACGACGGAGTCCCAGACGAAGCGGACGAAGTCCTCTCCAGACTCCAGGGAAGAGACGGTCTGCTTTTCTCCGAAGACGGGATTGTCCCGCAGTTCCTCGCTTATGGGGACCAGGAGACGCCAGGAGAGGCCCAGCTCCGCCCGGCGGTGGATGATCCAGCCCGTCTTTTTTGAGACGAGGCGGGTGAGGACGCCGGTCTCGGCGCAGAATTCCAGATGCAGGCTTTGAGTCTCCAGCGGGATCGTGTTCATGAAAGCACCTCCGCAGTTCACCGCCCGGCGGCGTTTTTTTCATTGTATCAAGGACCGCGGGAAAACGCAACGGGTGCGGATCCCGCACCGCCCCGGAGACGGCGGGGCCCTCGATGCGGACGATCCCCTCGCGCTTGCGTTCTCAACGGGGATATGATTAAATGGTGTCAGGCCTGCGCTGCGGGCGCGAGGAGGAAAGGATATGAATCATTCGGACAGGATCCCGTACCGTATCTTCTGGACCTGGGACCACAGCACGAACTGGTGCATGCATGAGAAGGGGAGCCAGAACAGCGGCGTAGCGAACCCTTACACGAAACAGCCGGAATTCTTCGAGATGGACTACCGCCGCGCCGTGGACTGGTGCGCGTCGCATGGGATGGATGCGGTGGGGATCGTCGGGCTGCTTCGGGATTCCCACGGCGGGGTCGACAGCGTCAGACGCCTTTGCGGCTACGCCCGGGAACGGGGCGTCCGGATCTACGCCATCGCGGGTCTCTACGCCTACGGCGGGATCTACTATGAGGGGGATCACCCATATTCCCTGAACAGGTATTTCGAAAAGAATCCCGGCGCCGTCGGAAAACGGGAGGACGGGTCTCCCCTCGTCGTGACCTACCGCGGCCGCATGGGATACAAGGACGAGCCCCAGGGCTGCCCCAGCGATCCTGCGCTCAACGATTTCGTCCTGGAGTCGCTGGACTGGCTGTTCCAGGAGATCCCGGAGCTGGGCGGGATCCAGATGGAGGCGGGCGATTCAGGCATCTGCCAGTGTCCCAAATGCAGGGCAAAACGGGGACCGCGATTCCTGGATCCCTGGACCTCTCTGTCGGACATGTCCCGGATCTATCCCCAGGCGGCAGAGGCGGTGCTCCGCCGCAGCCCGGACGCCTGGGTGATCTGTGAGACCTATCATCATTTCCTGGATGATTCCTGCGGATTCTTCAAGCCGGAGAACGATTCTCCGGAACTGCAGGCCATCCAGAAGATGCCGGAAAACGTCTTCTGGCAGTGGAAATGCGACGCCAGGCTGCAGGACGGGACCTGGCGGGAAGGGGACCGGCTGCCGGGCGGGATGCTCCGGTTCCGGCACGTCATGCGTGCGCACTCAGGCACACAGTGGTGGGGCAGCCGCCATCAGCCCGCCGTGGATAAGATCCGCCGTCAGTGCCGGCTGAGCTTCGACGCAGGGCTGGACGCCGTATCTCTGTTCGGGGAGGGAGCCCCGTTCCATACGGGAGCGGAGATGAACTATCTGGCGCTCCAGTACTTTGCCGACCATCCTCTTGCACCGCTGGATGCGTTCGTCTGCGACGTGATGGCGCCGCTCCTGGGCGGCGAGGAATACGCCCGCCGGTTCCTTTCGCTTTCCGGGACGCTGGAGACGCCGGATCGGATCCCCGATGCCGCGAGGGAGATTGCGAAGATCACGTCGGGGATCCGGGACTGGGAGATCCTGCGGAGATGGCAGTATCTGGCCTCGTATCTGAACGGATTCGCCTGGGAGGCCGCACAGCGCGAAAACACGGAGGATCCGGACCGGCAGAGCATTGGATGAGCCGGAGCGGCACGTCGGCAGATCCTTTCCGTCCGACACGGACGGCCGCTTGACAATCGCCCCGGTTTCCAGTAAGATTTACCCGTATGTTCCCGGTCCCGGCGATGGGTCCGGAAGGAGGCAAGTGATGAAACTTTCCAATCTCGTCGGCGACCGCTTCAAGGAGCGGCCTTCCGACTGCGTCATCGAGAGCCACGCGTTTACCGTCCGCGGCGGCTATATCAAGAACGTGGCGAACGGGATCTATTCTCTCTTCCCGCCGATGAAGCGCATCACCCGGAAGATTGAGGAGATCATCCGTCAGGAGATGGACGCCATCGACGGGCAGGAGGTATTGTTCCCCGTGGTGCTCCCCGGTTCCCTGTGGGAGGAATCCGGCCGGTTCGAGAGCGTGGGAGACGAGCTTCTGCGGTTCAAGGACCGGGGGGACGCCCAGATGGTCCTGGGGATGACCCATGAAGAGGCGGCGGTGCAGCTGGTTCGGGAATACGGCCAGACCCATGCCCGCTACCCTTTCATGATCTATCAGATCCAGACGAAGTTCCGGGATGAGGCGCGGCCCCGGGCCGGGCTCATCCGCGTGCGGGAATTCACCATGAAGGACGCTTACTCCTTCCACACCAGCCAGGAGGATCTGGAAGCGTATTACGCGCGCTGCTACGACGCCTATCACAGGATCTTCGCACGGGCGGGCGTTCCCGAGGTAGTCGCCGTAAAGTCCGATTCCGGCATGATGGGCGGAAGCGTGTCCCACGAATTCATGCTCCTAACCGATGCGGGAGAGGACTCCATCGTTACCTGTGACAGCTGCAACTACAGCGCGAACATGGAAGTGGCGGAGAACATCGTGGACAACACGGGCCTCGACGCCTCCGAACCTCTGCGCAAGGTCCAGACGCCCCACTGCAAGACCATCGAGGAGGTCGTCTCGTTCCTGGGAAGCCGGGTGGAGAACTCCTGCAAGGCCGTCATTTATCAGAAGAACGCCAGCGATGAGTACGTCGTGGTGTTCCTCCGGGGCGACTACGAAGTGAACGAATCCAAGCTCACGAATCTCCTGGGAGAAAAGATCCATCCCGCGGCGGAACCGGAGAAGGGCGGCCTCGTGCCCGGCTTCTGCGGCCCGTACGGCAACGGGGCGAAGTGCACCTTTATCTATGACCGCTCCCTCAAAGGCATCGGCAGCCTCTGCGCCGGCGCCAACGAGGAGGATTACCACTATGTGGGCCTGAACCTCGAACGGGATCTGGGCGGCGTCGAGTACGTTGACGTGGCAAAGATCCAGGCCGGCGGCATCTGCCCCTGCTGCGGCAGGCGCACCGTCCGCATTTCCAGAGGCATCGAGGTGGGCAACATCTTCCAGCTGGGCACCAAATACACAAAGACCATGGGGATGACGTATACCGATGACGACGGTACCGAGAAGCACCCCATCATGGGCTGCTACGGGATCGGCGTGGGAAGGCTTGCCGCCTCCGTGTGCGAGGTGCGGCGGGACGACTACGGCCCCATCTGGCCCATCACCATCGCCCCCTGGCAGGTGCATCTGTGCTGCATGCGCGTCGACCGGGAGGACTGCAAGGCCGCCGCGGACGAGATCTGCGCGGCACTGGAGCGGGCCGGCATAGAGGTCCTCTATGATGACAGGAACGTACGCGCCGGCGTCATGTTCGCCGATGCGGATCTGCTGGGCGTTCCGGTGAGGATCACCGTCGGGCCGAAGAACCTGGAGAACGGCCAGGTGGAACTCACGACCCGGGACAAGCGGGTGAAGGAACTTGTCCCCCGGGAGGAGATCCTCGAAAAGACACAGGCGCTCATCGCCCAGCTCTTCGCGGAGATAGAGGCCCACGTGAACGACAAGACCTACAGTACGGAGCAGTGAATACCGATGCGGCGCCCCGGGTGACCGGGGCGCCACTCATCTGCCGGGATCCCGCGACGGACGGGGATCCGCAGAAGCGCACATGTCAGGGGCAGGGGAGTTATGCGGAAAGGAGGAGACCGCGATGCGGATGGTGCCGCTGAGAAAACAGAGCAAAAAAGCCAGGAAGGCATATCACGCCGAACGCAGGGGAAACTGGGCGGGCATTTCGCCCATGACCCGGGTCGTGCCGGAGAAGACGGACTACGACCGCCGCCGGGACCGGAAGGAACCATGCCGCCTCGGTGATGAAACAGAATGACGCCCGCACCGGATCACGGCGCGGGCGTCATTCTGTGATGCATGGAAACTGCGTTCTGTCCGGGACAGATCAGCAGGAGAGGGAAATCAGCAGGAGAGGGAGATCAGCAGAGTGACGCCCTCCACGATGAGAGAGGCACCAATCCAGATGATGGATGCCGCTGCGATGAAGCCCGGGTTGAAGACCACCAGAAGTGCGAGGATCAGCGTGATCGCCGACAGGATGATGCCGATGACGGCGCCGGGGGCCTTCTTCACCGCGGCGCTGATCGAACGGATCAGACCGATAACGGCGCCTACGGCCACGAGCAGCCCCGCGACATAGGGAATGAAATTGATGAAGAATTTGGGATTGACCAGGAGCCAGAAGCCGATGCCGAACAGAAGGATCCCGAGGATCAGCGGCCAGGCGCTTCGGTCCTCTTTCCGGAGAAGAAAGTCCAGGACCCCGATCGCGCCCATCACCATGAGGACGATGCCGATGACCCGGCAGAAGAGCTCCATGGACTTCATGGGCCACAAAACGAGGACGAGCCCGACGACGATGAGGATCAGCGCATAAAACACGTAGTTCTTCAGCAGCTTTTTCACAGTATGACCTCCTTGCAGACCGAACCTGTCTTCCAGGTCCATTGTACGGCGGCGAGGCGGAAAAAGCAAGAGCGATCCCATTCCCGTACGGTGCGGTCCCGCGTGCGGAAAACGGTTGTCCCCGGGCGGGGGATGTAGTATCATAAGATCAAAGAGTAAGGGGGCCTAGGGATGATCCTTGCCATACTGGAGCGGATGGAGACCATAGCCGGTGCGGAGCCCTTCCACCGCAGATATCAGCTCATGACCGACTTCAAGGAGATCTTCGAGGAATTGGGGGTCCTGCTTTTCCCCGTGGTCTCTCCATGCCGCGCGGAGGAAGTGGAACGGATCTGCGACGGGCTCGTCGTCACCGGTTTCGGTCCGAACATCTACCCCCGGTATTACGGGAGAGAGCCGGAACCCGGTCTCACCTACACCGTGGACGAATATGCCCTGGACCGCGTCGTCATCGGGCCGTTCGCCTCGTCTGGAAAGCCAATCCTCGGGATCTGCGGCGGCATCCAGTCGATGAACGTCTGGTTCGGGGGGACGCTGCGCCAGCAGGTGCCCGGGCATTCTCTTGGCGGCGGGACGCATCCGATCGAGATCGCCCCGGGAAGTTTTCTGGAGAGCGTCTTCGGGAGGAAGACAGAGGTCAACTCTTTCCACGGCCAGGCCGTGGATGACGCGGCCCCCGGTTTTCTCGTCACGGCGAGAGCCAAAGACGGAACCGTGGAGGCTCTGGAGCAGGGAAATCGGATCGGAGTCCAGTGGCATCCGGAGGTCATGCAGGACACGGCGTTTTTCCGGGCGTTCCTGGACCGCTTCTTCTGAGCGGGCAGGCAGGATCCGGAAATAGAAAAGGAATCAACGGAGGAGCAATGAAGTATGAGACACACGAGAAACGCGCGGATCGGGATCGTCGGCCTGGGGCACTTTGTTTACTGGAAACAGTTCGACGGACTTAAGGACGAATTGCTGAAAAAGCAGGAGCGGTTCAGAAGCTTTTTCTCACCGGATACGGACATGATCGATCTGGGTTTTGCAGATGACGTGGATTCGGCCTTCGAGGGGCTGAAACGAGCGCAGCGCGAGGATCTGGACGCGCTGTTTCTCGTCCTGTCCACCTACGTCACCTCCGCGGTCGCGTTTCCCTTCGCGAGATATCTGCACATCCCGCAGATCCTGGTGGGGATCCAGCCGCTGGACCGGCTGGATTACGGGAAGACGACCACGTATATGCAGCTCTGCAACGACGACATCTGCGCGATGCCGGAGCTTGCGGGCGTCTATGAACGGGTCGG
>JAEEGL012311918.1_pt1 | contig 10958 bp, 7 predicted proteins | sample 9134231 | NCBI WGS metagenome assembly JAEEGL01 (sample SAMN16246548, study PRJNA631951) | gut metagenome | biome: gut microbiome; feature: rumen; material: fiber-attached | host: Bos | place: Iran: Karaj | collected 2018-10 | reverse complement strand
GGCCCGCAAAGAGGAGTCGCCTATGATTGTCATTGGTACCAATGGCGCCTCCGGATTTGAAAAATACTGGATGGGTAGCACCGCTGTACGTATCGTACAAGAAGCCCCCTGCCCCACCCTCACCATACGAGAGGGGTTTGACTTCCACAAAAAACTCGACCATATTGTTGTACCCATACGCATCAATGCCAACTCACGCCAGAAAGTGGGACCCGCTGCACAGATGGCCAAGATTTTCGGTTCACAGGTACACATCTTGGGACTGATTGAGAGCGCACAGGATGCACTGACACTTCGCACCTATCTGAAGCAAGTGGAGAAGTTCTTTGAAAAAGAGGGCATTTCCTACACCAGCTGCGGCCGACGCTATGAAAACTATTCCAAGACCGTTTTGGAATATGCCACCAAAATCAATGCCGACCTTGTCGTTATCAACACCGAACAAGATCGATTGCTGGCACGTCTCTTCCTCGGCACCAACGCCCAACAGATAGTCCACAAATCACAGATTCCGGTACTCTGTATCCATCCTGAGGATATCGGAGACATCGCCAGATAACAATAACAGCATGGCTGAGGTGATTATCGTCGGAGCAGGGGCCGCAGGCATGATGGCTGCCCTGTTTGCCGGCAGACGCGGAAAGAAGGTACTGCTTCTTGAGAAAATGGACCAACCGGGGCGCAAACTACGCATCACGGGAAAAGGACGTTGCAACCTTACCAACACGGCTTCACTAAAGGACTTCCTTGCTCATGTGGGTTCCGATCCTCGCTTTATGCGGAACTCCTTCTCCTCTTTTTTCAACAAAGAGCTGATGGAGTTGTTCGAGTCGCTGGGTGTACCTTTGATTGTTGAACGAGGAGATCGTGTCTATCCTAAAAGCGGAAAATCGCTGGATATCTTTCTGGCGCTGATCCAGACTTTGGAGTCGATGTCTCATGTGGAGATTCGCAAGAATTGCCGTGTCAAGTCCCTGCTTATGGAAGACGGACATGCCTGTGGTGTACAATGTGCCGACGGAACAATATTGCGTGCGCCGAGCGTCATCCTTGCCACCGGAGGCATGAGTTATCCCTTGACAGGGTCGACCGGTGACGGATACCTAATGGCAGCATTGGTCGGACACAGCCTCACACCACGCTACCCCGCTTTGGTACACCTTGACAGCGACCTCAAAATACCAGAAGATCTTGTCTCTTTTGTTATTAAAAATGCCAAGCTTACCCTCACCCTTCCCAACGGAAAGAAACTTAGCGAACATTTTGGAGAACTCTCCTTTACCGAACATGGTATCGGAGGTCCCATTGTGCTTTCCGCCAGTCGCATCGCTACAGGTCCACTGCATGAAGGCCAGAAGATACTTGCACATCTGGATCTGAAGCCTGCCGTCGAGACCAACACCCTGGACAAGCGACTCATCAACGATCTCAACAACAACGGCAACCGACTGTTTCATGATGCCCTGCGCATGTGGTTGCCTGCCGAACTGATCCCTCTTGCACTGCAACAACTCCACATCGAGCACTACAAACGGCTGCACCAGATTAATAGCGCCGAGCGAAAACGCCTGCTCTCTTTTTTGAAAGATTTCACCTTCCCCCTAACGGGAACCGGAAACTACGAGGAGGCCATTGTCACCCAAGGCGGAGTCAACCTGAAAGAAATCAATCCGAAAACAATGGAATCACGATTGGTCAAGGGGCTCTATATTGTCGGCGAGGTGCTTGACCTCGATGCCGATACTGGCGGCTACAATCTGCAACTCGCATTCACCACTGGACATGCTGCAGGCATCAACTGCTGAACAAAGCCCAAGATGAGACCCAAATCTCACGGTCAAAATGTTATCCTACCGTAGTGTAGGCGTTAACCATATGGTCCACTTCGGCTTTCCCATCCTTGAACAACACCGAGACAATATCAAAACGAGCCTCCTCTACACGGTTGTTTTGCAACATGTATGCATTGGCCAAACGTATATAAGCCCGACGCTTGTTTCTATCAACAAATTCCTCAGGAGAACCATACGCATCGCTGGTACGTGTTTTCACCTCCACAAAGACAATATGGTGATTGTGGTAGGCGATAATGTCCGCTTCCAGATGCCCCAAACGCCAATTGGTTTCCAAAATCTCATAATCCTGCTGTTCCAAATAGCGTCGGGCTATCACCTCGCCGTCTTTCCCCAGTTCGTTGTGCTTTGCCATGAGAAGGATGTTAAAAATGCTGATGAGTTAAAATGTTAAAGAATCACTTGTTCGTGTCACTTGTTTAAAAACAACTCCAACGCGACAGTCGCCTCCTCCCAGTCGGTCATACGCTGTTCCAAGCGCTCTTTGAGCGATTGGTAGTCGGAATAGAAACTGTCGTCGGAAGTGGCGGCAGCATCACCTGAAGACAAGACAGACTCTTTCTCCGCTATCGACGCTTCCAACTGCTCAATTTCCTGTTCTACTCGCTCCACATTGCCCCGCAATTTGCGCAGTTCCCGTTCGCGTTCTTTCGATTGTTGATAGTTCAACTTGTTTTGCGACACGGATTGTGGGGCGTTTGTTTCACTTTTTTTCTTGGTCTGCTCCAACTCTTTAAGATGCTCCATACGGCGATACTCCAAAAATTCGAAGATATCCCCTTTGAATTCATGCACCGCACCGTCACGGAATTCGAAAAGTGAGTCGGTCAATCCTTGCAAGAAATCACGGTCGTGCGATACCACAATCAAGGTGCCCGTATACTGCAGCAGTGCATTCTTCAGTACATCTTTGGAATCCATATCCAAATGATTGGTAGGTTCGTCGAGAACCAACAAATTGCATGGTGTCAAAAGCAGTTTCGCCAGTGCCAGTCGTGCTTTTTCACCGCCAGAGAGCACTTTTACCTTCTTATCGATATCATCGCTGTCGAAAAGAAACGAGCCCAAAATATTGCGAATCTTTGGTCGTATGTCGCCCATGGCAGCATCGTCAATGGTTTGAAACACCGTTTTCTCACCATCAAGCATGGCAGCCTGGTTCTGAGCATAGTATCCTATCTGAACCTGATGTCCCAGCCGAAATATACCCGTATAATCCGTCAGTTCGCCAACAATGATTTTTGCCAATGTCGATTTTCCTTCGCCGTTACGACCCACAAAGGCCAATTTTGCGCCCTTCGTTATCAAAAAATCAACGTTGCCGAACACTTGATTATCGCCATATGCCTTACCCAAAGAAGATGCCTCCATAACAATCTTGCCGCTATGTGGCGCCGGCGGGAACTGAAAGTGGATACTTTCCGTCGAGACCTCATCGACAGTGATAGACTCCATCCGTTCAAGCATCTTGATGCGGGATTGTACTTGTTTGGATTTCGTGGCCTTGTAGCGAAAACGTTCGATAAATGCCTCTATTTGTGCCACCTGGCGCTGCTGGTTGGTGAGTGAAGCCATCTGTGAAGCCCGGCGTTCCTGCATCTGTACTACATATTCGGAGTAAGGAACCTTGTAGTCGTATATTTTGCCAGCCGTAATCTCTATGGTACGCTTGGTGATATTGTCAAGAAAAGTGCGGTCATGCGAGACCAGTACCACTGCACCAATATAGGAAGAAAGATAATTCTCCAGCCACTGGATAGATTCAATATCCAAATGGTTGGTAGGTTCATCCAGCAACAGAAAGTCGGGGTGTTTCAACAGGAGTTTTGCCAATTCGACACGCATCTGCCATCCCCCACTGAATTCTGCCAACAGACGGGAAAAATCCGCATGGCGGAATCCCAAACCCAGCAGTACCTTCTCGGCCAGTTCGCGGCGGTTAGAGCCTCCCAACATTGAGATACGCTCCGTCACTTCATGCAAACTGGACAAAAGCCGTGAATAGTCGTCCGATTCGTAATCCGTTCGTTCCGCCACTTCTGCCGAGAGTTTTTCTTGCTGCTGTTCCAGAAGCTCAATCTGGTCAAAAGCTTTCATTGCCTCATCCAGAATGGTTCCCATACCCTCGGGCACCATTTCCTGTGGAAGATAGCCTACCGTCTGTCCCGATGCAATAACGATGGTTCCCGTCTCGGGTTCCTGCTGGCGACAGAGGATCTTCAGCAACGTCGACTTACCAGCCCCGTTCTTTCCTACCAGGCCGATACGGTCACGATCATTGATATTAAAGGTAACACCGTCAAAGAGATTGACACCTGTGAACTGGACCGAAAGATTGTTAATAGAGATCATCTACATCAAAAAAAAGGCGAACAGTATGTCCGCCTTATGTTTTCTGAGAAATCAAGTTATTAATGGAGTTCGAACTGGACAGGGAGTGTAAATTCGCTACGTACAGCTCGACCACCCTGTTTGCCAGGTTTCCACTTCGGCATGTTCTTGACCACACGGAGAGCCTCTTTACCACATCCACCACCGATTTCACGGAGGATAGAAGCTCTGGTGATAGAGCCATCCTTTTCGACAACGAACTTGAGCACCACAGTTCCTGTAATGCCGCTTTCGCGTGCCAGTTCAGGGTATTGGATGCTCTTGCCAAGGTAAGCGTAGAGAGCCTCTTCACCACCCGGGAAACTGGCTTCCTCTTCTACGAATGCAAAGATTTCTTCCTCTTTCTCTTCTTCTTCTTGCTTCACATCGACATGAACCTCCTCAATAGGCTTGTTCTCATCGAAAGCTGCAGTAACATCAAGCTCATTGCTCGACTCAGCATCATTTTCAATCACCTTAACTTCTGTGGCGACTTCCGGTTCCGGTTGTTCAGGTTCCGGCTCTGGTGGTTTCTGTTCTTCTTCCGTCTGGATCACATCCTCCTGGATTTCAATTTGCACTGAAGGACCTCCCAAACCGGAATCCTTTTTGTCCGTGCTTCTCAGGTTGAAAGCCACCAAAACAATAGCAAGAATCGAAACCAAACCGATTTCGAGAAACAGTCCTTTCCTTTTTTCAAGGTCTGCTTTTTTTGATTTTTTTGCTTCCATATTATTAATTTTTAATTTTTTACATCAATCTCGTGTACCTCACGGATACACTCTTTCACACCGCTAAATTACTACTTTTTTTTGAATTATCAACAACAAATTGTAAAAAAAATAAAAATCTAATGATGCAATCACGAAAAAAATGTGCTATGACAGCCTTCAACAATCTTATTATTCATTGTTTGTCACATCCGTATCACTTCACAATACGGTAATAGTTTTCTTTGCGTGGACGTGCCGGTGCCAGCGGAATGGAAGGATAGCCCAGTGAGATACTACCAACACCCATAAGACCTTCCGGCAGACCGAATTGGCGCATCAGCTCACGGCCCTCGTCAGTGTCGAACATTTCCCTTTCACGGTTAATCCAACAGGAACCCAGTCCAATAGCGTGAGCTGCATTCATCATATTTCCCAACACCAAAGCGGCATCACATGTTCCATTGGCCCATTTTTCCGGACGGGAGGCAAAGACCAACACAATGGTGGGTGCACCATAATAGGGATTGCTATCCGTGCCCATCACAGCAGCGTTCATGCGCACCAGCTGTGCTATGACATCCGGGTTCTGCACTGCTACAATCCACGGATCTTGATAGTTCATACCCGTCGGAGCAAACGTGCCGGCATCGAGAACGGCTTTTAGTTCCTCATCAGTGATTTGTTCGGGTTTGTAAGCACGAACACTGCGGCGCTCACGGAGTGACTGCAATATTACATTGTCCATATTAAAAAAGTTTGAAAGTTTAAGGGTTTGAAAGTATTAAAGGGCTCGCTTCGAGCACTGTTAACTTGTCACTATTCACATCTCGCGCTACACAGACAAGGCGTCTTCAATAATCATTTCGTACAGTTTGGAGGTTGAGATACCCATGGCGCGGGCTTGCTTGGGAACGATACTTTCGGCACTCTGTCCTGGAATCGAATTGACCTCCAGGAAATAGAGCTGTTGCTTGTCTGTATTGTAGATATAGTCAAACCGCACTACCCCACGGCAATCGAGCAGGTCATACAATTTTGAGGAAACATCCTGGATTTCCTCCGAAATGGCAGGTTCCACTTCCGCGGGGGTAACCTCATTAGAGAAACCGTCATATTTGGCAGCATAATCAAAGAACTCATGCTCTCCGAGCGGAATAATTTCCGTGATTGGGAAAACAAATTTCTTGCCTTTGATTTTCATCATACCACAGTCAAACTCACGACCTTTGACAAATTCCTCAACCATAACGGCATCATCCTCGGTGAAAGCCTCTTGAATGGCAGGCAACAAGTCCTCTAAGCGTTTCACTTTGGTAGTGGCCACGCTGCTGCCACCGGAGGCAGGCTTGACAAAGACTGGAAGTCCCAGTTTTTTTATCACCGCTCTGGGGTTTACAGGCTGATTACGGTAAAAAACACACGATTTAGCCACTTTTACCAAACGGAAATTGCGAACCACCTCATTGCAAAATCCTTTGTTGAAGGTGAGCGCTGAGGTGTAAAAACCACAGGTGGTGTAACGGATACCCAACAGGTCGAAATAGCCTTGCATAACACCATTTTCACCAGGATTTCCGTGAATGATGATAAATGCCAAATCGAAATGAATCTTCTTTCCTTTATCAATAACGGTAAAATCTGCCCTGTCGACAGGACGGTGGCTGTCGTCGTCAGCAAGCCAGTACCATACCTGACGGTTGATGGTATTTCCTTCATAATCGCCAACGACTATTTTGTAAACATTATATTTCCGCTTGTCCAACGATTCATACACCTGACACCCGCTATTGATGGATATCTGATGTTCACCGGAAAAGCCTCCCATTACCAATGCTATGTTTTTTTTCATCTGTTGATATGTTGATACGTTAATATGTTAAAGGGTTCGTCAATAATCTCGCGGGAGATACGCTGCATCGCTTGAAAAGGATAAATGGCCCTCGCTCAGGTCAACCATGACCCACCGTATGGATGGGTCGATGGGCGAGGTGGCGATTTTCTTTGTCTACCTGTTCGCACTGTTCTATCGTCGTTTCCGACATGCAAAACTGCTGAAAACGTTGCCACACAATATTCTCAGCCAATGATGAGGGATGCAGCATATCGTCAGCGTAAAAACGATAGTCGCGCAATTCGTCCATCATCAACTCATAGACGGGGAAATAGGAGACCGCGGGGAAACCGTTTCGGGAGGTAGCCAGCAACTGTTCCACCGCCAAAAGCAAAACTGCCTTCCCCAATTGGTTGCCGTGGGCACCATAAGCCCAGTGGCGTACCGGACTGATAGTAAAAAGCAGGTGTTTCCCCTGTGCCGTCAATCTATCTACAAGCGGACGCCAGAGCGCCACTATTTCCTCAACTGATGCCAACTGCTTGGTGAAACGTGCCGCCGGCACCTTATGACAGTTAGCCACCACAAGACCCTTGCCGGAAGGGTCTGAAAGACGGTAATACCATGCAGATCCGAAAGTCAAAATGATTCGGTCACACTGCTGCAGAAAACGGTACGCCTCATGGATGGCCGTGTTGCACCGCTCCAAACATTCGTCGGGGTCGACACAAGAAAAAGCTCCGTGATGCAACCATGAGTGCCACAATCCGTCGTACTGAACCAAAGATTCCTTATCTAGTTCCCTGTCGTCCAAGCATCGGAGCATGGCTTCCGCCATGGAAAGCGGATTGTACAAAATGCCGAAAGGATTGAGTAGTGTAGGAAAATGCAGTGCTTGCAGACGGGCTCCCATACGCTCCGTAAAACAAGAACCCATCAGGAATATCTGGTTATTATAATCCAATGAGAAACCCTTGTTTTCGACAACGACCGGAGTTTGCAGTTTCACCTCTTTCATTTCGCATTCATTTTAATATCATACACTTCCGGTAAAGCTTCAAGCAGTTTGACAAACTGACGCGGGTCGACCAGCATCTGAGGGGACGACATGAAGAGTGACATGTCGTGGTCACGGTCATCCACATTGACTGTCAACTGCACCTTGCCACGGTTTTGTTTTACCAATTTGTTGAGATGGTCGCAGAAAGCATCGTTCAGTTGATTGATATCAATATGAAAGTTCAACGTCTTGGCGAAACTGTTCAGAACATCGCTCAGCAGCATCATCTTCCTAATTTGCAGACGAGGCGGCATGGTTACCGGTTGGCCCTCTTTGTTTGTATAGGTACGTTGTGTCACTTCACCCTGTACAAAAACAAACAGACCTTTCTCGCAGAAATTGCGGTACTTCACACTGTCGTCGCCAAACAGACGCAGTTCGTAACTTCCCACGTAATCTTCTATCACTATGCTTCCGTAGGGGTTTCCCGTACGTTGTGAGACGCCAAATGTAGCCTGTGAAACGATACCGCCGAAACGCACATCGCGACGCGCCAGAAGCGACTGCATGTCGTTGAGCTGCGTCACATCGATGGTGGCGAAATTCTGCATCTCGTATTTATAGTCATCCAAGGGGTGCCCTGAGAGATAAAAACCGATGACTTCTTTTTCGTTGTTGCACTGTTCCACACTGGTCCAAGGCTCACATTCGGGAATCGGCGGATGGTCTTCCGCCTTGATATCGTCCGACATGTCAAAGATGGACATCTGAGCCATGTTGGCAGCCTCCTGCTTGCGCGACTGCCAACGAACCAGCTTTTCCAAATAAGTAGGAGCGTTTTCACTCGGCACATCGCGGTGCATGTATTGCGCCCGGTGCATGCCCTCCAGTTGATCGAAGGCTCCCGATTTGACCAACACCTCCAGATTCTTGCGGTTCACCGCTTTCATATCGATACGGTCCAACAAATCAAAGATATCCTTGTACGGGCCATTCTTCTCGCGCTCGCTGATGATGGCTTGCGAAGCCGCTTCACCCATGCCTTTGATGGCGCACAGACCAAAGCGGATCTGTCCTTTCTCATTGACCGAGAAGTTGATTTCCGATTCATTGACGCTGGGTGCCAGAATCTCCAATTTATTCTTGCGACAGTCCGCCATCAGTTCGGTGACACGTGTGATATCGCTGAGCGACGAGGTCATCACCGCAGCCATATATTCGGCCGGATAATGTGCTTTGAGGTAGGCAGTCTGGTAGGCCACCCAGGAATAGCAGGTAGCATGCGACTTGTTGAAGGCGTAGGAGGCGAATTTTTTCCAGTCTTCCCATATTTTCTTGAGAATCTCCTTGGGATGACCGTTCTTTTCGCCGCCTTCATAGAAGAGCACCTCCAACTCGTTCATTTTGTCAATCTGCTTCTTGCCCATGGCCTTGCGCAGGGTATCGCTCTGCCCTCGGGTGAAGTTGGCCAGCTGACGTGACAGCAACATGACCTGCTCCTGATAGACCGTAATGCCATACGTGTCCTTGAGGTACTTCTCCATGCATGGGATGTCGTATTCCACTGGTTTGCGCCCCAGTTTGCGGTCGATAAAGTCGGGAATGTAATCCATAGGACCTGGACGGTAGAGGGCGTTCATGGCAATGAGGTCTTCGAATACATGCGGCTTCAGTTCGCGGAGGTATTTCTGCATGCCCGCCGATTCAAACTGGAAGGTTCCCACGGTGTTGCCGTCACAGAAAAGCTGATATGTTTTTTCGTCGTCAATAGGGATATGGTCGATATCGATATCAACACCGTGGTGTTTCTTGATATTGGCAATTGCCTCCTTGATAATGGTAAGGTTCTTCAGACCCAGAAAGTCCATCTTGATCAAACCCACCGTCTCGACCACATGGCCGTCGTACTGGGTCACCAGCACATCTTCCCCACTCTCTTTGTCCTTGATGGTGCAAACCGGGGCGTACTTGGTCAAGTCGTCGGCACCGATGATGACACCGCAGGCATGGATGCCTACCTGTCGGTTGGTATCCTCCAGCTCCTCGGCATAGGTCAGCATCGATTTGAGCGAATCGTCATCACCTTCCATAATCTCACGCAACTCCGGAACATAACGGTAGCAGTTTTTTAGATTCACCTTAGGCGACTTACCCTTGTCGTCCTTGATATTGTCCGGGAAACTACGGTCAGGGATGTACCCTTTGATTTGGTTGACCACTCCCAGCGGCACTTTCTGAATACGGCCCACATCGGCGATGGCCGACTTGCTTGCCATTGTGCCATAAGTAATGATATGCGCCACCTTCTCCTTGCCATATTTCTCTGTAATCCAATCCAGCACCTTGCCGCGACCTGCATCGTCGAAATCGACATCGATATCGGGCAGCGAGATACGGTCGGGGTTAAGAAAACGCTCAAATAGCAGGTCGTACTTCAGCGGGTCGATATCGGTAATCCACAAGCAATAGGCCACCACGCTTCCGGCAGCGGAGCCACGTCCGGGACCCACGCTGACACCCAGTTCTTCGCGGGCGCCGCGGATATAGTCGGCCACAATAAGGAAATAGCCCGGGAAACCCATGGTCTTGATTGTATGGAGCTCAAAGACGATACGCTCTCTCTGCTCCTCGGTCAACGACGCTTGGATTTCCGCTTCCGTCAATTCTCCGTTGCCCGCTTCCAGTTTATCTTTCAAATAGCGCTTGGCGGCACCTTCCCACACCAGTTTGGCCAGATAGTCGGCTTCGAACTTGATGCGGTAGAGTTTGTCGTAGCCGCCCAGTTTCTTTATCTTGTCCTCCGCTTTTTCCTGGCTCATCACCACCTCCCCTTTCTCGTTGCGGGTAAACTCGTCGAAGAGTTCTTGCTCGGTGATACGGCTGCGGTACTCCGCCTCGGTACCGAAAGAGGCGGGGATGTCAAACATCGGCATGATGGGGTCCGAGTCGATGCTGTAGACCTCCACCTTGTCGGCAATTTCACGGGTATTTTCCAACGCTTCCGGAATATCTTCAAAAATGGCCGCCATTTCATCGGGCGACTTCAGCCATTCCTGTTTGGTATAGTGCAGGCGGTTGGGATCGTCGAAGTCCTTACCCGTGCTGAGGCAGATAAGACGGTCATGCGCCTCGCCGTGTTCCTCTTCCACAAAATGCACATCGTTGGTGGCAACCAGTTTGATATCATATTT
>JAEEGL010206733.1_pt1 | contig 10958 bp, 15 predicted proteins | sample 9134231 | NCBI WGS metagenome assembly JAEEGL01 (sample SAMN16246548, study PRJNA631951) | gut metagenome | biome: gut microbiome; feature: rumen; material: fiber-attached | host: Bos | place: Iran: Karaj | collected 2018-10 | reverse complement strand
ATTAGTTAATACTTCTCTAGTAATTATCTCACCGTTTACATGATGATCTTTTCTATCACCAACTTTAGTAATTAAAGCTATATCATGAAGTAATGCTCCTAAAGCTACTATTTCTTTATCAGCACTATATAAATCAGCTAATTTTAAACTTTCTTCATAAACATATTTTATATGTTCATTCCAAACATCATAATGATCATCTGAATTATTTTTGTATTCTTCTATCTTATCTTGTACATATTTTAAAACTTCATTAATTATATTATCCATTTTAATACTCCTTTATTTTGTTAAAGATGAATTCTCTTGAATAGGAATAAGACGTGTTTCAATTATATTTATAAATGCACATTTATGTACTATTTCAAATTTTAAATCTTCAACAATTAAACTATATTTTAATGATAAATTAGGTATAAAATAATATTTATCATTTGAAAAATTACCATAATCACTTTCTGATTCTGTATAAAAACCTTTTAACATATTATATAAAAGATTCCATCTATCACAAGAACCAACATCTATTTCTTCTTTATCTACATTTTGTTTAAAAATTGGTTCCTCTTTTAAATCAATATCTTCTCTTTGAATATTATTTTTTAAAAAAATATCTAATAGAATTCCTGAAGCAAAAAATTGATTTAAAGCAACTTGTATACATTTATCAATATTTGTATTTTTATTTATAACAAGTAATCTTACAGGTTTATTATTTTTATAAAATATAATTGCATTATGTTTATTCTTAATATTAATATTATCTAATTCTATATCTATAATACAATTACAATTTCTAACAACTTTATATTTATCAAACGCAATATTATTTGAATCAAATCCGTCAACAAAAGCACCATTAAAACATTCATAGTGATTATCTTTAGCTTCTGTCCATAAATCTATTGTTTGAATAATATTCATAAATTCACCTCAATTATATTTGTTTAAAACTAATTAATTCTATTCCTTCAAATATTTTCTTCTCTTTTGCTTCTTTTAATACATCTAATTCATTATCTCTTTTTATATAACTAGTTATAGTTTTAGTGTAATCATCAACGTAACCTGGATGAGTCATTAATTCTACTACTATATCTTCATTTTTATATTTTAAAACCATTGATTTTAAAGAATCTATTGAAACATTTTTAATACTAAAATCTAAATATAAAACATTTGGTTTTACTATATCACATTCAAATTCATTTCTAATAGGTATATTATACTTATTAGAAATATCTATTATTGCTTTTTTTATATTATTATTATCACATAAATGATGATGTGTATCCAAATGATCTATTTTAAGTAATCCATTACTATATTTATTAATTAATTCTATTTGAGCAATTATTTCATTATATACATCTATATATTTTAAATTTGGATTTTCTACTTGTTTTCTATTATATAAAAAATTACTATTTTCATCTATTAAATTTTGATTGTTTAAAATTGGTTTTCCAACTGTTAAATTTATATGTAATCCAATACAATCAATATTATTTTTTATAGCTTCTTTAATTGCATATTCAGCATAATCCATATTAGCCATTATTGTTGTACTTGTAATAAAACCATTTTTTATCCCATAAATAATACCATCACTAATACTTTTAGAAAGTCCAAAATCATCTGCATTAATTATTAATTTCATTTAATCACCAATTATTTAAAATCACTTTCATCTAATAAAGGAATAATATCAATAGCAGGTTCTTCATAAGGATGAACTTCTCTTAATTTTAAAATAACATTTTTAACATTATTGACATCACATATAACTTCTAATTTATCTTCTTCTACAAATTCTAGTTTATTCTTTTCTCCAATATATGGATTAGCACTATCATTTGGCATAAATGTTCCAATACATTCTGTAGTCATTGAACAATATGTGTAATTTCCTATAATACCTGATCCTGCCTCACATATTGCATTTCTAACTTCTTCAGTATTTTCTCTTGGTATTGTAGTAATTATTTTTACTTTATTAACACTAAAATTCATTTTTCCTCCTTATTTACTTTTTTTCATATCTAAATCATTTATATAATTATTAAAATCTATAAATGACCAACCAGATTCAATATCATAAAACTCAGTAATTGTTCTTTCTTTATCAGTATTATCTTTCTTCTTATAATAATTAATAATATCATTCATAGCTTCTTCTTCGCTATTATATTCATGTATTCCTCTTCTTATAGGATTTGGATATTCTAATTGATATACCTTATCATTTAAATAATATAAAACAAAACAGTGCATATATGATTCTGCTTTTAAATTAACATTATCACTTGATTCATAATTTCTAATACAAAATAATCTATTAGGTATATTTATTTTACTTAATAAATATTTGATTAATATTGCTTGTTCAATACATGTACCCACTTTATATTTTAAAGTTTCTTCTACACTTGTAAGTTTATGAGATGATCTAATATCAATCATTTCATTTGTATGAATATTAGTATGAACATTATTATTAAAATCTACCCATCCATATTTGATGTTTTCACTCATAAAATTAAAAATATCTTGTGGTGTTTTAATTTCTTCTATTTTCATAAAATATATCCTTTCACAATTATTTATTGATTTCAAAATATTTCAATAAATAATTCCAACATCCTATTTTTTCTGTTAAATCTTCATAATTATTTTCTATTTTTTTAATTATTTCTTCTCTAGTAAACCATTTAATATCTTTTACTTCATCTTCTTGTAATATTATATCTTTTATATCTATATTTTTATGTACAATATAATATTCATTAAAATGTTTATTAATTATATCACCTTTAATATTTTCAGAAGTAGTACAACCAATAAATTCTAAATCATTTTTATTTATATCAATACCTATTTCTTCTTTAGTTTCTCTTATAACAGTTTGATAACCAAATTCACCAGATAAAACATGACCTCCTGCTGTTATATCCCATAAATTAGGCCATAATTTTTTATTTGAACTTCTTTGTTGTAATAATACTTTTTTATTATCTAAACTTATTATAAAAACTACAACTGCTTTATGCCATAATCCCTTTTTATGACACTCTTCTCTACTTTCAATTTTGTTTAAATATTCTCCATTTTCATTTAAAACATCAAAATATTCATTCATAATTACTCCTTATTAAGATTATATATAAATGCAACTTCATTATATTCTTTTGATGCAAGAGTAAACTTTTTTTCTTTAGCAATTACTCCACCATTTTTCTTATAAAAATTAATTGCATTTTCATTTTCTTTAACACACCATAGTTTTTTTATTGTTTTTAATAAACAAATCACAGATATAATCAAACATTTTACTACCTATTCCTTATTTTAAATACTTATTCTTTATATATAAGCCACATAATTCACAATCAATATCTAAGTCATTAGAAAATTCATTTGGTAAATAAACAAATTTATATGTATCACCTATACTTGCATCATAAGAATAAATACGACAAGGTATATTTTTTGAATTTGTATCAGGTGTATTCGAACAACATTTAAGTAAAGTTCGTGCTGTTTCATATGGAAAAATCATACTACTTTCATCATTATAACAATATAAAAATGGTACACCTTCAGAATTTGAGTCAATTACAAAATATGGTTCTGCATTTTTTGTTTTAATGGCAGCTATTAAATTTTTATATATATCATTAACCTTTTGATCAGTTATTAAATACTCTCTTCTTGTATTATTATCTTTATTAGATATTTGAACACTTCTATAAATTTTCTTATTAAAACAATTAATTTCTTTGTGAAAAGATATATTAACTTTCTTATCAACATTCATCAATGTATCAATAATTTCATCATAAGAAATTGATTCTAATGTTTCATAATATTCATATATTTTTTTAATACATTTTTCTATATCAACCATATAAACCTCCTGAAATTAATTATTATTATATCATAAACATTTTAATCAAATGAGAAATTAGTATCAATTTTTAAATTTTTAAATGATTTCCCAAGTGGACAATATATCATATCTGGTTTTTCAATATCAACTTCTAATTTAAATAAATTGTCATCTAATCTTGTTAAATAAATTTTATCTTTTGTTAAATCAAATAAATAATATGTTTCTTTTGTTACTAAAGTAACATCCCAAAATATATGATTAATTAAACTAATTCTTTCATTTTTTTCTAATTTAAAAGGACTAAAATCCTTTTCTTTAGGATTAAATGAATCAAAAGCAAATACTATACTTATATCATTAGAAAATATTTCAATATATGTATCATGTGAATTTTTTCTAAGTATATAATGTGCTTCTACTTTTGAAATTTCATATTTTTCATCATTATAAATCATATAGCACCTATTTTTTTAATTTTTTTACATATTCAATTTGACTAGGTGTATATTCTTCATCATCTCTTCCTTTTACTAAAGGAACAATATTATTATTTTCATCAAATATTATTATCTTTTGATTACTATAAGGAAAAGCTTTAAAAGTATATTTACCATTCATTATACTATCATAATTTTCTTTTGAAATATATTCAATTAAATCATAATACTCATTTCCATCAGAACAACTACCTATAATTACTTCATAAATAATATCATCTTTTAAAATTTTACTATCACCTTTTAATAATACTCTCCATCTATCAATATTACTTACATTATTTACTGAACCCATAAAACCTCCTATTTTTTGTATATTATAAATTTTTATTTTTTTTAGCAATTATATATATTGCATTATTTCCATCTTCACCTTTAAATATAACCTAATTAAATTATAACACAAAAAAGATAGATTTTAAATTAATCTATCTAATTTTCAATTTTTTTAATCAATTTTTTTCTTATTATTCTTTGATTATTTCTTGGACCTGTACCTAATATAGATACATCTATATTTGTTTCATTTTCTAACCAGTTCAAATATTCTTCTGGTGCTATTTCTACATCATAATCTTTATAATTACATGTTTTTTCACTACAACTATAATCTATATGTTGAAAGAAATTTAAATATAAACTTGAAGGTGTATTTATTTTACAATTATTTTTTAATTTTATAATATCTAAATCAAAAATTCTTCTTTCTTTTTTTGTTACTGTTGTTTGTTCAGATTGATCAAGAATCATACCACCTAGTTCTAATATTGTATAATTAAAATCAGGTAATTCAACAAATTTTGATTTATAACATTTTTCACCTTTTTTATTATTTAATAATCTTTCAAGTTCTAGAAGTTTCTCTATTTGTATATCTTTTAAATTGATTTCTTTAAAATTATCTCCTAATACATGTTTCTTTGTTTCATTAGTACATGAATTAAAAATTTTTTTAATATCATTAATTGAATATTTTTTTAATATTTCATTTAAAAATCCTTTTGTTGGATACCATCCAAGTAAAGATGAAATATTTACTTCAGACCAAGTAAGTTCTCTAGCTGTACCATAATTTCCTGAATTAATATTTTTACCTAATTCTGTATCATTACTTATCCTAATAGGAAATGGTCTAATTACCATAATAGTTTGAAGTAATCTTTCAGGTGATATTCCTGAATCTGCAAGTAACTGTGAAGTACAAACATTTCTACTTGTAACATATGGATAATGCCCACTATGATTTATGTCTAAATCACAACCTTGAGCTCCTTCTAACATTATATATTCATTTTCATTATCTAAATGTTTATATAATTTTTCCATCCAAATATCATTTGATAAAACAATTGCATCTTTAAAACTTTTAAAAAATTTTAGTTTTTCGTCTCTCATTATTTTTTCTTTAGTTACTGCTCCACATCCTTTAAAAGTAGAACCACTTCTTATATGTTCTTTTTCATAATTTTTATGTCTTTCTTCAATTAAAGGAACCATTTCATGAACATATATTTTTCTACCTTTTAAAAAATGTTTAACTCTTTCATATTCATCTATAAATACATCCATATCTATTGCTGAACCTGGTCCTATAAATAATTCAGTATTAGGATTAACACTTGATACAGGTATATTTCTAAACACTGTTTTATTTCCTTTTTCATCAACAAAAGTATGACCTGCATTAGGCATACAATTAGTTATAGCAGCTCCTAGTTTAATACTTTTATCAGTAGCTATTTCACCTATTACTTTTGCTTTACCACAACTACCTGCTGCTCCATCTATAACAGATATTACATTTTTAATCATATATATCCCCCTATTATTTTAAAGATAATTTTAAAATATTTTGTTTCTCTACTTCTTTTGAATAATCTAGTGAATTCCATATTTCTTCATCATGAATTATTTCTATATTTGATTTTTCTTCTTTAATCATATCATCAACTGAAAATCTTAATTGATGAAAAAAATTATTTGTAAAACTTATACCTGGTATAGAATATATTTTTAAATTATATAAAAAATAAGGATATAATTCTTTGTTTTCAGGTAACCAATGATCAGGTAATATTCCACTTACAAAACGATGTTTATATTCATCTTCTTCTTTTTTAATACGATGAGAATTTATAATATATGTTTTAAAATTAACTTGAAATGAATATAAAACTTCTAATTCAATTGGATTATAATCAGATGCCATATAAAGCATTCCATCAAATTTATCATCATATCTATTTAAACAATAAACATAACCTTCAGTATTAGAAATTAATTTTTTTAGATTGTATGCACCAAATTTCCATTCATTATAAAAACCATCTGTATTCAAATTAAAATAATCACAAAACTTTCTTGAATCATTTGCCATTTTAATCAATGATAATTTTTGTAACTCTGTATCCTTACTATGCAAAATAATATTTTTAAAAACGTGAAAACTATTCATAAACCCACCTACGTAGTATTATACAAAAAAATAATATATAAAATCAATAAAAAGAAGTATTTACAACTTCTTTTATTTTAATTCATCTCTTATTTTCATCCAAATTTTACCTAAATTATTTTCACCATTATTATTATTATCTAATCCCCAATCAGTATCTTCATCAATACAGTTTTCAACAATTATATAATCTTTAGTATTTAATAATACCTTTTTTACTATAGGGTTTTGTTCTACTTTTAACCTTAATACTTTTTCCATGTTTTTATATTTAACATCACTCCAATTAGATAATCTATATTGTTTATTATTACAAGCAATATCTCTAGCATCATTAGGAGAAAATGAATTTTTAATTTTATTAGCTATTTCTTTATTAGTATCTACAAATTTCAAATATTGAAAAGCATGTTCACTAGTACTAAAAAACTCTCCATCCATGATTAATCCAAAAGCCGAAAAATTATCAAGTGGTAATATTTGCCATTGATACATTTCTCTTTTTATTTCTATTTCATTCATATTTTTATCAAATAATTTTATCATTTTATATCTCCAAACTCTTATATCTACTAAAATTATAACATAAAAAGTAGGATTTTATTCCTACTTTTATAATTAAGATATATTATCTAATATATTATTAATATCTTCATTTGTTAAATTAATATCTTCATTTAATAAACCTATTACAGGATGTAATCCATCTAAGTTATGAAAATCAGATCCAATTGTTACAAATAAATTGTTTTCTTTTGAAAAATCTAACCATCTTTTTACATCGTTATGTTTATTATCTTCTCTATCTAAATATATATAATATGCTTCTAAACCTTTGATTTCAGATTCATCAATTATTTTTTTGATATCTTCGTTTGTTAAATTATCTTCATATGTATAAGCAACTGGATGAGCTAAAACAGGAATACCATTTGCACTTCTTATTAATTTAGCAGCTTCACTAGGAGTAATAGATTCTTTTTTAACATATGCCTTACAACCCTCATTCATTATTGTTTCAATAAACTCACCTTTACTTGGTATATGATTAAAATCATTCATTAATTGTTTTTCATTTAAAGAATTATTTATAACATCTAATGCTATATGTGCTTTTGTAACAGCATCTATTTTATTCAATTCTTCTACATTAATTATATAACCTATTTCTTTTAATTTATCAGCAACATTATATAAATAATCGTGTCTAGCATTTCTTAATTTATTTAATTTTTCTAAAAATTCTTTATTATTGATATCAATATTATAACCTAATATATGAATACCACATTTGTTTATTTTAGTTGAAATTTCAACACCTTTTATTAAATTTATTCCCTTATTTTTAGCATATTCAATTAATTTTTCTGAATAAGCTTCTACTGTATCATGATCAGCAATTGAAATAGTTGATAAACCATTTTTTAAAGCTGTATCTATAACTTCAAAAGGAGTTAAAACTCCATCTGAACAATTTGTATGTATATGTAAATCTATTTTTTCCATGATTTCACTCTTTCATCAAAACATTTTCTCAAAGCTTTATTTTTATGTCTACGTCTAGTTGCATCATTTCCTGTTATCAATAATACTTCATATAATTCATCTATAGAATAAGCTGATGCAACTAATTTTCTAATTGTTTTAAGTTTATCTTTTAATTCACCATTAAAATCATCTTCAGTTAAACTAGATAAAAAGTCGTGAACAAAGTCATATGCTACATCATCTTTTTGCCATGTTTTTCTAAGTGAAAAAGGATGAATTGGTACATATGGTTTTTCATTATGTGTAAAGAATTTTGAAATATTATTAGGTACTTCTTGAAGACAATCAATTAATTCTTGACAAGTTACAATATGTGCATCAACAGGTAATAAAAGTTTAGGTATTCTATTTTTATCAAATGCTTCAACTATTTTACCCATATCATATATTGTACCAACAGGATCTATATCAGAAGTTCTAAAACCAACTTCTTTTAAAGATTTAGCTAATTCTACTTTACTTTCTTCAACTTTACCGTTTTCACTAACAAACCACATATCAATATCTGGAAGTCTATTTATAACTTTACGTGGTTTAACTCCATCAGCCATTTTAGTACAAGGTTTACATATTTGTTTTAAATCAGGCATTTTATCACAATTTCTTCTTAAACAATCTTCACAAGCCCAAGTATCAATACATCTTGCATTATCTAATTGTCTTAATTCTTCATTGTATCTTATTTGTTCATCGATTAAAGGTAATTCACCTTTAAAATTTGGATCAATTGCATAAAATGGATATCCTGTTCCAAATGTACCTTGATATGTTTTAAGTTTTTTTGATAATTCTCTAAATGTTTCTATATTTTTTCTTAAATAATCTTTTTTAATTTGATCTGTTTTTTGTTCATATTTATTTGAAATATCAGCAACTGTTTCTCCTATATTTTTTATCATAATAATTACCCCTTTGAAATTTATAGGACATATATTATCACAAAAAATTAGTTATGTCAAAATATAAACTAGTTAACTCTTTCTTTTATTTCTCTTATTTTTTCTTCTACTTTTTTTATTAATTTTTCTTCATCGATATCTAATAATAATTTCTTATTATTATATAATACTTCACCATTTATCATAGTCATATAAACACTATTAAAAGCATTATGAACTATATTATTAATTATATCTAAATCTGGTTTAGTTAAAACATCATTCATATCTAACATAATAATATCAGCTTTTTTACCAATTTCAATACTTCCTATTTTATCATCTAAACCTAATGCTTTTGCTCCATTAATAGTAGCCATTTTAAGAACTTCATATGAAGAAAATATAGTTGGATCTTCATATTTACCTTTTTGTAATAAATCAACTAATGACATATGGTAAAACATATTTAAATTATTTCCACTACCTACTCCATCAGTACCTAAAGCTATATTTACATATTTACTATATTTATTAATATCAGCAATACCACAACCTAAATTCAAATTACTGATTGGATTATGAACAAAACTAACATCTTTATCTTTAAATTTATTTAATGATTCATCATCTATAAATGTAGAATGAGCAAGTATTAATCTATTATTAATTAAACCTGATTCTTCTAATACTTCTATAGGTTTTAAATTAAAATTATTTTTTATATCTTCAATTTCATTTTTATTTTCACAATAATGTATATGAATTAACATATTTAATTCATTAGCTAAATCACTACATTTTTTTAAATAATCTAAATTACATGTATATAATGCATGAGGTGAAACACAAAAACTAATCAATTCTTCATTTTTATATTTATTATATATATTAATAAAGTCATCCATTCTTCCACTATCATCACTACCAAAGTTTAACAAACATCTAGAAAACATACATCTTGTTTTAGTTTCTTTAAGTGCTTTTATTGTACCTTCACAATTGAAATACATATCATTAGAACATGTAGTACCAGTTTTAATCATTTCTATTAGTGATAATAATGATGCATAATATGTATCTTCATCATTCATTTTATCTTCTATAGGCCATATCATATTATTTAACCAATCTTGAAGTGACAAATTATCATTAGTTGCTCTAAAATAACTCATTCCTAAATGCGTATGAGCATTTATTAACCCTGGCATAACTATTTTATTACTAGCATCAATTAATTCATCATATTGTCCATTATAATTACTTAATACATCTGATATAGTATCATCATCTATTACTATATCTAATTTTTCAAACTTTTCTTTATTAGGATCCATTGTAATTACTATCCCATTTTTTATTACTTTTCTCATACATGCCTCCTATAAATATTTATTTTTTTTCTAAATACTCTTTTGCTTCATTTATAATTTCATCTAAACTATATATTTTAATTGAATAAAATTTTTCACTATCATTAGATATTATTACTTTATCATCTTCTAATTTACTTAATCCTTTAATATGTCCAACTATATTATAATCTTTATCTAATATATATGAATCTGATATATCTCCTACATATATTCTATTATATTTATCTTTACCAAAATAATGATTTACTTTTCCTATATTTTTTAGTTCTTTTAATAGTTTTTTACTATTAACATCATATATTAAAATATCAT
>JAEEGL017018963.1_pt1 | contig 10959 bp, 6 predicted proteins | sample 9134231 | NCBI WGS metagenome assembly JAEEGL01 (sample SAMN16246548, study PRJNA631951) | gut metagenome | biome: gut microbiome; feature: rumen; material: fiber-attached | host: Bos | place: Iran: Karaj | collected 2018-10 | reverse complement strand
TTCACGATGCTGTCCGCCCGGTACGGCGACCTGATGCTGGCCACGGCCTCCATCCTGATGAAGCTGCTCCTGCTCTTCTCCTATTTCACCGATGGCTTCGCCTATGCCGGAGAGGCCCTGACTGGCCGCTTCTTCGGTGAGCGGAACCGGTTCATGGTGCGCGAGACGGTCCGCTGGACCTTCATCTGGAGCATGGGTATCGGCATGGGGTTCGTACTGGTCTATCTGGTCGGAGCGACGCCGCTGCTGCATGTCCTGACGAACGATGCGGACGTCATCGACGCCTGCCGGCTGTTCTTCGTGTGGCTCCTGCCCATGCCGCTGATCGGCTGTGCCGCCTTCACGTGGGACGGCATCTACGTGGGGGCGACGGCTTCGGTCCCGATGCGGGACAGCACGGTGCTGGCCGCCGTCGCTTTCTTCGGCTTCTGGCTGGCCGGCATCTCCTTGCTGGATGTCGTCAAGCCCGGCCTTGCCGGATGGCCTTCTCCGGTCGCGGGTGCGGACGCCCGCCAGGTGGCCGCCATCCAGATCCTGCTTGCGGCGTATTTCGCCCACCTGGCGGTCCGTACGCTCTGGCTGACGTTCCGGTACCGTCCGGCCGTCCTTGCAAAGGTCCCCGAGGCACCCGGAGGAGCCGTCGTCATCGACCCCGTCACCAAGAAAGAAATGGAAAGCATTGACGGATAATACTTTGTTGATTGTCCAGTGCGCCAAAAAGTGCATAGGACATCTGGTAAATGATTGATAGAGAGAATAATGCATTTTTTGTAATTCGGAATGAGTTTCTACAGTTATTTCAGGATTTCAAAACCATCCGAGAAGAAGGTCCCGGAGGAAAAGGTCTCCTCGACCTATCGGGAACTCCGCTCCCGGACCTTCTGGGGCGTGACCGTCGCCTACAGTCTGTTCTATGTCTGCCGGATGGCCATGAGCGTGGTCAAGCAGCCCTTGATCGACGAAGGCATCCTGACGGCCGGCCAGCTGGGCCTCATCGGCTCCGCGCTGCTGTTCGTCTATGCCGTCGGCAAGTTCGTCAACGGGTTCATCGCGGATTACTGCAACATCCGCCGGTTCATGGCGTGGGGCCTGTTCATCTCCGCCCTGGTCAACCTGGTCATGGGCGCCCTGGGCCTGGCCGGCGGCAATCCCATCTGGCTGTTCGCCGCTTTCTTCGTCCTGTGGGGCGTGAACGGCTGGGTCCAGTCGATGGGCGCGCCTCCGGGCGTCATCAGCCTGTCGCGCTGGTTCCCGCTGAAGGAACGTGGGACCTGGTACAGCATCTTCAGTGCGACTCCCTATTTGGGTAAATTCCTGTCGTTCAACCTGATCGGTCTCATTGTCGCCTGGGCCGGCTGGCAATGGGGCTTCCTGTTCGCCTCCGTACTGGGCCTTGCCGGTTCCGCCGTCATCCTGTTCTTCGTCAGCGATACGCCGGAAAGCAAGGGCCTGCCGTCCGTCCAGGAACTCTCCGGAGAACAGACGCGCAAGTCCGACACGCTTCCGACCAAGTTGCTCCAGCAATATGTCTTCCGCAACCCGGGCATCTGGGTCATCGCCCTGTCCAGCGCCTTCATCTATGTGGCCCAGTACGCCGTGAGCGGCTGGGGCGTGCTTTTCCTGCAGAAAGGCAAGGACTTCTCGCTGGAATCGGCCAACTCCATCATCGCCTTCGCCGAGGCCTTCGGCATCGCCGGCACCGTGCTGGCGGGGTGGATGTCGGACAAGCTGTTCAAGGGCAACCGCGTCGTGCCCGTCGTGATTTCCGGCCTGCTCTGCCTCCTTTCGCTCGGCCTGTTCCTCTTCACGCAGGGCGGCGCCCTGGCCAACATCGCCTACGTCTCCCTGTTCAGTCTGTCCATCGGCGTCGTCTTCTGCATCGTGGCCGGCCTGATGGCCCTGGACATCGTGCCCCGCAAGGCGACGGGATCTGCCCTCGGCATCGTGGGGATTTCCAGTTATGTCGCCGCCGGCATCCAGGATATCGTCAGCGGTTTCATGATCCAGGGCGGCAGCGGAACCGGGCAATATGACTTCGTGCCGGTTTCCCTGTTCTGGATGGGCGCCTGCCTGGTGTCGTTCCTGCTCCCGGTCTGGGGGTGGAAACAACTCAAAAAGAAAGTTGTGGAAGAGTAAATAATTGCTAACTTTGTTTCCGCACAGACACAAACTAACAAACCACATATCATGCAAATCCAGTTTTCAGTTGCATACAAGACCCGCTGGGGCGACCGCCTCGTCCTTGCCACGGGCAAGAAGAACCGGGACATGGTGCCCCGCCATGGCGACATCTGGGTGCTGACCCTGAACAATGTCCGTTCCCTCGGAGAATACCACTATGAAGTCTGGCGCGGAGAAAAATGCATCCGCGTGGAGGATGTCCCGCACCATGTCGACGCCGGGGAAGGCGTGAAGAAACTGATCCTGAAGGACCGCTGGCAGGACCGCCCGGCCAATGCGCCGTTCTGGTCCACGCTGTTCAAGGACGTCGTCTTCCGCCATGGCGAAGACAAGCCGCAGGCACGGGAGGGCAACGTGACCTTCGTCTTCCCGGCCGCCGAAGTACGCTCCGACCTGATGGTCGCCGTCTCCGGCTCCCTGTGGGACTGGCGGGAGATGGTCCTGCTCGACGACTCCGCCTTCCCGGTATGGTCCCTGACCTTGCAGGTCGATGAGCCGTTTATCTACAAGTTCGTCCTGGTGGACCGCAAGACCCATGTCCCCGTCCTGTGGGAGACGGGTCCGAACCGGTATTTCAATGAGATTCCCGCCGAAGGAGAGCACCTGCTGGTCAGCGACATCGTCCCGGTGTTCCCGACGCTGCCCTGGCGCGGAGCCGGCACGGCCGTCCCGGTGTTCTCGCTGCGCAGCGAGGAGAGTTTCGGCGTGGGCGAGTTCCATGACATCCGCCTGCTGGTGGACTGGGCCGTCGCGACGGGCCAGAACGTGATCCAGCTCCTGCCGATCAACGATACCACGATGACGGGCACCTGGCAGGATTCCTATCCGTACAATGCCAACACGACCTTCGCCCTGCACCCGCAGTTCATCCATCTCCCGGATGCCGGCGTCCGCCAGGACAAGGCCTACAAGACCCTGCGGGACACGCTCAACGCCCTTCCGCAGATTGACTACGAACGCGTCAACAACGAGAAACTCCGCCTGCTCCGCAAGGCCTTCGCCACGACGAAAGTCCTGGACAGCGAGCCCTACAAGGCCTTCTACGCCGCCAACGAGAGCTGGCTGCTTCCCTATGCCGTTTTCTGCTGCCTGCGCGACGAATTCGGTACGCCGGACTTCAGCCAGTGGGGCAAGATGGCGAAATACTCCGCCAAGAAGGTGGCCGACTATGCCGCCGCCCATAAGGAGGAAGTCGATTTCCACTGCTTCATCCAATACCATCTCGACGCCCAGCTCAAGGACGCCGTCGCCTATGCCCATGCCCACGGCGTGGCGCTGAAGGGCGACCTTCCGATCGGCATCAGCCGCACCAGCGTGGACGCCTGGGCCTATCCCGCCCTGTACCATCTGGATTCCCAGGCGGGTGCACCGCCGGATGCCTTCTCGACCCTCGGCCAGAACTGGGGCTTCCCGACCTACAACTGGGAGAAGATGGCGGAAGACGGCTTTGCCTGGTGGAAATCCCGCATGCGCAAGATGAGCGAATATTTCGACGCCTTCCGCATCGACCACATCCTCGGATTCTTCCGCATCTGGGAGATCCCGATGCACGCCGTGCACGGCCTGCTCGGTTACTTCAACCCGGCCCTCCCGTACGCCGCGGACGAACTCAGGAGCATGGGCTTCGACATGGGAGGCGGACGCTTTACCACGCCGATGACGGCCGACTGGATCCTTGACAAGATCTTCGGCAACCGGGCCGCGGAGGTCCGGAAGCGTTTCATCAAGGACGGCAAGATCGTCGCCGAGGCCGCAACCCAGCGCCAGGTCGCCGACCTGCTCGCAGACGACAAGGACCTGTGCGAGAAGATGATGGGCTGGCTGGACGATGTGCTTTTCATCGAGGATCCCCGCAAGCCGGGTTACTTCCATCCGCGCATCTCCGCCCAGCATACCCTGGCCTATCATGCCCTTGACGAGGGACAGCGCCATGCGTTCAACCGGCTCTATGACGACTTCTTCTATCACCGCCACAACGCGTTCTGGAAAGACTCCGCGATGGTCAAGCTCCCGTCCCTGCTGGAATCCACCGGCATGCTGACGTGCGGCGAAGACCTGGGCATGATCCCGGCCTGCGTGCCGGAGGTGATGGAGCAGCTGGGCATCCTCTCCCTGGAAATCCAGCGGATGCCGAAGGCCGTGACCGAGGAATTCGCCAACCCGGCCCGGTATCCGTACTACTGCGTCTGTGCAACCGGCACCCACGACACCAGCACCCTGCGTGCCTGGTGGGAAGAGGATCGCGAAGCCACGCAGCGCTACTGGAACCGGATGCTCCACTGCGGCGGAACCGCTCCTTATTATTGCGAGCCGTGGGTGGCCGAGAAGGTCGTTGAACAGCACCTGAAATCCCCGGCGATGCTCTGCATCCTGCCGCTGCAGGACTGGCTGGCCGTCGACGGCGCCGTCCGCTACCAGGGCGACCCGGCAGACGAGCGGATCAACGTCCCGGCCATCCCGCGCCACTACTGGCGTTACCGGATGCACCTGACGCTCGAGGCACTGATCGCCCAGACGGCGCTCAATGCCAAGCTAAAGGGTATGATCAAGGGAGCCGGCCGCGGAAACTAGTTTTCCAGCCAGGCAAGGAAATCATCCACACGAGCACGGGAGACGGTCAGATCTGGGCCGTCTCCCCGTCGTTTCGCACGGTCGGGAAGATGGATCAGCAGGCGTCCGCCGAAAAGTTTGGTCACGCTCTCGACGGACTCCTTGGCGATGATGCAGCTGCGGGAGATCCGGAAGAACAAGGCCGGGTCCAGTTCCGTTACAATGGTATCCAGGGAGATGTCGACGACATAGGTGGACCCGTCGTGGGTCACGACATGGTTGTCCTTGGATTCGGAATAGAAACAGGCGATTTCCGTCGTCTTGACCGGGACGATCCGGTCGTTGAAATGGACCAGCCAGCGCTCTTTCCAGGGTTCCGGTTCTGGCTTGGAGGAAAGGGCGCGGATCAGCTTGTCGACATCCAGGGAAGCGGCATTGCTCTGGCGGCAACGGTCGACGGCACGGGTGAGGGCGGAGAGTTCGATCGGTTTGAGCAGGTAGTCGATGCTCCCGGCCTCGAAGGCCTTGATGGCATAGTTGTCGTAGGCCGTGGTCATGATGACGTGCCCATGGACCTCGGTCTTCTTGAAAATCTCAAAACATTGTCCGTCAGATAGTTCGACATCCATGAAAATGATGTCCGGACGTCCGGTGCGGAGCCACGCCACGGCTTCCCGGACGGAAGAGGCGGTCCCGACGATTTCGATATCCGGGAAATGTTCGGTCAGGGTGCGGGCGAGTTGCTCGCGGGCCATGGTCTCGTCTTCGATCAGGAATGCTTTCATGGGGTCAGAGTAAAGGTAGTTCGACAATGTATTCTGTATCGGTCTCGCGGATCAGGATGTCCTTGCCGCTGCGCTCCCGGTAATTCTGCCGGATGTGCTTGAGGCCCACGCCGGTGGATTCGGGCTGCGTCAGCCGGAGGTTGAGGTTGTTGGCCACGGTCACCCGTTCTCCGTCGGAAGAGATGCGGATGTGCAGCGGCACGTCCTTGGAAATGATGTTGTGTTTCTGGGCGTTCTCGACCAGCAGCTGGATGGCGTATTTGATGATGAAGCGGGCCTGGTCTTCCTCCCGGATGTCCATCTCTACTTCCAGCCCGACTGGGAAGCGGACCTTCAGCAGTTCTACGTACATCCGGACATATTCCAGTTCTTCGGAAAGCGCGACCACAGGTTCATTCTCGCTCCGGAGCATGTACCGGTACAGGGAAGAGAGTTTGTGGACATAGTCTCGGGCCTCCTCCTTCTTTCCGTCGGCGATCAGGCAGTCGAGGATGTTGAGGGAATTGAACAGGAAATGCGGGTTGACCTGCTGCTTGAGCTGCCGGTACTCGCGCTGCGCCAGGTTCGCGCGTCCCCGTTCGGCTTCCATCCGCCGGCTGGCAGCCGTGGCGTAGATGGTCAGGAACACGATCGAGAAGATGGCGGCCTCGACGATGGCGGCGAGGATCAGCAGTTCCAGGAAATGGATCCAGTTCAGGTCGGTGTGCAGGCGGTCCGTGGAACTGAGTCCGGCGATGAAGGCGGCGAAGAGGCAGATGCCGACGAAGGCGGAAACATGCTGGATCCAGTTGCCCCGCCAGCCCTTGTCCTGCCGGGCGTACAGGATATAGAGGATGGTGACGCCGAGCATCAGGAGCAGAAGGCCGGTCTGGGACAGGAAGATGGTGACCAGGCTGGTGGCCGAAACTCCGTTGAAGACGGATGCGCGAGACAGCAGGTTCAGGGCGAGGCGGATCACCAGGATGCCACCTGCGGCGATGGTGACCCATTTGATCTGGCCGTAGGAAATGGCTTCCGTGTCCTGGCGGGCGATGGAGGGGAACAGATAGAAGAACAGGATCAGCAGCCAGCCGAGGATTTCCGTGGTCAGGAACGTCGAGAGGGCATGGGCATAGCCGGGATCGGGAATCAGTCTGCCCAGCGGAGCGGCCACGGCTACGCCGATGAGCCAGCCGAAGATATTGATGAGGATGACCAGGGTGACCGAGATTTCGAGGGAAATCTTTTCACGCATGCAGAGCAGGACAGTCAGGATGACCGTCCAGGTCGTCAGGAACAAGGTGTCCCCGATACCCAGGCTGTAGCAGAGGATCGTCGTCGCGGCATGCAGGAGGGCAAACCCGTGGATGATCCAATGTTGGCTGATCCGCTTCATGGTCGAAAGATACGGAAATTCTGCCCGTCCAGCAAATAATCCGGACGGGTCGTACGGGAAAAACGACCGTCCTCTTCGATTGTTGACGAAATTTTCGTATTTTACAAGCGTTGATTCCGTCATGGCGGAAACCCTTGACATGAAAGTTTTTCCGATAATCGTTCTCTGGTTTTGCCTGGTTGTTTTCCCTCTTCGGGCCCAGGATTCGCTGACCCGGACCTGGTTCCCGGATCCGGAGGAGACTTTTGATACGCCGACGCTTTCCCTTCCGGACGGCATGGCGGATTACGCCCGTATCATTGCCTGGCTGGAAGAACGGGCGGCCGGGAATCCCTGCATGTCGCTGGAGATGGTCGAGGCTCCCGTATCGGCAGGCCGCATCCCGCTGGTCCGGTTTTCCGACGGGAACGCCGGCCCTAAGCTGAAAGTCTGGTTCCAGGGTGCCATCCATGGCAACGAACCTGCCAGCGCCGAAGGGTTGTTCGCGCTGATGGATGCCCTCCATGCCGATCCTTCCTTGCTGCGGTCCGCCGATGTCTATATCCTTCCCGTCGCCAATATGGACGGCTATCTGTCCGGCCGGCGGGTTTCCGGCTCCGGCTATGACCTGAACCGCGACCAGACCAAGTTCGCCGACCCGGTCAGCGTCCTGCTCAAGCAACTGTTCTTCCGGGTTTCTCCGGACGTGGCCGTGGATTTCCATGAATACAATCCCGTCCGCAAGGAATTGACGGACAGGGGACTGACGTCCTGGTACGACGTGCTTTTCCTTCCGACCGGACACCCTGCCGTCCCGTCGGCGGTCCGTGGAGCCGTCCTGGACCGGCTGGTCGCGCCGGCCTCCAAAGCCCTGGACGGGGCAGGGTATTCCCATTACACCTATTTTACCATCAACGGCGAAGGACCTGAACTGGCGCTGGTCATGGGTGCACGGAGTCCCCAGTCCAGTTCCACTTCCTACTGCCTTTCCGGCGCCGTTTCCATGCTGGTGGAGATCCGCGGCATCGGCATGGGGCGTACCGCGCTGGCCCGGCGCACCCTGGCGACCCGGACCATCGCGCAGTCCATCCTGCAGGAAATCGACCGGCATCCCGACGCCTTCCGCAAAGCCGTGGAAAAAGCCAGGCGGGAGGTCCTGCGGGGCAGGACACCTGTCACGGCCGCTTTCCACAGCAGGGAAGTCCGGAAAGATGTGACCTTCCTCGACGTGAATCAGCAGCGGCCGCGGGTGCTGGAGGGCATGCTGGTCCGGGATGCGCTCCAGCCGGTTCCCGACCTGGTCCGTTCCCGTCCTGCCGCCTATGTCATCGAGGCCGCCCAGACGAAGGCGATTGAAAACCTGCGGATCCTCGGCCTGGACCTGGAAATTCTGGCAGAACCCCGTGAGATGGTGGTAACATCTTATCAGGTAACCGGTTATTTGGAGGACCCCGCGTTATGGGAAAAGATCCGCCGCAAGACGGTCCGGACTCACACCTTCCGGCAGACCGTGCGTTTCGAAGCCGGCTCCGCGATCGTCCGGGTCCGCCAGCCGCACGGTGCCTATGCCGTGGCTGTCCTGGAACCGGAGACCGAAAACGGCTTTGTCCATTTCGGCGTCGTCCGGACGGCCCTCGGGGACATCCTTCCCATCCATAGACTGCAACGCCTATGACGACCCTGGCCTTCCTTGTCTGTCTGGCGGTCATCGCCCTGGTCGCCGTCCTGCTGTTCCGGAAATACAATCCGCAGGGCGTGCTCCTGCTCGCCGGTATCCTGATGGTGGCGCTCGGCGCCGTTCTCGGGACTTCTCCCGTGACGGTGGACCGTCCGACCGGTTCCGTGGTATTTGACATCCTGCGGTTCGTTGAAGAGAAATTCATTTTGAACTTCTCCCGAGCCGGCCTGCAGATCATGGTCATCGGCGGCTATGTCGCCTTCATGAACAAGATCGAAGCGACCAATATGCTGGTGCACCTGGCTGTCAAGCCGCTGGCTTTCTTCCGCAAGGTTCCGTACCTGGCCGCCGTCCTGGCCATCCCGGTCGGCCAGCTGCTGTTCATCACGACCCCGTCCGCCGCGGGCGTGGGCCTGCTGCTGGTGGCGACCCTCTATCCGATCCTCGTCAACCTGGGTGTCAGCAAGATTACGGCATTGTCCGCCATCGCATTCGCGACCCTGTTCGACCAGGGCCCCGGCTCGGCCAACACGCTGGCTGCCTCTCAGTTGTGCGACATGACGACGGTCGGCTATTTCCTGGAATACCAGGTTCCCCGCGTCCTTCCTGTGACCGTGCTGCTGATGCTGTTTTTCTTCTTCTACAACCGCTGGTCCGACCGGCGGGACGCCGCGAGGGGCAAGGATATCTACAGCAGCCGGCTCGACGAGTCCGAGCGTCCGGACGTTCCGGCGTATTTCGCCCTCCTTCCGGTGCTCCCCATCTTCTTCCTGCTGCTGTTCTCCGGCTATGTCGGAATCAAGGACGTCACGTTGTCCACGACCGTCGCCATGCTTGCCTCGCTGCTGATCGCCCTTCTTTTGGTCATGCTCCATCAGCGGAGTTTCACCAAGGCCTTCCCGTTGTTCAAGGTCTTCTGGCAGGGGATGGGGAACGTGTTTGCCAACGTGGTGTCGCTGATCGTCTGCGCGGAAGTCTTCTCGGGCGGCCTGATCGCCCTCGGGTTCATTGACACCCTGGTCTCCGGCACGACCCATCTTGGTTTCGGCGGCGTGGCCATCTGCGTGGTCATCACGGCCATCATCTTCCTGGCGGCCATGCTGATGGGCAGCGGCAACGCGGCTTTCTTCTCTTTCGGACCGCTGCTTCCGGGCATCGCCGGTCAGTTCGGCATGCCGGCGGTCGGCATGATCGTCCCGATGCAGCTTGCGGCCAGCATGGGCCGGGCGACTTCGCCCATCGCCGGGGTGATCGTCGCGATCTGCGGCGTGGCCGGCGTGTCCCCGATGGACCTGGCCCGGCGGAACACCCCGCCGCTGGTCTTCGGCGTCATTGCATTGACACTCATTCACTTTATTCTTGTATAAGCCCATGATCCTCTTCAAAAACTGCAAGATATACGCACCGGATCCGCTCCCTGCACACGAAGTCCTGACCGGTGGTGGCCGGATCCTGGCCATCGGTGACGGCCTGTCCGTAAACGGGACCGACGTCGAGACCGTCGACCTGGAAGGCCGGTATCTCGTGCCGGGCTTCATCGATGAACATGTCCATATCATCGGGGGAGGAGGGCTGTTCGGTCCGGCTTCCTATATCCCGGAAATCTCGATGGACGAGTTGATTTCCGTCGGTACTACGACGGTGGTCGGCCTGCTGGGGACGGACGGGGTCGTCAAGAACCTGCCTACTTTGTACAATAAGGCGCGCGCCCTGACTCTTTCCGGCATGACGGCCTACATGCTGACCAGTTACTACGGTCTGCCGGAAAAGACGCTGACCGGCTCGGTGATGGAAGACATGATCTTGATTGACAAGGTGATCGGCTGCAAGCTGGCGATCAGCGACGACCGGAGTTCGTATCCGACCCGCCAGGAAATCCTCCGGCTGCTGCACGAAGTTCGCATCGGCGGTGCGGCTTCCGGCAAACACGGCATCCTGCACATCCATCTGGGCAACCTGCCGTCGAAGATCGACGTGCTGATGGACATCATTGCCGAGTATCCGACCCTGACGCAGTATATTTCCCCGACCCATTGCATCCGGACCGAGCCGTTGTTCGAGCAGTGCGTGGAATTCGCGAAGAAGGACGGTTTCATCGACATCTCGACCGGCGGCACGAAGTTCACCGAGCCGCACCTGGCGGTCGGGCTGGCCCTGGAGAAGGGTGTCCCGCTGGCGAACTTGGCGTTCTCGAGTGACGGCCGCGGCGGCGTCAAGCGGGTTGATCCTGAGACCGGAGCCGTAACCTATACTCCAGCGCCGGTCCACCGCAACCATGAAGAGATGACCCTGCTGGTCAGGGAAGGTATCCTTCCGCTGGAGGGCGCTCTCCGGCTCGTGACCTCGAACCCGGCCCGGAACCTGTGCCTTCCGCAGAAGGGCCGTATCGCCGTGGGTGCCGATGCGGATCT
>JAEEGL015383327.1_pt1 | contig 10959 bp, 5 predicted proteins | sample 9134231 | NCBI WGS metagenome assembly JAEEGL01 (sample SAMN16246548, study PRJNA631951) | gut metagenome | biome: gut microbiome; feature: rumen; material: fiber-attached | host: Bos | place: Iran: Karaj | collected 2018-10 | reverse complement strand
TTCACTCATAATATATTCAGCTGCCATAAGCCACTCTTCAATTGTAGCTGAAAGTCCCCTTTTTAAAAGTATAGGTTTGTTCAATTTTCCAAGTCTTTTTAAAAGATCAAAATTTTGCATATTTCTAGAACCAACTTGAATAATATCTACTTCCTTTTCAAAAAGATCTATATCGTCTACAGACATTATTTCTGTAACTATTTTAAGTCCTGTTATTTCTCTTGCCTTTTTTAACAATTCAAGTCCTTCATATTGAAGACCTTGGAAATCATAAGGAGAGGTTCTAGGTTTAAAAACTCCCCCTCTAAGATATTTGGCACCAGCATTTTTTACTCTTTTTGCAATTTCTATTATTTGCTCTTCAGACTCAACAGCACAAGGTCCTGAAATAATCATAAGATTATCTCCGCCAACAGTTCTCTCCTCATCTATAGATATTATAGTGTCGTCTGGATGAAACTTTCTATTTGCTCTTTTATATTTTTCTGTCTCATCTATAATATCTATTACACCTTTCATACAAGATATAACATTTCTATCTATATCTTTGGAATCTCCAATAATACCAATAATCTTACAATCTGATGCTTCATTTTCTACAATTATTCTTTCCTCTTTTTCTATCATTTTCTTAATTGCATCAATAACACTTTCTTTAGTTTCCTTTTCTAATTTTATAATCATAATAATACCTCCTCAAACAAAAAAGAGTCTCATTTCAATATGAGACTCTCAATAAATTCATTATTTAATTTATATGTTACTAGCCAATTACTATTTATCCGGAATTAAAAATTTACACTCGTAACATTTCTCTACTTCCCATATTGAAATATATATTTTTTAAGCATGCAAAATATCTTACGCTAAAATAAAAGCCTAAGAATCCAAAATAATATACAAAATAGTTATTATTTAAGTTTGCATTCATTACATATATCCCCCTTCTTGAAGTATTGAAAACATATTAACACAAAATATAAATTTTTGTCAATAGATAATTTTCAATTCTAAGCAATAAAAAAGTAGATAAAGCGTAAAACTAATACACTTTATCCACTATTATCATTATTTTAATTTCATAGAAACAACTTTAGAAATACCATATTCTTGCATTGTTACACCATATACAGATGAAGCAACTTCCATTGTACCTTTTCTATGTGTAATAACGATAAATTGGTTTTTCTTAGAATATTCTTTAATGTACTCAGCAAATCTATGTACATTAACATCATCTAGTGCTGCTTCTATCTCATCTAGAATACAGAATGGTGGTGATTTTATTTGAAGTATAGCAAATAGCAATGCTGTTGCAGTTAATGCTCTTTCTCCACCTGATAGAAGTGACATAGATTGTAATTTCTTTCCTGGTGGTTGAACTTCAATTTCAATACCACTATTTAATATATCATTCTCATCTGATAGTTTAAGCTCAGCTTTACCACCACCAAATAATTTTTGGAATGTAGAATTAAAGTTTTGAGTAATAACTTTAAAGTTAGTTTCAAATTGTTGTTTCATAATAGATGTCATGTTATCTATTAAGTTCTCCAATTTTTTCTTAGTTTCTTCAAGATCTGTTTTTTGATTCATAATGAAGTCATATCTTTCTTTTGTCTTTTGATATTCTTCAATAGCACTAATATTTACTTCACCTAAATCTTTAATATCTTTTCTAAGTTTACTTGCTTGTTTTTCTGTTTGTTTAACATTTACTTCTTCTCCTTCAGGAATAAGTGGTCTTGAACTTGCTATAGTTAGTTCATAATCTTCCCACATCTTATTCTTAAGGTTAGTAAGTTCCATCTCAAACTTAATCTTTTTAGATTCAACTTTAGCTCTTTCTTCTTTAATACTATTTAATGTATTTAAAGTTGTAACTATACTTGTGTCTATTTGCTCCAAATCTTGCTCATATTTAGTTTTTTCATCTTTAAGTGCATTGGTATTTGTTTCAAAGTCTTCTTTAGTTTTAGAGCTATTTTCGATTGTTTGACGAGTTTCTATAATTTCAGCATTAAATCCTTCAATTTGAGATTTAATAGCTTCAATTTCTGCTTTTTTCTTTTCTATAGAACCATTGAAATTAGAAATATCTTCTTCAATTTTCTCTTTCATTTCATCTATAGAAGATACTGTTTCATCAAAAGAAGAAAGTGATACTTTAAGATTTACAACATCCTCATTAAGTATATCTATATCTTTTTGTTTTTCTCTGTTAAATCTTACATATTCATCTATTTCTTCTTGTTCTTTTTGGTTTACAACATCAAAATCAAAAATAGTTTTTTCGTTATTTGCAATTGTTTCCTTTAATTTCTCAATATTAGCTTTAATAGCTTCAACTTCTTCTTTTGCTGTTTCTTTTAAGCTATCTATCTTTTCTATATCACGTTTAATATGTTCTTTTTTCTCATTTAAAGTTGCAACTTCAATAACTAGTTCTTCTTTTTGAGGTAAAATTTCATCATATAATTTTTTCTCAGCCTCAATTTGTTTTTCAAGTTCTAGAACTTCAGCTTTAACTTTATCTAATTCAACTTGTTTTTGATCTACAAGCTTTTTAAGTTCTGCAATTCTTTCTTTTCTACCAATAACACCAGCATTTCTGTTTGCAGTTTTACCACCTGTGATACTACCTGTTTGAGCTACAAGTTCACCAGATAGAGTTACTATTCTATAGCTGTTTTTAGTTTTACGAGAAAGCTCAATTGCATTATCCATATTATCTACTATAACAGTATTGGCTAGAGCAAGTCTTACAGCTTTTTCATATTTTTTATCATAAGAAACAAGCTCATAGGCAATGCCTTGTACACCATCATATTTTAATACTTTATTGTTAACATCTGGAACAGAAACAATATTATCTAGTGGTAAAAATGTTACTCTTCCAAGTTGGTTACTATTTAGATATGTAATTAGATTTTTTGCAATTAGTTCATCTTCTACAACTATATTTTGTATAAATCCACCAAGTGCAATTTCAATTGCATATTCATATTTTTCATCTGTAGAAATAATATTTGCAATTGTTCCATGAACTTTACTATTAGTCTTTGCATAATCTAAAATTCCTTTAACAGATTTAGAATATCCTTCATTCTCATTTTCAAGATTTACCATATAATTTAGTTTAGCTTTAGCAGTCATTAATTCTTGATTCATTTGAGAACGTTTATCATCTAATGCCTCCATATTAGATTGAAGACCTTTTAATTTTTCTTCAAAAGAATTAACTTTATCATTAATAGCTTCTAACTCTTTGTTTTTGTTTGATACATTTTGCAATACATCATTTAGTTCAAAGTTTAAGTTATCTTTTTGTGAAATACTTTTCTCACTAGCTTTTTGTTTTTCTTCTAAGTTTTTCTCTTCTGCTTCAATTGTTGCACTTAAGCTACTATTTTCTGCTTTAAGATCAAACTTTTTATCATTATTATCTTCAATTTTTTTCTTACGAGCTTCAATTTCTAGTCCTCTTTCATCTAGAGTTGCAACTATTGCATTAAGCTCTGTTTCTTTTTGCTCAAGTTCTTCTTCAAATTTTTTCTTGTTTTGGAAAACAGATTCACGACGAGCTTCTCTTTTTTCTATTTCTTCTTTTAATAATCTTATCTTTTCGTTATCTTCTGTAATTTCACCTTCTAGTCTTTGAGAATTAACAGTTGAAGCATTAATATTTGCTTCAAGTAAAGATATTTTAGAATTAAGTTTTTCTTTTTCATTTTCTACTTGGAAAAACTTTTCTCTTAGCTCATCTATTTTATCACTTAATTCTGTTATTTTTGCTTTAAGTTCAGCTTTTTTCTCTTCGTTATCGTGAGATAAAGCCTCTTGTTTTTCTATATCTTGACTTAAAGTATTTAGCATATCATCTATTTGTTCAATATTAGATGAATTGTTATCTACTGCATTAATAAATAGCTTAACATCTAATAGTTTTAATTCATCTCTAAGTCTTAAATACTCTTTAGCTGTTTCTGCACGTTTTTGTAATGGCTCAATGTTGTTTTCTATTTCAGCAATAACATCTCCTACTCTTGTTAATGTAGTTTGAGTATTTTCTAGTTTTCTTTGGGCTTCTTCTTTTCTTGTTCTATATTTAACAATACCTGCAGCTTCTTCAAAAATATGTCTTCTTTCTTCAGACTTATTAGACAAAATTTCATCTACTTTACCTTGAGATATAATACTATATCCATCTTTACCAAGACCAGTATCCATGAAAAGTCCTTGAATGTCTTTTAATCTACATTCAGTACCATTAATTAAATAATTACTTTCTCCACTTCTATACACTCTTCTTGTAACTATAACTTCATTATAATCTATAGGTAAACTTCCATCTGAATTATCTAAATACATAGATACTTCTGCAAAACCAATTTTCTTTCTTGCCTCAGTTCCAGCAAAGATTACATCTTCCATTTTGCTACCACGAAGATTTTTTGCACTTTGTTCACCTATAACCCAACGTATAGCATCTGAGATATTACTCTTACCACTTCCGTTAGGTCCAACTATAGTAGTTATTCCATCTAAAAAAATTATTTCAGTTTTATCTGCAAATGATTTAAATCCTTGTAATTCTAGTTTTGTTAACTTCATATAATTCCCCTTCTAACACTTGAATTTTATACCATTTTAACGTTTTTTGCAACTTTTTTGGCTTCAAGACTGGATTTTAGCATTTTTTAGATAAGAAATGTTACATTTTTGTTAAATTGAAAATAATTTAATTTGTAATTCAAATATTTTTAAAAGTGTTGACTTTACATAATTAAAATGTTATAATTTATTATAGCAGTTAAAATTTTTTATCCTATATCTAATGATGATGGAAGAAAAGGAGGACCAAGCGGTCATGAATGATATAAGAAAAAATAGAAATAATAAAATTAATGAAGAGGTAATCTCAAAGGAGATTATAGACTTTTCACTATCAAAGTTTGATATGAGGGATTTAGTTGATGATGATGAATACCAAATAAATGCAGACATAGTTTTAAAAAGATCATTTATACTAAATTCAAAAGGTAAAAAATATTTTAACGAGAAAGAAATGGATGGATTTTTCGACAATATAGTTGAAAAATATAATTCTGATCTTGAAAGTACAAATAAATACGGAGCTTTAACGTATTTACAAAAGGTAATTGGTTTATTAGATTACATTAAAATCGAATCAATTAAGTGCTTATCTTTAGAAACACTTAACCAATTATTAGATGCAAAGGATGAAGTCGAGATTCTAACAACTTATAACGAAATACTTGAAAATCGTCACTATATTCAAAAAATACATATGAAAACATTCAAGGAAATGTTAGAAGATGAAAGAGTCAAGATGAAAAAGAGCGAAATGGTAAAATATTTCGACTACATTGCACAATTGTACAATAGCGATGTTGTTTTACAAGACAACGTAACAAGAGAAGAATATCTAAGAGCTTTCTCAAAGATATCTCTAAAAAAGGCATTAAGCATGAGAATGATTGAGATCTACGATCTATTCTATGTTAATGGACCTGAATCACCTGATTCTATTAAATTGCTAAGTAGCGAATTTGCAAGCGACTTATGCTAATAACTACATTTAGATGTAAACTTATATAACAAATATAAAGTGTTTTTAATACTTTATACATTAATTCAAAATACTCGGAGATTATTACACGATGAATTTTAAAAACAAAAATTATAAAAAATAAGTAGAATCATTAGAGTGGGAAAAAATGATCAAACTGCAAGGTCATAGGGGGGACAAAAAAAGAGTGTTAACAAACACTCTTCTTTTTTTACCCATTTTTTCATATAAAGTACTACATTACACCAAATTTTTTAGTTGATGCTCTAAATTTTTGGTTGCATAGTTTATCCCAAACTTTGTATTCTTGCATTCCTTTATCTATAATTTCTATATGATATTCATTACTGCTAATTTTATTTATTCTAACTATATCTTCTTCGTCATAACTTATGTTTCTAATAACATCACTTACATATGTTAAGAAAGATTGTTTAGGTTTATACATCATTTTAGCATCATCATCTGTATATGTTTTGTTTTCTTTAACATCTACAATTTCAAGTTTTATATGTTTAACTTTATATAATGCTCCACCTACATCTTCACTTTCTGCATCATCTAATTCAAAAAATTCTGGAATCATTAATTTAACTTGATTAGGTACTTTAATAACATTCTCTTCTTTTGCGTTTTTAGCTCCAGTTTCAAATATTAAGTTAGACACATTATTTAAGTTAATCTTTTTTGAACTTACTACTTGATCTTCTTTAACTTCTTCTTTTTTCTTTTTTGTCTTCTTAGATTTAACATCTAATTTAACATCTGCTTTAGAAAATAGCATATCATTTATATCTAATGTTTCACTATAATCTATATTATCATTTGCCATAGAAGCATCATATAATTCATTGTTTTCATCTATTTTATCTTCTTTTTCTTCTGCTTTGGGCTTGTCTTCATCATATTCTTCATATGATTCTATATCTTCTGGTATAGTTATTTTGTCTTCTACATAATCTATTGCAAGTTCTTCTTTAGTCTCTTTTTCTTCTTCTTCAGGAATATCTATATCTATTGAAATATCTGATGCAGATAAATCTACTTTTGGTATTTCAACATCTGCTTTAAATACATCTTCTGCCACTTCTTTAGCTTCATCTTTTTTGGCTTCTTCTGGTTTATCCTTTTTGCCAAGAAGTTCAGAAATACTCATTACTGAATGATTATATTGTCTAGTTGAGAATATTTCTTTATTTTCTACTAAGCTTACTACTGTAGCTTTATCTAATTTTACAAAATTATCTTCTACTACTTTTAGAAGATTTTTTATTTGATTTTTATATTCAGCTTTATCTGTAGCATTTTTTAAATCATAAGTGATTTTTGTATACATAGATAAATCTGTAGTAATTCCACTTTCAGATACATTTGAACCACTAACAAACATATATGCTCTATCTGCATATTCAAAAATACAGATATTAGATACAAACTCATTTATGTTATTATTTGAATAATAATATACATCACTTGTATAACCTAACAATCCATCTAACATATTTCTTGTAGTAGTCTTTTTATCTATACCTATTGCAAAATATAATATAGTCTTAGTATCTATTAGATCTTCCTCTATTATTTTGTAACCAGTTTCTTTAAAATTACCAATAAAAAAATATGCTTTTTTAGCATTTTCTTCTAGACTTTGTGAAATAGCATTTGCTAAAGTATTTTCATTTTCTTTTTGCATTATTATATTTACTTGCATAATAACTTACCTCTCTTATCTTAGTTACTTATAATGATATAATAAAAGTAAAAAAAAGTAAAGACTTTATGAATTAAAGTCTTTACTTTATGTATATTTTTAAGAGTTTTTTACTCGTAGCTCTCGTATCTTGAATGTCTTCCAAGTCCAGGAAGAGTCATTATACTTCCAGCATATGCTACTATAAATCCTGCTCCACCATTTATCTTAATATCTCTAATAGTAATAGTAAAATCTTTAGGACATCCTAAAACTTTTGCATCATCTGTAAGAGATGCCGGAGTTTTAGCAATACATACTGGTGTATTTGTATATCCATATTCTTTAGCCTTAGCAATATTTTCTTTTGCTTCATCTAAAAATACTACTTCACCTGCTCCATATATTTCTTTACAAATTATCTCTATTTTTTCTTCAATAGATAAATCTGTAGAATATAATGGATGATAATTTGAAGTTGTTGTATCTAACAATTCTACTACTTTATTTGCAAGATCTACAGTTCCTTCAGAACCAAGCTCATATGCTCTAGATATTTCTACTTCTACTCCAAATCCTGCAGCATAGTTTCTAATGTACTCTACTTCTCTATCTGTATCTGCTGTGTATTTGTTAATGCATACCATAGTAGGTACACCATATTTTTTCATATTTTCAATATGTTTTCCAAGATTTGCTATACCTTTTTCTAGATATTCAATTCCTTCATTAGATAATTCATCTACTGGCATTCCACCATTGTATTTTAATGCTTTAACTGTAGCAACAATAACACTTAAATCTGGTTTAAGTCCTGCTTTTCTACATTTAATATCCATGAATTTTTCTGCACCCAAGTCTGAACCAAATCCAGCTTCAGTTACAACATAATCTGCCATTTTAAGTCCTAGTTTTGTTGCAACAACTGAGTTACATCCATGAGCAATATTTGCGAATGGTCCAAGATGAACAAGACATGGTGTTTCTTCTATTGTCTGAACTAAGTTTGGCTTTAATATATCTTTTAAAAGTGCCATCATAGCTCCAACAACTTTTAATTCTCTTGCATAAACTGGTTTTCCATCTACAGTATAAGCAACTAGAATATTTCCAAGCATTTCGCGAAGATTGTCTCTGTCTGTTGCTAAACAACATATTGCCATAATCTCACATGCAACAGTAATTTCAAAGCCTGTCTCATAATGTACTTTTTTATCTTTAATTTCAATATGTCTTAAAGATCTTTCATTCATGTCTAAAACACGTTTAATAACTATTCTATTTACATCTATATTAAGTTCATTTCCAAAATATATGTGATTATCTATTACTGCACAAAGTAAATTGTTTGCACTAGTAATAGCATGAAAATCTCCAGTAAAATGAAGATTAATATCTTCTGATGGTTCAACTGTTGCTTTTCCACCACCAATTGCTCCACCTTTAATTCCAAATACAGGTCCAAGAGAAGGTTCACGAAGAACAACTACAGCTTTTTTGCCTATTCTATTTAATCCCATTCCAAGGCCAATAGATTGAGTAGTTTTTCCTTCACCAAAAGGAGTTGGATTAATTGAAGTCATAAGAATTAATTTGGCATTTGGTCTATCCTTAATTGTATCATAATAATCCTCAGTAATTTTTGCTTTGTTTTTTCCGTAGCATTCTACATACTCTTCTGGAATGCCTAAATCTTTACTTATTTCTAGAATATTTTTCATATAATATTCCCCCTTTTTATATTTAAGAATTTATTCTATATTTTTTTCTTTCGTTCTTTTGTATTATATCAAGAGATAGAATAAATAACAACTAAAATGATAAAAATGTAATAATAAAAAAGAGGGTGTTTTTAATACCCTCTTAAATTCTATATTTCCTTAATAATATCTTTAACAGTTTTAATATTTGCTTTTTGTTCTCGGCTAAATTTAATATTAAATTCTTTTTGAACTTTACAAATAATTGTAGCTATATCTAATGAATCTGCGCCTAAATCTTCAAGAAGTTTATCTTCAAGTTTTACACTTTCTTTTTTGGTTTGTTCTTTAACAATACTAATTACTATTGCCTCTTTATTATTTCCTTTTTCAATCTTATTATCTTTAGGAATAGCAATATTTCTTTTTATTTTTCCAAGTACAGTTTTAGGCAATTCTTCTTTTTGCACTTTAATATTTTGCACTCTTTTATATACTGAAAGTAACTTATTCACTCTTTCAACTTTTTCTTCTATTTTAGCCTTATTTTTTATATTATCTGTAACTATTAAAGCAACAATTTTACCAGAATCTTCATACACCAAAGACTCTTTTACTAAATCTATTCTATTAAGCATTGCTTCTATTTCTTCAGGGAAAACTTTCTTACCATTTTGTAGTACTATCATATCTTTTTTTCTACCAGAAATAAATAAAAAGCCATCCTCATCTATATATCCTAAATCTCCTGTATATAGTTCTGGAAAACTACAAACTATATCTTTATATGTACCTGTAGAATCACTTGTAATTACAATTTGGCCAATTCCATCTTCATCTTTTTCCTCAATTTCAACAGTAACACCAGGAAGTGGTTTTCCAACAGACCCAAGTCTATGATGCTTATCTGTCTCTAAAGAAACAACAGGACTACATTCTGTAAGGCCATAACCTTGTATAACTTTAATTCCAAGTTTAGCATAACCATTTACTGTATCTGGACTAAGTTTTGCTCCCCCACACATAAACATATTAATTCTTTTAGCTACATGAGATAGTTCTTCTTCATAATTTAAAAGATAATCTAGTACAGCTGGAACTGCTCCCATGTATGTTATTTTATAATTATCTAGTGCATCTATTATATTTTCTACACCATTTATATGTACACGAGTAGCTCCTACGTTAATACAATTTAGCATATTAAATAATCCTTCAAGTACATGTGAAAGTGGCATTGCGCTAAGACATACATCATCTGTACCTAAATCATAAACCTGCTCTACACTATGAATGTTTGAACAAAGATTTTTATGTGTTAAAACTACCATTTTAGCAGTTCTAGTAGTACCAGAAGTAAATGCAATTACAGCTTCATTTTCTGGTTTAATCTCTAATGGATTTAAAGTTTTATTTAAGTTATCCATAACATTTAAATCTTCAAATACCATTACATTTTCTATGCAACTTAATTTTTTTGCATATAAATTAGAAGTAAAAACATACTTAATATTTAAACTAGAAACTATCTCTTTTATCTCATCTTCAGTTAAATTTTTGTCTAGAGGAACAACAATATTTCCAGATTTAAGTATAGCAAAAAAAGTAATCTCCCACTCAAATCTATTTTCTGAAAGTATTCCTATTTTTTCTCCTTTGACATCATTTAAGTTAATAGCATAATTATCTACCATAGGTATTAGTTCTTTATATGCTATTGAACTGGTATCTGTTTTATATAGTAATTTTCTACCATAAGTAGCAGATGCTTTATCTACTAGCTCACAAATAGTATTAAACTCCATTAATTATTCTCCTTTTTCTTTGTATTCATTTTCTTCTTTTTTAGTTATTTTAATAACTTCACCAGTTTGTCCATTTAGTTCTACCTCATCTCCAGTTTTAATTGAATCTAAGAGTCCTGTAATACCAACAACTGCTGGAATTCCAAGTTCACGAGATACAATTGCTGAATG
>JAEEGL014587886.1_pt1 | contig 10959 bp, 6 predicted proteins | sample 9134231 | NCBI WGS metagenome assembly JAEEGL01 (sample SAMN16246548, study PRJNA631951) | gut metagenome | biome: gut microbiome; feature: rumen; material: fiber-attached | host: Bos | place: Iran: Karaj | collected 2018-10 | reverse complement strand
TCCTTCATATACTTCAACACCTGGTCCAATAAATAGCTCTCCTCTTTCTTGAGCATTATATAGTCCATATGTTACAGAAGTTCCAGCTTCAAATGCTACTAAGGTTCCTCGCGTTCTTGATTGTATTTCACCTTTATATGGTTCATAACAATCAAATATACTATTCATAGTTCCATTACCTTTTGTATCTGTCATAAACTCTGTTCTATATCCAATTAAACCTCTAGCTGGTATTTTAAATTCGACTTTTGTATGCCCATCTTCTGCTGGTTCCATACTTACCATTTCGCCTTTTCTTCTTCCAAGTTTTTCTATAACACTACCAATTGTATCATCCGGAACATTAACAACAAGTCTTTCAATCGGTTCACATTTAACTCCATCTATTTCTTTAATTATAACCTTTGGTCTTGAAACTAAAAGCTCAAATCCTTCTCTTCTCATTGTTTCAATTAAAACAGATAAATGTAATTCACCTCTTCCAGAAACCTCAAAGCTTTCTGCTCTATCTGTTTCTTTAACTCTTAAACTAACATTTCTTTCTAGTTCTTTAAATAATCTATCTCTAATGTGTCTTGATGTAACAAATTGTCCTTCTTTTCCTGCAAAAGGTCCATCATTAACACTAAATGTCATAGATACTGTTGGTTCATCAATATCTACAAATGGTATCTTTTCAGGATTATTTATATCACAAATTGTATCACCAATGTTTATATCTTCAATACCTGATAATGCAACAATGTCACCTGCAGATACTTCTTCTACTTCTGCTTTTTTAAGTCCCATATATGTAAATAGTTTTGCAACTTTTCCATTTACTATTTTATCTTCACTTTTACAAACAGCAACAGGCATTCCAAGTTTTACTGTTCCTCTTTCTATTCTTCCTACTGCAATACGTCCTAAATAATCATCATAATCTATATTAGAAACAAGTAATTGAGCAGGTCCTTCAAGCTCACAAGCAGGTGCAGATATTTTTTCTATAATAGTTTCAAAAATACAACTTACATTGTCAGATTCTTCTGATAAATTCATTTTTGCATAACCATTTTTTGCTGATGCGTAAATTACTGGGAAATCTAGTTGTTCATCATCTGCTCCAAGTTCTATAAATAAATCTATAACTTGGTCAACAACTTTTTCTGGATTAGCTCCTGGTCTATCTATTTTATTAATAACTACTATTGGTTTTAGATGTAAAGCTAATGCTTTTTTCAAAACTTCCCTAGTTTGAGGCATTGAGCCTTCAAAAGCATCGACTAATAAAAGTACACCATCAACCATTTTAAGTACTCTTTCTACTTCTCCACCAAAATCAGCATGTCCTGGTGTATCTACTATATTTATTTTTATATCATTATACATTACAGATGTATTTTTAGAAAGAATTGTAATTCCTCTTTCCTTTTCTAAATCATTAGAATCCATTACTCTTTCTCTTACTTGTTCATTTTCTCTAAAAATATGACTTTGTCTTAATAAAGCATCTACTAATGTTGTTTTTCCATGGTCAACATGGGCAATTATTGCTACATTTCTTATTTTAGTATTATTCATTATATTCTTCCCCTTTAATTTCAAACATTACAGCTAAATATTATATACTAAACCTTTTCATTTGTCAATCTTACAACTTCATCCATTACTTGTTTTGTAATATTATCTAAAACTTCTTTATCATTCTTTTGAGCTTTTAAAGCAGAAAAATCCATAGGCTTACCAATATTTAGTTTTACTTTCCTAAATGGTTTAAAGCTTCCTTGTATTCCAACAGGTATAATTGCACTGTCTGTTTTTAAAGAAATTAATGCCGCACCATTATGTAGTCTTACTCCTTTTGCCATTCCATTTCTTGTACCCTCAGGAAATAGTCCTAATACTTTCCCTTGTTTTAGTGCTTTAAAAGATGATTTCATTGCATCCATATCTGCACTATCTCTTTTAATAGCAATTACATCAAAAGTATGTCCAAGCCATGCAAAGAATGGATTTTTATATAGCTCTTCTTTTGCTATAAATATAACTTCACGTTTCAAAGAAGAAACCAAAACAACTGCATCTAGTGAATGTACATGATTACCACAAATAATATAGCTTCCTTCTTTAGGAATATTCTTTTCTCCAACCTTTTTTGGTCTATATACAATCCATACTAAAAAATATATGATTGCTTTTGCTATTCTTTTTTTTATTCTATGTAATTTTTCTCTCATTACATTACCTCTTTTTTATATTTTGAATTACATTTTTGCTCTAATTATCTCTTTAACCTTTGAAGCAACTTCTTCGATTGTCATATTGCTAGAGTCAATAACTATTGCATCATCTGCAATTTTAAGTGCACCTATTTCTTTTTCTTTATCTTGCTTGTCTCTCATTTTAATATTTTCTAATACATCATCATAAGAAGCCTCTATCCCTTTTTGAATATTTTCTTCATATCTTCTTCTAGCACGTTCTTCTAAAGAAGCATCTAAATATATCTTCACATCAGCATCAGGAAATACATATGTACCAATGTCTCTACCATCCATAACTACATTTTTGTTTTTAGCAAGCATCCTTTGAAATTCAACAAGTCTTAATCTTACTTCAGGTATTGCTGATATTTGAGAAACAACCTGTGTTACTTCAAAGCTCCTTATCTCGCTAGTAACATCCTCATTATTTAATAGGATTGTTTGGTTCCCACTTGTACCTTGAATTTCTATAGACATATTATCTAAAACCTTTAAGATGTTTTCTGTATCATCTATTTTAACTCCTGCTCTTAAAACTGCTAACGCTAAACATCTATATGTAGCTCCTGTATCTATATTAATTAAATTTAAATCATTTGAAATAATATTTGCAAGAGTTCCTTTTCCACTTCCCGCAGGCCCATCTATTGCAACTATAAATGACATATGTCTTTCCCCTTTCTATTCTTCTTTTTCAATATGTATTCCTTTTGCAACAACATCTATTTCTTCAACATTCATTGCTGTTAATTGTTCTATTTCCTTTTTACATTTTGATTTAAAATCTCTTAAACTTTCTAAAACATTAAAACCATAAACTAATATGACTTCCATATACACATATATGCCATCACCCATATTATTAATTCGAGTTTTACTAACTTTATATATCGCATCTGATTTAAAAGCAATATGTTCAGCAATTTGTCTAAATACAGTATCAGAAATTTTAAAATTACCCAAATAACTAAATGTTGGTCTTATAATTGATTTTTCTGATATGTATGGTTGTGCTCCTGTTCCCTTTGATTTAAATATTTGAAGTGGATCTAATAAAAATCCTGAAAAATCTTTCTTTATTTCAAATGTTGGAACTGGAATAACATGCTTTCCTTCTGTTGTTCTAATTCTTCTTGCTGTTTCCATTTCCTCTTCTGTTGCAACATCATCTATATATATATACTCTGAAACTTTAGGTAATCCGAGATTTTCTGCAATTTTTTCAACCATATTATCAGAAGTTCCAAGTATCAAAATACTTTGTGGTTTGTACTTCCTTAAAGCTTTAACTATTTCTGCTTTTTGTTCTGGTTTACTAAATAAAGCTGATTTTACAGTCTCAATCTTTGTTGGTGCTTTTTTAGCTGATGTACCTGCAACAACCTCATTTTCGTTTATAAGTAAACCATCATCAATTATAAAGGCTATCTTTCTTTCGCTTGCTACCATTTGTGCTCTGTAGCTTTTACCTGTTCCAGATGGGCCAACAAAAGCATATACTTTAATTTTATCTAAAATAATATTATCAATTAACATGTTCTATTCCTTTCACATAAGTTATATATTAAAACAAATAATATACATCACATGCATTTAATCTTTTTGTATACTTACATTCATCTAAACTTGTTGCATCTAAAATCATATTAATATATTTATCATTTTCTAAATTAGAATTGATAAACAAAGTTAAACCATTAGATAAATCTTTTCCAGAAAATACTTTTTGTATTTCTTCTTCACTTGCTAATTTTGAATCCATTATATATGAATTATCTATCTTAGTAAATAGTAGTATATCATCCATAAATCTATTTGCATCTGTGTTAAAAATATATAAAGCTGGAACAAAATGATTTTCATCAACACTATCAACAAATTCTTTCATTTCAGGATATTGATATGAAATATTCCAATTTGTAACCAATGGAATAAATATCATTATAACTGCTGTACTCAATAGTAATTTATTAATAACCCCTTCGCTTATTGCTCTTTTTAAAGAAATAACTAAGCCATATGTAAGAAGAATAAATATTAGTGGAACTATTGGTGTTAAATACCTTATTTCTCTATATGGTGTTCCCATAGCTATAATAACAAAATATATTATAGTTGGTAATGCTACAAATAATACTTCTTTATTTTTAAATGTAAATTTAACCTCTTTATTCTTAAAATATTCATATATTAATATTCCAATTATACCAATTAAAGCAATTATATACACTCCATTAAATACATCTAATAAAACCAAACTAGAATATTTCCCAATTCCAAGCCATGTTTCTTGTGCATTTGAAAAATGTGAAATCATTCCTTGTCCTCTATATCCCATAAACATATGAACAAATGAATAAGGGAATATTAATAGTGAAATAATTGCAGAAACCACCATGCAACCTGTATATTTAATTGCATTCCTAAATTCTTTCTTACTTAAATATTTTATCATAAATAATACATATAGAGCAAACAAGAATACTAAATAAAAATAATGAGTAAGTGAGCCTAAAACAATGAATGGCACCATTATTCCTAAACTCTTTATATCTAACTTATCTTTATCATAAATCTTTAAATGTAAATATGCAACTATTAATATATTTAGCGCTGTTAACGCATACATTCTTGTAAATAAAACCATTTCAAAACTTGCTACAGTTAATCCAGAAACAAGTGCTATTCCTAAACCATATTTTTTATTCTTAAATAATCTGCTTGTAATTAAATATGTGAAAATAGTAGTTCCTATATGTATTACCATATTTAATGCTATTCCAGGCCATTTAGAAAAACTATCTATATTAAATGATGTAAATACTCTAAGTAAAAAATAGTAAAAAGGTGGATGTACATCATTTTTTTGTTGCTCATATACAGGAGACCAATCACCAGCCTCATTTTCATCTATAACTAAATAATCTGTATAGTAATCTTTATTATGCCATTTGTTATAAAAATCTGAATTCCAAGATATATCCAATTTATCATAATTTATTAATCCATAGGAATATCCTTCATCTATATGAATGTAATTTTTATTGCATGCAACAAAGTAATATACAATAGATTGAAGTAATATAATAACAACTAATGAAATTATAACTTTTTTCCTAGACAATTCCATACTACTCAATTTCCCTCCAAAAAACTCAAAAATATTATTAGTATATTTTACCACAATAATGCAAAATTTGCTAGTATAACAAAAAGGAAATGTAATAATACATTTCCTTTTCTTTATTAAAGTTTATAATTAGTAAACTAATCAAATTATATTCCTAATGTATATGCCGTAGCTTCACTTTTTCCATCTCCACTTGCTATTGTCAAGTTAGTTTTTAGTGAGAAGCAAGGACGAAGGCCTTTTTCAGATATATATCCAGACTGGGCACCAGTATCATAAACTTGATACAAACTCTCATATGACCAGGAACCCGAATAATTGGCTCGCACAGCAAAATAGTTTATCCAACTGCCATCATTCGCACGGACAAATCGACTTGCTAACCAATAGTTTACATTTGTTATTTTGCCTATACCTAAGCTTAATATTTTATTAAAATCTGTTTCATAATTTGTATCTGTATTCGGTAAATCTATTTGGTTCGAACCATTAAATGAAAATGACAATGTTACTGGACCTGCTACTCCATTATTTTTTTCTATAAAGATTCCAGTTGAGTTTACAGATGGGTCACTTCCAACACATCTTGCATCAACTGCATAAATTGGATTTAAGTAACCTTCCGCAGCTTCATTTAGTATTCTTAATGCATTTATATAACTTGTTTTTGACTCTTCTGCGCTTCCTCCAAGAGTTATATTTGGTCCAACTGTATCTGCTGATATAAGTTGTAACCCATGTTCTGCATCATTATATAATACCCTACAAGATATTACTCCATTTGTTCCTACACTTGGTACTCCTGTATCATATTTTACCCAATCTCCTTCTTGTAATACTTGTGTGATTGGAACAGGATAATCGGTACAAAGTGCTACACGGAATGTTCTGCCGCTGTCAGAGCCACCATTGCCCTCGGTAGAACTGTAAACACCAACATATTGTACATCATAAATATTTCCTCCACGTCTGATAAACGGCCAACTCGCGTTACAAAGATAAGGGTAATGATCAAACCAATTATTGTAATTTCCAATTGTACTTGTATTTATTCCACCTTTATTTACTTCTTTTGTGGCATCTCCGATTTTTCCATATGCATATGCTACACCGGCTCCTGTTGATTCTGTATTATAATATTTTGTGGCATATTTATCACTTGAACCAGATGTTGAAGCAAATGAACTACCATAACTTGATTCATATCCTTGAAATGTATCTGTATTATTGAATGCTGCAACATACTCCCAAGCACCACCAGACATATCGTAAACTCCATAAACATTTCCTGTTGTACTTGCCTTTGCTCCAGTTGTTGTATTATATGCATTTGTTGTTCCAGATGTATTTGTTGCTAAAGGACTTCCTCCACCATTTCCAGTTATGTAAGAACTGCTATTATTTATATCTATTTCACTTCCATTTCTACCATACTGACTATGAGTTAAATAAGCTACTGCACCCCATTCACTATTTTTCATTAAATGACTATCTTTTAAAGAGTTATAACTTTTTGCAACATTATACATATTTCCTATTGTTATACTTCTTGCACTCTGAACATTTGGAACACTTTTAAATGTAGTCTTATATCCAGAGCCTGCAGACGATGAAGTCGCACCATTTCTACTCATTTCATATTTGGCTACCCAGAATCCAGAAATATTATCACTCCATTCTCCATTGTCGTATGGATTAGGCTTACTAGTTCCGTTTGGATACTGTGTTCCGTTGCAGAAAGCAGGATGAACAATATATTTATACCCTTCATATTCTACAGTTTCTATTCCACTATCTAATGCTAATCTTACTTTCGCATCAGAAGCTCTCCATTGTCCATATCCATCATAATAACCTGTTGGTTCTCCTGTTGGTATATAATTTCCATTTTCATCTTCTGTATATCCTGAGTAATATGTAATTCTATATGCATATCTTGGTATCCATACAAAGTAACTTCCATCTGAATTTTTAGCATTTGCCCACATACTTGATTTACTATCTATATTTCCACTTGCTGCTGAGTAATTGTAGTATGATGTTTTAGCAGTTGTGTCCTCTGTCCATGTATCTCCACTTTTTGTCCAGCTTACTGGAGTCATTCCAGCAAGTACTGGTGCATTAGGTGTACTTGTAACAGTATTAGTTGTTCCTGAAAGCCATATTACATCAATTGTTCCATATTCAGTAGAGAAAGTAGTTGTTCCATCAGCTACACTCTGTGCTGTTGGCATTGGTTTAAGCTCAGCATTAATTCCATTTATTTCATTTCTTCTACTTTTTATTTGATTATATACATCATTTATTTCATTTTCTTCTGCATCTAGTCCTTCATTATGCCTTTTGGCAATATTTTCTGCATTTACAAGTATATTATTACCATTAAATGCACTAATTGTTACTCCTGCTAGTATAAAGAGTATAATTACCATTATAATAAGTGTGATAAGTGTTATACCTTTTTGATCTTTTGTTACTTTCATATATTAAATTTTCCTTTCAAATATATTTATACAATTATATTGTAAAATTAGTAATTCAATAAGTCAATAAATATATATGAATTGTAATAAAAATGTAATAAATGTAAAAAAGCGTTCTAAGAACGCTTTTTTACATTTATTTATACTTATTGATTTTTGTATATATTTAAACTTATATCAAATCTTTTTCTACATCTGTAATTGATACATTTCTAACATGCTTAATCTTTTCCCATGTAATGTCTCTTTTTACTAGGCATTTAAAGTTTATTAATATCCATGAACCCATGAATAATGGGTAGAATACTAACCCTTTAATCATTGGCTTAATTTTTCTTTTATCTAATATCATTATAAATATTGCTGTTAATATCGGCATTATAAATGTTGAAACAATATATCTTCCAAAGTTTTCAAACAATTCCATTAAAGTCATTCCATTAGCTAGATATACCAATAAGTTTATTCCTAATAGAAGAACTGTTATCATCATCATTGGAATTCCTAAGATGTATAAAAATCCATCAAAGTTCATTAATGATCTATTTTTAGCTACACCATTTGCTAAATCTTTAGCATAATATTTAATACATTGTAAATGTCCTACTGTCCATCTTGAACGTTGTGACCATGATTGTTTAAAATCTACTGGTTGTTCATCATATACCTTTGCATCAATAGCCCAACCTAATTTCTTTCCAGCTGCAATATTTTGTAGTGAGAATTCTATATCCTCTGTAAGTGTTTTTGTTTGCCATCCATTAGGTTTTATTAAATCAAATTTAACCATAAATCCTGTTCCATTTATTAATGGAGATAAACCTAAATTATATCTTGCTAAATGATAGAATCTATTCATTGTCCAATAGAATATTGCATATCCAGCTGATACCCAGCTATCTGTTGGGTTTTTAATATCTCTATATCCTTGAACAACTTCTTCACCTTGGCAAAGCTTTTTGTTCATAACACTTATAAAATCTGGCATTACTATATTATCTGAATCAAATACACAAAAGGCATCATAATCTGCATCTTCTTCTATTTTTTGTTTTAAGAACCATTGCATTGCATATCCTTTTGTTTTGTGCTTCTCATCAAATCTTTCATATACAATTGCTCCAGCATTTTTAGCAATTTCAGCAGTTTTATCTGTACAGTTGTCTGCAATTACATAAATATCTATTAATTCTTTTGGATAATCTTGCTTTTTTAAACTTTCTATTAAATTAACAATTACATCCTCTTCATTATGTGCTGGAATTATCGCCATAAATTTATGCTTTTTATTTTTTATTAATGGTTTATCCTTTAGTTTTACAAGTGAGCACATACTCACTACTATTTGATATAACCAGAATATTGTTATTATCCATATTAGTGCTTGTTGAAGTAAATATAAATATTTCATTTTAACCTCTCTTTTTTATTACTATTATTTTATACGCACAATATATATTATATTATATTTTTGGAAAAATTTCAACTTTTTAACAAATTCTTAATTATTTTCAAATTACTCGTTACTACTTTCTGTATTTTCTGCAGTTTCTTCTAATCCTTTTCTTGTTAAATTAATTCTTCCTTGGTTATCTATTTCATATACTTTTACAGTAACTTTATCACCTATTTTTAGAACATCTTCAACTTTTTCTACTCTTTCTTTAGAAATTTTAGAAATATGTAGAAGTCCTTCTTTTCCTCCACCTACATCTACAAATGCTCCAAATGTCATTATTTTTGTTACTGTACCTTCATATATTCCACCAACTTCGATTTCTCTAACTATTCCTTCAACTATTTCTTTTGCTCTTTCTCCACTAGCAGCATCTGTTGAATATATGAATACGCTTCCATCTTCTTCTATATCCATTTTTACGCCAGTTTCTTCAATGATCTTGTTAATTGTTTTTCCACCTGTTCCAATTACATCTTTTATTTTATCTGTCTTAATTTTCATTGTAATTATTTTTGGTGCATATTTAGATATTTCCTTTCTAGGTTCTGCTATTTGTTTTAGCATTACTTCATCTAAAATATAGTTTCTTGCTTTATGAGTTCTAGCAAATGCTTCTTCAATTATTTCATATGTTAATCCTTCAACTTTAATATCAACTTGTATAGCTGTAATACCTTCTTTAGTTCCAGCCACTTTAAAGTCCATATCTCCAAAGAAATCTTCTAATCCTTGTATGTCTGTTAGCATTATATATTTATCAGAACCATCTGGATCTGTAACTAATCCTGTAGAAATTCCTGCAACAGGTCTCTTAATTGGAACACCAGCATCCATTAATGCTAATGTACTTCCACAAACACTACCTTGTGATGTTGAACCATTTGAGCTTAATACTTCAGATACAACTCTAATTGCATATGGGAATTCTTCAACAGATGGTATTACTGGTTCTAATGCTTTTTCAGCTAAGGCTCCATGTCCTATTTCTCTTCTTCCTGGACTCTTAGAAGGTTTTGCTTCACCTGTACTATATCCAGGGAAGTTATAGTGGTGCATATATCTCTTGCTCTCTTCATTATCTAATCCATCTAATATTTGTCCTTCACTTGTCATGCCAAGTGTAGCAATTGATAATACTTGAGTTTGGCCTCTTGTAAACAATGCACTTCCATGTGTTCTTGGTAATAATCCTACTTCACATGATAATGGTCTTATTTCATCTAAAGCTCTTCCATCTGGTCTTTTATGTTCATTATATATCAATTCTCTAACACATTTTTTCTCTAATTTATATACAGCTTCTTTAATCTCTGCTTCTCTTTCTACATATTCTTCTTCAGGCATTTTCTCAGCAAAATATGCTAATATATCTTCAGTTATTTTTTCAACTTTTTCATCTCTATCTTCTTTTTGAACAGCTTGTACATCTACATACATTCTATCTTTGAAGTTCTTTTCCATATCTTCAAAAAGTTCTGGATCAACTGCAAATGATTTATATTCAAATTTTGGTTTTCCAATTTCTTCTTTCATTTTTGATATAAATTCACATATTTTCTTAATTTCAACATGTGCAGCTTTTATAGCTTCAAGCATAACATCATCAGGGATCTCATCTGCTCCAGCTTCAATCATAGCTAT
>JAEEGL013356113.1_pt1 | contig 10959 bp, 8 predicted proteins | sample 9134231 | NCBI WGS metagenome assembly JAEEGL01 (sample SAMN16246548, study PRJNA631951) | gut metagenome | biome: gut microbiome; feature: rumen; material: fiber-attached | host: Bos | place: Iran: Karaj | collected 2018-10 | reverse complement strand
CTTACAATTATTTCAGCATCTGTTTGATTTTTGGCACAGCCATGCAAATCAATATAAAAATTAGTCGAGTTCAATTATTACCAGCTTGTATTTTCCGTCGGTATCTTTAATCCACTTAATGTCTTCTACAAGAACCTGTCCGGCAAGTCCAATATCAAGCTCAAAGGTTCTGGAATCTGCAATAATTGTAAACTTAACAGTATTGCTGTTAGAAATCCAAAGTCTTATACCGTTATGAGGATTTGCAGTGAAAACTTCACCTCGAGAGAAATAAGTTTCTGAAGATTCGTAATTGTCTACACGGCTTCTGAAAAGACAAGGTCCGCGGAAGCTTGCATTAAGCGTAAACGGATAAGCACGGTTGTCTTCAAGAATAATCTTCTGAGGATGTTTAGATTTTATATCTGTGATAAACGGAATTTCTTCTATCAATGTTTCGTTCTGTGGCTGAGACTGGATTCCGTGTCTTGCAAGAATACTAAGCTCTACACCACGATTTTCGTCGGTATAGGAGATGTCGGAAACATAGACGATTAAGTCTGCAATTGAGTCGCCGTTTATATCAATTTCTGATTCTTCTGCAAGATCTGTGTAGAATACTCCGGATGGAGTGTCCAGTCCAAAGGAAGAAAGTGTATCTCTTACTGTAAGAACAATCTGACCATTTTCTGTTGGAACAAGGAACTGGTCTCCCTTATAAACACGCTGTGTAAACTTTGTATCATCAAGCACATACTGTGCATTTTTTGAACTGTTTGTAATAACAACCTGAGAATCGTCCTCTGTATTTTTTCTTGAAAGCAGTAAAGTTGTTATTGTAACGGTTACTCCAACAAGAAAAACAACGGGAATTACAATTGCAGGAATAAGCCAGCGTGGCCTGCGTTTTGCAATAAGTCCCTCCGGTACCGGCGACTCCTGAATTTTTTTGTTGTTGTAAAGCTTGAGCATAAGCTCCGTGTCGAGCTCAAGGTAAGCAGAATAGTTTCGTAAAAAGCCAATCATATAGGCTTCGCCGGGAAAAACACTGCTGTCTTCGTCTTCAAGTCCCTGAAGGTATTTTTTTTCTATTGAAATTTCCCTTGCGATTTTATCAATGTCAAGATTTTTTTCTACACGTGTGTTATGAAGAATCTCACCAAAACTGTCCATTACAATTACTCCGCAAACAGGAAATTATTAAAGTTATTTGCTGAGGACGGAGGATCATAAATAAACCTTGCATCAGAAATATCTTGATTTATCTTATAGTCAAAGAAATTGAAGATGAAGGTTTCATTCTTTGGAGTTACGGCTTCAATTCTTCGAATAAGTTTTGTATCTTCATGTACTGCAATTTTTATGTATTTAAAAGCTTCAGTATTGCTCTTTTTTGTAAGAATAAACTTTACAACCATTTCGTCAGAGCCTTTTTCAAGAGGTTCTGCAGTCTGTCCTGTTTCGTAGGCAACGGTATAGTAGCGGCTCAAAAGTGAAAGTCCCTGTGGAGTTGATAATGAAGCGGCACTTCCGTTTTCCTGTGTAATTGCCTGCTGCAAAACTGCGGACGAATCTGGAAGATAAATTGTAAGCATATCGCCATTAAAGCAGATTACCTGATTTGCCGGCGTTGAATAATCCATTCTTAATAAATCCGGTGATTTATAGGACAGTTTTCCGGCTGTCTCCTGCTTTTCAATTTTTATTTCAAAATCGGCCTCATAATCCTTAAGAGTTCCGTAATATTCAGATATCTGCTTAAAATATGCGCTTGCTGTTGTAATTCCCTGAGCAGAAAGTGCTGCGGCAAGAAAAAAAGCGGCAGCACACAAAATCATTCGTTTCTTCATAGCAATAGATTATAGCGTTAAATCACGATATTGTCACTATTTCTGTTCTGGAGTTTCTTCTGGTGCGTCAGAGGTTTCTTGAGCGTCAGCGGTTTCTGGTGCGTCAACTGCGTCTGGTGCGTCAACTGCTTCGGGAGAAGCGGCTGTCTCTGCTGAAGGTTCACAAAGCTCCTTGCAATGCTGTTCACCCTTGATTATTTCTGCAAACTCTTTTCCGTCCATAGTTTCTTTTTCCATAAGACGGTTTGCAATATAATCAAGCAAATCTTTATGATCGCTGAGAACCTTAAGCGCATATTCATAGCGCTCGTTCATCATTCGGGCAATTTCTTCATCAATATACTTCTGAGTTTCTTCACTGAACTCTCGGATAAGTTCCGGTTCACCACCACTGTAACCGCGTACCCCCCTTCCAAGCGTCATATTCTTAAACTTATCGCTCATACCAAAATCGGTAATCATTCGCTTAAGGATATCTGTAGCACGGCTGATGTCGTTTGCAGCACCTGTAGAAATCTCGCCAAAAACAACCTCTTCTGCGGCCCGGCCACCAAGCATTACATCAACCTCATTTATTAAGTCACGCTTAGTCTGAAGAGTTTTTTCTTCTTCGTCGCGATACTGTGTAAAACCACCGATTCCGTGAGAACGCGGCACAACAGTTATCTTGTTTACAGGAGGATATTCAGGTGTAAACGCACCCATAAGAGCATGTCCTGTCTCGTGGTATGCAACAATCTTTCTTTCTTTTTCGTTTTCGCTTCGTGTCTTTTTCTTAAGACCAATGCTTACCTTATCAATTGCATCGTTGAAATCTGCCATAGTAACTTTTTTACGACCATTGCGTACGGCAAGAATTGCAGCTTCATTTACAACGTTAGCCAAATCAGCACCGGCAAAGCCTGTGGTTCCGTGCGCCAATGAAGTAAAATCAACATCACTGTCAAGCTTAACATTCTTTGCATGAATACGGAGAATTGCTTCACGACCAGTTACATCAGGCTTTTCTACCGGAACCTGGCGGTCAAAACGTCCAGGTCGCAAAATAGCTGGATCAAGAACATCAACACGGTTTGTAGCGGCAAGTACAATAAGTCCCTTTTCGTTATCAAAGCCATCCATTTCTACGAGCAGCTGGTTCAAAGTCTGTTCACGCTCATCGTTACTGCTGAATCCATTTGCACGGCTCTTAGCAAGAGCATCAATTTCATCTATAAAAATAATACAAGGTGCTTTTTCGCGCGCCTGCTTAAACAAATCTCTTACACGGCTGGCACCAACACCAACAAACATTTCAACAAAGTCAGAACCCGAAATGCTGAAGAATGGAACTCCAGCTTCACCGGCAACCGCACGTGCCAAAAGTGTTTTACCGGTTCCAGGATCGCCAACCAGAAGAACACCCTTCGGTATCTTTCCACCAATATCAGTATATTTTTTTGGCGACTTCAAAAAGTCTACAACCTCTACAAGCTCTTCTTTTGCTTCATCAACACCGGCAACATCTGAAAAACGGGTTTTTATCTTTCCCTCTTCTACAACCTTTGCTCTTGAAGCACCAACGTTGAAAATACTTCCCATTCCGCCGCCACCGGCTCCTCCGCCCATTTTTCGGAAAATAAAGAAATAGAATAAAAGGATAAGGCCGAACGGAAGGATAAGGTTTATAAGCAGCTGGATAAAGTAGTTATTCTGCTTCATTACGAATTTGTACTTAATTCCCTTTTCGTCGAGCAAATCTATAAAATTCTGCATAAGCACAGAAGCTGTTTTGTACTGCTCTGCACTTCTAATTGTCTTTGGCTGGAAAAGCTGAAGTCCCTTCTCGCTGCCAGAACCAAGATTTACTGAAGAAGAAGGTCCATAACCGGTAATGTAGTTTTCGCCGATTTCTACATAGACAATCTTTCCTTCCTCTACCATTTCCTTAAAATCGGAATAATCAATCAGATTATCTGTTTTTGAAAGGAAAAAGATGTCTATAACCGCAAAGGCACAAAGTAAAATCAGAAGCACGCCTATAAAAGACATTTTAGGCTTCTTTTTTTTGTCCTTGTTATTGTTTTTATTGTCTTCTGGTCCTGCAAATTTGAAGAATTTGTACGGATCATTTTCATCATTCTGTTTGTCGTCTTTGTTTTCTGTCTGGTTCTCTGCCATTTGAAAAATCCTATTTATTTCTCTAATTAATAATATTCTTTCTTAAATATACTGATAATAATTTAAATTGTCACTAAAAAAGCACAATAAACTAAATAAAGTAGAGTTTTTATTTTTTTGTAATTTTTTCTTAAGTATTTTTTTTATTTTCCGACAATAAACTGACGTGTTGCCAAAACCGTCTTAGTATCTCTGGAAGTTTGATTTTCAGAGAGCCCATCAGGAGGTTTTTATGGGATATCAGAACGCTTATAACGCTTATCAAAAAACGAACATAAGCACTGCGAGTCAGGGAAGACTGGTTGTTCTGCTTTACGAGGGTGCAATTAAACAGCTTACGGCTGCAATGAATTATATTGAGCTGGATGGAAGAATCAAACCGGGCAATATTGAAAAGTTTGGCATCTGCATTCAGAAAACACAGGCTATTATTACTGAGCTTCAAGTTTCACTTGATATGGATAAGGGCGGAGACATTGCTAAAAATCTTATGTCTTTGTACGTATTTTTCAACGAAGAGCTTCTTACTATCAATATCACCCATAACAAAGAAAAGCTGGCCTTTATTCTTAAGATGCTTAACGAGCTTGTAGAATCCTGGCGACAGATTGCCAGCAGCACCGCAAACGCACCAGCCGCAAAAGTAGAAAATGTATTAAATATAACAGGCTAAGCAAGCCTTAATCACCACGGGAGGAATTATTATGGCTGAGATTTCACAGGAAGAATTAAACGAACGAGTTGCAATTTTAAGAAGATTCAGAACCTTGTTGGAACAGCAGAGAGGTAAGTTTAAGGAATACCTTGATGTACTCGAAAAACAGCATAAATCAATATCAGAAGAAAATCCGGAAAGCCTTATTGCACATACAGAGCTTGAGCAGCAGGTAGTAAGGAACATTGCAAACCTTCAGAAGGTAATTGTTCCTATGGCAAATATGTACAAATCTGTTGCCGCTTCAGGAAATGTAGTTTCTGAAAATGATAAAAAAGAAGCTCAATCTATTCTTCAGCTTCAGAATGAGCTTACAGATTTGCAGGGAAAGGTTCTTAAACAGAACGAAATCAACCGCGACCTGCTTCGAGTTCATATTGAAAGCATTCGTACTCAGATTCAGAACTTCCGAAACCCTTACAGAAATGCAAGAAGTGTTTACGCCCAGCCACAGAAGGTTGCTTCTCTGGTAGAGGTTGAAGCCTAATCCTTCAATGAATATTTCCATTCTTGTTGCTTACGATAAAAACCGCGTAATCGGCTCAGACGGCAAGATTCCCTGGAGTCTCACGTCTGAGCGAACTCGTTTTAAACAGGTTTGCCATAACAAGCATATTATAATGGGCCGCAAATCCTTTGAAGAAATCGGTCGCGCCCTTCCCTACTGCACAATCGTTATAGTTTCAAAAACGATGAAAAATGCACCAGACGGCTGTGTTCTTACTGATACTATTGAAAAAGCAATTGAATACTGTGTAAAAGCAAAAGAAAACTCTGATAGTGTGCCAGATACACCAGCAGATACCGTTTCCGCCGAAAAAGAAATCCTTGTTGCAGGCGGCGAAGAAATCTACCGTCAGACCCTTCCCTATGCAAAAACAATTTATGCCACAGAAATAAACGCTTCCTTCCCCGGCGACCGCCACTTTCCAAAACTAACCGGCAAATGGTCTAAAACCGTAGAAGCAAACTGCGAAGAAAATGATATAAAATACACTTATGTTACTTATAGAAGATTGTCGGATCAAGTCCGATAATGACAAACAGTCCGACAATGACAAACAGTCCGACAATGACAAACAGTCCTAGACATACGGCGCATCAATTGTAACCGCACAGAATACCCTTTTATCATGCTGCTGAACTGCAATATTTATAGCACTAATCAACTGCTCGTCAGTCAGATTGCACTCAAACGGCTTTACAACATCAAAAATAAGGTTTGTATGAGTTGGTCCCGGCACCATACGAACATCGTGGAATCTAAGGTCTTTGTCTATTTTTGGAAGTTCTTCTGCCAGAACCTTTTTTAGTTCCTCAAGCTTTGTATTGTTTGTATCAATCGGGTCCATGTGAATGACAACGCTGCAATTAAACTTTTTAGAAATCATCACTTCGGCAACATCAATCACATCGTGGAGATCAAAAATATTCATATCGCCCGGAACTTCTGCGTGGAGAGAAATCATCATTCGCCCCGGACCGTAATCGTGAACAATCAAATCGTGCATACCGATTATAGGCTTATGCAGCAAAAGCTCCTTTTCTATGCTGTCTACAAGCTCTTTGGAAGGAGGATTTCCAAGCAGCGGACCAATTGTATCTTTTGCAGCCTCGTAGCCGGTTTTAAGAATAAATATTCCAACAATAATTCCGGCAAGTCCATCAAGAGGGAATGTTGTAAAGCGCGAAAGAATGATGGAAATAATAACCACCGAAGTTGAAATCATATCGCTAAAGCTGTCCTTTGCCGTAGCCTCCATAGCCACTGAATCAATCTTTTTTGCAATCTGATGGTTATACAAATACATGTAGAACTTAATCAAAATCGCCAGCCCCATCACAAGAATAGAAAAAAGACTGTAATTCTGTGGCTGAGGATTTACAAGCTTTGTAATAGAAGACTTTATAAGTTCAAAGCCCATAAGCAGAATGAGGAAGGAAATTACAAGCCCCGAAACATACTCAAGTCTGCCGTGTCCAAAAGGATGATTAGAATCCGGTTTTTTCGATGCAAGCTTAAAGCCCAGAATCTGTACCAGGGATGAAGCCGCATCGGAAAGATTGTTAAAGGCATCTGCCACCATAGCAACCGAAGCCGCGAGCGTTCCAAAAATAAACTTAAGAGCAAAAAGCAGGATATTGAGAAAAATACCAAAGCCTCCGCAAAGGATTCCGTATTTTTCCCTTACCGTCTGATTTTTATAATCCTTATTGTTTTTTATGAATAACTTAGCAAGCAAACGAATCATTTTTGATTACTTCCTTGAGTCCACTATTTCAGTTTTTCATTCAAATTATCAACGTATTTCTGAATATCTTCAAAGGTTTTAAAACCATCTTTGCCGCGTTTTGAACGGAATGGACCACTCAAAATCATACCCACCATTGCAACCTTAGGGAATGGGAATTTTTTCTCAAACTCTTCGTCGGTCATTTTATCCATAAAAGCACAGGAATTCTTAAACTCAGGTTCAATAAGTGCTGCCATTTCCTTATTTTTCAGCATATCTCCCATAGTTGTTTGCGGAGTGATGTTGAAGGCCTTTTTTGAAGATGAAGTTACGTTGAGCTTAGCAGAAAGCCTTATATCTGCAGAGGATGCCGCTGCAAGGATTTCATACTCGCCGCTAGGAGCATACCACTCTTTAGTATCTGTATTCCAGTAAGCAAAAGCCCTCTTATCAAGGGAGATTTTTACAGTCTTTTCTTCGCCCGGCTTAAGATAAACCTTATCAAAGCCCTTAAGCTCCTTTACAGGTCTTATTTCTACACCGGTTTTGTCTGAAACATAAAGCTGTACAATTTCCTTACCGGCACATTTTCCAGTATTCTTTACAGTAACAAAAACATCTACACCATCAGAATCCTTTATGCAGTTGCTGCTCAACTTAATGTCTTTATACTCAAACTTTGTGTAACTTAATCCATGTCCGAATGGGAACAGAACTGACATTTTACGGCAGTCGTACCAGCGGTAACCAACAAATATACCTTCCGCATAAATTGTTTCACGTCCGTTTCCAGGGAAGTTCATAAAGCATGGAGTATCTTCAAGTCTTAACGGGAAGGTTTCTGCAAGTTTACCACAAGGGTTTGCCTTTCCGTAAAGCAGGTTGATTTGTGCTGTACCTATATCTTCACCGCCAAGATAGCATTCAAGAATACCGCTAACCTTATCTACCCAAGGCATTGCTACAGGAGAACCGTTATGAAGCACTACAACCACATTTTTATTAACAGCCGCCAGCCTTTCAATAAGCTCGTTCTGTGCCGCCGGCATATCAAGACTTGTTCTGTCAGCTCCTTCCGATTCAAAGCTGTCTGGAAGTCCGGCAAAAACTACAACCTTATCAGCTTTTTTTGCCGCCGTCACTGCTGCCTTTGCAAGATTTTCGTCCGCAGTAACAAAATCATTACCGTAACCCTGCTCATACTCTACAGAAATACCAGCTGCCTTTGCTGCCGTAATTGCATCTGTAAGCTTATAACAGCGAATCTTTGAACTTCCACCGCCACCGTATCTTGGTTCCTTAGCAAAGGTTCCGACAAAAAGAACCTTTTCTTTTTCAGAAAGCGGAAGCACAGAAGCTTCATTTTTAAGAAGAACACATGACTCTTCCGCAATTTTTCCCGATTCAATATGGTCTTTATCCATATCGAATACACCAGGCTGTTTATTTTCAACATAGTCAAAAACCCATTCGAGCACGTGACCAACAGATTTATCAAGCTCTTCCATTGTGAGGCTGCCGTTTTTTACAGCTTCAACAATATCATTATCTGTAAGACCACCACTGTAAGGCATTTCCAGGTTTAAGCCGGCTTTAATTCCCTTAACCCGGTTATAAACTGCACCCCAGTCGGAAACAACCATACCCTTAAAGCCCCATTCGTCACGGAGAATGTCATTCAAAAGCAGTTTGTTTTCTGAAGAAAGTTCACCGTTTATTGCATTGTAAGAGCACATAATAGTTGCCGGATTTGATTTTTTTACACAAGCTTCAAAACCAGCCAGATATATTTCCCGCAAAGCTCGTTCATCAATTATTCCTGATTCAGAAAATCTATTTGTCTCCTGATTGTTTGCTGCAAAGTGTTTAAGCGAGGTTCCTACATTTTTAGACTGAACACCGTTTATATAAGCAGTACCTAACTCACCGGAAACATAAGGGTCCTCTGAAAAATATTCAAAATTACGGCCGCACAAAGGAGAACGCTTGATATTTATTGCAGGTCCAAGCAGAGTTGAAATACCAAAGTTATTTGATTCTTCACCAAGAATCTCTCCTTCGCGATATAATAAAGCTCTGTCAAAAGAAGATGCAGTGGCACAACCGGAAGGAAAGCTTACGGCAATTCGTGAATCGTTTTCGTCTGATCCATTCTCAGACTGAGTTCTGAGTCCACTTGGTCCATCACTAACCATAATTGATGGTATTCCCAATCTTTCTACAGCCTTGGATCTCCAGAAATCTTTTCCGGAACAAAGTCCTGCTTTTTCTTCAAGTGTAAGTTCACTTAAAAGCTTTTCTATTTTCTTATTCATAAAGTTTCCTCCATAATAAATGTCATTGTCGGACTTGCTCCGGCAATCTATTTTATACAAATCAAAATTACTGCATTTTAATAGTTATTATTTGAATAAAAGTATTTCTATTTAGTATAAACATATTTCTGACTTTCGAGTACATCTTCAACATCATCCGGAAGCAACTCAAAAAAATCATAGCCTGTTATTTCTTCAATGTCATCAACAGTACAGATAAACTGATCCCAATCTCCAGTCTTCCCCATTCCCATCTCATTCGGCACATTTATGGCAATAACAATTGCATCATTACCAATCCGCGAAATATCATCCTCACCCTCTGGAATTGCAATAAGAACCTTCCAGGTATAAGCCGGAACATTCATATAAAGGACTTCCTTGCTTTTTAAAGATATAGGGATATTGTCAAAAGACCCCTTCTGACTTGTGCCACCTGTTCCATAAGGACCGGCAATTATATAAACCTCGTTTCCTGTCTTCACCAGCTCACGCTCATAATTTTCAAAATGCATCCAGATAACACGGTTGTTATCAGGAGATTGAGGAACCATATTTGTCATAAGAAAGGTCATGGAATTGTCGAGCTTTGTAGCAGTTCTGTCTGCTGAAGGACAAATGTGTCCGCGGTCAAAGCCGTATTTGTTGTACTGATAGTCTGCTTTTTTTACACCGTACCACTCTATCGGCAGCTCTTCATCCGGTCTAAAATCATCACTTCGGTCTGCGGCGCCCATATTTGCCTTATCAAGATGCCAGGCAGCCCAATTAGGACACAAGGTTGTTGTATTGTAGGATAAGGTGTACTGGTCTTTTACCATAAGATAATTTGTGTTCATTTCTGTTTTGGCAAGAGAATCTGTTGGATTTCCAAGATAAAGCGGATTATTTTCAGCATATCCCCTGTCTGCTTCTGCGCTGGAACCTCGTGTTCCGTTTTTTACCTTTGCAATTTTTTCGGACGCTTTTTCGCTCGAAGGAGTTTTTTCTGCCCCGGTTGATTTTTCCTGTCCGGCATCATTTTCTCCACCGGAAGCCTTTTTCTGCAAATTGCCGGAATTATCTAATCCAGCCATTGAACCGGAAATAGTTACCTTATCTGGCGAAATTACAATTGAAGTTGTAAAAACTCCACCCGTACCGTTTATGTCTGAATAATGGGTTTCCGGCGGATACTCTCCGGATAAATACTCCGGAATATGATAAATTATAGGATCTTCAGTTGGATATACAGAAAAACCTTCTGCGCCAATTTCTACAATCGGTTTGCCGCCAAAGGCCCAGGCAGCCGTAAGCATTACAACCATAAAAGAAACTGCTGCAATTACAATTTTCTTTGCCTTTGAAAGCTTTTTCTTTACAGGCTCCGGAACATATTCTTCCAGTTCTGCTAATTTTTTCCCGGCCTCTGCAATTGTTTGTGCATCCAGAGTAATTTTGATTTCTGCCTGATTTTCTTTTGCGTCTTTTGTTACGGTTCCTTCAGTTTCTTTTACAACTTGTTCTTCGGCAGCATCTTTGCGCGGAGTCTTTGCCTGTGCAGGAGCTTTTTTTTCTTCAGATTTTGATTTTGTTTCAGTTTTTGATTTGGTCTCTGTTGACTTCGGTTTTGTTTCTGTTTTGGCTTTTGTCTCAGTTGACTTCGTTTTTGTTTCCTGTTTTGACTTTGATTCAACTGGTTTTGTTTCAGTGGGCTTTGATTTTGT
>JAEEGL013253770.1_pt1 | contig 10959 bp, 5 predicted proteins | sample 9134231 | NCBI WGS metagenome assembly JAEEGL01 (sample SAMN16246548, study PRJNA631951) | gut metagenome | biome: gut microbiome; feature: rumen; material: fiber-attached | host: Bos | place: Iran: Karaj | collected 2018-10 | reverse complement strand
GTACGAATTATTTATGAATTACAAGTTATTAATTCACAATTTTTTTCCATAAGCATGCAAAATAGCTTATGCAAACTCACTCAGTTCAAGCCAGCGCATGCTCTTTTCATCCAATTCTGCCTCAAGTTCGGGCAATCGCTTTGATTTTTTCGTTATCTCTTCCACTGACAAGGAAGCACCCGAAAGAGCCTCGATGATTAATTGCTTTTCTACCTCCAAAGCATCAATATCCTTCCCTAGCTGTTCGTATTCCCTGCGTTCATTAAAGGATAGGCGTCGTTTCTCATCAGGTTTCCGAGGTCTTTGTCGTGTTTCTGCCTTAGTGGAAGTAGATTGACTTTCGGGTTTTGGTTGCAGTTTCAACCACTCGCGATATTGGGTGTAATTGCCTGGGAAATCTTGTATCTTCCCATCTCCATTAAAGACAAGCAGATGGTCGACCACCTTATCCATGAAATAGCGGTCATGACTGACCACAATCACACACCCACTGAAGTCTTGCAGATATTCCTCCAGGATCTGCAGGCTTAATATATCGAGGTCATTTGTCGGCTCGTCAAGTACCAGGAAGTTAGGACTTTGCATCAAGACGAGACAAAGTTGCAAGCGTCGCTGCTCACCACCTGAAAGCTTATAGACGTAATTCTGTTGTTGCTCGGGCGGGAACATAAAGTGTTGCAAGAACTGCATTGCAGTAAGATGACGCCCTCCTCCCAAATCGACATATTCTGCTTTCTCACGCACCACATCGATAACTTTCTTCTGCTGGTCAACAGGCATATTCTCTTGGGAAAAATAGCCAAAGCGAACTGTATCGCCCACAACAAAGCTACCGCTATCAGGTCTTTCCATTCCCAGAAGCATTTTCACAAAAGTGGACTTGCCCGTTCCGTTGGCTCCGACAATACCCATCTTCTCGAAGCGAGAGAAATTGTAGTAGAAATCCTTCAATATCGTCAGGTCGCCAAAACTCTTACTCACGTATTCTGCCTCGAATATCTTCGAACCAATATATGAGGATTTAACGTGCAAGCGCATACGTCTTTCTTCCATCCTTTGCTTGGCAATCTTCTCCAGCTCATAGAAAGCCTCTTCACGATAGCGAGCCTTATGACCACGAGCCTGAGGCATTCGACGCATCCAATCCAGTTCCGTACGATAGAGATTCTGCGCTCGAGCCACTCTGGAATTGAATGCATCGACTCGCTCTTGCCGTTTCTCCAAATAATAGCTGTAATTACCACGATAGGTGAAAAGTGTCTCGTCGTCGAGTTCCATAATCACGGAACAAACCCTGTCGAGGAAATACCTATCGTGAGTAACCATTAGCATGGTTATGGAAGTGCGAGAGAGATACTTCTCAAGCCATTCTATCATCTCCAGGTCGAGGTGGTTGGTAGGCTCGTCCAATATTATGAAGTCTGGTTCAATAGTGAGAACGTTGGCCAAAGCAACGCGCTTCAACTGCCCACCCGAGAGTTCGGACAGTGGTTGATTTAAGTCCGTTATCTTTAGCTTGGTAAGTATCTGTGCCGAACGTATTTCACACTCCAGTGCCTTCTCCTCGTCCAATTGCGACAAGCCAAGATGCCAACTGGCGGCTTCCTTAACTGTCATATCCATCGGATAATGGGGCATTTGCTCCAGATATCCCACTCGGAGGTCTTTGCGATAAATCACACTGCCCTCGTCCGCACTATCCTTGCCTGCCAGAATATTGAGCAAGGTGGTTTTTCCCGTTCCGTTCTGCGCGATAAGTCCCACATGCTGCCCTTCGGCTATACCGAAACTGACATCATGAAAAAGCACTCTGTCGCCGACGCTTCGCGTGAGGCCATTAACTTGTATGTATGGATTGACGAGAGCCATAGTTTTCTTAATCGATTGCAAAGATATAAATAAAATAAGGATAGAGCGTAGGGAATTGAAAATCATTTCAAAAATACGCGAATTTATTTGTTATTTTGCCAAAGAAGTTGTACCTTTGCAGTCGAAAGATTGAACTCAAGTGTCTTTCAACTTTTCCATTTCTACATTTTTACATCTTATACCTTATCATTTTATAATGCATACAAAGAGTGAACTCGAAAGCATGACTCCCGAACAACTCGTGGAGTTGGGACTGAGCATAGGCGCTCAAATGTCCAATGACAAGATGTCTCTGATTTACAACATCATAGATAAGGAATCAACAATGCCGATTCCATCCGCGGCAGAAAAAACAAAGAAGCGCGGAAGACCTAAGAAGGAAGATAAAAAGAAAATAGAAGAAGGGCCCTCTCTCTTCGAAGCAGAGTCAGCTGCACCTGCAAAAGCCGAAGAGGAGAAGAAGACTGAAGAGGCCCCTGCCGCTCCTGCCAAGAAGCGTGGACGTCCTAAGAAGACGAAAGAGGCTGAACCCGTTGCAGAACCATCTGCTCCTGTAACAGAGCCCGAAAATACACCTGCGGAGACTCCTGAGGAAGCACCCAAGACGAAGAAAAAGCGTACGCGCATCTCCAAGACTGCAGCAGAACCTGTTGCAGAAGCCGCTGAAAGCAAGGAGACTGCAGAGCCCCAGAAGGCTGGAAAAGTAACCTCCAAGGAGAAATATTCCACTGATTTCTTCGAGCGCGACGAACCAGACTTCATCATCCTTAAAGATATTGAGACTCCAGAGGAAGAACCAGCTACTCCGCAATTCGGCATGATGGCCGAGGAGAAACCGACTTCCGATTTTGCACGCCTACAAGCTGAGGAAAAGGCCGAAGAAAAGACCCTTGCCCCCCGTTATGACTTTGGTGAGAAGATTAAGGGCGAAGGCGTGCTGGAAGTAATGCCCGAAGGTTTTGGTTTCCTTCGTTCCAGTGACTACAATTATCTGGCTTCTCCCGACGACATTTACGTTAGTCAACAGATCATTAAAACCCTGGGCTTGAAAACAGGTGATGTTGTCGAAGGCCCAGTTCGTCCACCACGCGAAGGAGAGAAGTACTTCCCCCTGATAAAGGCAGTAAGCATTAATGGTTGCGATCCCGCTATCGCACGCGACCGCAGTCCTTTCGAGCACCTGACTCCCCTATTCCCCGATGAAAAGTTCACACTTTGCACAGGAAAGGGCGATTCACTTTCGTCTCGAGTTGTCGACCTCTTCGCACCTATTGGTAAAGGACAGCGCGCCCTCATCGTGGCACAACCTAAAACGGGTAAGACGCTGCTCATGAAGGATATTGCCAACAGCATAGCACGCAATCACCCCGAGGCATACCTAATGATGTTGCTCATCGACGAGCGTCCTGAAGAAGTCACAGATATGGCTCGCACAGTTAACGCCGAGGTTATAGCCTCCACGTTCGACGAGCCTGCAGAACGGCACGTAAAGATAGCAGGCATCGTACTTGAGAAGGCGAAGCGTATGGTTGAATGCGGACACGATGTAGTCATTTTCCTCGACTCCATCACCCGTTTGGCTCGCGCTTACAACACCGTTACGCCTGCCAGCGGAAAAGTGCTCACTGGTGGTGTTGACGCTAATGCAATGCACAAGCCCAAGCGTTTCTTTGGAGCTGCACGAAACATCGAAGGAGGCGGTTCGCTTACCATCATCGCTACAGCCCTAACCGATACGGGCTCAAAGATGGACGAAGTCATCTTCGAAGAATTTAAGGGTACAGGTAATATGGAGCTTCAACTCGATCGCACCTTGGCCAACAAGCGCATCTTCCCAGCTGTGAACATCGTGGCTAGTAGCACGCGTCGCGACGATCTCTTGCACAACAAGCTTACGCTTGACCGCATGTGGATTATGCGTAAGTTCCTCTCCGACATGAACCCCATCGAGGCGATGAACGAGGTTAAGAGCAGGATGGAACGCACGATGAACAACGAAGAGTTCATTGCAACCATGCAGTCGTAGGACAAAAGTCCGTAAGAAATCAGGCATAGGCTCGAAGCAAATCAAACATAGGTTCGATGCTCCTCGAATATAGGTTCGAAGCTCCTCGAACATAGGTTCGATGCACGGAAGGCCTAAGGCCCTAATTCGGAAGCCCTAAGGGATTAATCCAGAAGGCCTAAGGAATTAATCCAGAAGGCCTAAGGAACAAAGGCGAAAGACCTGAGACTTACATTCTAAAGGCAAAAGTTCGAACCGTCTGACACCTGTTCTTTATTTCAATAAATTGAAATTAAAGTTAAATTTGAATCTAAATATGCGAATGGTTCTTCCGTTCGCATATTTTTTTGTATCTTTGCACGCGATTATCGAAACGAATGTATTAAAATCATTAAAAATATGAGAAAAAGCACCCAAATCCTTATGCTGTCGGCTTTCGTCTTGACGGCATTGCTGAGTTCCTGTGGTGGAAAGCAACAGCAACAAGAGTCTGTTGTCAAATTCAAAACCACAAAAGTGACCAAGAAAGACGTTACACTCGAATCAAAGTATAGTGCCACCATTCGCGGTCGGCAGGACATCGAGGTTTATCCCCAAGTTAGCGGTACGCTGAAAAGGCTGTTGGTAACTGAAGGACAAAAGGTCAGCAAGGGGCAGGCCTTGTTCATCATCGACCAAGTTCCCTTCCAAGCTGCACTGAACACTGCTGAGGCCGCTCTCAAGGCTGCACAAGCCCAGCAGGCAACCGCCCAGTTGACTTATGAAAGCCGTAAGCAACTGTACGACCAGCAAGTAGTCAGCGAGTTTGATATGCAGACTGCTCAGAACGCCCTGCTCTCGGCTAAGGCTCAGGTAGCACAGGCTCAGGCCCAAGTGGTCAATGCCCGCAATTCACTTTCCTATACGGTCGTGAAGAGTCCATCAAACGGTGTGATTGGAACGTTGCCTTATCGCCAAGGCGCTTTGGTTGGGCCTTCAATGCCCGTTTCCCTTACTACCGTTTCTGACAACCAGCAAATGTATGTCTATTTCAGCATGAGCGAAAGCCAGTTCCTGGAACTCACACGTAAGGCAGGCTCTGCTGAACAGGCTGTTGCACAAATGCCCAGTGTACAACTGCAACTTGTTGACGGTTCCATCTACGAGATTACGGGAGTCGTTGAAACTGCCAGCGGTGTGGTTGACCGCTCGACCGGTAGCGTTCAACTGAGAGCAGTATTCGACAATCCCCAGCACATGCTTCATTCCGGAAGCACGGGCAACGTGATTATGCCTGTAACTTATAAGGATGTAGTCACCGTTCCCGCTGCAGGAGTCGTACAGACACAGGACAAGCACAAGGTCTACGTTGTTGACAAGGACGGAGTCGCTCACAGCAAGCTGGTTACTATCCTGCCCCAGAACTATGGTACGGAGTTCGTTGTAACTGAAGGACTTGCCGCAGGAACGGAAGTTGTAGCCGAAGGAGCCAGCATGGTCAAGGAAGACCAGAAGGTGAAGGAATAAGTTAAGGATTAGGCATTAGAGAACATAGATTTGAAACAATGAAAGGAAATATATTTATCAAACGCCCAGTGATGGCATTGTCTATTGCAATTGTCATCTTGTTTTTGGGTGCGATATCCTATTTTAGCCTGCCCGTAGAGCAGTTCCCTGATATTGCGCCTCCAACGGTCGTTGTTAGTGCAACCTATCCCGGAGCAAGTGCGGAAGCTGTTACGAAGGCTGTAGTGCAACCGCTTGAGGAAAGCATTAACGGTGTTGAGAACATGATGTACATGACCTCAACCAGCACCAACTCAGGTTCTGCATCCATTACCATTTACTTTAAGCAGGGAACGAATCCTGATATGGCCGCAGTGAACGTGCAGAACCGCGTCACGATGGCTCAAGGTCTGTTGCCTCAGGAAGTGACGATGATTGGTGTCACCACATACAAGCGCCAGACATCATTCCTGCAGATTAACGCATTGGTAAGCGACAATCCTGACTATGACGCCAATTTCATGTCGAACTACATGAATATCAACGTCACTCCGCAGCTGAAACGTATTCAGGGTGTGGGTGAGGTGTTCTGCCTGGGTGCCTCTTATTCGCTTCGTATATGGATGAAGCCTGAAATCATGGCTCAGTACGGCTTGATGCCTTCGGACATAACCGCTTGCCTGGCCGAACAAAACCTCGAAGCCGCCGTAGGTAAGTTAGGCGAGAAGCCCATCGATGGCGGACACGGCGAAGAAGTAGACAACGTCTATCAATATACGATGCGCTATACGGGTCGTCTGAAGACGGTGGAAGAGTTCGAAAACATCGTCATCAACGCCAAGAGCGATGGTAGCATGCTTCGACTGAAGGACGTGGCTGAAATCGAATTAGGTCAGTCCGACTACACATTCTCGGGTCAAGTCAACGGCAAGCCCGCCGTGCAGTTCATGGCCTTCCAGTTGGCAGGTGCCAATGCTAAGGAGACGAACGACCGCTTCACGGAAAAGCTGCAGGAACTGGGCAAGGATTTGCCAAAGGGAATGCACTTCACGCAGATGATGTCGTCGAACGACTTCCTGCTGGCTTCTATTGCCAACGTAAAGGAAACGCTTGTGATAGCACTTATTCTTGTGGTCTTGGTGGTTTACTTCTTCCTTCAGGACTTCAAGGCTACGCTCATCCCAGCCATCTCCATCATTATCTCTCTGATAGGAACCTTTGCCGCCTTGCGTGTGGCTGGCTTCACGCTCAACTTGCTGACGTTCTTCGCCTTAGTGCTTGCAATTGGTACTGTGGTCGACGACGCAATCGTTGTGGTGGAAGCCGTGCAAGCGAAGTTCGATGCTGGATATAAGAGTTCATATCAAGCCACCAAGGACGCCCTGTCGGACGTAACTATGGCCGTTATCTCATGTACGTTTGTCTTCATGGCGGTGTTCATCCCCGTTACGATGATGGGAGGTACATCGGGTATGTTCTATACGCAATTTGGTGTTACGCTTGCTACCGCTGTAGGTATCTCCTGCGTATCGGCACTTGTTGTCTGCCCTGCCCTGTGCGCCATGATTATGCGTCCTGCCGATGGAAAGAAGAGCAAGAAGAGCTTCAATGGTCGTGTTCGTACGGCTTATGAAGCATCTTTCGGTGCTATCATGGGCAAGTACACTCATTTCCTTCACGGTGTTATCAACCATCGTTGGGTGGCTTGGGCAAGTGTGGCAGCAGCTTGCGTACTGCTATACCTAGCTATGACCCACTTGCCAAAGGGACTTGTACCACAGGAAGACCAAGGTGTGCTGATGGTTAATGTAACGTGTCCTCCAGGTTCTAATCTTAGTTACACCGACAAGGTTCTCGACAAGGTGCAAGCCATAATTGAGAAGGACGAGGACATCCGCGATTATTCGCGTGTAGCAGGTTATGGTATGATGAGTGGTCAGGGTGCAGCCAACGCAATGGTCATCCTTCGTCTCAAGCACTGGAGCGACCGTTCGGGTAACTGGATTCCTGGTTCTGGCTTCATCCACACCTCATCCATCAAGAAATACATGCTGATGGGACAGTTGTCGAAAGAGATTCCTGAAGCCCAGATATTCGTATTCGAGCCGGGTATGATTCCGGGTTATGGTATGGGATCTAACGTCGACCTCCATCTTCAAGATAAGTCTGATGGCGACAAGGGTGAATTCCTTGATCTGACGAACCAGTTCCTTGCTGCTCTGAACCAGCGCGACGAGGTGCAGATGGCTATGACCTCTTATGCTCGAACCTATCCTCAGTATCAAGTGGAGGTAGATGCTGCTCAGTGCAAACTTGCAGGCATCTCTCCCCGTTCGGTTCTGTCAGCATTAGGAAGCTATTGTGGTGGTTCTTATGTATCGAACTTCAACCAGTTTGGTAAGGTATATCGCGTCATGTTGCAAACCGACCCGAAGAATCGCACGAACGAGCAAGACCTCTCCAACATGTTCGTTCGCACGGACAAAGGCACAGGTATGGCTCCTATCTCACAATTCGTCAAGCTCACTCCTGTGCTAGGTCCTGAGAACGACACCCGCTTCAACCTCTTCTCCGAAATTACCATCATGGCTTCGCCCTCTCAGGGTTTCACATCAACGGATGTGATGAAGGCCATCGAGGAAGTTAAGCAGGAGACCCTGCCCGACTACATTAGTTATGAATATGGTAGTATCTCACGTGAAGAGTACAGCCAGATGGGTTCGAACAAGACGCTGTTCATCTATGGCGTCTGCGTCGTTCTGATCTTCCTCATCCTTGCCAGTCTTTACGAGAGCTTCCTTGTTCCCTTCGCTGTCATTCTGTCTGTTCCTGCTGGTCTGTTAGGTTCATACGGTTTCGCATGGTTGTGGAACATGATCTATTCGGTATTCCCGCCGATTGGACAAATAGAGAACAACATCTATCTGCAAACGGGTGTGATCATGCTTATCGGTTTGCTCGCCAAGACGGCCATCCTTATCACCGAGTTCGCACTTGAGCGTCGTCGTAAGGGAATGGGCATTGTCGAAGCCGCTTATGCAGCAGCAGAGGCTCGTCTGCGTCCTATCTTGATGACCGTACTCACTTGTGTGCTTGGTATGGTTCCCCTGTTGCTGTCAACGGGTGCTGGTGCAAATGGTAACCGCACCATTGGCGTAGGTGTTGTCGGAGGTATGATTGTCGGCACTTTGGCAATTCTGTTCACTGTTCCCGTCTTCTTCATCTTCTTCGAGTTCATGCAAGAAAAGATTCGTCCTGCTATGAAGGAAGAGGCTGACCAGCAGTTCTTGAAGGAAAAGGAAAGAAGTCAAAGGGAGAAAGAGGAAGCCTCTAATTTATAATGAACAACTAATCATGAAATTATGAAAAGAATATCATTTATAATCCTTAGTTTTTCATTCCTAATTCTGTTAAGTGGTTGCGGACTTTACAAAAACTATGAGCGTCCACAGGATATTGCTGTCGAAGGCATTTATGGAAGTGCACAAAGCGGTGATTCCCTTGGCTTGGGCGACCTCGGTTGGCGTGAAATCTTCACCGACCCCTTGTTACAGGAAATCATAGAAAGAGGTCTTGCCCAGAACGCAAATATGCGTCAGGCCGACCTGAGGATTCAAGAGGCACAAAACAACCTGCGTGCAGCAAAGCTCGCCTTCTTCCCCTCTATTTCGATTGCACCTCAGGGAACCATCTCAGGCATTTGGGACCCCAGCAACCGCGAGGAATACAAGGGCGTTATGGGGAATGGTGCAACGAAGACCTATGCCATCCCTGTAGCTGCGAACTGGCAAGCCGACTGCTTCGGACAATTGCGTAATGCCAAGAAAGGAAGCGAGGTGGCAGTAGAGAACATGCAAACCGTGCGTCAAGCCGTTCAGACTGCAGTTGTCGCCAATATAGCCAACCTCTATTACACCCTTTGCATGCTCGACGAGCAACTGCGTATTGCCGAGGAGACAAGCGAGAACTGGAAACAGAACCTCGAGGTTACTCAATTGCTGATGCAAGCAGGCCAGTCGAACAAGGCTGCGGTATCAAGCACGGAGGCCAATTACTGGAGTATCATGGGAACTATCGTGGAGATTCGCAGTCAAATAGTCCTCACCGAGAATGCACTTGCCAACCTCTTAGGTGAAACGCCTCACCCCTTCAAGCGCAAGACACTCGAATCGTTCCAAATGCCCAATGCGTGTGTGACGGGTGTACCCATTAGCATCCTCTCTCGCCGACCCGATGTTCGACAAGCCGAACTAGCTTTGGCATCGACCTTTTACGCAAAAAATCAGGTAAGGGCATCTTTCTACCCCGCCCTGAATATCTCTGCCTCCGGACAGTACACCAATTCGTTGGGAAGCATGGTCATCAACCCAGGTGGGATTATTGCCGCACTCGTTGGAACACTTACCCAGCCCCTCTTTGCCCAAGGCAAACTGCGTGCCGCATATAAGAATGCTTTGGCTGAGCAGGAAGTTGCAAAGATAGGGTTCCAACAGAAGATTCTCGACGCAGGTAATGAGGTTTGCTCTGCAATGGCTAACATCCAAGTGTACAAAGCTGAGCAAGAGTATATCGACAAACAGGTTCAGAGCATGCAAGACGCAGTTGAGGCTACACAAGCCCTTATGAAATACAGCAATCAGGTCAACTACCTCAACGTGCTCACAGCACAGAGCGGACTTTTGCAAGCACAGTTTTCGCAGTTGACGAATAAGTATAACGTCATCTCAGGAGTCATCTCCCTCTATCAAGCACTAGGTGGAGGAGCAGAATAAGATTGCCCAATCATAGCGTCAGACTATACCAAGCATCGGCTGAAGGTTGTACAACCTTTGGCCGATGGTTGTATATATCGGAAACCAAAGCATTAATAGCACAGCCCATTATTTAATAATGTATTGAGTTTAATAATAATGGAGCAATAAAAAGTAGTAAGTTCTTTCTCGTTTAAACTTTTATTGTTATCTTTGCAACGCAAAATGTGCGCTTATGAAAAGAGCTTTGACATACATCGTTCTAGTGTTTAGCCTATTAATGACGGGCAACGCAAGCGCTTATACACTGGTCATCGACCCCGGACACGGAGGCAAGGACGCAGGGGCTTTGGGCTTTATCTCGAAAGAGAAAGACATCAATCTCGCCATCGCTCTAGAGTTCGGACGCTTGGTCGAGCAGAATTGTCCCGATGTAAAAGTGGTCTATACCCGCAAGACGGATACCTTTATAGAATTAGACGAGCGCGCGCGTATAGCAAACCGCAATAAGGCAGACCTATTTGTTTCCATTCACACCAATTCGACTGCGGCCGGAAAGGCGGGAACAACAGCAAGAGGTACTGAAACCTACACCTTGGGAATGCACCGAGCCGCCGACAATCTGGCGGTGGCAAAGAGAGAAAACTCCGTCATTACCCTTGAGGCCAACTACGAAGAGAAGTACGAAGGCTTCGACCCCAAGTCAAGCGAGTCGTACATCATCTTCGAACTCATGCAGGACGAACACATGAAGCAGAGCGTGAAGTTTGCCGGACTTGTCCAGCAACAATTTGCCACGCATGCAGGTCGCGTCAATAAAGGAGTCTTCCAGGCTGGTTTCCTTGTACT
>JAEEGL013143650.1_pt1 | contig 10959 bp, 8 predicted proteins | sample 9134231 | NCBI WGS metagenome assembly JAEEGL01 (sample SAMN16246548, study PRJNA631951) | gut metagenome | biome: gut microbiome; feature: rumen; material: fiber-attached | host: Bos | place: Iran: Karaj | collected 2018-10 | reverse complement strand
GCTTCAGATAAGAAGAAAGAGGCGCAGCGTTTGGCATTGCAGGCTCAGGCGGAGAATACATTCCTTGGATTGTTGCGGCATTCTCTGTGGGGTACCGTTCCGGAACTTCCCGAAGGCGTATGGAGCGAGAATGACTATCGCAGGGTGATGCTCCTCGGCCGTGAGCAGACCGTGGCCGCTCTCGTGGCACATAGCATGATGGATTGCGGTGTACTGCTACCCAAGCGGGCCGCGATGGATCTGTTCGGACGTCTTCAGAATGTAAGACGGAGAAACCGGTTGATGAACGGAGCTGTGGTCAATCTGTGCCGCGAAATGGATGCTCACGGCATACGCATCTACGTGTTCAAGGGCCAGGCATTGAACGGGCTGTATCCCGATGCAAGCCTGCGCATGAGTGGCGACATAGATTTCCTGTGCCATCCCGACGACTGGCAGCGCGCTTTGGACTTCCTGCGCGAGGAATGGGGTGTCGAACCCGACAGCAGCATCTCGGAACGCGATGTGAACTTCTGCCGCGACGGAGTCGTTTACGAGATGCACAGCAACCTTACAGTCTTCTCATATCCTCCCAACAGGCGTTACTGGAACGATGTTGTGATGGCCGATATCCTGTCGCAGAACTACACCGTCATGGTGGACGACTATGCCGTTCCGACGCTTCCGCCCACATACCATCTGCTATACGTCTTCGTGCATATTCTGCTCCATCTGCTCAACGACGGCATCGGCGTGCGCCAGTTCTGCGACTGGGCGATGTTCCTGCGTCAGCTGCACGATGAGGGACATTTGGACAAAGATGTTCTGAAGACCCACCTGCAGGGTATCAGGGCCTATCGGGCATACTGCGGAATGGGAGCAATACTGACTGACATTCTGGGACTGGACGAGGAGGTCTTCGGCTTCCCCATCAACGAGAGCGACCATCGGCATGCAACGGCATTGTGGAAGAATATGCTGGAAACGGGTAACTTCGGACAAAAGAAGCCATACGCTCAGAAACGAGGAGTCATTCATGGCGCACAACATCTGTGGCGCATCTCGACACAGGTGAGGAAGTTCTGCCACTATGCACCGGCCGAAGCCCTGTGGCAGGTGCCCCATCTCCTCAGGTACTGGGGACGAAAGTTCACGCAAAAACATACGAAAGCAGACTGAGAATACAGATATAACAACAATTAAAAACAGATTTACTATGAAACGAATGAAGAGAATGGCAGCTTTGCTGCTGATGATTGCTTGCGTAAGCGGAGCAATGGCACAGAAACACGAGTTTGCAAACTGGGCGCGCTATGCCAAGCAGAATGCTGAACTTGGTGCACCGGCAAAGGGCGAGAAGCGCGTTGTCCTGATGGGCAATTCAATTACGGACGGATGGCCTCGCACGCGTCCCGACTTCTTTAAGAATAATAAAATTATCGGTCGCGGCATCGGTGGACAGACGAGCTATCAGTTCCTACTGCGCTTTCGCGAAGACGTCATCAACCTCCAGCCTAAGGTGGTGGTTATCAACTATGGCACGAACGACATCGCTGAGAATACTGGTGCGTACAATGAGGACCTGACTTACGGCAATGTGCTCTCGATGGTCGAGATTGCGCGTTATCACAAAATGAAAGTCATCTTGACGAGCTGTCTTCCTGCTGGCGGATTCAGCTGGCGGCCCGCCATCACCGATTCGATGGAGAAGATTCGCCATCTGAACGCAAGGGTGCAGGCTTATGCCAAAGCAAACAAGATTCCCTATGTAGATTATTTCAGCGCATTGCTCTCTGAGGACGGCACTTGCATGAACCCAGCCTATGCTAATGACAATCCTGGTGTGCATCCTAATGCCGAGGGTTATGCCGTAATGGAGAGTCTGCTCCTTCCCGTTATCAACAAACTGCGTTAAGGGTGGGCTGATGTAATGTCCATATAGCAAAAGTAGGTATAAAGCGAAGAATTGTAGTATATTTTCTTGGGCATTCAAAAGAAAAGTCCTACCTTTCGGACTGAAAGACCAAATCTTATGACCAATATGGACAATAACTATTGCCTGATACTGGCCGGCGGAAACGGAAGCCGATTGTGGCCAGTGAGTCGCACTACGCGCCCCAAACAATTCATGGACATGCTGGGCACGGGACGTACGATGCTCCAGCAGACGTATGACCGGGTATCCCGTTTCATACAGCCGAGTCATATATATATTTCGACGAATGTGGACTATCTTCCCCTCGTTCGCGAACAGCTCCCCGAGGTGGATGATATTCATATTCTGGAAGAACCTGTGCGGCGCGGTACACTGGCTGCTGTGGCATGGGGCACTGTGGTTATCGCCAAGAAGGACCGAAAGGCGAATATCTTGGTGACACCCTCCGACCAGATTATCGTGGGCGAAGAAGAGTATCGGCGTGACCTGCTTGCAGGCCTCGACTTCGTGTCCCATCACGAGAAGCTCCTTGTGACGGGCATCAAGCCTTCCCGCCCCGAGACGGGATATGGATATATTCAGATGGATGACGGACATGCCGAGGCACCGGACATTTATCCCGTGAAGTCCTTTACCGAGAAGCCCGATGCGGAGTTTGCCCAGGTATTTATTGAAGAGGGTGACTTCCTGTGGAATTCTGGAATTGACTTCTTCAATGTGGATGTCATGCTGAGTAATCTGTATCGCCTCGTGCCGGAGTATCAGGTGGAGATTCCCCGCATGATGGCCGAGGCCGAGGCAGCGGCTCCCACACTTGTTCCCGAGTTCTTCAGTTCGCTGCCCAACTTGAACATCGACATCAGCATCATGGAACGCAGCGAGAATGTCTGCGTGCAGGAAGGCCATTTCGGATGGGCGGATATGGGCACATGGGCCAGCCTCTTCGTCGATGCACCGTCGGATGGCGAGGGTAATGTCTTGCTCAACACCCCTGCGTTCCTATACGACTGCCACGACAATGTGGTGTGTCTGCCCAATGGACGTACTGCGGTTATCAAGGGCCTGCACGACTATGTGATTGCCGAGGAAGGCGAGATTCTGATGATATGTCCGCGCGAGGACGTCTCAGCCATGCGTCGTATGCACACCGATACAAAATTCTCATAAGAAAGACTTTTGACCTAAAAACTTTAACCTAAAAATACAAAACGTTATGTTACACACAAGGATTCATTGGCATCTGCATCGACTCATGCTATGTTTTCTGGCTTGTGGTCTTGCATTCGGAACCATCCAAAGCCAGACGAAGAAGACGATGACCATTTCCATTTGGGAAGGCACGGACAACACCGACAGCGACCGCGCCAATGCAAAACTCTATTGCTTCCTGCCCGAAAAGAGCAACGGCAAGGCTGTCATCATCTGCCCGGGCGGAGGCTATCAGGGCCTGTGCATGGACTATGAGGGCACGGACTTTGCCACTTGGTTCAACGAACACGACATTGCCGCCTTCGTGCTGCAGTATCGCCTTCCGGCCACCCGAAATGCTGTTCCTCTGGCCGATGCCGATCGCGCCATCGTTCTCATTCGCGAAAATGCCGCCAAATGGGGCATCGACAGTGAGGCCATTGGTATCATGGGCAGTTCGGCCGGCGGCCATCTGGCCTCCACGCTGGCCACGCACTTCACCACCGCCTCGCGCCCCGACTTCCAGATTCTACTCTATCCCGTCATCACGATGGACGAGAGCTACACGCACCTCGGTAGTCGCCAGGCACTCCTCGGCACTTCGCCCGCAGCTTCCCTTGTAAATAAATACAGCAACGAACGACAGGTGAAGACGAACACCCCTCAGGCATTTGTGGTCGTTTCGGCTGCCGACGAGCTGGTGCCCGTGAAGAACAGCCTGCAATATGTCCAGGCGCTTATCAACAAGAAGATTCCCGCCAGCCTGCACATCTATCCCGGCGGCTTCCACGGCTTCGGCCACCTTGCACGTTTCGAGGACTACGAGATGTGGCACAACGAGTTGCTCTACTGGCTCGATCAGGAAGTGAAGGCCACAGTGCCGGAGGCTCCAGAGGATTCGATTGTGTCGCCCGAGCCTACTTTCAAGGCTTTCTACGACAAACCCATTCTAAAGCAGACATCCCAGTTGAGCGACAATTGCTATTGGGTGTTCGACGGATTCGACATGAGTGTGAACACCCTGCTTGACCACAATACGGCCACCCATTTCCACTCCGATGCAACGAATACGACACCGCTGAGCCAACTCAATCAGTATATCCAGATGGACATGCTGGAGCCTCAGTCGATGGTTCAGCTTTACTATGCCGGACGCGACCTGCAGCCCATCGGCCCTGTGACAAACCCCAGTCTCTCCATGATTAACAGCCCCAACCACATCATCATCAAGGGAACCAATACACCCAATAATGAGAGCAGTTGGACACAGTTAGCCGAATTCACGGAGGGCTTTCCCGGTGTGGTTGTGGCAGGCGAGTATTTCTCTCCGGCTATTCAGATGGAGACCCCGATGCGCTACCTTCGCATGATTGTCAAGGGAGCCGAGCAGAGCAATGTCTATTGGAACATCAGCGAGTTGCAGCTCTATCCCTGTGAGCCGCTGAATCCCGATGCCGTCGGTGCTCCCAAGATGGAAAAGGCATCCACTTCGGCCACCTACACGCTCGATGGACGTCAGGTGTCGGATAACTCGGCGCTTCGTGAGGGAGTGTATATCGTGGACGGAAAGAAGGTTGTGAAGGGGAACTAAACATCCCTTTCCCTTAGAGAAGTAGAAGAGCTGTGCCCGGTCGGGGTACAGCTCTTCTTTTTTGCCTATGTCGCAAGATGCGCGGCCCATTCTCCGGTTAGAGACATGCCTTGATGCGCGATGCCACTTCTGCCAGTTCCTCGGGCGTCAGCTGCAGGTGAGGCCGGTTGAAGCGTATGTCGGCTTCGGTTTGCATGGGGATGAGGTGGATGTGAGCGTGGCGCACTTCGAGTCCGATGACGCACATTCCGACCTTCTCGCATGGGAAAGCCTTCTTGATGGCCACCGCCACCTTCTTTGCAAAGATGTGGAGCCCGGCCAGTTCCTCGTCGGGGAGGTCGAAGATGTAATCCACTTCGCGCTTGGGAATCACCAGTGTGTGTCCCTTGGTCAGCGGGCTGATGTCGAGGAAGGCATAGTAGTGCTCGTCTTCCGCAATCTTGTAGCTGGGAATCTCTCCTGCTACGATTCTACTGAAAATGCTTGCCATATTTCTGAGAGTTTAAGTTCTGAGGTTTTGTAAAGCGGCCTATTCCTCGATGCTGATGTTCAGGATTTGCAGTTCGATTTCTCCCTGCGGCACCTTAATCTTTGCCTTTTCGCCCACTTTCTTTCCCAGCAAGCCTTGAGCAATGGGGGTGCTCACCGAAATCTTCCCTTCGCGCAGGTTTGCCTCCGTGTCGCTTACGATACGATATTTCATCACCATACCGTTCTTCACGTTCTTCAACTCGACGCTAGTCAGAATCTGCACCGTACTCATATCCATGTGAGTGGTGTCGATGATTTTTGCCTCGAAAATAGTCTGTTTCAGCAGAGCGATTTTGGTTTCCAGTTTTCCCTGCCATTCCTTCGCCGCATCATATTCGGCGTTCTCGCTCAGGTCGCCTTTGTCGCGCGCCTCGGCGATAGCAGCGCTGGCTGCGGGACGTTCCACGCTTTCCAGATGCTGTAATTCGGCTACCAGGTTGTCGTAGCCCTTCTGTGACATGTATGCCATACGTTGTTATATATTTATAGTTTAATATTTTATCTGTCTCTTCCGAACCTGCGGCGAGGCTTTTTCCCGTTTTTTCCAGACGCAAGAAAAAAAGAAGAATCCCAATCGGCAGACTGGAACCCTTTAGTCCTCACTTTCGTATGTTCTTCGGTGCAAAGGTAGGTACCTTTTTTGACATCCGCAAGTTTTTTGCAAAGAAATTTCGTTTTTCCCCATTTCTCACGCGTGATAATGCCTTCTGCTTGCTGTAGTTTTTGTGTTTCCCACGTGTGATAAAGTCTCCTGCTTGCTGTAGTTCAACACTCTTCTTCCCGATGTGTCTAAAGAAAACTTCCGTTTCCTTTTGCCATTTCACTCATTTGCACTACTCTGACCTTTGGTCGAGGATAGGCTGCACTCGGAAATGTCTAAAGAAAACTTCTGTTTCCTTTTGCCATTTCACTCATTTGCACTATCTTTGCCCTGTCATATAATGAAATCAATGAAATGATGAAGAAACTGCTTTATTCCTTGGTGATGCTGGCTGTGCTGGCATCGTGCGGTGGCGACAATGACCCTCGCCTGGTGATTATTACTTTTGACGGCCTGCGCTGGCAGGAAGTGTTTGACGGTGCCGATTCCGTACTGGTGGGCAATCCCAAATATGCGAGCAATCCCGATGCGCTGAAGGAAGCCTTCTGGCGTCCAACTGTTGAGGAACGTCGCCAAGCGCTGATGCCCTTCACGTGGAGCTATATCGTAGAGAACGGCTATATGGTGGGCAATCGTACGAAAGGGAGTCAGATACAGGTGACGAACGCTAAGAATTATTCCTACCCGGGATATAGCGAGATGTTCTGCGGCTATGCCGACGACGAGCGCGTTGCCAGCAACGACCCTGTACCCAATCCCAACAAGACCGTGCTTGAGGTGGCCAGCGAAGACCCGCGTTACAAGGGCAGCGTGATGGTTTATGCCTCATGGGAGTCCATCCGTTATGCTGTGAACAACGACCGAGGAGGCTTCCCCGGCAGCAGCAAGTATGAGCCCAGCATTGCCAAGAACCAGACGCCTGTCCTGCAACTCATTGACGAGATGCAGGAGGGCATGTTCCACTATTGGGGCAGCGAGCGGTTCGATGCCTTCACATACGCATACGCCATTGAGACGCTGAAGAGCGACCATCCCAAGGTGATGTACATCGGTTTTGGCGATACCGACGAGTGGGCACATGCAGGCAAGTATGACGAGTACCTGCGTGCAGCCAACTATACCGACAAATACATTCGTCGCATTGTGGAGACATGCGAGAGCGATCCCTTCTACAAGGGCAAGACCACCTATCTGCTTACCTGCGACCACGGTCGGGGCTATTTAAGCAACTTCACCAATCACGGCTCGGGCGTCAGAGGTTCGCAGAACACATGGTTCATGGCCTTCGGAAAAGGTGTAGAGCGACTGGGCGAGACGGAAAACAACGGCCCCTTCTATAACAAGCAGTTCGCCGCCACTATTGCCAAGGTGCTGGGCATCGACTTCACACCCGACAACGGCGAAAAGCTGGAACCCATTGACCCAACCTTCAAGGGCGAGCCCATCGAAGAATATTTCCCGCAGACGGACTTCGGCAAACTTCCCGCCATCGCGAATGCCAAACCCAAGGGACGGGGTGTGAGCTATACCTACCATGAAGGCCAGGTGAAGAGCGTGAATGAACTTGAGGGGCTGGAAGTGAAGGCGCGTGGCGTCCTTCCTAATTTCCAGATAAGTAGCGCCCGCGTAGCAGATTATTATGGTTTCCAGTATCGGGCATTGCTGAAGATAGACAAGGGTGGCCCATACGTGTTCGCACTCACCTCAGACGATGGCAGCACACTGTGGATTGACGGCAAGCATGTCATAGACAACGATGGCAGCCACGGCTCGAACACCGAGGAAGCCCGCATGGAACTCGAAGCCGGCTATCACCGCATCGAGGTGAAGTATTTCCAGAAGACTCAGGGCCAGGGATTGGGAGTCGTGTGGCAAGGTCCCAGCATCGAAGAGTCGGCAGTTCCCGATGACGTACTCTTCCATGAGTAGCCGTCAGAGCAGTTCTTCGATGGCTTTGGCCAAGTCGGGGATGTATTCTTGTCGTGCTTTCAGGTCGCAGTTGCGGTCGATGAGGAAATAGTAGGGGAGTGTCGTTACTTGGTAGATAGACAGGATGTCGCTACCCGCGCCTTCCTCGCAGAAGACACACACCCACGGCAGGTTGTCGCATCGCTGAGTCCATAGATGACGGTCGGGGTCGAGGCTCACCTGATATACCTCGAAGCCGCGGGAGTGGTACTTCTCGTAGAGTTCGCGCAACTGGAGCGTCCGCTCGCCGCTGCCTTTCATGCCATAGGCTGTAAAGTCAAGCAGCACGACGTTGCCGCGCAGGCTGCTGAGCCTTATTTCGCGTCCCTGAATGTCGGGGAAGGTCATATCGACGATGCCCAGCTCGCTCACCTTTCCCGAATCCACATTCAGCACCAGTTCGCGCGGCTTGGCCAGATTGCGGCGACCCTCGGCGATGATGTTGGCAAGGTTCTGGGTACGAGGGCAGTCGGGATATGTCTCGTTCCAGGCATTAGCCACGGCACGCAGCCATTTCAGGTCGTCTTTGTCGTGAGTGGGGTCGAAGAGCAGTTGCCCGCCCAGCATCTGGAAGCATGCGAAATAGCTGCTGGCGCTCCGCATGTTGTATTGGATGAAGTCGAGCTTCACTTCGTGCTTGTATTGCTGCACGAGTTCCTTGGCCATCGTGTTACGTTCCTCAACGGTATAGTCGCGATTGGTAGCCAGAGAACGCAGGGTGCGCTCCAGATCGGCCAGCTTCAGGCACAGCATCCGGATGGTATCGCAAGTGCCGCTTCCCTCGACTGTATAGCCGAAGGACATCTGTGGCAGCGAGGCCTCGATGGTAACTGTTTCCGTGCTGTCGATTGCCAGATTGATACCTTGCGAGCCGATGCGTAGGCGGTAGAATTCGGGGTTCTCGGGTGCCTTCCCCTGGAGGCTGAATGCACCATCGGCTGTCAGCCGAACGGAGTCGATGGGTATGATGCCGTCGCCCAGCGTGATATGTTCGAGGTACATGACGGTATCCTCGGCTTCGGTGATGTGGCCGTTGATTGTAAATTTTCCGTCATTCTGGCTGCAACTTACGGTAAGTCCTGCGGCAAAGAACAGATAAAAGAGCCTTTTCATTATCTTTTTTCGTTAATTGGCTGCAAAGTTAAGGCTTTTTTTGTAATTTTGCGCCAATGTTCGGAAAGATTAAGCAAATTCTGCAGCAAATCAACGCAAAGCAGGAGGCGAGCAGCTTCCCTGCGTGCGAAATAGAAGATGTACACACGTGCGTACATTGCGGGACTTCGTATGTTGGCCGCTACTGCCCTCAGTGTGGACTTGACGTGCAGCGTAGCCGTTTTACGGCAAAAGCAGCTATCGGCAAAGTGGCCGACTCGCTGGGCTTCGACGAGTCAGGTAATCGTAACGTGATGCGGACGTTGCGCGACCTCCTGTGGCGTCCGGGCTACATGATTCGCGACTATTTGGGTGGGCACTCGCCAGCCTATTTCCAGCCGTTCAAGCTGCTGCTTCTCCTTACGATTTTCTTTACACTGCTCTTGCACATTACGGGTCTTACGCCCGATGATGAGGTGAATCTGATGGACAAGATTAATGAGAAATTGGAAGATGATAATATAAGGTCGGCCCTGCAACCGTTCTTCAGGCTGTTGAGGATTGGCTTTCAGTGGATTGATAGTAATATCGCCTACAGCATCATCATGCAGAACATTCTGGTTGTCACCGCCATGTACAAGGTCTATCGCCGCCGCTCGGCTTATTCGTGGACCGAGACGTTCATCGCACAAATGTATATCAGCTGTCAGTTTATGATTATAGCTATTGTGCAGTTGCTGGTTACGTGGCGCTACGAAGACAGCGGCCTTTTCCCGTACTTTGTGGCCGATTGGCTTGTCATTCTTGTCACACTCTACGATTTCTTCCAGCTTTATGGTGAGCGGCGCATCTTGCCTGCCATTTGGCGTTTCCTCAAGGTCGGGATGTGGCTTTTCCTGTGCTATGTAACGATTGCTCTGCTCTTCGTCATTGTTGGCATCATATATCTCGCAATTGTAAACCCCGAAAGCTCCCAGTAAGTCGTTGCGTGCGGTGTTTCTCCCCGCTCTTTTTCCTTGGTTGAGCGGATTTCCCGCAATAAATTTGTGTAATCCCGCACTTATTTATAACTTTGCGCCCGAAAATGCGGAAAGCCGCATGTTTATACACTTTTTGATACACAAAACTTAGATGAACGTAATTACAAAGACAGTCGAGCTGCCTGATGGAAGAACCATCAGCATCGAGACCGGGAAATTGGCCAAACAAGCCGATGGAGCCGTGATGCTTCGTATGAACAACACAATGCTCCTGGCCACTGTCTGCGCCGCCAAAGATGCAGTTCCCGGAACAGATTTCATGCCCTTGCAGGTAGAGTACAGAGAAAAGTATGCCGCCGCCGGACGTTTCCCCGGTGGATTCACGAAGCGCGAGGGTAAGGCGAACGACGACGAGATTCTCACCTGTCGTCTTGTGGACCGCGCGTTGCGTCCGCTCTTTCCCAGCAACTATCACGCTGAGGTTTATGTGAATGTAATCCTATTCTCTGCCGATGGCAAGGACATGCCCGATGCATTGGCCGGCTTTGCCGCCTCTGCAGCATTGGCTGTCAGCGACATCCCCTTCGAGGGTCCCATCAGCGAGTGCCGTGTGGCACGTATTGACGGACAGTATGTCATCAACCCCACATTCCAGCAGCTGGCCGAGGCCGACATGGACCTCATGGTAGGTGCTACCGAGGAGAATATTATGATGGTGGAGGGTGAGATGAAGGAAGTCTCCGAGCAGGACCTTTTGGGTGCCCTCAAGGCTGCCCACGAAGCTATCAAGCCCATGTGCCGCCTCCAGAAGGAGCTTAGCAAGGAGCTGGGCAAGGATGTCAAGCGCGAATATTGCCACGAAGTGAACGACGAGGAACTGCGCGAGCAGGTGAACAAGGAGTGCTATCAGCCCGCTTATGATGTCACCAAGCAGGCACTCGAGAAGCACCAGCGTGCCGAGGCCTTCGAGAAGATTCGCGAGGACTTCAAGGCTCGTTATGCCGAGGCTCATCCCGATATGACTCCTGAAGAACTCGAGGAGAAGAACGCACTCGTCGATCGCTACTATCACGATGTGGAGCGCGATGCCATG
>JAEEGL012750549.1_pt1 | contig 10959 bp, 8 predicted proteins | sample 9134231 | NCBI WGS metagenome assembly JAEEGL01 (sample SAMN16246548, study PRJNA631951) | gut metagenome | biome: gut microbiome; feature: rumen; material: fiber-attached | host: Bos | place: Iran: Karaj | collected 2018-10 | reverse complement strand
GTTTGATAAAACAGACGCCAACTTCTGGTATAAAGTCGATGCTAAGGGCAATCCGCTTAAAGTAAACTCTGATGGTGAAGCGAAGAGGATCAAGCTTTCTGATAATATGAAGTTTGAGGATAACTACCTCAGAGACGAAAACGGTAACGCTGTTTACTTCATTTATACTGGCGGCGGTAATGATAAGACAGCTCAGCTTAAAGTTAGAGTTCTTTATTACAACTATTTCCAGTATGTATATGGAAGCAGACCGGACTATATTCTTGGTACAGATTCACAGGGATATGATCTTGCTTTGAGGTTGGCCGGTGGTATTAAACTGTCACTTCTGCTTTCTGTCTGTGTTGCTTCTATCAACTTCTTCATCGGTACGATCTATGGCGCCATAGAAGGTTATTATGGCGGAACTGTAGACCTTATCATGGAGCGTATATCTGATATACTCTGGGATATTCCTTTCATAGTTCTGGCGAGCTTATTCCAGATCCACCTTGCAGCTAAGGTTGGACCTATCCCTTCACTTATTTTCGTATATGTTTTGACCGGATGGATAGGAACAGCTTCTCTAGTTAGAACACAGTTCTACAGATTCAAGAATCAGGAGTATGTCATGGCAGCGCGTACACTTGGCGCCAGAGACTCCAGAATTATTTGGAAGCACATCTACCCGAATACACTTGGAACCATTATTACTTCAAGCGCTCTTGCAATTCCGAGTGTTATCTATCAGGAAAGCAACCTCAGTTATCTAGGTATCGTCAAACTCGGTTCTTCCAAAGTAACATCACTGGGTACATTGCTTTCAGACTCAAGCAGTATCTGGACTAACTACCCGCACCTTATGATATTGCCTGCTCTTACGATCTCGTTGTTGATGATCTGCTTCAACTTGTTCGGTAACGGACTTAGAGACGCATTTAACCCAGCACTAAGAGGAACGGAGGAATAAGTTATGGCAGGAGATAAAGTACTAGAAGTAAAAAACCTTAAAATATCCTTCCGTACTACCAGTGGTACTGTTAAAGCGGTACGTGATATTTCATTTGACCTTTATCGTGGCCGTACACTAGCCATAGTTGGTGAATCTGGCTCTGGTAAATCTGTAACTTCACGCGCCATTCTCGGAATTCTTGCCGGTAACGCTATAGTTGAGAACGGCGAGATCCTCTATGATGGTATGGATCTTCTCAAGCTTGACGAGGAGACGATGCATACAATCAGGGGAGATAAGATCTCTATGATCTTCCAGGATCCTCTTTCTTCGTTGAACCCGATAGTAAAGATCGGTCCCCAGATCACAGAAGCAATGCTTCTTAAGAACAAAGCTGGTAGAGAGAATGCCCGAAAGGAATTCAACACTCTTCTTGCTGATCTTAAGAAGAATGCGCAGGAAGCTGTTCCTTCTGACAGTGCACATATAGAAGAGATGGCAAAAACTTTCGATAACTTCTGTATTGAAGCTAATAAGTTGGAAGACAGTTATAACAGATCTGATAATAACCTTCAGGATCTTAAAGAAAACATTACTAACTTCCTGTATATGCACTCCAAGAAACAGAAGCAGAATGTAAAGCAGCTTGCCAATGAGATGATCTCTCAGCTCAAGGCGATCAGTGATCCTTTCTATGCACATGGTTTCGAGCAGGAACTTGCAGATTGTCTGAAAGAGGTTACTGCTGCAAAGGGTGCGTATCATGCAAATAAGGAAGATGAATCGTTTGTTAACGATGAACTTCTTTCATCACTTGAGAAGACTCAGGAACTTCTTGGAAGAATCGAACAGCAGACAAAACCTAACTTCTTCCGGATTGGCTATTACAAAATAGATGTTCCTACAGCTGAACTATACGATGTAGATCGTGATGAGCTTAATGAAAAAGCTCTGCATGTACTGGATAACAAATTCATGCTGGAATTCCTGTCTTATGCAGCCAAAGGACTTAAGAATTCTCGCGATAAGGCTCAGGCAGGCAGAAAAGAGGCTGTTGGTGCTCTTGTTGAAGCTGAGAAGTATTTCGCAGGAGAATATACAGAAAAAGAAGCTAATGAATATGCTAAGGGACTAATCGAGAAAGTAGAGAGCGGTATAGATGTCCTTGAGACCAATAAAGACTCATATGCGTATACTTTCAAATCCTCGCTTACTAATGCTATTCAGAAATATTTCTTCTATCTGAGCAATAATCCTAAGGAAGAGGCTCGTTTTGCAAAGGAAACTGCTAAACGTGAAGCTCTTATTGCAAAGGGAAGAAATGTAGACTGGAAAGTAGTTCCTAAGAACGTTCTTGATCTTGATGAGCTGAAAGCTAATATAGTTGATGCTGTTAATGATGTTCGCGTACGTTATGAAGCTATGACAGCAGAAGAAGATCCGGATTACGATCAGAAAGCTGTTGATATAGTTGACTATCTCAAGGATAAAGCTTCTACAGTTGTTTATGTCATTACAAAAGACATGGCAAAACAGACTGCTATCAAACTGATGACTGAAGTCGGTATTCCTGAACCGCGTATGCGTTACAACCAGTATCCGTTTGAGTTTTCAGGCGGTATGAGACAGAGAATAGTTATTGCCATAGCTCTTGCAGCTAACCCGGAGATTCTGATCTGCGATGAGCCTACTACAGCGCTTGACGTAACTATTCAGGCCCAGATCCTTGAGCTTATCAATAAACTAAAGGCAGAAAGAAATCTTTCGATCATCTTCATTACACATGACCTTGGTGTAGTTGCGCAGATGGCGGATGAGATAGCTGTTATGTATGCGGGAAAGATCGTTGAACAGGGACTTTCAGAAGAAGTGTTCTATGATCCCAAACATCCTTATACATGGGCATTACTTTCTTCCATGCCTGATCTTGACACTAAAGAAAAACTGGAAGCTATTCCGGGTACTCCTCCGAACATGATTTATCCGCCGGTAGGTGATGCATTTGCCGACAGAAATAAATATGCCATGGAGATCGACTTTGAAAAACAGCCTCCTATGTTCAATGTAACGGAGACCCACAAAGCTGCTACATGGCTGCTTCACCCTGATGCTCCTAAGATAGAGATGCCTAAGATCATTACTGAGAGAATTGAAAGAATGAAAGCTAAGCTTACGGAGGCACGTGATGGAAAATAAAGAAGTATTACTGCATGTAGATCATCTGTGCCAGTATTTCGGACCTACCAAGGCTGTTGATGATGTATCTTTTGATGTTTACAAGGGAGAAGTTTTCGGCCTTGTTGGTGAGTCCGGATGCGGTAAGACTACTACAGGAAGGTCTATCATTCGTATTTATGACATCACTTCAGGAAGCGTCTATTATAAAGGACATAGGATTGCTGCTGGTACTCTTTCTTATAAAAATGCAATTAAAGATGCAAGGAAAGAGCTTAAAGGCAATGTTACCCCTGAAAGGCGTGCAGAACTTTTAAAGATCATTGCTGATAATAAGGAAGAAATCAAAAAAGCAAATATAGATCAAAAAGGCGCTGACAAAGAGTATGGTCTTCAGAGAGCTGCAGAAGTTCAGAAACAGTATGACGAAATGATCGCCAATGCTTCTTCCGAAGAAGAAAGACAGAAGCTTATCAAAGAGTCAAAAGACCGTGTTAAAGCTGCAAAGAATTCCAAGATCGTCACTCAAATCCAGATGATATTCCAGGATCCTATCGCATCTTTGAATCCCCGTATGACTGTTAAAGAGATCATTGGTGAAGGACTTACAATCCAGGGATATACAGATAAAGAGTATATCGAAAACAAAGTCTATGAAATGCTTGATGTCGTCGGACTTGTCAGAGAACACGCCGGACGTTATCCTCACGAGTTTTCCGGCGGACAGAGACAGCGTATCGGTATAGCCAGAAGCGTAATAATGAATCCCGAGATGATCATTGCTGACGAACCTATCTCAGCACTTGACGTTTCTATTCGTGCTCAGGTAATCAACCTTCTTAATGATCTTAGAGATAAGCTTGGACTTACCATAATGTTCATTGCACATGACCTGTCAGTCGTAAAATATTTCTCCGACAGGATAGGCGTCATGTACTACGGAAAGCTCGTTGAACTCGCTGATTCGGATGAACTGTTCAGGCATCCGCTTCATCCTTATACGAACTCACTGCTTTCTGCTATTCCAATTCCTGATCCTGCTACGGAAAAAGAAAGAACCAGGATCACATACAATCCTCTTGAGGAACATGATTACTCTGTTAATCAGCCTTCTTTAAGGGAAATTCTTCCGGGTCACTTTGTTTATTGCAATGATGAGGAAGAGAAACGCTATAAAGAAAAGGTAGCTAATGAGTAAAAAAAGACTCATACAATATCTTTCGACTACAGGTATATGCGCCGCTATTACCGTTTACTATATCGTTTCCAGAGGACTTGGTGGCAAATCTGTTGCTGAGGTATTCAGAATTCTGGCTGACGGATTCACTATCCCTGCGCTGCTCGTCGGCAGTCTGGGATTGATGATGATCATCGCTGATACAGGTACTTTGGACGGAGTAGTATATGGCATGCAGACTGCCTTCAAAATGCTGACGTTTCAATTTGTTTCCAAAAAGAAGCCTATGAATTATGGCGAGTTTAAGGAACAAAGGGAAGAGAACAGAAGGGAACGCAGAGAAAACGGCGGTGGATTCGGATATCTGGTAGTTGTAAGTGGAGTATTCTTATTATTCTCTGTAGTATTTGTTCTACTGTTTTATAAATACTCTGCTTAAAAATCATTAAACATTTAGACCGCCATTGAATGTGCTTTTGCATAAATCGATGGCGGTCAATTGTTAAATCAAAGGAGTCAAATATGAATAGAGAAGAGAGAAGAGCTAAATTTGAAGAATGGCAGAAAAAACTAAGTGCTTATCAGATGGCTCTAACGCTTATAGGGCTTGACGCTAATCAGCATCCGCTTAGTGATGGAGCGGATTATAGAAATGAAAGAACAGCGATCCTTTCTTCTGAATACATGAAGATACAGCATCAGGAAGGAATAGAAGAACTGCTGACTGATATCTACAGTGATGTTGAAGAAGACGAAGATATCAGAAGGATGGCTGAACTTCATCTGGAGCAGATCCAGAAGAATAAGAATGTACCTGATGAGGAGTATGCTGAATACAGAAGGATTCTTATGGAAAGTGAGCGTCAGTGGCTCATCTGCAGGGCAAATGCAGATTATAAGTCATACTATCCTTATCTTGAAAGACTAGTGAAGTCTTTCAGCAATATAAAAAGGTATGCGAATAAAGGTGAAGAACTGTATGATCAGCTTTTGAATGATAATCAGGAAGGATATGATTCTGAGAGATATGATCAGCTTTTTGATGAGATAAGAAGCGGAATAGTTCCTCTGCTTGACAGAATTATGCATGCAGAGCAGATAGATGATTCTTTCCTGCATGGGTATTTCCCGGCAGATAAACAGCGTGAATTCACAAAATATCTTATGAATTATATCGGCTTTGACAAGTCATGGGGAACAGTAGAAGAATCTGTTCATCCGTTGACTACTGGAGTAAGTCATGATGATATGAGATTTACAACGAATTACCGTGAAAATGATCCTGTTTTTGCTATCCTCTCATCTATGCATGAAAGCGGACATGCCTATTCCGGACATCAAACTCATAAACGTTACGAAGGCACCAGTATCGCTCATCATGTATATGCAGGAATGGGTGAATCACAGTCCAGATTGGTTGAAAATCACCTGGGAAGGACGAAAACATTCTGGGAAGTCAATCTTCCTGCACTGAAAGCGGTCTTCCCTGAACAGTTAAAAGGAATTTCTTACGACCAATTCTACAAAGCCGTAAATAAGGTGCAGCCCTCTCTAGTGAGGACGGAAGCGGATGAAGTGACTTATCCTCTTCATATAATGATCAGATATGAGATCGAGAAAGGTATTTTCAGAGGCAAATATCAGATAAAAGATCTTGATGATGTCTGGAATGAAATGTATAAGGAATATCTTGGGTTAGATGTGCCTGATGCTACGAAAGGAATTCTTCAGGATATGCATTGGCCATATGCCTATTTCGGATATTTCCCGACATATCTGTTAGGGAGTGCGTTTGCTGCCCAGTTTGCGGAACAAATGTTTGATGATATAGACGTGGATATTCTTCTCAAGACAGACAGATACAAATGGATAATGGGATATCTTGGAGACAGAATACACCGGTATTTCGGCATTATGTCAACTGATGAGATAATAGAAAACGCTACGGGAAAGCCTTTTGATCCTTCATGTTATGTGCGTTATCTGACAAATAAGTATTCTGAGATATATCGTTTGTAAAAATAGACAGATTTAAAGAAGCTCCTCACCGATTCAGTGAGGAGCTTCTTTGGATTGGATATTATAATGATTATTATTTTCCGGAAACTGAAATGGATTTGACAAGAACAGAAGGAACATGATGTGTGCTCATGGTTACTTCAATGTTGTTGCCTACAGCCTGAATCTGATTCATGGTATCGAACAGATTTCCCGCGACAGTGATAAGAGACAGAGGTTCAGCAAGTTTTCCGTCTCTGATCATGAAACCTTCAGCAAGAAGTGAATAGTTACCAGACTGCGGGTTCATTCCGGAATGCAGACCTTCAAGAGAGGTGATATATACACCGTTCTTTGCTTTTTCGAACAGGCCTTCTTCAGTCAAAGAACCAGTTTTGACATAAACGTTTACAAGACCTACACCAAGCTGTCCGCCACGGTTCTTATATCCGTTACCTGTGGAAGGCTTATTCTCTTTTGCACTTGTTTTAAGATTGTAAAGGTATGTCTGCGCAACACCGTTTTTTACGAGTGTCTTATTATATGTTGCAACGCCTTCATCATCGAAATAACGGAAGAATACGTTTTTCTCAAGAGGTTTCTCAAAAACAGTCAGCTTATTTGAAGCGACTTTTTCACCAAGCTTACCAGCAAGCATTGAGGCATTCTTCTGAACGAGATCGCTGCTGAGGTTCTGGAGGAAAGCGCCAAGCAGGGAAGAGAAAGCTCCAGGTGAAAATACACAACGGTATTTACCAGATTCACATGGACCAGATCCGAACTGCTTCAGAGTCTCTTCTACTACTTTCTTCGCGGTATCAGCGATATCAAGCTCATCGAGGTCACCAAGGATCTTGAATTTGAATGTGCTCTTCATATCACCGGATTCATCAGCTGCTACGGCGTTGACGATGACTACTGCACGGTTGGCCTTGCTGCTGAGTTTCAGTCCATAAGAGTTCATCAAAGTTGTTGAAGAGGTAGACTCGCGGTATGATAGCTCGACTTCCTTGATGAGATCGCTTTCTTTCTTGACTGCACTGTCGAGCTCTTTCATAAGACGGATCTTCTCTGCAGGACTGGTCTCAGCAAGCTTCTTGTTATAAACGTTCTTCTTGTGATATTTCTCGCTGCCTTTGAAAATAACTCCGGCTTCACTGCTATCAGAAAGTGTAGCGTTCTGTTTAATGTGGTTTACAAGATAATCAACTGTTGAATCGTCGGTCTTCTCGCTGGTAGCGAAACCGACTTTACCGTTATATATTCCTCTTGCTTCGACTGTCTTGGATTCAGAAATATTGTATGAATCAAGTTCACCGCGGAATAGGGAAAATGAGAAATTCCTGTCCTCAGAAACGGTGAGCTCAAGAGCTTCAAGATTCTCTTCTTTTGCTTTAGCGAAAACTTTGTTATAAGTAAACATTATTTCACTGTACCTCCTCTTCCGCCGACTGTCACATTCTGAACACGGATGGTGGGCTCACCTACATCTGCAGGAATGGAGCCGCTGGCTGCACCGCACATACCCTGTGCTCTGACTAGGTCATTTCCGACCATGTCAATATTGAGAAGCACTTCGGAACCGCTGCCTATAAGGGTCGCGCCCTTTACAGGATAACTGATCTTTCCGTTTTCAACGATATAGCCTTCATTAACAGCGAAATTGAATGAACCGGTAGCAGGATTTACACTTCCGCCGCCCATGGATTTGGCATAGAGACCGTACTCGGTGTTGGCGATGATCTCTTCAGGGGTGCTCTTGCCATTAAGAATAAAGGTATTGCTCATTCTGCTGGTAGGTTCATATCTGTAGGATTCCCTGCGGCAGGCTCCGTTTCCGGGTTCTCCCATTCTGCGTCCGTTGAAATTGTCAACCAGATATGAGGTGAGGATACCGTTCTTGATAAGGACGTTTCTTGCTGTAGGATTGCCTTCGTCATCAACATTTCCGCTGCCCCAGCCGCCTTCGATAGTTCCGTCGTCAACAGCACTGACTATGTCAGAAGCGATCTTCTGTCCCTTTTTCCCGGAGAAAACCGAAAGGCCTTTTGAAACAGAACTTGCCTCAAGAGAGTGTCCGCAAGCTTCATGGAAAATAACGCCGCCAAAAGCGTTTCCAATGATTACAGTCATCTTTCCTGAGGGGCATTCCTTTGCGCCTAGCAATGTCAGAGCACTCTTTGCGGCGTCTTTAGCCTGCTCGACCATGTCTATCTCGTCAAGGAAATATTCCATTCCTTTCTGAGCGCCAGGTCTGTTGTGGAAGGTCTCGATTCCGTTCTCATCACGTGCAGTAGCTACAACAGTGTATCTGCCTCTTGAGTGAACATCGTTGAGCTGTTTTCCGTCAGAATTGAATATCTCAACGGTCTTGTAGTTAAATGCAAATGTTATCTGACAACGAACGATCTTTTCGTCATAGGCAAGACAAGCATCGTTGCTCTTTGCGAGCATGGCTATCAGCTCTTCGCGAGGGAAGTCTGAATACTTTATTTTCGGAAGATGTTTCTTGCCGGTTCTGACTTTAGTGATGGATGTTACTTCTTTGATCCTCTCGGAATCAAAAGAAGCAGACAATTCTTTTGCGAGTTTCAGAAGTCCGTTGCGTGTCAGATTATTGGTGTATCCGTATACGCTTCTCAGATCTTTAAGGAGCCTGATGCCGGCACCTCTTGTCAGAGTATCGTCACAGGATTCAACCTTTCCGTTATCCATCTGGATAGTGGTTTGATCATCTTCTTCCAGATAGATCTCAGCGAAATCTGCACCGGTTGAGAGCGCAACATTCAGGACTTCAATTGCGGTGGATTTTGTGATCATCGATACACAGCAGCCGATTCTGCTTCTACAAAATCAGCCACCCGATCTCTCGGGTCTCCTTTCTATTTATTATATAAATGATAACTTTTTAACAGCTGTTCAGATAAAACAGCAGTCATTGGTTATTATTTTAATAAGGAAGATATGTTTAAATCATTCTCAGTTTCGAAAAATGATATAAATACTGATTTTATAATGAATAAAAATACAATTAATACGGGTATAATAAAGGCAAGCGCTATGAACACAATCAAAGCTATAAGTGAATTACTTCAAAAAATCGAATCAAATTAATTGAAAACTGAAATAAACGTGCCTTGATAATAGTAAAGAACAAAAAGAGAATGAATAAAGTTCAGTATATTTATTAGAATAATACTATGAAAATATTCTTTGTAGTCTTTAATATGAAAAAGTTTACTGAAAAGGAAATAGTAATAAAAATTTTTATGTAACGATTGATAAAATGTTAAATTAGCCCAACATTGTTTAGGCTTTGTAACAATTCTTGAATTCAATAATTCGCGTCAATATAATAACTCGAGGAAATACTTTAGATCATGTTTTACCATGTTTAATTGTATTTCATTTTATTATTAGGAGCGTTACGCTCCATTTTATCAGGAGGAAAAAATGAAAAAGCTTCTTTCCATGATGCTTATTCTTGTCCTCGCTCTTTCACTCGTCGCATGCGGCGGTAAGAAGGAAGAGGAAGAAAGCAAGAAGACCATGAAGCTCGCTATCATCTACACAGCTCTTGGCGACTTCTGGGACATCTGCGGCAGCGGCGGTAAGAAGAGAGTAGAAGAACTCAAAACTGAGTATCCTGACTGGAATGTCGAACTCGAGTGCACAGCTTCATCCGAGTCTGGCGTAGCCGCTCAGATCCAGGTTCTTGAGAACATCATCTCTCTTGGCTATGACGGAATGTGTGTTGCAGCTTCCGACGCGGAAGGCCTGACACCCACCCTGAATGCAGCTGTTGATGCCGGTATGTTTGTTATCACAATGGATACCGACTGCCCCGACAGCAAGCGTGCTTGCTTCGTAGGTACACACAACGAAAACTTCGGCCGTAAACTTGCTCAGTTCGCAGTTGACTGGGAAAAGGATAACGGCGGCGCCAAGATCATTGTCATGCATGGTGCAGTTGCACAGCTCGGAATGATCCAGCGTCTTAAGGGCATCACCGATGTCGTAGCTGAGAACGCCGCTACCGGCGCTGAGCTGCTCGACTATCAGTCTCCTCCGAGTGCTGACGCAGGTCAGTCCACAGAAGAGGCAATGATGCTTGCCAACCCCACATGGAACAGTGCTCTTTGCACACACGCTGGTGGTGCATGGGTATCCGCAGTCTTCGAGGAGAACGGCTGGAATGATGCCGCTACCAATAAGGCTCACTGCGGCGTCCTTTCCGACGACACAGCACAGGTCATCAACGCTGTAAAAGACGGTTTTGCAACTGTTACTCAGGTTCAGAAGCAGGCCAACTGGGCATACAACGGTGTTGACATCATGTTCAAGAAGATCGCTCTCGGACAGGATCCGTCCAGCGACTTCATTGAGACCCCCACATTCTATGTAACTATTGACAACGTCTATGACGATGATATGTATCCGGAAAGACAGTAATCTGACTTACTGATACTGGAAAATAGTTTATAAATGAATGGAGCGCCGCGGTAACACCGCGGCGCTTTTATATTAGATTTAGATATATATGTTTGCTGTATAGTATGTACGGCCTTTTCTGCTCATACTGCCTTCTTCAGAAAGAACGCCTTTTCCTTTTCCCCTGAAAGAGATTATGTCTCCGGGAGATACAGATCGGTCTGTATCAGTACATTGTGAATAATTC
>JAEEGL012582419.1_pt1 | contig 10959 bp, 8 predicted proteins | sample 9134231 | NCBI WGS metagenome assembly JAEEGL01 (sample SAMN16246548, study PRJNA631951) | gut metagenome | biome: gut microbiome; feature: rumen; material: fiber-attached | host: Bos | place: Iran: Karaj | collected 2018-10 | reverse complement strand
TCCATGGGCTTGTAGGCCATGGGCGATTCGTCCAGGGTCCCCTTGCTGACGCAGGTCGTATAAATGCCCTTCATGGCGTCCCGGTAATCTTTCATGGAGATGGAGGAGCGGGCATCCGTTCTGGACATAAGCCGGCCGGCGCCGTGGGGCGCCGATTCGTTCCAGTCCGGATCTCCCCTGCCCTCGCAGATCAGAGCGCCGTCGCGCATGTTGATGGGGATCAGCAGGCGCTCACCGGCCATGGCCGAGACCGAGCCTTTCCGCAGGATCATGTGTTCCGTGTCGATGTAGTTATGGATCGTCTCGAACTGATCGACGGCATGGAGTTTGCACTTCCTGAGGATGGTCTCGGTGATGATGCGGCGGTTCAAAGCCGCGTACCGCTGCATGATATGCATGTCGTGGATGTAATCATCGAACAGGGGACCCTCGCACCACGCCACTTCATAAGGCACCTGCACCTCGGGAACGGCGATCCCGGCCTGCCAAACGGGAAGCAGCCGGGAGAGCTCCTTTTCCCGTCCCTCATCCCTCATGCGCTGGATAAAAGCCTCCCGCTGAGCGGCGATCTCATCTTTCCGTTTTTTCCCCAGGGAATTCAGGTCCTCATAAGCAGCCCTCTGGTAATACTCAGCCACATCCTTGCCGGGGCGGCGGGAGCCGGTGTGAACGACCAGCCAGATGCTGTCCTCCTCATCCCGATCCAGCTCCCAGAAGTGATTGCCGCCGCCCAGGGTGCCCAGGCTGAGAGCGAATACTTCCGGGGAGACCCGGCAGCCGGGCTTGCCGAAACAGGCCAGGGCATCGGCGGACATCGTGCCCGCCAGGCTGTGCGGCTCCGGCCGCGTTTTCATCCCGGCGGGGATCTCCGCCTGGGAAACGCTGTCGAACTTCGGCAGATCGATCCGTTTTTCTTTCAGCTTCGTCGCCAGCATCCCGCAGCCGATATCGACGCCGACCAGATTGGGGATCACCTTGTCCCGTATGGTCATCGTCGTCCCGATCACGCACCCTGCCCCGGCGTGGCAGTCCGGCATGATCCGGATCCGGGAGCCCTCGACACAGGGCTGATCGAGCAGGTTGGTCACCTGCGCGGCCGTCGCCTGATCGCAGCGGTCCGTGAATATCTTCGCGGTGTTGAACCTGCCCTCGATCACTATCAAACTCATCACCCGCAGTCGCTGAAGGCTTTGGTCCCAAGCCTTTAAGGATAAAGCGCCGTCCGCAGCATGGACCCAAAGACGGTGCATACTATATTATTCTGCCGGACCGGTCAAACTCCTTCACCCGATCGGTATCCGCGGCCCATGATCTTAAGATCCGGGCTGATCAGATCCTTTTTTGCACCTGTTGACCGCGCCCGCCGCAGAAGGTATAATCGATCAAACGACATACGGAAAGGCGGATCTTAACATGAGAAGGATCATCAGCGCGCTCGCGGCCCTGTGCCTCGCCGTCACCGCCCTGTTCCCCGCCTTTGCCGAAACCGCCCAGGCCGCTGAAAAGAAAGTGGTCAACTGGGATGAAGCCCGCCAGAAGCAGTTCGCGGACGCCGGTTTTACCGGTGAACTCAAAGCTTTCGGGCCCTCCGGTGTCAGCGTGATCATTCCCAACGATTACACCCAGGCCGGCCTGACCGATGAAAGCACCGCCGCCGGCACCCTGGCCGCCTTCGCGAAGGCCGACGGTTCCATGATCGCCATCGCCCAGACCAAGCCCGTCGGCATCGACTTCCACAGCATGGACGACGTGGAGACCTCCGCCCGTCAGGGCGACCCCAACGGCAACTTCCAGCGCGCGATCGTCAATGGGCTCGATGTCCTGATCTATATCATCCCCGAGAAGGATGTTTCCACCATCATGACCCTGCTCGACAACGGTGAGATGTTCACCGTGACCTGCACCAAACTCTCCGCCAACAAGGATCTCTGCTCCTTCGTGGCCTCTTCTCTCCAGATCAGGAAGTGATCCCGTCCTCCGCGGATCGATCCATCAAAAACGTTTCCCTGAAGGGCTGCGAAAAGCAGCTCTTTTTTTGACCGATACAAAAGTCCGCGAGGTGACGGATATAAAAAGGCGTATCGAAACGGCGGCATGAAAGAAGAGACCGAAGCGCAGGCACGGCGCGAAATAATGTTACTGCTCACCTCCGGCAGTGCTATAATATATCGGGCAAAGGAACAGCGGTCCCATGAGCCGCCGTTCCGATGCTCAGGACAAACGCGGCAGCCCTGCCGCGGCGGCCCGACATATGAGAAGGGAGCCTTCTTAGACCCGATCAGATAAGGAGCGGTCAAGTATGCTGTTTCAAACACTGGATAAACTCAAGCGTCAATCGATCCTGGCCGCGATCATCATGATGGCTCTGAGCGTGTTCATGCTGATCTGCCCCGAAAGCTATGTGAATACCCTCGTGGTGACCGTGGGGTACGGGATGATCATCTTCGCGATCGTGGAGATGCTTGAATTCATCGCCAGCAAAAAAGCCCTGATCCACTATATCATTTTTACAGGCGCCTTATTCATCGCTGTCCTCGGCCTTTTCATCCTCATTTACAATCAGGATCTGCTCAAAGCCCTGGGATGGCTGTTCGGTTTCGTGCTGGTATCGGACGGCCTGTTTTCGCTGCTGAACGCGCTGCTGTTCGTTCGCCGCTCCAATCGGAAGGGCTGGTGGATCCTGATCGTATTGGCCGTCGTGCTCATGGCACTGGGGGTGCTGATCTTCCTGGATCCCTGGTGGGATTCCCCGGCCCTGCTCACGAAGATCATCGGCGGTGCGCTCCTGTTCTCCGCTTTCGCGAGCGCGCTGAGGCTCATCTGGGTGTGGCCTTTCAAAAACGGGAAGGAGAGTGCGGAAGATGCCTCTGAACGATAAAGCGCGGAAACTGGCGGTTAAACTTGAAAACGAAAAAGAGCAGATCATGCACAGCACGGAGGAAATGAGCGCGGAACTCAAGCGGCTCCTTGAAAGCGAGATCGACGCGTTCAAAAAACGCGAGAAGCACCGCTCCACCGAAATGCTCGCCATCTTTGCCAGGCATAACTTCTACGCCAACGGTTTTACACCGCGGGAGCTTCGGACCACCCTGGAGGATCTCGGGCCCACCTATGTAAAGATCGGGCAGATCATGTCCAGCCGGGTCGATCTGCTGCCCAAAGAATACTGCAGGGAGCTGGAAAAACTGCGTGACAGCGTAAAGCCTCTGGACCCGGCCGTGGCAAAAGCCGTCATCGAACAGGAGACCGGAAAAAAGATCGATGAGATCTATTCCGAGTTCCGGGACGAACCCCTGGGATCCGCATCGATCGCTCAGGCCCATTACGGCGTCCTCAAGGACGGCACCCGGGTCGTCACAAAGGTCCAGCGCCCTTTGATCGCCGGCATGATGCGAAAGGATCTCGCGCTTCTGAGCAAGCTGGCGGACCTGGTGAACGTCATCGAGGAAGACTCCGACGAACAGGTCATCGACTTCAAGTCGGTGATCGCGGAGATCGAACATGTGACCAAAGCCGAGCTCGATTTCCGCGTGGAGGCGGAGAACACCCGTCTCTTCAGGGAAAAGTGCCTCGATGACGAGGAGATCATCTCCTGCCCCGCCGTCATCGATGACCTGACCACCGAGCGCATCTTCACCATGACCTATATCGACGGCTGCTCTGTCGCCGATACGGAAAAGCTCGCCGCGGAGGGCTGCGACCTTGATGCGATCGGGCGCGTGATCGTGGACAGTTACCTGCATCAGGTGCTGGACGTGGGCATATTCCACGCCGATCCGCATCAGGGCAACATCCTGGTCAGCCACGGCAAGCCTTATTGGATCGACTTCGGGATGATCGGGCGCGTCACGGACAAGGATATCGACCTGATCCAGGAGATGGTCAAGGCCCTGGTGATCCACGATGCCGACGCCCTGGTCAACGCGGTCATGAGCATGGGCGCCGCCTCGGAGAAGACCGACCGCGCCAGGCTCACCCGGGACGCGGAACTGTTCATCGAAAAGTATATGAACGTAAAGAGCGTCAGCGACATCAATGTGACAGAGGTGTTCGACGAGGTGATGGGCCTGGCCGCGAAGAACCATGTTTCCATGCCCGGCAGGTTCACCATGCTGGCCCGATCCCTCACGACCATGGAAGGCGTCGTAGAGCAGCTCTGCCCCGACCTGAACATATTCGATATGCTCTATGACAAGCTGAAGACGCGCGCGCGGCAGAAGATGGACATCCCGCGTGAGCTCCTTGAAAAGGGCAGTGAACTGGTCAAGGCCGGCAGAAAGACAGCCAGGATCCCCCTCCTCGCTTCGGAAGTGCTGGAGGGCATGGTGAAGGGCAAAACGCGGGTACGCGTCGAACTGTCCGAGTATGAGGAGCCTCTGGAGCGGATCTTCCACTTCCTGCGGTACACCGTGCTGACACTGGTGGCTCTGGTGCTGTTCATCGGTTCCTGCATCCTGTGCACCACCGATTTCAAGCCGCTCCTGGCCAACGGGATGCCTCTGCCGGCCGTGGCAGGGATCGTCTTTTCCATAGCGCTGACGATATTCTCGATCAAAAGGCTGAAATAGCCGGCATCCGAAGGCTGTGACGGCAGTCAAACGCCGCGGCAGATCTTAAAGCGAGGGATCATCCAAAACGGCGCTCATACCTATACCGCTGTCGCTCGGTTTCCCTGCCCGGCGCGCCGTATCATCACTCTTTTTCCGCCAAAAGGAGCTCAGCACGACTGAGACGATGTGGTAAGCAGAACCGTCCCTGACTGCTTCTCAGCAGACGGATGGCCATCTACAGAATGTCAGCTGCAGGCTCCTCTGCCCCAAAGAACATCACATCATAGATCGGTAAATAGGTGATCCTGCCATTCATCGTGATCTCGCGGGCATTGGACAGAACAAAAGCCTTTTTCACATGATAATCATCATTTTTCACAAAGTTGTTCAGCGCGCTGTGAACTGTATAATCCTTGCCGGACTTTACCTCAATGGGAACGGCGGAGAGGCTTTTGTAATCATCGATCAGATAATCGACCTCGCCTTTGCTGCGGTTATCGTAGTAAAACAGGTTGAAGCCATGAGCGATAAGTTCACTGGCAACAACGCTTTCATAGACCGAACCAAGGTTGATGCTCCGCTCATCCTCCAGGATCGCACGGATATTGCTGCTGTACAGAACAGCGGTCAGAATGCCGACGTCATTCAGATACAGCTTCAGCAGGTTTTTGCCGGAGGTTTCGATCAGCGGGAATGTCGGCGTGGAGATGGCCTGCACGCTTAATGCAATGCCTGCACTGATCAAATACTCAAACTCATCCTCATAGTTGGCGAAAGTGCTGCCCTTTTTGCCTTCGATCCGCTGTGCGACCACGCGCTTCTTTTTATTTTCCAGGTTGGAGGGGATCTGATCGTAGATCCGGCGGATCTTCAGTTTGTTCTCCGCATCATACCTGGAAGCATCAGCCGCATAGTAATCGTGGATCTCGCGCTGGATCTCCCGCACAGCCTGAATGTTCTTTGTATCCAGATAAGCATTGACCGCGGCCGGAAGCCCACCCACCAGAAGATAACGTTTGAAAGAGTCCATGATCTTCGCGTGCATGGCCTCGTCCAGTGATTCCCGTGCCTCGAACTTTTTGCGCAGAGCCGCGATCGTAAACGCGTTCATACCGTTGGCATAAAGGAATTCCTCAAAATCCAACGGGAACATTCGCACCTTGCGGATACTGCCGATAGGAATGGAAGTGGTTTGCGCAAGTGTTATGCCCAGCAGAGAGCCGCTGGCAATATAGGTAAAACGATCGTCATCCCGAAGGAATTTCAACATCGTGAGCAAATGAGGATATGCCTGGATCTCATCTATGAAAATCAGGGTATCTTTTGTTTCGCCCATCAGTTCACCTTTGATCGCGCTGACACGAAGGTAGAAATCATCGATCGTTTTTGCGTTCTCAAACAGTCTGTCGCCAACGGAATCTTCCAGCATGTTGATCTCAATGAAATTGGGAAATAACTTCTTTCCAACATGACGGATGATATATGTTTTTCCGACCTGACGCGCACCGTCGATCAATAAGATCCGCTCAGAGCCTGATCGCAGATGCTCTTCTATCAGATCAGCGATTTTTCGTTTCAGCACGGTCGATCACCTCTCAACAACTTTTCAATAAAATTATAAGCGCAAAACACCAACTTTTCAATATAAATTTTGCTGCCTGGATCAAACTTTTCAAACCAGATCAGCGTGATGGATACAGCAGCTGACAGACGGGAGAGGCTGAACATGATAACATTTTGTTGGATCCAAAGGTGTATGATCCGGATCGTTTCTCAGGCGCGGGGTCCTCGGCAAAAAAGCAAAGATCCTGAAACTTCAATGCCATCCTGTCCGGTGCCGCGTATCGATCAGTGTCCGGGACGGAACGCTGGGATCTGAAGTAAAAAGGATGATGCTGTTACGGCAGGAGGAAGAAGAAAATGAAGACCGATCGTCATGCACGATCTCCGGCCCTTATACCACACCGGTTCCGATATCAGCACAAATAAGAGCAGGGCAGCCCAAGCAGGCTGCCCAAAGATATTATATACATTCTGTGACAGTCATCCATTGCCCGGGTCGGCGTGTTCCGCAGCCAAATCGGGCACGATTCCCTCTCCGCTTTTTTGCATCCGCCGGATACCGAAACTGCACATGATGCCCCTTTTCTGACAATGTTCGTGAGGGATCGATCAACCGTTCCCGTTCAGCGACAATTCAGAAAACAGTATATCGCCGTCTTCACTGACGATCACATAGTACTTGGTGTTCCACGCCTGATATTCTTCCTCAAACGCTTTGAACTCCACCTGCCAGCAGGGCATCCCGGCGTATTTGTTCCGATCCATCAGGAAACTGTCACTGTTCAGAGTTATGCTGACGGATAAACTGTCTGCCCATTCTGCGCCCATCGTCTCATCCGCTTCAGCATGCAAGGCCCTCACCGCTATCCCGATGATCTCTTCCTCCGGCTTTTTCTGCGGATCAGGAAACATGGGATAGGTGAATGTCGCCCCCTGGGCGTTAACGACCTCCGGCGTTGTGGCCAGAATGAAAGCACAGACCTTCAGTTTCTGCGGCCAGAATTCATAGTTTCCGTATCGATCCCGCCATTCCCGCTCTTTTGTTTCCAGGTTCAATGCATTCACGCCCAGCTGGCTCATGGTCTCGTCCAGCTGCTCCCAGTATTCTGCAGGCGCGAAATCCATCCCGTAGATCCAGGGCTTTCCGTCTTCTCTCGGGGTGGGAGCATCCCAGGGAGGCAGACAGAGGGAATAAAGATCGTTCGTCATGTTTTGGGTGTTCCCGGGGAGGATGGACGGTCGTTCTTCCTGAGATCCTGTATCATACTGGGCACATCGGATGATATATCCGTTTTCATCCAGCTGTACGTCATAGCTTTTCATGCCCTTCCAGCGCCCCAGGAACCGGACGCTCAGCCCCTCCTGCTGTGTTTCATAATAGTCCGGATCGAGCACCTCCAGCTCCGGGAGATCCGCCCGAAGGTCACCGTAGGCATAGGTAACGGCTTTTACAGCCATCTGAACCGGGCCATCCGCTTCCAGTTCCGTCTTTCTCCAGTTCTTTTCCGTGGAATACAGCACATAAGAGGGCGTGTAATCTGTTTTGAAGATGTCTGTGGCGACCACTTCACCGGTCTGGGCATCCAATTCGATCACCGGGCTCGCCGGATCATCCGTCAGCAGCCGGACCTTCCATATCGGGTGCGGATCCGCGCCGATCAGCACACAGGTATTGACTTCCGCGGTTCTTTTCCCGGAAGCAGTGATCGCAAGCTCCTGCGCTTTTTCATGCCGGATGCTGACGGAGCTTTCGTCAGGATAATGCCCCATTTTCAGGAGCTTTCCGTCCGGCGTTGCCGGTTCCATCGTATCCATGTCCCGACTCAGATGGACCCAGGTGCTTTGATCCCATTGGCCAAAGTAACCATAGACCGCCTTGTAACGATCGAAGAGATTATCTCCGTTCAGTTCCTCGGTATCTGCGGTGATATCGCTGACTGTTCCGTCCGCCGCCACTGTCGCTGACGCGTTTCCGTTCCGGATATCCCGGGAAATAAAATGGATACTGTGCCTTTTCCCGCCGCCCCAGTCTCTCGCTTCATACGCGTCTTCATTCAGCAGGTCCAGTCCGGGATACTTCGCCCGGATCGCCTCTGCCGCGATCCTGATATAATCGCTGACCTGAAGGACACCCTCCCGGGCTTTCCGGTAAGCGGCTTCCGGCACAAACGCCATGGAGGCGTCATCATCCGCCGTCTGTTTCCGCACGCTGATGACATTTCCGTTTGCGCTGTCAACGGCAGCGACATACTTTCCTGCCGCATCATCCTTCGCACCGTCTTCCGGCTGATAAACGATCAGGCCGATCAGCCATTGCCGTTTTCCTTCATACTCTGTCAGCACGGCCGAATCCAGCGCTGCCCTGGGATCTCCCTGAGCGGCTTTAGCCGCGGCGACGGCCTCTTCACGTTTGATCTCCGATTCCATTCCTGCCGGATACTCCGTCAATGCATATCCTTTGCACGCCGCATAGTTCCGTCCGGTCTCATCCAGCACCGCCTTGCGCATCATATCATGCAGAAGTGCCCATGCTTCATCAGGCCAGCTTCCCTGGCCCCAGCCATATACCGACCGGAACTTGCTCAGCAGCTGATCCCCTGTGTAAGGCTGTGACCAATCCGGCAGTTCTCCCCAGACGTACAGGGATCCCTGCGGATCCTGATCCTCAAAGGTGACGGTATAGTATCCGAGGAAGATATTTTTCGGATCCAGCGAGAAGACCCAGGTCTCCGCTCCGCCGTTTTCGACATCACGGACAAATTGGCGGCTCAGCGCGTAGCTTTCCCGGTCGGCGGGATCCAGATCTTTCCCGTATCTGGCGGTCAGGGAAGCGAACGCGAAGGCTTCCGCTTCCTCATAGGTCATGTTTTCCGGTCCCGGCAGACAGGATACATATTCCTCGAGCCATCCGATATCCACCATCAGATGTTCAAACCAGTCCTGCTGCTCCAGCGTCCATGTATAGAAATTCCCGCCGAATGCCTGACGGCAGATCTCCCTGATGGTTTCTTCCTCATAGTAACCCTGCCCGTTCTGCATGGCCTGCATAATGCGGTTGTTCTCTTCCATGGTAAATCCGTTTTCATCAAGCGTCCTGATCAGCTCCGCCAGCTGGTCGAACGTAAAGGATCCCTGAACGCCGATGCCGGTATCGTTCTCCACGGCCAACGGCACAGCCACCTGTTCAACGATGTCCTGCCTTGTGAGAAGGACTGCCGCGACCGCCGCGGCCATCATCAAAACCAGAACCAGTACCAGAACCAGCCCGGCTGTAATTTTCCGTTTCACTTTTGTTCCTCCGATCGCGTTTTCATATATCTGATCACGCTGCCGGGGAGTGGTATGAACGCCGGACAGTTCCGCATCCAGAGCCTGCTGGATCCGATACTTCATCATATCGTTACTCATGCGTCTCACTCCTTTCCAGTGCGTTTTTCAGAAGGTCTTCCGCTTTTTGAAGTCTTCGGTGTACTGTCGTCGTGGACATGCCCAGCGCCTCCGCGGTCTCCCGGATCGTAAGGCCCTGATAAAAATACAGAAGGACGACCTGCTTGTATTTATCCGGAAGATCCATCACGATCCATGTCATGGATCGATCGACCGGTTCTGTCATCGTGAATCTGTCCGGCAGATCCTCCAGAGCCCTCTGCCGGTCTATATGCCGGAACCACGCTGTTCTCCGATAATCCTTGCATGTATTGATCGCGATCCGCAGAAGCCAGGCTTTCTCGCTGCGTATATGATCCCGTTCAAGATCGTCCATATGCTTCCAGGCTTTGATCCATGTATCCTGCATTGCGTCCTCCGCCTGCTGCAGATCAGACAAATACAGATAGCAGGTCTTCAGGATCGCATCCGCGTACATTTCGATCCATTCACTGAGTTTCTTCTCCCGGTTCATGCTGGGTACCGCAGCATGTTCCATGCCGATCACCTCCAACCGTCCTCATCCATACCGCTGATCTGTGAGGACCTTCTGTATGTTCTCACTTATACAGACGAGCTCCTGCGTTCGTTTTTCCCATTATTTTAAAAAAACTCATGACAAGATCATGAGGATGATCCAGGGCACAAGGCTTTTCTCCGTTCATCTGCGGACAAAAAGCTCCGTTTGAAAGAAAAGCGAAAAGGTGAGAGTTTTCTGCGGTAGACCTCCGGTCCATGGGATAAAAAAGAAGGCTGTTTTCACAGCCCTCCGGGAGAGGTTTTTCGGGGCGTATCAGCATTTGCCGCGGGCGATCGCGGGTTTCGGTGTGGTCTGGCCGTCCGGCTGCGCGGGGGAAGAGGGCTCCGCGAAGTTTTTCCTCAGGACCTCCTCCAGATCTGCGAAGAAGTTGCCGCCGTTTACCTGTTCCATCTCGTTCAGTTCCATGGTCTTCATGTTTATTTCCTCCCTGCGCTGTGCGCTTTTTTTCTCGTTTATCGCTTTATTCATTCCTTGATGTAGTCATCGATCGGGACCGTCCTGTCATAGATCCTGTTATCGACGGGCTTCTGCTTCAGCCCCAGTCCTTCCAGGAAATTGTCGAACTTGTCACCCAGCCAGTTCACGATCTCCAGAGCCGTTTCCGAATTCTTGCGGCCGCTGCGCTTTCCGCCCGGGATGCTCATCGGGGTGCCGCCCGCGGCGTTCTTCAGGTTTTCCATGTTCAGTTCTTCAGCATTGTTTTTCATTGTATTTTTCTCCTTGCGCTGTGCGCTTGTTTTGTGTTTTGTCAGCCGGTGTTTCGTCTGACACCTTTTGATACGCTCAGCCGGGAGGGATGGCAGCAGTTTTTGAAATTTTTTTGATCCGACAAAAAATACATCCATCTGCGCCATGAAAACATCTCCTGATCTTCCGATC
>JAEEGL011794773.1_pt1 | contig 10959 bp, 6 predicted proteins | sample 9134231 | NCBI WGS metagenome assembly JAEEGL01 (sample SAMN16246548, study PRJNA631951) | gut metagenome | biome: gut microbiome; feature: rumen; material: fiber-attached | host: Bos | place: Iran: Karaj | collected 2018-10 | reverse complement strand
ATTTAGGAGAAATATATTACTTGTTTCTAAGAGATGAAAATAATCCCAAAGAATTTATAATTACACACAGAATATATGATGAATATGAAAAAGTAGAAGATGCACATACAAAAAAAATAAAATGGACAAAAAAATAATACTCAAAGTATTATTTTTTAATTATAATTTCAGTCAAAATAATTACTACTTATTATATCCTACAAAGTTATTTGCAATCAATACTTTTGTAAAAAAATAGCGTGTAAAATAAAAACTGTACTTTTGTACAGTCTTATTATTCACTATCCTTTTTATTTTCATGTTCTTTTTTACTTAATTCTTCTTGTACATCATCATTAACTTCTTCAACCATATCTTCTTCACTTGGCATTTTACCATGTGTTGCTATATAGTCAATTTGTTCTTTTGTTAATGTTTCATGTTCTAATAATGAACTAGCTATAAGTTCAAGTAAATCTCTATTTTCAGTTATTATTTTCTTGGCATTTTCATAACACTCATTTATTATTTTTCTCATTTCAATATCAATTTCATGTGCTACTTCATTTGAGAAATTCTTAGATTTATTATAATCTCTTCCTAAGAATACTCCACCTTCTTGAGTCTCAAATTGAATAGGGCCAAGATCACTCATACCATATTCTGTAACCATTGCTCTTGCTATCTTTGTTGCTTTTTCAAAATCATTATGAGCTCCTGTTGACACTTCATTATATACTATTTCTTCAGCAACACGTCCGCCAAGTAAACCAGTTATTCTTTCTAATAATTCTTTCTTAGTAGAAGTATATGTTTCTTCTTTTGGAAGCATCATATTATATCCACCAGCATATCCTCTTGGAATTATTGTTACTTTTTGTACATCATTAGCATCATCTAACTTTAATCCTAGTACACAGTGACCGGCTTCATGATGTGCAACCATAGCCTTTTCCTTATCAGTATATTTCTTACTCTTTTTAGCTGGGCCCATAAGTACTCTATCAGTAGCTTCATCAATTTCAGCCATTGTTATTTCGTCTTTATTTCTTCTTACTGCAAGAAGTGCTGCTTCATTAAGTAAATTCTCTAAATCTGCACCACTAAAACCTACTGTTCTTTTTGCAATATTAGATAATTTTACAGATGGTGCAAAAATCTTATTTCTAGCGTGTACAGCCAATATCTCTTCTCTACCCTTTATGTCTGGTAAATTAACAGTTACTTGCCTATCAAATCTACCTGGACGTAATAATGCTGGATCAAGAACATCTGGCCTATTTGTAGCTGCAATTATAATTATACCTTCATTAGCTCCAAATCCATCCATTTCAGTAAGTAATTGGTTTAAAGTTTGTTCTCTTTCATCATGTCCACCACCTAAACCTGTTCCTCTTTGTCTACCTACAGCATCTATTTCATCTATAAATACTAAACATGGAGCATTTTGTTTAGCTTGTCTAAACATATCTCTTACACGAGACGCACCAATACCAACAAACAATTCCACAAAATCAGATCCACTTATAAAATAGAATGGAACGCTTGCCTCACCAGCAACGGCTTTTGCAAGTAATGTCTTACCAGTTCCTGGAGGACCAACTAACAAAACTCCCTTTGGGATTCTAGCACCCATCTTTTGAAATCTCTTTGGATTTTTTAAGAAATCAATAAGCTCTGCAACTTCTTCCTTTTCCTCTATTAATCCAGCAACATCCTTAAATGTTGTCTTTCCACCCTCTTCACTTAGTTTAGCTCTACTCTTACCAAAATCAAGTGATTTATTACTACTTCCCATTTGCCTTGAGAAAATATATATAGCTCCGCCGACTAATATAAACATAGGCAATACATTAAATATAAATCTCATCAAATAACTAGAACTTGGATCCATTTCTGCATTTAACTTAAAATCTTTAACATCTTTAGCAGCTAAAATCCTATCCATAGCTATTTCAGATAATGGTATTGTTGCATAAAATGATTCATTTTTATCATATCCTTCTAACTTACCAGTAACTTCATATACTAATCCAGTTGCCCTTGGAACTATAGATAACTCTGTTATTTTATTTTCTTGCAAGTTTTTTTCAAATTCACTATAAGAAAATTCATGTGTCTTTCCACCAAATAAATTAGTAGAAAGTAATATAAATAATGCCGCACACAATAATAATACATAAGGCACAAATTCTTTCTTTACTACATTCTTTTTCATTTTTCCTCCTTAATTTAAACGTACTTAATAATTATATCATATTTTTCATTTTTTTCTTTATTATATTTAGATTTTTTTACACCAGGTATCCATACTATTTTTTCCGCTGAATCTACAACTATTGGTATACCATCTCTCTTATCCTTTGAAATTTTCTCATCTATAAATACATCTTTAACTTTTTTACTACCATTTAAATTTTTAATTTCAATCCTATCACCATTTTTTCTATTTCTAACATATAATGGCATTTTAATATCACTACTATTTAATCTACAAACATAGTTACTATCAGATTCTTCATTGTTAACAAATATAAATTCTTTATTATTTATTTTCAAATTGTTTACAAGTTCTTTACAATAATTGATACAATTAGTATTATTAACATCAAATGACAAAGTGTCATATTGCTTAATTAATACTATATTATTGGGTAATTTAATCTTAATATTTGGTTTTTTACTAGTTAATAATTTATTTATTTCATCTGTATGTTTATCACTAATAAACGTAATATCATCACCATATATAGAGTATAAAATATTATCTAATACTCTCTTTTGAATTAACTTATCTAATTTTAAATATTCAATTATATTCAAATTATTATTTACATATATTCTTTTAATAGTATTTTTAACAACATCTTCTACATATCTATTATATTCTAATAACATCTCACTATATTTAATATACTTGATGTGTACATTTTTATCCTCTTTCTTTAAAAAAGGTAATATATTATGTCTATATCTATTTCTAGTATACTCATCTTTTAAATTACTATTATCTATTACATATGGTATATTATTTTTTTCTATATATCCCATAATCTCATCTTTTGTATAATATATTAGCGGTTTTACTAATTTATAATTATGTCTATCACTCATAATAGAAAATCCACTATATCCTTTTAAATTAGAACCCCTACCAATTCTCATAAGTATTGTTTCTATCAAATCATCTCCATGATGTGCAGTAAGTAAGTATTTACAATTATATTTATCTATCAATTTATCAAAAAATTTATATCTCTTATTTCTAGCATCTTTTTCATTAAACCCATTACTATAAGATTCTATTTTCATATATTCAAATATAATATTATTTTTCTTACAATATTCTTCTACAAATACTTTTTCATCATCACTTTCAATTCTTAAACCATGATTAACATGTGCACATACTATATTAATATTAATTTCTTTTCTTAACTTAATTAATAAATCACAAAGAGCCATAGAATCTGGTCCACCAGATAATGCAATAATTACATAATCATTCTCATTTAATATACTTTTTAAATAGTCATATGATTTATTCACATTATCACCTCAAATCCATTATATAATATCATAAAAAAAGATTAGTGTCTAATAACTAATCTTTTTGTTTTTCTCCAATCATCTGTTTTTATCTGTGATTCATCAAATAAGTGTTCTCTTGGTACAAAATATTGAATATCACCTTTTTCATCTGAATATATGTCTACATCATAGAACCCCATTATATTAGATATATCTTTCTTTTCCATATATTGAGATTGATAACATAATGCAGGGTTTAATATTACATGCACATTTCTATATTCAAGATATAATGATTTGTGGTAATGTCCTTCAACTAATGCCTTTGGTTTATTTCCAGGAGCCATAGCATCAACTGTATTTTGTGGACTTCTAGATCTATATTTAGATACACCACCACCAGGATGTCTTATGCGCATTTTAACACCATTTAGCATTACATCCGCATGATCTTGTCCAAGATATATCATATCTTTTCTTCTTTGTGTAATCATTCTTCCTAATGTTACACCACCATTTTGTTTAAGAGATTCATCATGACTACCTTGTATAAATTCAGTAGTAATACCTTCTACATATGGATACATATCTACTACATAATCTGCAAATTCATCTGCACCATTACAAAATCTATTATATATTTGTAATTTTCTCTTTTCACCATAATCACCATCAATTACATCACCAACATGGTACACTTTATCTATCTCATGTGCATAGAAATATCTATATGCATTATTTAACATGTGTAATTGTTGATCTTTTGAACCTAGATGTGTATCACCAACTATACCTACTGTACTTTTTGTACATTCTTCCATAGGTATCTTTACTTTTTTATGTTTAGAAGCCATTTGTTTTCTATGCTTTTTTGCTATAAAATGACCAAATTCCTCTTCAATAGTTATAGGAAAATCAAAATGTTGCAATAATTCTATAAGTCCAAACACTTCATCATTACTTATTTCTAATCTTTTTGAAACATCTAATAATTTTTCTTCTTTTTTCAAATATGAATATATTTTTTTTGCTTCTTCATATGTTATCATTCTTGTCAAATTTAGTTTCATTATTTCTTACCCCCTATCTTTAATACCTTTGTGGTACTATAATCATCATGATCTGTTTGATAGAAAGGTGCGAATGTTGCTTCCATACCATTATATTTACCATCCCTAGTAAGTTTTGTTCTTAATAATATAAATCCTACATTATGGGGTATTGCACTTTTCCTAATTCTAGGAGTAGTAGCAACTAAGCTTGGTACTAGTAACTCTTTCATACCTCTTTCTGACATCTGCATACTTGATAATAAATGACCATCTAAAATAATATCTACTTTTTCTTCACTTCTCATTGCATATATTGCATCTTGTGGTTTTAATGAAATTGTTTTAGCTCTATCAAATTTACCTATCTTTAAATGTTGAGCAAGTATTTTCATTTTTCTAATATTCAATTGACATCTCATATTACCAAGATAAACCATATCATCCCTTTGTTCTGATATCATCCTTCCAATATCTACGCCATTCTTTTTTGTATGGGTAGCATCTTGATCACCTGTTATAAAATATGTTGTAAAGCCTTCAATATATGGGTAATTATTTACCACATATTCAACTTGCTTATCAGTTGTATCAGCAAATAAAGTATCATGATATGGACTTTTTAGAGAATATAAACCTTCTGTTATATCTCCTAATAATATAGCTTTATTAAAACCATTTCTATATGCTTCTTGATATGAAAAATTAAGTCTTGATAATTGTTGATATTTACTTCCTAACCTTGGATCTGAAATAACTAATGAGTCAAATTCTGTTTCATCACCAATATCAATTGTATAAATATTGTCACCATTTAGATTTCTTTCATCTAAGTTAAGTACTGTTGCATCTTCACCAAAACCAGATACTATAATATTGATACCTGATGTTTTTAGTCTATTAACTATACAACTAAATTCTAAAATATTTAACCCAAAATGTTCACAAACATCATTACAAGTTCTTTCTCTTCTTGTATACTCTTTAAATTTCTTCAAATCTAAATCTTCAATTGCCATAATTACCTCCAATAACTAAAAAAAGACAAACTAAAAAGTTCATCTTAAGATTTGTAAGAATAGTTAAATAAAATTGTACATTTGATAAATTCTTTCATTGCTATATCCTACCCTCTATTAAGATTGTAGCACAATTAAACTATCTAAACAAGAAATTTTATACATTTTCTATACTTATTTTTAGCATGTTATTATAGTCAACTTTTATAATACTATTTTCATGTATTTCATTATTAATTATCATTTTTGCAATACTTGTTTCTAGCTCTTTATTTACTAGTCTTTTTAAAGGTCTTGCGCCATAAAATTCATCATATCCATTATCAATAAAATATGTTTTAGCAGTATCTGTTAATTCTATTTTTACGTTTAATGTATTTAATCTACTTTCTATTTCTTTTATTATATTATCTAATATCTCATATAAGACTTCTTTAGTTAACTTTTTAAACACGATTACTTCATCTATTCTATTTATAAATTCAGGCTTAAAGTAATTATGTAATTCATCCATAACTTTAGATTCTTCATTATTTAAAATATGTTCACTACCTATATTAGAAGTCATTATTATTATGGTATTTTTAAAATCTACTGTTCTACCATTTGAATCAGTAAGTCTTCCTTCATCTAGTATTTGTAATAATAAATTTAATACATCCGGATGAGCTTTTTCTATTTCATCAAATAAAACTATACTATATGGATTTCTTCTTACAGCTTCCGTTAATTGTCCACCTTCTTCATAACCAATATAACCTGGAGCAGCACCAATTAACCTTGATACAGAATACTTTTCCATATATTCAGACATATCTATCCTTACCATATGATGTTCATCATCAAATAATTCATATGCTAAGCTTCTTGCAACCTCTGTTTTACCTACACCAGTAGGTCCCAAAAATATAAATGAACCAATAGGCTTATTTGGATCTTTAATACCACTTCTACTTCTTATTATTGCATCACTTACTAATTTTAGTGCTTCAGTTTGCCCTTTAACTCTCTTATTTAAATTAAACTCTAGATTAAGTATCTTATCTTTTTCACTACTTACTAATTTAGTAATAGGTATATTAGTCCATTTACTTATTACATTTGCTATATCTTCACTTGTAACTATATCACTAAGTAATTTCTTATCACTATTTTTATAATTTTCCAACTTCTTTTCAAGTTCAGGTATTACTCCATGTCTTAATTTAGCAGCAGTTTCTAAATCATATCTATTTTCAGCTTGTTCAAGTTCAAATTTCTTTTTATCTATTTCATTTTTTATTTTCTTTATTTCCTCATTTATATCTTTTTCACTATTCCAAGCATCAGTTAATTCTTTTTCTTTAGATTTTAATTTTTTTAATTCATTATCTATTTCTTCTTTTCTTTTCTTAGATAAATCATCTTTTTCTTTCTTTATCGCTTCTCTTTCTATTTCAAGTTTCATTATATTTCTAGTAAGTTCATCTAAACTTGTTGGAACACTATCCATTTGAACTCTTATAGTAGCACATGCTTCATCCACTAAATCTATTGCTTTATCTGGTAAATATCTATCTGTTATGTATCTATTAGATAAAGTTGCTGCACTTACTAATGCCCTATCTTGAATAGACACACCATGATGTATTTCAAATCTTTCTTTTAATCCCCTTAATATAGTTATAGTATCTTCTACAGAAGGTTCACTAACTATTATTCTTTGAAATCTTCTTTCAAGTGCACCATCTTTTTCAATATATTTTCTATATTCATTTAATGTAGTAGCACCAATTACATGAATTTCTCCTCTTGCTAGCATTGGTTTTAATATGTTACCTGTATCCATTGCGCCTTCAATAGCCCCAGTTCCTACTATAGTATGAATTTCATCAATAAACATTATTATATTACCTTCAGCTTTTTTAACCTCATTCAATACTTTTTTTAGTCTTTCTTCAAATTCACCTCTATATTTAGCACCTGCTATTAAAGCCGCCATATCTAATTCCCATATAGTTTTATCTTTTAAAGATGCTGGTACATCCCCTTTAACTATACGTTGTGCAAGCCCTTCTACTATAGCAGTCTTACCAACACCAGGCTCACCAATAAGTACTGGATTATTTTTTGTTTTTCTAGATAGAATTCTAGTAATACTTCTTACTTCTTCATCTCTACCTATTACTGGGTCTATCTTTCTATTTTTTACATCTTCATTGATATTTCTACCATATTTTTCAAGAACATTTCCTTCTTCTTCAAAATTCATATTCATACATATCACCTCAAAGATAATTATACTCACATTTTAGCACTTGTCAATATAGAGTGCTAATAATATTATATATTAAAAATAAAATAATATTCATAGAATATTATTTTTTACTTCCTATCTTTTTTACTTTTGCATATATCATACATCCATACTGATTTACACCTGCATTAATACTTTCAGCAAGTCTTATTCTTCTACCTGCAATTCTTTCATTCATTTCTGAAATTTCTAATTTTATAGGGCCTTGCATTTTACAATCTCGTATATCTTTACCGCTTTTCATAATATATGTTTTGTCTGTTATTTCCATAAAATCACTCGTACAATTAATATATACTAAATATACTTAATTGTCAAATTAATACAAAAGAAAAAGACTCATTATGAGTCTTATTCACTAAACTTTTCTTCTAGTACATCTAGAGGTTCTTCATCAGCAAAATCACTTTCTAAATCAAATGATACCTCTGAATACTTTCTAGCACCTGTACCAGCAGGAATTTGTTTACCAATAATTACATTTTCTTTTAATCCTTGTAAATGGTCAACTTTACCTTTAATAGCAGCATCAGTCAATATTCTTGTAGTTTCTTGGAATGATGCAGCACTTAAGAATGAATCTGTTTCAAGAGATGCTTTGGTAATACCAAGTAATACTGGTCTACCTGTAGCAGGAGTCTTACCTTGTAAAATTAATTCTTTATTAGTCTCAGTAAATTTAGCAACTGATACTAATGTACCAAGAAGTAAATTAGAATCTCCTTCTTCAACAATTCTTATTCTAGAAATCATTCTTCTAGCAATTATTTCAACGTGTTTATCAGATATACCAACACCTTGAGAACAATATACTCTCTGTACTTCTTTTAATATATAATTTTGTACTGTTATAGGATCTGTAACAGCAAGTAATTCTTTTGGATTTATATTACCACTTGTTAATACATCGCCTGGTTTAACCACATCTCCAACTTCAACTTGAAGTTTTGCACCATAGTTAGTTACATGCTCTTTAGTATCAGCATCATTAACAATAGTTATTTTCCATTTTCCATTAGCGTTTTCTATATTTGTTATTTTACCAGATATCTCTGCAATTGTAGCTTTACCTTTAGGATTTCTTGCTTCAAATAATTCTTGTACACGAGGAAGACCTTGAGTTATATCATCTCCTCCTGCAACACCACCTGTATGGAATGTACGCATTGTTAATTGTGTACCTGGTTCACCAATTGATTGAGCAGCCATAATACCTACAGCTTCTCCTAATTCAACCATATTACCAGTTGCTAAGTTTCTACCATAGCATTTTCTACATACACCATTTGAACATTTACATGATAATAAACTACGTATTTCTACTGAATCTATTCCTGCCTTAATTATCTTATCAGCAATTTGTTCAGTAATATATGTATTTCTATCACATATTAATTCTCCATTTTCAGGATTTACTACTTTCTTATTTGTAAATCTACCTAAAATTCTATCATATAAAGATTCAATAACTGTACCAGCTTTTTCATCTTTAATTTCTTCTACAACTACTCCTTGTAATGTTCCGCAATCCTCTTCTCTTACAATTACATCTTGTGCAACATCAACAAGTCTTCTTGTTAAGTAACCAGATTCAGCAGTTTTTAATGCTGTATCAGCACTACCTTTTCTAGCACCATGTGTAGATAAGAAGAATTCAGATACAGATAATCCCTCATAGAAGTTAGAAGTTATAGGAATTTCAACTGATTCTCCATTAGGCTTTGCCATAAGTCCACGCATACCTGCTAACTGTGTAAAGTTATTTAAGTTACCACGAGCCTTAGATTTCATCATCACAAATATTGGGTTATCTTCATTTTCATTAGAATAAACTTCTAATTCTTTAGAAATCTCAGATTTAGCATCATTCCATACTTCAATTACTTTCTTGAATCTTTCTTCTTCAGTAATTAATCCTCTTTGGAATTGCTTATTAATCTTTTCTACTAATTCATTACCCTTCTTTAATACTTCTGGTTTATTCTTACTAGTTACTATATCACTAATAGCAATAGTGATACCTGCTTTTGTTGAATATTTAAATCCCAAATCCTTTAATTTATCTAGGAATATAGAAGTATCTGTTGTCTTATATCTCTTAAATACTTGTGCAATTATACTTTCTAGATCACCTTTTGTAAAAGGCTTACCAGTAGGAATATCATTAATCTTTTCCTTTATATTTTCTCCTTTATTTATAAAATATTTATTTGGAGTTAATTTTTCAATATTCTCACTACTTGCTTCATTTATATATTGGAATGTATCAGGTAATATTTCATTAAATTTAATTTTACCTACAGTTGTTACCAAATATTTATCAGTTAAATAGTCAGGGAATATCTTATGTTTAAATGATTTAACTGGAACTACTATTCTAGTATGAAGAGTTATTTCATTTCTTTCATAAGCCATCAATGCTTCATCAGGATTTTTAAATACTCTGCCTTCTCCTGTTTCACCTCTTTTTTCCACTGTTAAGTAGAAATTACCAAGAATCATATCCTGTGTAGGTGTTACTATTGGTTTACCATCCTTTGGAGATAATATATTATTTGCACCAAGCATTAATATTCTAGCCTCTGCTTGTGCTTCTTCAGATAGTGGAACGTGTACAGCCATCTGATCACCATCGAAGTCTGCATTAAATGCAGCACATACTAATGGGTGTAATCTTATTGCTCTTCCATCTACTAATTTAGGTTCAAATGCTTGAATACCTAATCTATGTAATGTAGGAGCACGGTTTAACATTACTGGATGTTCTTCAATAACTTCTTCAACAACGTCCCATACTCTTTCATCTTTATTTTCAATCATTTTCTTAGCAGCTTTAATATTATGAGCTATATCTCTTTGTACTAAAACTCTAATTACATGAGGCTTAAATAGTTCAAGTGCCATTTCCTTAGGAATACCACATTGATACATCTTCAAATCTGGTCCTACAACGATAACTGAACGTCCAGAATAGTCAACACGTTTACCTAATAAGTTTTGACGGAATCTACCATGTTTTCCTTTTAACATACTATATAAAGATTTAAATAGTCTATTTCCAGCACCAGTTAAGCTTCTTCCACGT
>JAEEGL011407499.1_pt1 | contig 10959 bp, 7 predicted proteins | sample 9134231 | NCBI WGS metagenome assembly JAEEGL01 (sample SAMN16246548, study PRJNA631951) | gut metagenome | biome: gut microbiome; feature: rumen; material: fiber-attached | host: Bos | place: Iran: Karaj | collected 2018-10 | reverse complement strand
CGAAAAGTGGCTCGATGGATTTATTAATGCGTTTGGGCGCGTAAACAGCGAGCTTGGTATTCTTTTGTGATTCTATAGCTTGGAGCAGGTTAGTTACGAGTTCTCTCGAAATGATGGCCGAGCGGTCGATAAAAACCCAATCGTATTCTTTATTGATGCTGGTAGTGGTGAATTTGGTCGGGTGCTTTTCGCTTGGAACTAGGTAAGAAATTTGGTCGCCCGCGCATAAGATGTAGCGGAAATTAACGGCTTTGATGGTGCCACTAGTGGTGTCGGACTGTGGTTCGTTGTAGACATGGGCGTCTAGGCCAAATCTCTTTAAGACTTCAAGGGTAACGACGGCGCCAGAGAATATACTTTCGCGGCTGAAAAATTCGTGGCTGCTGTCATTGAACCCCCAGTTGAGCCACTTGATGCCGTTTGCGTCTGTCTCAAAGTCTTCATGGTGTTCGTTCAGCCGAAGATAAGTATCTTTGAGGACATTGCCAACAATGAGAATCTTGCTCATGGTTATATTATAACACGGTTATTAAAGCGCGCAATGGAAAAGCGCCCCTGGTGGGGCGCCATGAATATGGTAAGTTATGCGCCGACGACGGATAGCTCCTTTGTGCTGATGTAACATACGAGGTCTTTACCTTCGATCTTGATTTCCTGTTCACCTACGAGCTCAATTGCTCTGATATTGATCTTGATTTGTCCTGGTTCGAACCAGGCGTCGTCATGAACGACGCCAGTAAGTTCTAGTTTTTCATCTTCAGTTTGAATTTTGATAGGGGTTCCGTGGAGCATTTTCAGCAGTTGCCGACGGATTTTAAAACCCGGGGCGCAAATGGTTGCTTTAGTCAAATACGGCGCCATAATCATCTTCCTTTCGTAAAAAAAGTGCAGAGCAACAGCTCTCTTTTTATTATATCATAAAACTTACATAAATGCAAGAAGTTTATGCTTTGAGATATTTATTGAGGTATTGGCCAGTTGGTGTCTCGGCTGATTTCGCGAGTTGTTCTGGAGTACCTTCGGCGACGACAGTACCGCCGCCTTGGCCACCTTCTGGACCCATATCTATGATCCAATCGGCAGATTTGATGACGTGCAGATTGTGCTCAATGATGATCATGGAATTGCCGCCCGAAACGAGTTTGTTAAGGATTTCGAGAAGACGCTTGACATCGTCGGTATGAAGACCAGTGGTTGGTTCATCAAGAATATAAAGAGTTTTGCCGGTGCTACGGCGGGAGAGTTCGGTGGCGAGTTTGATACGTTGGGCCTCACCGCCAGAGAAAGTGGTAGCTGGTTGACCAAGGTGAATGTAGCCTAAGCCGACTTCTTGTAAGGTCTTGAGTTTGTTGTGAATGGCGGGGATATTCTTAAAGAATTCGACGGCTTCATCTATAGTCATTTCTAGGACGTCGGAAATGTCTTTACCTTTATATTTGATTTCTAGAGCTTCACGGTTATAGCGTCGACCGTGACAAGCGGGACAGGTGACGTAAACATCTGGTAGGAAGTGCATTTCTATCTTATTGACGCCGTCACCTTGGCAAGCCTCACAGCGCCCGCCTTTAACATTGAAGGAGAAGCGACCGGACTTGTAACCACGAACCTCTGCTTCTGGTTGAGCGGCGAAAAGGTCACGAATAGCCGTAAATACACCAGTGTAAGTCGCTGGATTACTGCGCGGAGTGCGACCGATTGGGCTTTGGTCGACGATGACAACTTTGTCTAGGTTTTCGATGCCATCAATGCGTTCGTGAAGTCCAGGGACGGTCTGAGCATGATTAAGACGAGCTTGGAGCTCTTTAGCTAGGATTTCATTGACGAGCGTAGATTTGCCGGATCCAGATACGCCGGACACGACAATCATGACACCGAGTGGGAACTTAACTGTGATGTTTTTGAGATTGTTTTCACGTGCGCCGATTACGGTTAGATATTTGTCTTTTTTGGGCTTGCGGCGAGATTTAGGAGTGTCGATTTTGAGTTCGCCAGATAAGTATTTGCCTGTGATAGAGTTTTTATTTTTCATGATTTCTTCTGGAGTGCCTGCGGCGACAAGCTGACCGCCTTGTGCGCCTGCGCGTGGACCAATATCGATGATATAGTCACTTTGAAGCATAGTATCTTCGTCATGCTCAACGACGAGAACAGTATTTTTGAGGTCTCGGAGGTGCTTTAGAGTGGAAATGAGTTTATCGTTGTCACACTGATGTAGGCCAATGGACGGTTCGTCAAGTACGTAGAGTACTCCTTGGAGACCTGAACCGATTTGGGTTGCAAGGCGAATGCGTTGAGCCTCTCCACCAGATAGAGTATTAGCTGAACGTCCGAGTTCGAGATATCCAAGGCCAACATCTTGCATGAATTTAACACGTTCTTTGATTTCTTTGAGAATTGGGTCGGCGATAAGGTGTTCGGATTCGGTAAATTTGAGGTCTTGACTGAGGACTCTTAAGGTAGAATCTACATCGAGGCTGCACATATCTACAATGTTGAGATCATTGATAGTGACTGCTAGGACGGCTGGTTTCAATCTAGCTCCGTGGCAGGTCTGACATTCGCGGACGCGCATGAAACGTTCGATGTCATGTTTGACAAATTCGGAAACATCCGGATTATTGTAACGTCGTTCGAGATTGGGAATGACACCTTCATAAGTGGTTTCGTAGATAGTGCCGGCAGAGAATTTACCTTTACCACTGACGGTTACTTTATATTTGTCAGAGCCGGTGCCGTAAAGGACTTTTTCGATAACTTCGGGCGGAAGATCTTTAATGGGGGTGTGAATAGAGAAACCGTGACGTTCTCCGACGGAAGCGAGACGTTTGAGCCAGTAAGAATCATAGCTAATGCGGTTGAATGGTCTAATGCCGCCTTCGGCGATAGTGAGGTTGGGATTAAGGACGAGTTTTGGATCAATTTCCATACGGATGCCTAGGCCGGTACAGGTAGGGCATGCGCCTTCTGGCGCATTGAATGAAAAAAGACGTGGTTCAAGCTCTGGTATGAGTTCATTTGGGTGGTTGGGGCAGGCGTAGCGTTGAGAAAAGGTGATGACTTCGCTGTCTTTGGCGCCGCGATCTTCGATGGAGCTAGAGTTGTCGTTGATTTTGAGAAGTTTGATAATTCCCTGTCCTAAATCGAGGGCTTGTTCTATGGAACCTGCGATGCGAGTTTGTAAGTCTGGGGACAAAATGAAGCGGTCTACGATGAGTTCAATATCGTGATATTCTTGCTTTTCTAATGTAGGGAATTCGTCAAGTGCGTAAACGATGCCATCTACACGCACTCTGGAAAACCCCTTGGATGTATATTGGTCAGGAATGTGGGCAAACTCACCCTTTTTGCGTTGGACAACAGGGGCTAGGAGCATGAGCTTGGAGCCGAGTGGGAGTTTCATGACTTCTGCCACTATGTCTTCTACTGAGCGTTTAGATACTTCGCGATGGCAAATTGGGCAGTGCGGTATGCCAATGCGGGCAAAAAGGAGACGTAAATAGTCATATACTTCCGTGACGGTAGCGACAGTTGAACGAGGATTGCGGGAAGTGGACTTTTGATCGATAGATATGGCTGGAGACAATCCAGTAATAGAGTCTACATCGGGTTTATCCATGACACCAAGAAACATACGAGCGTATGACGATAAAGACTCGACGTAACGACGTTGACCTTCGGCGTAAATGGTATCAAAAGCTAGGCTTGATTTACCAGAGCCAGATAGACCAGTTATTACTACAAGTTTATCGCGTGGAATATCGACATTGATATTTTTGAGGTTGTGCTGTCTGGCACCACGAACTTTGATGTAATTCTCTTCCATAGAAAAATCCGTTTAAACTTATTTATTATAACGTTTTTTCTTAGAAATGTCTAGGGGTATAGTTTGATAATTTTGTTATATATGATATAATATCACTACCGTTGATTGACGGGAGGGTTCTTTAATATGGTTGAAGGAGGTGATTGGGGTGGCTATCATCAAAAAGATAGTCTTGACTGGCGGTCCCTGTGCTGGTAAAACTACAGCTTTGAGCTGGACCGTGAGTAACTTTGAGAAGTTGGGTTGGAAAGTGATTGTTGTCAATGAAGTTGCGACCCAGCTGATCATGTCTGGTATCCGTCCGAATGACTTTGTTTCCCTGTATAATTTTCAGAGAATGATTCTCTTCAAACAGCTTGATGACGAGAATCGTTTGGAGTGGGCAGCGCAAAACACCATTCTTCCCTCTGAGCGGAAGATTTTGTTCGTCTGTGACCGCGGCGCCAGTGATGGCCGTGCGTATGTTCCTGAAAAGACGTTTCATAGCTTGCTCAAAGAAGCTGGGATTACTCTGCAGCAAGTGTTTGACCGTTATGATGCGGTCTTTCATCTCGTTACAGCTGCCGATGGAGCTGAGAAGTATTATTCGCTGGTGAGTAATGCGGCGCGAAAGGAGACTCCCAGAGAGGCTATTCTGCTGGATATTGCTACGCAGGAGGCGTGGGCTGGACACAAAAATTTCTATGTGATTTCCAATGACGGTCTTACATTCAAGAAGAAGCTTCAGTTGCTGATGGCTAAGATTGCAGAGGTTCTGGGCGAATCTGAACCTCTGGAGACAAGGCGGAGGTTCTTGATTAAATATCCGGATGAGGACTATCTTGGGACCGATACAAGCTGCCGCAAGGTTGAAATTCTGCAGACATATCTGATGTCTGGCAGGAATGAAGAAGTGTATGTGCGCCAGCGTGGAATCAACGGAGATTTCAGTTTTACGAAGGTCGTCAAACACGATGCTGGTGATCCGGCTCATCCTATTGAACTGGAAAGCCGCCTGGAGAGGGACGATTACGTGAAGCTGTTGATTAATGCTGATCCCGACATGACGCCGATTCACAAGACGAGGTACTGTTTCCTCGATCAGGCAAATCATCACTATTTCGAAATCGACATCTTCCCTGAGCCGAGGAACTACGCACTGCTTGATGTAGATGTGCGTGACAAACTTGAAAAAGTGACTCTGCCTTCTTGGATTGAAGTCGTTGATGAAGTGACCTATGATCAGCGCTTTAGTAGCCGTGAGATTGCGCGGACTGGTGGCCGGTTGCTTATGAAGATCTAAATCCAACAACTAACGAAGCCCCTTTTGAAGGGGCTTTTCTTATTGATAATCGTTAATCTTGCAAGCTTTGGTACCAGAGCATTAGCTCGTCAAGCAGAAAGGACTTATCTTTGTTCTTTGCGACTTCTGGATCTTTTTGATATTTCTGGAGCTCAGCAAGGAAAGTCGGAGCTTGTCTATTAAGGCGAGCTGCGCGATAAGTTTGCCATTTATTTGCTTCGTCTTCTGATAGAGAGTTGGGAAAATTTTTAGCCTTATAGTGTAATAGCAATTCTGGTAGTCGCTCGTCTGCAAAATTTGGATGAAAGTCGGCCAAGCTGTTTTCGTCCATGGAGCGTATCGCCGTCATGCGGACACGATCGTTGTCTGGGGTGAATCCGTCGTACAAGGCGGCTTCTGCGTCGAATGGAGGTCTGTCATATTTGTCCGCAAGATGTTCGGATTTGATTCGATCCAAGATCTCAGGATGGTTTTGAACAGATTCTAGGTTTGTTTTGACTTGTTTTTCAGATAAGCAAATTTTATTCCAGCCATCTTGACTATCAAGAACGCGTATTGGCGCAACGGCCGGACAGCGATTGTAAGCTAGTTCCTTGAATCTTGGGAAAAGATAATCGCGCAATTTGATGTCTTGATTTGTAAGATAGTCGGGTGCTTGTTTTTTGAGTTCATCGATGAGCTCGTCTAGGTTGTAGCGTAAGTCATAGACTAAGCAATTGCCGTTTTTTCCAGGGAGGATGGGAATACAAACGGTAGTGAAATTGTATACTGAGCCATATCTGCCAGATGCATAAACAAACGGCTTAGGGTCATCGAGATTGACGATAGCTTTAACCTCTCTTTTGTCGCGAAGTTTGAATAAATAGCTGAAGAGTTTTGGTTGGTTGTCGCGGATAAGGCGCGTGACATCGATAAGTGCATTGACGTCCGACATGGCGTCATGAGCCGATTCATGAGATATACCATTCGCCTTGGTTATTAATTCGAGGCGATTAGTTGGCTTGCCGTCTTCGGTGACTGGCCAATTGATATTTTCAGGACGAAGTGCGCGAGTAAGGCGGACTACGTCTAGCATGTCCCAGCGGCTACGGCCATCTTTCCACTGCCATTCATATGGATCATAGAAATTGCGCCAGAAAAGATGCTGAATGAATTTGTCGTCGAAACGTACGGAATTGAAGCCTAAAATAATTGTATCAGGAGTGAAAATTTTCTGATTTAGAATTCTGGCAAGTTCACGTTCTGATATTCCGTTCTCCAGTGTCTTTTGCGGCGTGATTTTCGTCGTAAGAATGGCGGACGGAGATGGTAAAGTATCGTCATCTAATTTGACCAATATGTTGATTGGCTCACCCGTTGGTTCGAGGTTAAGATTGGTGCGACGCCCGGCGAACTGCATAATACGATCATCGCTACTGGACAAACCAGATGTTTCAAGGTCATAGAAGAAAAATGTCGGCGTGCTCACGGGGCTTATTCCTCAGTGGCGGCGTCCTCGTGACTAGTGTCTTCGTCAGCACTGTCATAATCATGAGAATATGATTGCATGTATGCGTTAGAGAGTGCGGTATAAATCTTATCCATTTCAGCATTAAGTTCTTTTAGGCGTTCGCTGGTTTCGATAGCCATAATGATGAATTTAAGTGGAGAATTCGTAGATCCACAGATTTCTTGAGAGTCACCATACGCGAGCGAGCCTGGAATAGTAATCTCGCGGACTCCGCCAATTTTCATTCCTTCAGTACCGAGGTACCATCCTTCGATAAGCGAGCTTTCGGATACACTAAGTGGAGCTTTGAGCGCAGTTGGTTTTTCGAAGCTATCGAATGAAGAGTCAAAGATGGACTCATCTGAACACCAACCTATATAGTATGCGGAATATCCAGAGTCGCCTACTTCTTTTCCGTCACCTTCTTTAAGGTCTTTGGATTGTACGCCGTTACTGTTTGCGGTAGTAGAGTTATAGCCTTTGACGTTCTTTTTGTATGGTTTGAATTCTTCAAAGTATTTGTTGGATAGCTCTGCGGCTTCAGCATCCAGTTCGGCGGCTTTTTCGCTATAGGCCGCCTGCAATTGATCCATATTCATCTTGGAGTAATTAACATTTCCATTTCCCATAACTATCATGGCGTAAGCTGCGATAGATGAGCCGAGCAGAACTACCGCTACTAGTGCGAAAATAATGCGCTGCTTAGCGGATGGTTTTAAGTCTTTTTCTTGCATATAATACCTCCTTAGGTTTTCTAGACTACTTCCGCACCGAGTGTCTTGAGACTGTTTGTTATTTGCTCTATTATATCAGATATTTCTTTAGAAGCGAGAGTTTTTGATTTGCTTGCGATTTCTAGATGGAAGGAGAGATTTTTTTGATTATCCTTCGACTTTCTAAATATAGAGACTGGTTTGATTGTATATATGATATCTGAAATTTTGCTTAAAACTTCCTCTATGCTTGATTCTATGTCGATGAACTTTCTTTCGTTTGCGACGCGAAAAGTCAAATCGCGTGAGACAAATGGGAATTTAGATAATTTTATGGAGGTTTTGCATGTTTTTTTGGCGGATAGACATGGATCAAGGTTAATAGCAAGTGCGGATATGATTGGGGTGAGTTTGAACTGTTTTAAAACGGATGATTTGATTTCGCCGAGCTCACCGATTTGAACGCCATTGAGATAAATTGCGGCTGCGTGGAGCGGTTCAAGGAGGGCAGATTTATTTATTGGGCGAAGTTCGAAATTGAAGCCCATAGTGCGACTAAGTTCGTTAAGATAATACTTGGTTTGGTAATAATCACCGAAGGTGGTAAGTCCAAGCTGCGTTTTCATAGTTGGGACATTTTCGTCGTTCAGCCCCCATGCTTTTTTGGTGATTTGATTAAGCTCATAGAGCGTAAAGTTTTCGAAGCCAGCCTTTTTGTTCTCTCGGATTTTATCAAGAAGGGACGGAACTATACTTTGGCGAAAACATTCAAGTTCTGGCGATATTGAGTTAATGATTTGATATGAATCTTGAGGGTCTTCACCGGCTTTTTCTTGAAGAGCTTTGCTGACGAAAGAATAGGTTAGAACTTCGTTAGCACCAAGGCGATCAGAGAGCATGGTGCGAAGCTCTGTCTTGAGTTCTAGCATTGGATCGATTTCTGGGCAAACAAATGGACGTTGTGGGAAATTGATTGGAAGATTATCGAAGCCGAGAAGACGTCCAACCTCTTCAATGATGTCTTCTTTTATGTGAATGTCGGTACGCCAAAGTGGAGCGACTATTTCTAACTCGTTGTCTCTTTTCGCAATGATAAAACCAATGTTTTCTAAGGTCTTGGTTATCAACTCTTCGGAATAATCGGAACCAAGAAGAGCGTTGATTTCTGCGACCGAAACATTAACAGTTATTTGTTTAGGTGTACCTTTTTCGTCGTGAAGATTTGTGTCTACGTCGAGGACCGAGCTTGTATTGTTCCCGCCGAGTTTTTTGAATGCATCAAGAACTTCGGCGACGGCTGGCTCAATATCGAAAGCTGGACGTCCTTTTGTGAACCTTGTAATAGCCTCACTAAAAATACCGTGAGCCATTTGGGTTTTGCGTAGATTGTATAGTGAGAAGCAGGCGATTTCGACAATAATTTTCTTTGTGTTTTCGTCGATTTTGGTTGAGTTGCCACCCATGGCTCCGGCTAGTGCAACTGGCGTGTCGCCGCTGGTGATTACAATATCCGTATCGATTAATTCGATTTCTTTGCCGTCGAGAAGAAGAAGTTTTTCGCCTTTTCTGGCTAAGCGGACTCCTATTTTTGGATTATCGGATCCATCTATTCTCACAAACTTATCATAATCGAATGCATGCAAAGGTTGCCCCGTACGGAGCATTATTAGATTTGTAGCATCTACGATTGGCGAAATTGGCTTCATACCGGCTTTAATTAGAAAAACATCGTCTGCGGTTAAATATGGTGAGCGTACTGGTAAGGACTTGAAAGTAAATACGTGAGCAGCATAACGTGGACAAATTGAGTAATCAGAAATTTTAACAACGAGCTTATCAACATCTTTTAATGCGATAGTACTATCACAGATAGTTTTTTCTATTTTATTATAGTCAATCTTGAATGGTTGTCCTAGAATACCAGCGACTTCACGAGCAAATCCGGTAAGCCCGAAACAGTCCGGTCGGTGAGTGAGGGACTTGTTTTCAACCTCGATGATTTTGTCGTTCAAATCTAGAATGTCGGCGATAGATTCGCCCGGCTTGGCGTTTTTCGGGTCAAGTTCTATAATGCCTTCATGGTCAGTGCCTAAGGCTAGTTCGTCGGCCGCAGCGAGCATACCATAGCTCATGAAACCGCGAAGTTTACGGGCAGATATTTTGAACGGTTCGGCGGTTCCATAAGTTGCTGGAACGATTGCTTCGGGAGCAATCCAAGCTGCTATCATTCCCTTTTTGACATTTGGGGCGCCACATACAACTTGGATATAGTTGTCGTGTTCCGTGTCGACTTCGGCGTTTAATTTGTCACCAGCGTCGATTTTGCAAAGATGAAGATGAGTATCTGGGATGCTTTTACATTCTGTAACTTTCACAGCGTAGATTTTTTTGTACTTTGGAGCTAGGTCTTCAACGCTTTCAATTTCGACAAGACGAGATCCTATAAGTCGGAAAAGTTCGTCGTCGGCGATGTTGATTTTAACTAGTTTTTTGAGTTCATTTAGTGAGATTAGCATAGATTAAAACTCCTTTAAGAATTCTAGTTTGCCTGATTCGAAGTATCGGACGTCATTGACCCCAAATTTTAGCATGACGAGCCTATCGATGCCTCCGCCCCATGCGAAGCCTTTGTAGATTTCTGGGTCGATACCAGCTGTTCTTAATACGTTGGGATGAATCATACCGCAGCCGCCCATTTCTAGCCAACCATCGCCCTTACCGCCAAGGGATTTAGGTTTTTCGATTTGGAATTCTAAGCTTGGTTCGGTGAATGGGAAGAAACCAGGTTGGGTTTTGATGTGGAGTTTTTGATTATAATATGTTTCGAAAAAGTTTTGCCAGGTGGCTAGGAGCTGGCCCAAAGTGGCATCTTTGGATACGAATACACCTTCGCATTGATAGAACGTATGCTCATGGGTGGCATCAACATCTTCATTCCTAAAAACGCGGCCGGGTACTACAACGGCAATTTGGCCGTATTTGTCTAGATGGTTACGAAAGCGAGTGAGTGCACGATATTGCATGGTGGATGTATGAGCTGGCGGTATGAAGCCTTCACTAGTTCTAAAGGTATCGTAGCCATCGCGAGCTGGGTGCCCGGCCGGAAAGTTTAGAGAATCGAACATATGGAATTCATCGTCGAGTTGGCGTGCTTCAATGACATTAAAGCCCATTTGCCGATAAATTTCAGCAACGCGGTCAAGTTCGGTTGTAAGTGGGTGTTTAGTCCCACATGTTGGTCTAAATGGTTCAGAGTTCTCGCCAAAAGGGGCAGTGAGGTCAATTGGCTCAACATTGGCAGATTCAACAGCTTTTTCTTGCTCACTGATGGCCGCCAGAATGGCGTTTTTTCTATCATTGAGCTTTTCGCCGAAAGACTTACGTTCAGCTTCGGGCATAGTTTTGATTTTGGCGTATTCTTGCCCAAGTTTTTTTAGCTCGAGCTTCAATTCTTCTAGACTTGACATAACATATATTATATCACTAGAAAACAGATTAGAGAAGAATGATAAACACGAGCGAGGCAACGGCTAGAATAACTAAAATAAACCATATCCACCCGAAGCGGCCTGTTTTTTCGTATTGCTCGAAGTATTCTGAATTGGCGATAAAATCTGGGTCTTCACCGTCGGCTACTTGTGTGCGTTCGACT
>JAEEGL011050075.1_pt1 | contig 10959 bp, 6 predicted proteins | sample 9134231 | NCBI WGS metagenome assembly JAEEGL01 (sample SAMN16246548, study PRJNA631951) | gut metagenome | biome: gut microbiome; feature: rumen; material: fiber-attached | host: Bos | place: Iran: Karaj | collected 2018-10 | reverse complement strand
TCAACCTCATAACGCCTTATCACGAGCCGCGTTCCGAACCCCGACGTTTTCTGTTCAAGCGCGATCGACTCGACGGGAGTGACGACGAGTTCTTTCAGAATCGGCGCGCGAAGTTCGCGGTATTTCGCAAACGCCGCGCTGCCGACATGGCGTTCATACGCGTTTTCGTCCTGATAGATTTCCAAAAGACAAAGGCGATTTGGCTTGGAAGAATCGACGCCCCCGTAAAGCGCGAACGTGCCCGGTTCGTTTTTAACCTCGGGCGCGACGTTTTCGACGGCGTAACGCTGCATGTCGTCCATTTTCCCGTCGACCGACTCTAAAAACGCCCAATGAACTAGGGGCGGCGCGCCGTCTGGCGCTCGAAATTCGGCGGCGAAAGCAAACGCGGCGGGAAGAAGAACGCCCCCAAGCGTGAGCGTCGCGGCAAGCCAAAGATTCGTCATGTTTCACGTCCTTTCGTTTCAAGATGATTCGCGCGCGACATTACGCGAACGACGCGCTAATTCTAACGAAACAAAACGCGATTTTCAACGAGTTAGGAAAAATCAAAATAAAATACGCGAACCGCGCGTCCACGCCAACCCGGCGAGACAAAACGCGATTCGCGTCGCTATGAGAGTTTCAATTTCGCCGCGTCATGCGACGGCGCGAACATGGCGAACAATCCCCTCTCCAATAGAACAGGAAAAAACGCCGAGAAGTTAAACTTGCGAAAACGCGAACGGATCCAGAACCGAAGAAAGATTACGGTCAGAGCAAACAACCGTCACGGAAACATGTACATGAATACGCAGGAACGGTCGTAAAGGGGTTTTATTCTTTTATGCAGGAGTTCCTCGTGAGGCGCGCCCAACCTTTCAAACCCAAAACTTTCTCTATAGTGTTGGATAAGGGAGTCATGAGGCAGGGCGAAAATGTACAATATCGCTACGCCGACGTCCTCTGCGGTTTTTCGAACAATTGGAAGAACAAACTCGTTGAATATTACCTTTCCAATGCCCTTAATACCTTCATACTTCTCCACATAGGAACTGTTCACGGCAAAGTTCGCCAATTCAACGCCGGGTAGAGTATCGAACGCCGTTTCTATTTTCTCTTCGCCGGTTTTTTCATTGAAAAACAATTCTTTACGTTCGTTGAACGAAATTAAACCAGCTTTGAGGGAAAAATAACCCACGATTTCGCTAGTCTCTTGATCGCGAACGAGATACGTTCTCATAAGACCGCGAGGTTCGTCTGAAAAGGCGCGGCGTTGGAGATACGCGACCAACCCCGTTCCTTCCGGACGGCTGACGGTAAAATTCATGACGTCTACAGCGTCGTTCTCCGTAGCGCCAAGATGATCGCAGAGGAACTGGTTACTTTGTAGTTTGTTCTCGGGCTTCACGGGCTTTTTTTTCCATCTTCACTCTACGTAATTCTCGTTCGACCTCTTCCGCCTCCGCCTTCATTTTCTCAAAATCAGGACGCGGAGTGCTCAGTATCTTATCGAAAATAGGCTTCCCTATTTCATAAGGCATATTCGTCAAGACAGGTTTGCCGTATCTTATAGGCTTATCCATACCATACCTCCTAATCGCTCTCTCAATGCGGTTGAGACTCCTCCTAAGATAGCTCGTCAACCGACAAGGTTCTCGAGGCGTTTTCCCCAGAATACGTTTCTCCTAACGACAATAATCGTCTAAACGTTCAGTATACGTTCTGAACCGTCGCGGTTCAAGAGTTGTCAAACCAAACTGATATATTTTCGAAAACGACCGCAAATCACAGTTTAAAGTTAAAGACGTCGCGGCAGAGTCTCAGGAAACGCTGGAGCAACGTTTGAGGCGTCGCCTTGATTTTGCATTTCGCGGTCATGCCGACGGTCATGAGTCCGTCGTCGTTGTCAAGGTCGACGCGGACGCGGTACGAACCGCTCTGAGGACGTTCGACGCCCCCTTCGATCGTCTCCGTCGCGACGGAGCCGCCGCCCTTTGTCGAGAGCTGGAACGGAACCGCTTCCATTGTGGAGCCTTCGACGTCGCTCGCGGACGCGACGCGCGCAAGGTACGTCTCGGCGGGCCGCTCGGTCAACTTAATCTTAACGACCTGATCCGGCTGGACGAAGTTGATTTTCGACTGATCGACGACCGCAATCGCTTCGAGTTTATGAGGATCTCCGACGCTGCATATCTGAACGCCCGGTTCAAGGGTCGTGTTTAGGTTGCGCTCCTCAAGGGGCACGCCGTCCCACATTGGGAGCGCGGAGGACGCGTCGTCGGAATACTTCGTCTCGCGATCGACGCGCCAGTACGGCGAAACGACGACCCCGTCGATCGGCGCCGTCAGGGTAAGACGTTCGCGTTCCTGCTGCATCGCGCGAATCGAGAGAACAAGACCTTCGTATCGCGCCAACGCTTCCTGTAGACGCGCGACCGCCTCTTGATTGTTCCCCATCTGTCGACACATGCCGATCTCGACCCGCGTTTCTTGCGCCTGGCCGATGAGACTGTTGAGTTCCGAATCGAGCTGCGGATTCTTCAGAACCGCGATCTTGTCCCCCGCTTGAACGCGCTCCCCTTCTTTCACGCAAATCTCTTGCAGAACGCCCCCCGACTTCGGGGTCAAAACGTTCGCGGTCGTCGCGTCGTCGGAGCGCAGTTCCAAAACGGCGGGCGCATAGATCGAATACGGAAGCGGGACGAGGCAGAACGCGGCGCCGAGCGCCAGCACTCCCGCGAGCGAAGGATAAAAATGCGACTTTTTCACTTTGTAAATACGTCCCGGAACCCAGAAGAATTTCCCTATCTTAATGAGCGGCATCCCGACAAGTCCGAAGATCGACATCGCCGCGATGCATTGCGCCACGACCTTAAGTCCGTAGGAGTCGAAGAATCGCCATACGAAGAACAGTATCGACGTCATTACGACCCAGCGATACGCCACGGACGCGACCGTGAAGAGCGCAAACCAGAACTGATTGCGCTTCGGCAGGAACGGATCCTCTTGAGGCTCCATGCCGAGGAACCATTCCGAGGCTTTCTGCGACATGATCTTCGTCGCCTTCTGACGAAGGTTCGGAATCTCGAGGATATCCGAAAGTATGTAATATCCGTCGTAACGTAGCAGCGGGTTGATATTGAAAATAATCGTGCTCACCGACGAGAGAAACATGACGTTCAGACAGATGTAATGAAGCATGTTCTCTTTCGTGAACCACCAGATCCACGTGCAAATCGCCGCCAGCGTGCATTCCACAAAGACGCCGGCGACGCCGATCGCCGCGCGTTTCCACTTGCTCGGAAGCATCCACGAATCGGAGACGTTGCAATAGAGGCACGGCGTCAACACAAGAATCATAACGCCGAGTTCATGACACTCTCCGCCGAGAACTTTACACGAAAGCCCGTGACCAAACTCGTGCAAAACCTTCGTGAAAAACAGCGTCACGCTCAAGAGCAACAGGTTGCCCGGCCCGAAGAACTGCTTAAACTCCGGGAGCTTCGCGCGGAAATGATCGAACTCAATTCCGACGAGAAGAAGCGCCGAAAGCATAAGAAGGAGGCATCCCCAGAGAACGACCGGATGAAACATCCAGCGAACCCACGGCAGCAGCTTGTCGAAGAATCGGTTCGGATCGACGCCTTTAAATCGAATCGCGAGGATATTGGAACACGCGCCGAGAATCTCCTGACGACGACGTTTCTTGCGACGTTTTAAAAGCTCGTGCCCCTGATCGGGAACGTTCGCGACGATCAGATTGCTCTGGTGAAGCTGCCCCACGAAACTCTGAATCTCTTCGAGCGTTATCTTCTGCGGGGGGAATTCGGCCTCAAACTCTTCCTTAATCGTTTCGAGCGATTTCGTGCCGTCGAGGTTCTTGAGAATGAAATATTCTTCGTCTTGGAAACGAAAATACTTCATCCCTACCGGATCCTTGACGATCCAGTAGGAACGCCCGAGATAATACGTCCGCTTGGCGGAAAGATCGGCGCGGACCCGCGTTGTAAGGATACGCTCCGCGCTCGAAACCAGACTGTCCGCTAAAGAAGCCATATTCCTCTTGTCTCCGTTTCCCTACGACTCTCGACGTCGAGATTTTTCGCCGACTCAGCGGATCGTAACCGTCACCAGCGAACCGGGATTCAGAAGCCAATATCCGCTCTCGGTGCGCTTGTTTTGAACGTCCGCGTAGAAATAGAAATGCCCCGACTCGACGATCTGGCGAACGTAAAAGATTTTGCCCGTAAGCGTCTGGTCGTCCATTCCCGGACGTTTGACCGTCACGTCGATCTCTTTTCCGTCGATCGCCTCCGGCGCATAGAGCGAAGCGTCGACCGAGCCCGTCACCATAACTTTATCGAGACGGTGGATGCGAAGAATCTTGTCCCCCTCGCGGAGCCACTGGCCTTCGTTCTGATAAACGTCGTCGATAACGCCGTCTATCGGGCAGAAGAATTTGCGGTTGCGAATCTGGACGTTGGCGGCGTTGACCCGCGCCTTGGCAACCTTGACCTTTTCTTGGTTCACCTCCAGATCGTACTCCGCCTTGTCGACCGACTTCGACGCGCGGACCCAGTCGTAATATTTCTCTTGGACTTCTTCGGGAGAAACGGCGCCCGGCATGTCGCGATTAAGCGATTCGGCTCGCTTGTACGACGCCTGCGCGACGCTCGCCGCCGCGCGCGCCACTTCGATTTCGAGCGTCTTTTCCGCCTCTTTTTCCGCGACTAAAAGCTCCTGCTGCGCCACGATTCGATCTTGAACGAGCTCGTCGTCCTGCTGCTTGCCGAGGACGTCGCCTTTGTGGACGGTCATTCCGCGCCGCAAAGGAACGCGTTTCGACGTCCCGTCGTCGTTCAGAACGACTTCGCCCTTCTCGTCCTTTTCACAAAGGCCGAGTTCAGACAGAAGCCCCTGCCCGTTGGCGCTGACGGTCACGTCGTATCCTTCGCCGACCGGCGTCTCGACCTTCGCGTTGCGTACGACGATCTGCCCCAGTTCGTTCTCGCTCGTCGCCGGCAGGGGCGTGGGAACAAGAGGCGCGGACGTCGACCTTGGAATAAGGGGAACGTCGTCAGGAACCGCCGGAACGACGTTGCGTTCTATTCTCCTTGGGGGCGTCATGAGCGTCTTTTCGAGTTCGTCGTCAGAGAACGCCGACTCGTAAAGAGCGGGCGCAAACGCGACAAGCGCAAGACCGGCAAGCGCGAGCCAGTGGTTTCGATTCGTCATTCTTTTCACCCGTATGTAAATATTCGTTTCAATCAAATGTAAATTTCGCGGCGCGGTCGTCTGAAAAAAGCGCCGGGCAAGGAGCGATCATTCAAACCAGAAGAAGACTGTTTTCTGGAGGAACGCGACAAGTTCGTTGAAGCAAACGAACCCAAGGGGCCGTTTTCCGCAGTAAACCTTCGCGGAAACGCCCGCCCCTGCGCGCGTGCCGTCGGGAAGCGACTCCGGATCGTCGATCAACGCGCGAATCATTACGGTCGTCTCTTCCGTGCCGCGATTCTCGGCGCGATCATGTTCTTCTACGACCGTCGCGTCGTAGTTCTTCGACGGATCGACCGTCATGACAAAACGCGCTTTAAGCTTCGCGTCCGGATCCTCCGCGCGAATCAGGTCGCGATAGTCGTCGACATGCCCCATCCTCTTTTCCGGCATCTGAAGTTCGAGGAGAAGCCCGTCTTCAGGACGCGCGATTTCCATAAGAATCTGACCCGGCTGGACGGGACGGCTCCGCAGTTTGTTTTCAAGGTCAAACGTCATAACGACGCCGTCGACCGGCGCGCGCACCTTGAGATCCTCGCGGCGGTCGTTGAGAATCTTGCGCTGGAGATTGAGCGACTTCTCGCGCTCCACGTACTGTTCAAGCTGGCCCGTTATGCGGATGCGTTCGGAATCTTTCGCTTCGTAACTCGCCTCTTTAAGGGCCAGAATCTGTTTCGAACACTCGTTGATTTCGCCCTCGTTTTTCTGCCATTCCGCCTCCAACTCGTTGTTGGAAAGAACCAGCAGCACGTCCCCTTCGTGAACGGTCGATCCGTGCCGAACGTAGAGTTCGTCGACCTTTCCCGACTCGCGCGCGTAAATGTTCCGGCGTACTATCGGCTGGAGCGAACCGTCGCAGTGCATATTGAAATTCCACGGGACGAAAATCATCGCAAGGACAAGCGCCGCGACGCCCAGAACGACCGCCAGCGTCTTCGGAAGCGTCCGCGCCGCGACAAGAAGCTTCGACTTGCCGATCGCTTGCCACAGCGGCGCCAGGAAGATCGAGTTATGGTCGATCGCGTTTCCGATCGCCGTGCGCGCGTGTTCCACGACGATTTCGATTCGTTTCTTCATCGCGTCGGAGACGCGCGCGTCTTCGATCTGCTCCACGACGAGCGCGCCGAACGGCGGGGGAATCACGAGTTTGTCGTGTTCCGTTTCGTCGTAGTCTTTTTCGTCGAGCGTGTGGGCGACGAGAGGATAGACCGCGATCGTTTTCGTGTGCGAAACGTCGACGTATTCTTCCAGCTTCGATTCGACCTGCGGCGCCAAATGCGACGAGTCGCCGTTATAGAAGATCGGCTCGTTGACCTTAACGACGGCGGTCGCAAGGTCGCCCAAAAGCTTGATCGTCTCGGACCGCTTGTCGACCATGTCCTGGCCGCTAACCGCTTCTATCTTCGCCTTGCGGCCGTGACAAATCGCGATGGAAACGCGGTCGCACTCGACGAGACGACGGCTTTCGTTCGCGACCGTGTAGACCGTCTCCTTGAGGTTGAGCGTCTTATGAATATTACGCGTAAAGTCCTCAAGCTGGGTCCAAAGATTTTGACGGTCGCTGAAATTTTTGAGCTGCCGGTTTTTATAATATTCCGTCGCGTAGCGCGTCACCTGACGGACGAACGAAAGGAACCCCTGCTGAGTCGCGGGATTCACGTCGGGACGCTGGAATATTTCGAGAATTCCGACCTTCTCAAGCTCGGTCTGAATCACTCCGAGAATCAGCAGGAAGTCGGTCGGGTTCCCCCCCTCGTTTGGAGACTCGCCGCCGGAATGAGGCGGGATAAGCCCCTCGACTTCGCCCTGCGAACGAAGCGCCTTATACAGAAGGAAAGAGTGAAGACGGTTCGCTTCCTCGTCGTCATGGAGCTTCGCCTCGCGAAGGTTGACCTGATAGCCGAGCGTGAGACGCCCCGTCTCGTCCGTCATCCAGAGCGCGCCGCCGATTGCGCCGAGCGCGCGGACGACGCGATTCAGGTATTCCTGATGGAACTCGTCGGGCGCTATGTCAGACCGCGAAATCTGCGCTATCTCGCCCATGATAACGCGGATCTGCTGCTTCGTCTGCTCCAGCATTGTTTTATCGTATCGCTGTTCTGAACTCATACTTCTCGCTCGACAGGTATGTATTAATATGTATGTGGTTTTTCGTCTACGCGGAATCCGGCCGCCGCCGCGCGTGTAAAAACCGGCGTCTCTTTATCATCGACCGGACGCGCGAAGGAACTACTCTTTTTCCTACGCAAAATCGTTAGTTTTTTGACGTGACAACCGCGATTTCGTTCAACTTGTCGCAATAAACGCGGAAACGCAACCTTGGGGGTGGCAAATGTTGAATTATTACTATAATTAGCTTTATAACTTCATTAGCGTTTTTGTCAACAATTGCGCGGCGTTCCAACCCTTGCAATTCAGGCGCCGGAACGCGCCGTAAAAGAAACGTTTTACCCCTGACTGCGATCGTCGCGGCGAAAGGAACTAAGCATGGGATCCGTCAAACTAGCCGTCTATCCTGGAACCTTCGATCCTATCACGCTCGGACATTTAAACGTCGCCGAGCGCGCCTGTAAACTCTTCGACCGGCTCGTTATCGCGGTCGGGATCAACTCGGTCAAGGAGCCGTGGTTCACCCCCGAGGAACGGTGCGAGATGATACGAGAAGCGGCGCGAGAACGGGGGTTGGAAAACATCGAAACGACGACCTATACGGGACTGACGGTGAGCTTCGCGAAGAAGCTCGGAGCGCGCGTCGTGATCCGCGGCGTTCGACCGCTCGCCGATATTCCCGCAGAACTCACGATGATGATGGCGAACCGTCGACTGGCGCCGGAAATCGAAACGCTCTTTCTGATCGCAGACGGCGAGCTCGCGCACGTGTCAAGTTCTCTCATCAAAGAGATAGCCGGCGCGTCCGAGTGCGACGAGAAATCGCTGAGAAGCTTTGTTCCGCGAAACGTCGCGGAGGCCGTTATGAAAAGGATTCAGGAAAGAAAAGCTCGCGGCTGATTTTTTACATTTTTTAAAATGATTTTAAAATGAGACCTTGTCAAAGAGCCTCTTTTGTGTATTATCTTATCTGTTAAAGGCGTCGTAGCCAAACGGCTAAGGCAACGGATTGCAAATCCGTCATTTACCGGTTCGAATCCGGTCGACGCCTCTTTTACAAGGGCAATTGCGCAAGCGGTTGTCCTTTTGGGTTGTAAGCGGTTCGACGTCCAGGCGGATCGCTTGTTGGTTCCTCCTGGGCGTCGTTCCGGATTATTAAGGTTTCCCCGTCTCTTCTTAACTCTTCTGTGTAACCGCAACAGTCATAAGCGTCATCGCTTATTCTGCCCAAATTACACCTCCTCTTCTCGTCTTTTCTCGCCTTAACCGGACGGCGCCCCTCCCTTCTCCCCCCTCTGGGGCGTTATTATCTTTAGTCTTCGAAAAATCCTTTCGGTTGACTCGCGCAATCGTCCGCTTAACAACCCCGCAAATCTCTGCTTTCTCTTTCCCTTTTCTCTCCGGAGCTCAACTCGCTCGCGTCGTGGAAAACGCGATGAAAACGAACGATTATTCGGAACGTGAAACGGCAAACGCCGCGTTTTTCAGACGCCGTAAACGACCGCTTCTTGCAAATTCGACGCGAAGGATTATACTTAGGCGAGAAGGGGCGGCGCCGTGGTTTCTCACGCGCCGCCTAGACCCTGACTGGGACGCGCTCGAACCGCGCGTCCTTCGCGATACTGGGAATTCTTGGTTCGGCGCTACAGGAAAGAATCGGTTGAAATGGAGAGAACGCTTTTAACGGGAAACGAGGCGATCGCGCGCGGCGCTTACGAGGCGAACGTGTCGGTAGCGACCGGGTATCCGGGCACGCCTTCGACTGAAATTCTCGAGAACATCAGCAAGTTTTATAAGGGCGACGTCTACTGCGAATGGTCGCCGAATGAAAAGGTCGCGTTTGAAGCGGCAGTCGGCGCCTCGACGACCGGCGCAAGGTCGATGACGACGATGAAACTCGTCGGTCTCAACGTCGCCGCCGACCCGCTCATGACTCTGTCGTACACCGGCGTTATCGGCGGGTTTATCGCCGTCGTCGCCGACGACCCCGGCATGAACTCGTCGCAAGACGAGCAGGACACGCGGCTCTTCGCCCACTTTGCGAAGGTTCCCGTCTTGGAACCCGCCGATTCTCAAGAGGCGAAGGACTATCTCAAAGCGGGATTTGAAATCTCGGAAAAATTCGGGACGCCCGTCATTTTCCGCACGACGGTCACGATCAGCCATTCGCGTAGCGTCGTCGAGACTGCCGATCCGATCAAACTGGATCGTCCTCATTCTTTCAAAAGCAATCCTCAGAAACTCGTCCCGATTCCGGCGTTCGCGCGCGCGATGCGCGTCAGACTCGAAGAACGCGTCGAAGCGCTCGCGGAAGAAGCGTCAAAGTCGCCTCTTAACCGCGTCGAACTCAACCCCAGCGGCGACCGTCGTCTGGGAATCGTGACCTCCGGCGCCGCCTATCAGTATGTCAAAGAGGCGTTCCCCGACGCCAACGTTCTCAAAATCGGCTGGGCGTATCCCTATCCGGATAAACTCTTCCTCGACTTCGCCGAAAAGGTCGAATGCCTCGTCGTTATCGAAGAACTCGAAGACTTCATGGAGCGTCGGCTCCGCGAACTCGGCGTCAAGACGATCGGCAAGAAGCTCGGCGACGAGAACCTTGTCCCGAAATACGGCGCGCTCGACGTCGACGTCATGCGACGCGTTCGCCGCCAGCTCTGCGAAAGCCCGCTAACCTCGAAGTATATCGACGCCGACCCCGCCCAAGCGGAGCCTGTCCCGTCCGTCGACAAAGCGACGATCCCCGCGCTGCCGGGACGTCCGCCGGTGCTGTGCCCGGGCTGCCCTCACCGCGGCGTATTCTACGCGCTGAGCAAGTTCAAGTGCGTCGTTTCCGGCGACATCGGGTGTTACTCCCTCGGCGTCGCGCCGCCCCTCAACTGCATGGACACGATTCTCTGCATGGGCGGCGGCTTCACGGTCGCGCACGGCATTAACTGCGCGAAGAACGACCGGCCCGTCGTCGGCGTCTTGGGCGACTCGACCTTCTTCCATTCCGGGATGACCGGGCTTATGGACGTCGTCTACAACAGGGGAAATTCGACCCTCGTCGTCCTCGACAACCGCATCACGGCGATGACGGGACATCAGGACAACCCCGGCACGGGCAAAACGATCAACGGGGACGAAACGTTCGCGGCGGATATCGGCGAAATCGCTCGCGCGATGGGCATGAAGAACGTCGTCGAAGTCAATCCTCGCAATCTGCAAGAGACGTCCGACGCGCTCAAGAAGGCGATCGAGTCGGACGAGCCGGAGCTGATCGTCGCGAAGGAGCCCTGCCCGCTCGCGTATAAAAAGAAGCTCACGACGGGAATGCGCGTCAACCAGGACAAGTGCAAAAAGTGCGGATCGTGCCTCAAGCTCGGGTGCCCGGCGCTCGAACGCGACGAGAACAAGACCGTGACGGTCAACAGCGCGCTGTGCGTCTCGTGCGGACTCTGCAAGCAGGTCTGCAAATTCTCCGCTCTTGAGGAATTTGAGCTTGAATCGACGAAGGGAGGTCTCGTATGACGACTCAATCGAACAAAAACGACTGCACGAGCGTCGTTCTCGTCGGCGTCGGAGGCCAAGGAATCCTTCTCGCGAGCGCGG
>JAEEGL010830878.1_pt1 | contig 10959 bp, 14 predicted proteins | sample 9134231 | NCBI WGS metagenome assembly JAEEGL01 (sample SAMN16246548, study PRJNA631951) | gut metagenome | biome: gut microbiome; feature: rumen; material: fiber-attached | host: Bos | place: Iran: Karaj | collected 2018-10 | reverse complement strand
GTTTTACCTACACCGGCACCACCGAATAAACCAATCTTACCACCCTTAATATATGGTGCTAAAAGGTCTACTACCTTAATACCAGTTTCTAATATTTCTACATTAGATGATAATTCATCAAGCTTAGGGGCAGTTCTATGAATTGGCTTTGTTAATTCAGGATTAACATCACCCTTCTTATCAATTGCCTCACCTAATACATTAAATACACGTCCTAAAGTACATCTACCTACAGGAATAGTAATTGGAGCTCCTGTAGCCTTAACCTCCATACCACGAACTAAACCATCTGTTGAATCCATCGCGATACAGCGTACCTTTTTATTTCCGACATGAAGAGCAACTTCTAATGTTAATTTTATAGCAACACCATTATTATCATTTCCAGAAACATTAATAGTTAAGGCTTCATTAATTGCTGGTAATTCTCCATCAGGAAATAATACATCAACAACTGGGCCCTTAACCTCTACTATTTTTCCTAGCATTACTTATCTCCTCCTATCGCATTAGCTCCACCAATAATATCGATAAGCTCATTAGTAACAACACTTTGGCGGGCTCTATTATACAATAATTGTAATTTATCAATTATTTCAGATGCATTATCTGTAGCACTCTTCATTGCATTCATACGAGATGAATGCTCTGCAGTTTTAGCATCTAAAATAATTCCAAATATAATATCCTTAACATACATTGGTAGAATTAAATCTAAAGTTCTTTCTATACCCGTTTCATAGATGAAATCAATATTATTTGAATCTCCTTCTATTTCCTTAATAGGTAAAAGCTCTTCAAATCTAACCTCCTGAGTTAAGCTATTTACATAATGGTTATAAATGATAACTAGCTTATCAATTTCACCATTTAAATATGCATCAATAAATTTTTGAGCAAGAGGCTCAATATCCATAAACATTACATCATCTCTTACTAAAACTAGTGAATCATTTAATAATTCATATTTTTTAGATTTAAGATATGCAAAGCCCTTTTTACCAATCGCTCCTGTAACAAATTCATCATTAGATTTATGATTAGCCTTAATAGTTTCATCTAATGCTTTAAAAATATTATTGTTATATCCACCAGCTAAGCCTGTATCACTAGTAATGATAAAATAAGCTGTTTTATTAACCTCTCTATCAACTAATAGCTTATGTGGATACTCATCAGATGCCTTTTTAACAATCTCACTAACCATAGATGCAATTCTTCCCATAAAATCCTGATATGATTTATATGTTTTTTCTGCTCTTTTAACCTTAGATTGACTAACCATATACATAGCCTTAGTTATTTGAGCTGTACTTTTTGTAGAGTTGATCCTTGATTGGACTGCTCTTAATGAGTTTGCCATACAAAAACCTCCTACATAAAGCGCTTATTGAAATCTTCAAAATATGCATCAATCTTAGAATTATCAGGTAAAGCCTTAGTTTCAATAATTTCCTTAGCAATTTCCTTACCTAATGAATCTGTTTTTAAATCTGAATATAATGCTTCCTCATATTTAGCTAAATTATCAACAGCAATTTGGTCTAGGAAGCCATGAGTTAAAGCATAAATAATTAATGCCTCTTCATACATACTAATTGTCTTATGAAGTCCCTGCTTTAAAACCTCTTGAGTTCTCTTACCTCTATCTAGACGAGCCTTTGTAGATGCGTCTAGATCAGAACCAAATTGAGCGAATGCCTCAAGCTCACGGTATGAAGCTAAATCTAGTCTTAGTGTACCAGATACCTTTTTAACAGCCTTAGTCTGGGCAGCACCACCAACACGTGATACTGAAAGACCTGGGTTAATAGCTGGTCTAATACCCTTATAGAAATAATCACTTTGTAAGAATATCTGACCATCTGTAATTGAAATAACGTTAGTAGGAATATATGCTGAAATATCTCCTGCCTGAGTTTCAATTATAGGTAGAGCTGTAATTGAACCACCACCAAGCTCTTTATTAAGCTTAGCAGCACGCTCTAATAATCTTGAATGTAAATAGAATACATCACCTGGATATGCTTCTCTTCCTGGTGGTCTATGTAATAATAATGACATCTCTCTATAGGCAACAGCGTGCTTAGATAAATCATCATAAATAATTAATACATCCTTGCCCTGATACATAAAATATTCAGCCATTGAAACACCAGCATATGGTGCTAAATAAAGCATAGGTGCTGGAGTTGATGCAGAAGCTGATACAATAATAGAATATTTCATTGCATCATTATTCTTTAATGTTTCATATACTGATGAAACAGTTGATTCCTTTTGACCAATAGCTACATAAATACAAATAACATTCTTATCCCATTGATTTAGGATTGTATCTACTGCAATAGATGTCTTACCAGTTTGACGGTCACCGATAATTAGCTCACGCTGACCACGACCAATTGGAACTAAGGCATCCAATACCTTAATACCTGTTTGAAGTGGTGTATCTACGCTTGAACGATCCATTACACCTGTAGCCTTAACCTCGATAGGTCTAGTAGATTTAGCATTGATAGGTCCTAAGCCATCAATAGGCTGACCTAATGAGTTTACAACTCTACCTAAGAATTCTTCTCCAACAGGAACCTCAAGAATTCTACCAGTACATTTAACTAAATCTCCCTCTTTAATCTTATCTGATTCACCTAAAAGAATAGCACCAACTACATCCTCCTCTAGGTTTTGAACCATACCATATACATTATTAGGGAACAATAAAAGCTCAGATGACATTGCTTTATTTAAACCATGAACTAAGGCAATACCATCACCAACCTGAACAACGTGACCAACATTTTCAGTTTGGATATCTTCCTTATATGCTTTTATCTGTTCTTTTATTAAGCTTGAAATTTCAGATAAATTTATATTAGCCATTAATTTATCTCCCTTCTATAGTTCCTCTTTGATTCTATCAAGTGCGGCCTTTAAGCTCATATCTATTGATTCACCATTAGATATAATCTGAATACCACCTAATAAATCAGGCTTAACTATATATTTAAATTGTAATGTTTTATCGCTATATTTAGCCTTTAATACCTTAACAATTTTAGCTTGATGCTTTTCTGTTAATTCATTAGCACTAATTACATCGATAAACATAATATTTTTTTCTTTACGAACTAATTTTCTATATTCATGACCGATACCATTAAAGCTATCAAAGCGATTATGGTCGATAATTACATATAAAAAATTTAAGAAGGTTTCATCTAATTTATAATAAACCTTTTTAATAATTTCCTTCTTCTCTTTAGCATCTATAATTGGAGAAGACATAATTTTTCTAAATTCTGGGTCATCATCTGTTTTATCTATAGCAATAAAATAATCCCAGAATAATTCTACCTTTTTCTCTTCTAAAGCTAGCTCATATATAGCCTTTGCATATTCTGCCTCTACCACTAGTCATTAACCCCTTTCAAGATGTCATCAACAACATCAAGATATTTTGACTGGTCAATTTCCTTAGCGACAATCTTTTCAGCAGCAGCAAACGCGATATCAACAATTTCCTTTTTAATTTGCATAGACATATTCTTCTTTTCCTGCTCTAATTCAGCATCAAGATTATCCATTCTACGTCTAGCCTCTTCCTTAGCCTGATTAATAATTTCATCACGCTTAATATTTGCATCCTTTTCAGCATTATCAAGCATTTCCTTAATTTTAGCTCTAGCCTCAGCTAATTCCTTACGAAGATTATCTTCAATTTCTATAGCATTTTGCTTAGCTTCCTCAGCATCCTTTAAATCCTTATCGATTGCTGCTTTTCTAGTTTCTAATATATTAGTAATAGGCTTCCATAAAAAGAAACGAACTGCTAAAAATAAGAGAATAGTAGCACAAATTTGAATTCCAAAATCAACAGCAAATGTCAATGAATTTGCAGTTAATTGCTCCATATCACTTAGCATAGTAACAGGACCTAATCCAGCACTCATATATGCACCAGTTTCTTGATTAACACCAGTTACTGCTTCAGTAATTGCTTTAACTGCTAAATCAAGATTTTCAGCCATATCCAAAAATAACATGTTCTATTCCCCTTTCTAAAGTTTAATAAAAGTTAATTCTAGCTAAATACGATTAGAATAGCAATAATTAAACCGTAAAGACCAGTTGTTTCAGAAACTGCTTGACCAATAAGCATTGTAGTACGAATTGTACCAGCCATTTCTGGTTGACGTGCCATAGCATCTACAGCATGTGCAGCAACATTACCTTCACCAATAGCGGCAGCGAAACCTGTAAATACGGCTAAACCTGCACCAATATATTTTAATCCGTCACCTGTTTCGATTAAAAAAGTTAAAATAGTGTTTAAAACTGTTAAGAAATTCATTTTTTCTTCTCCTTTTTATTAGTTATATATTTTTTCTTCATCTTTTACCTTCATAGAAGTAAAGATTACAGACAGAATTACGAATACTGCTACCTGAATTAAGCTAAATGCTATATCAAATAGAGCATTGATTAGTGGCATAATTGGAACTGAGAACCAGCCAAGCAGGTATTTAATTAATATTGAAATACATGCACCACTTATAACATTACCGAATAAACGTAAACATAACGATACTGGTAATGTAAATTCACTAACTATGTTCATAGGAAGCATAACTGGTGTAGGATCCATGAATCCCTTCAAATAGCCTAAAAAGCCATTTGATACAATACCAGTTAGCTGAATAACTATGAATGAACAGAATGCTAAAGCAAATGTAACAATAACATAGCCAGTTGGATTATTCAAAAAATAAACAGCCGATATATTCGCAAAGAATATAAATATTGTTATTGATAAGAACCATGGAGAATAAGCCTTCCATCGTTTACCGATGTTAGCCTTAATATATCCATTCATCATATCTACTAGCCATAAAAATGGTATAAGCCATTTAGGCGTTTCCATCATAGGATCTACTCTTTTTATGAAGAAATATAAGATAAAGAATAACAATATTAAGCCTCCAGTTATATAAACTGTTGAGGCAATCGGGCTTAAAGGGTTAAATGTATATCCTTTAACCTCAGCAAGATATATCAATTATCCCACCCTCTTTCCTTATTTATTAAAATTGAAGCAATAAATGTTACCTTCATTGTAAGATATCCACCAATATATAGGAATACTTCTCTAATTGCATTTGGATCATTATAAATATCAGATATAAGCATTAAGGCTATAGTTACAGCTATAACCAATACACCCTTAATTAAAAACCAGAATAATGAAGATAGCCTTGGTCTAAAGCTTTCCTTCAAAAACTCATTTTTTGCTATACCATAGATTCTTTTATTTTGAATAACCATTATTATATGTGTAGCAATTGATAATGCTAATCCAATAACATAGAAATACCATTCAAAGCCTAAAAGCACAAAAATAATTGTTAGAATTAATGATAAGAAAAAGGATGATATAATAAAGAATTTATTCTCCCTTGATAGAGTCATTCTTTTTCTTTTCCTCCTCTTCCTTTTTAAGAATGTAAAGCATATTATAAATGAAGCTTATTAAGCCTAATAATAAACCTATAATAGCTAAAATTACACTCCAAAGAATACTATCTATTGCAAAATAACCAATACAAAATCCACCTGCAGCAAAGACAATCATTGAAAAGATTCCCTGAGATGCTAATGCATATATACTAGAGTATTTTCCAATTTTCATTATTTAGTACCAAATAAACGATCTCCACAATCTCCTAAGCCAGGAATAATATAGCAGTTTTCATTTAATTTCTCATCTAAAGCTGCTACATATACAGGAACCTCAGGATGAGCATCCTGCATAGCCTTTACTCCCTCTGGTGCGGCAACTAATCCAACATAACGGATATCCTTTGCACCACGCTTCTGTAGCATATCAACTGCTGCAACTGCAGAGCCTCCTGTTGCAAGCATTGGATCTACTAATAAAACGATAGCATCCTTCATGCTAGGTGGAAACTTAGCATAATATTCAACTGGTAAATGAGTTTCCTCATCTCTATATAATCCAATGAAGCCTACCTTAGCTGTTGGTATCATTTCTCTAATACCATCAACCATACCTAAGCCAGCTCTTAAAATAGGAACAATTACAATCTCCTGAGCTAATTCCTTTTGAACTGTCTTACAAATAGGTGTTTCGATTTCAACATCCTTTAATGGGAAATCTCTTGAAATCTCATAAGCCATTAAACCAGCAATTTCAGAAACACATTGGTAGAAATCCTTAGTCTTAGTTTCTTTTCTTCTGATATTAGTAAGCTTATGCTTAATAAGTGAATGATTCAAAACTGTTACTGTCATTAAAATTCCTCCTCATATTTAGTTATCTTATCAATACGTCTTTGATGACGCTCATTGTGTGAGAATTCAGTATTCAACCAAATATCTACAATTTCCTTTGCAAATGCTAAGCCAGTGTACTTAGCAGAAAGTGCTAAGCAATTAGAGTCATTATGCTCTCTTGTTAATTGTGCAGCATCCTTGTTGCATACAAGTGCACATCTAACTCCCTTAACCTTATTTGCAATCATTGACATTCCAATACCAGTAAAGCAAATAACAATACCTCTATCTGCCTCACCCTTTTGAACGTCCTTAGCTACCATATAGCCATAATCTGTGTAATCGCAAGAATCCTTAGTATAAGTACCTCTATCAATTACTGTATGTCCTTTAGATTCTAAATAAGCTTTTAAATCATTTTTTAATTCTAAAGCTGAATGATCACAACCCATAGAAATTTTCATTTTAAATACCTCTTTCTTTTATACAAAACTATCAAAAAGATTATACCATAAAAATATTATTTTTTTTACTCATTATTGATATTTTTAAACAAAAGAATATCTGGTTAAAATTATACAAAAGGTTAAATTTCCAACTAATATTTAAAACCATTAGAAAAAGAATACTTAAAACAAAAGAAAAAAGGGGAAACCCCCTTTAATTACTAATTTGTAAATAAGAATAAAGCAATTGTTACAACTAATGAGAATATTGAAAATAAAAGCCCATAGTCAGCTTTCTTTCTATTCTTAATTGATTTCTTACCAATACAAGATAATACAATACCAATCCAGAAAACAAAAAGACCAAATCCAAATAAAGATATTAATAAGCAGGCTAAGCCGCCAAAAAATCCAATCCAAGCAAAAATATCAAATACATTATTTTTGTTTTCATCCTCTGGCTTCATTTCTTTATTATCTTGAGTTTCAACAACTTCCTTATTTTCCTCTATAGAATTTATTTCTACTTCTTGCTCTAATTTTTCTTCCATGGAAATTCTCCTTCTATATTGTATTAAATAGAATTATACCTGCTATTAAAAGCACTAATTCTATTAGCATACATAATATTATTATCTTTCGTCTTTCTTTGTATTGATTAATATCATATTTTTCCTTTTTATAATCATATTTCATTTTTCTTATAGCAAAATGATTATAAACTAAGAATAATACTAAAATACCAATCAATGGAATGATATATAAGAAATCATTCATTTTTGAGAATATAGGTATTAATGATTGTAATAATAATGAAACTACAAATACTGAAGTATAAATAATAGCCTTTATTTTACTATTCATAAACTACCTCTATTTTTTGATTTGTAACTGATTTTACATTAGTATAAATTTTATTATCACGCAGGATAATATAATTTATTTTATTATTATCCAAATAATAATCATAAACCTTTGATAATAAATCAATTATATTATCATTTGAATAAAATACAGATGAATAAATATCAAATGAATATCCTGTATTAGGATTTATAAATAATGATCTTTTTGAGCCATTATATTCATAATATGGATATTCAGTGCTAGATTTATAATCATAGATACAAATATAGCTATTCTTAGATTCACATTTAAGTGAATAATATCCATCTCTATATTCCTTAGATGTTAATAAAATAGAATTATCAGCTGTTAATCCTAAGTCTATATAAAAACCATTTCTTGAAACTAAATATCCATTTACATAGCCTAAATTAGTCATATATGATTTTATATAATCCATTATAATAGCATCATAAAATAATGAAAAGCTAATATATGAATCATCATCATTAATTTTCATATAGTCATCATTAACATTTAATTTAATTGTGTAATTATCCTTAAAATCAATGGAAATATTATCTAATGATGTATAAATAAAATAATCAATTGAATCCTTTACTTCTTCATTATTTTCAGGTTCAATTTCATTTCTTTGATTTAAATCCTTAGAATAAATCATACCCTCCCAATAGCTATATATTGGGGCTTCAAATAAATAGAATGGATTTAAGTCATAAACCTTTTTTAAATAATTATATAAAATTGGATTTAAAACAATATCCTCATTAATATGATTATTAATATAATAAATATTTTTTATTCCACTAAATTCATCATATTCATCTACTAGCTCATATATTTTATCAAAGGAATTTGCGTATTCCCTTTCTAAAATTAATGATTGAGCACCAGCGTTTTCCTCTGATAAATTATAATAAAATTTATAATCGCTCAATTGTCCACTATATTTAGATGAATCATTTGATATACTGTTAATTCCACCCTTAGTTTTAGATTGATTAACAATGATAACAACACTAACAACTATAACAATTAATAGGGCGGCAAGAATTAATAATCTTATTATAATATTTCGTTTTTCTGATTTTGTAAATTCAGCCGCCATAATAACCTCTAGTTTCTAATTTTCTTGTATTCCTCAAATTCCTTATCATTGCAGAATACTAAATGATTATGTCCTATATCACGTAGTGATGGCTTATCAACACTATAATCATGCATTGAAGGATCATAAACGAATAGCTTCTTATTCTTTTCGATTTTAGGATCAGGAACAGGTATTGCACTTAAAAGTGATTTAGTATATGGATGAAGTGGATATGCAAATAGCTCTTCAGTTTCTGCAATTTCAACCATATCACCCTTATAAATTACTCCAATTCTATCTGAGATAAATCTTACGATAGATAAGTCATGAGCAATAAATAAATATGTAATATCTAATTCCTTCTGGAATTTCTTTAATAGATTTAAAACCTGAGCTCTAATTGATACGTCAAGTGCTGAGATAGGCTCATCAGCGATAACGAACTTTGGTTCCATAACAATTGATCTTGCTATACCAATTCTTTGACGCTGTCCTCCTGAGAATTCATGAGGATATCTAGTTAAATGTTCAGGTAAAAGGCCTACTTCCTTAATAATGTTTTCAACCTTTTGAATTCTATCAGCATCATTTTCAAATAAATGGAAATTATATAATCCTTCAGAAACAATATATTCTACTGTAGCTCTTTCATTTAAGGATGCTGCTGGATCTTGGAATATCATTTGAATATTTCTAATGACATCTCTATCCTCTTTTCTAGAAATCTTTCCAGAAATTCTTTTTCCTTCAAATAGAATTTCACCATTTGAAATAGGATTAATTCTAATAATTGCTCTACCAATAGTAGTTTTACCAGAACCAGATTCACCAACTAAAGAGAATGTTTCACCCTTATAAATATCAAATGTCGCATTCTTAACAGCTTTAAATTTGCCGAATGTAATATCAACATTCTTTAATTGAACAATAGGAGTTTTACCATTTTCTTCTTTTGTTTCAGCTTGAGGCTCATCGTTAGCTTCAGGCTTAGAAGCTTCTTCCTCTTTAGCCTCATTTGAATCTTTAGCCTCTTCTAAGGTAGCATCCTTAGCTTCAGCCTTTTCTTCAACTACTTCTTCATTATTATTTTCTACTATAGCTTCCTCTTTAGCGCTAGCTTCATTTATTTCTAATTCTTTTTCTTTTTCCATAAATTACGCCTCGCTTTCCTCTTGAGTATATACAGTATGTGTTAATTTTTCATGAAGATTTTGAATAATCTTTGGTTTTTCAACCTTAGGAGCTCTTTCATCTAATAACCAAGTTTTTGCATAATGAGTCTCAGTAATCTTAAACATAGGTGGCTCCTTAACATAGTCAATAGCCATTCTATATGGATTACGAGGAGCAAATGGATCACCAACAATCTTGTTATATAAAGATGGTGGAGTACCTGTTATAGAGAATAACTCCTCACCACGAGTTGATAGCTGTGGTAATGATGATAATAATGACCAAGTATATGGATGACGAGGATCATAGAATACCTCTTCAACCTCACCAACCTCAACAATTTGGCCAGCATATAATACAGCAACTCTATCAGCTACATTCGCAACAACACCTAAATCATGAGTAATGAATACAATAGTGAAGCCAAGCTTCTTTTGTAAATCCTTAATTAATCTAATGATTTGAGCTTGAATTGTAACGTCTAACGCAGTTGTAGGCTCATCACAAATTAAAATTCTTGGTTCACAAGATAAGGCAATAGCGATAACAATTCTTTGTCTCATACCACCAGAATACTGGAAAGGATAATCATTAAATCTCTTTTCAGCATCAGGAATACCAACTAAAGTCATTAGCTTCTTAGCCTTTTCCTTAGCCTCTGCATAAGTTAAATTTTGATGCTTTAAAATACAATCTGTAATTTGAGAACCAATAGTTAAAATAGGATTTAGGGAAGTCATCGGATCTTGGAATACTGTAGCTACCTTAGCACCTCTAATTTGCTGCCAGTCAGAATTTAGCTTAAATTTAGCTAAATCTAGCTTACAATAGCCCATCCACTTTTCTTCATTTTCATCTCTATATTCAACTCTAAATGCAACATCAGAATATAAATTATCTAATACCTCAGGATTAGATAAATCAATTCCCTTCTTCATTGCCTTTTTAAAGATATTTAAAATCTTAAATATAGCAACTACTCTCTTTTTAAATGGATATCTAGCGATTGATAATATTAATTCCTTAGCAATAAGCTCATTTCTCTTAATTTGCTCATCTGTAATTTCTACATCAATTGCCTTAACATAT
>JAEEGL010642678.1_pt1 | contig 10959 bp, 11 predicted proteins | sample 9134231 | NCBI WGS metagenome assembly JAEEGL01 (sample SAMN16246548, study PRJNA631951) | gut metagenome | biome: gut microbiome; feature: rumen; material: fiber-attached | host: Bos | place: Iran: Karaj | collected 2018-10 | reverse complement strand
CTCTGACGGCAGACTGTGACACGAAGCTGTGGCCTGCCCCGCAAGCTGCAACGAACGGAGGGGCAGGCGGACAAGCAGTGCTTGTCCCTACAAGCGGTGACTGGTGACTGTGCCGGGTCCTCGAATCGAAACTAACACCAAATTTTTTTCTCTTGCCATTCGACCCTTTTCCCGATATAATAACAGGGAGAAAAATATTCCGCATTTTTTGCGTTCCGGAGTACTGCTATGTCTGAATCATTTACCTTTTCCGTCCCCTGTCTCTTCGGCCTGGAGGGGCTGGTGGGCGACGAGCTGCGGCGGCTTTCCCTGGAAAACGTCCGGGCGGAGAACGGCCGCGTGCTGTTTGACGGCGGGCCGGAGGCCCTGGCCGCGGCCAATCTGCGCATGCGTATGGGCGAGCGGGTGCTGCTGCGCCTGGGGGCCTTCCCGGCCCGGAGCTTTGAGGAGCTGTTCCAGGGGGTGAAGGCCCTGCCCCTGGAGGAGCTCCTCCCCAAGGACGCCAAATTCCCTGTGAAGGGCCACTGTCTCAACTCCCAGCTCCACTCCGTCCCGGACTGCCAGGCCATCATCAAAAAGGCCGCCGTGGAGCGGCTGGGGAAGCACTACGGGCTGAACTGGCTGCCGGAGACGGGGGCCCTGTATCAGCTGCAATTCTCCATCATGAAGGACGTCTGCGAGCTCTACCTGGACACCAGCGGCGCCGGGCTCCACAAGCGGGGCTACCGGGCCGTGGGCAACGACGCCCCCCTGCGGGAGACCCTGGCCGCCGCCATGGTGACCCTGGCCCGCTACCGGGGCCGGGACTTCTTCTGGGATCCCTTCTGCGGCAGCGGCACCATCGTCATCGAGGCGGCACTGATCGCTCTGAACCGGGCCCCCGGTCTGAACCGGAGCTTCTCCGCCCAGAGCTGGGGCTTCGTCCCCGCGTCCGCCTGGGAGCAGGCCAGGGAGGCCGCCCGGGACGGGGAGTTCCGGGGAGAGTACCGCATCCTGGGCTCCGACAACGACCCGGAGAGCCTGAACATCGCCATCTCCAACGCCAAAAAGGCCGGGGTGGGGAAGCTGATCCGCTTCGAGGAGGCCGACGCCACCAAGCGGGATCTGCCTGCGGCTGCCGGGGTGATCGTCTGCAACCCGCCCTACGGGGAGCGGATGATGGAGCAGCGCAGCGCCCAGCGGCTCTACCAGGCCCTGGGGAAGCACCTGCGCTACGCCGACGGCTGGCAGAAGTACATCATCTCCTCCGAGCCCGAGTTCGAGCACTACTTCGGCGCCCGGGCCGACAAAAAGCGGAAGCTGTATAACGGAATGATACAGTGTAATCTGTTTCAGTATACAGGAAAAAAATAGAAGGTCGCAGTAATATCATGAAACACCTGTTTATTATCAACCCCGCGGCGGGGAAACACGATCAAAGCCCGGTGCTGGCGGATGCCATCCGCACCCTGGGCGAACAGCACGGGCTGGATTACGCGATCCGGATTTCCCGGAAGCCCGGCGACTGCACTGCCATTACCCGGGAGGCTGCTGCCTCCGGGGAGGAGACACGGGTCTATGCCTGCGGCGGCGACGGCACCCTCAATGAGGTGGTCTGCGGCGCGGCCGGGGCGGCCAATCTGGCGGTGACCCACTATCCCTGCGGCTCAGGCAACGACTTTGTGAAAAACTTCTCCGATCCCGCCGCCTTCACCCAGCTGGAACGGCTGCTGGATCCGGAGGAAATGCTGCTGGATCTGATCCGGGTGGGGGAGGATCACTGCCTGTCCATCTGCTCCATCGGCATCGACGCCCGGATCGGCACCTCCATCCAGCGCTACAAGCACCTGCCCCTGGTGGGGGGCAAGGGGGCCTACAACCTCTCCACGGTGGTGAATCTGATCCAGGGCATCCACCGGCATTACGTGGTGGAGGTCAACGGCCAGCGGGTGGACGGCCGCTTTACCCTGATCTGCGTCTGCAACGGCCGCTGTTACGGCGGGGGCTATATGCCCGTCCCCGAGGCCCGGCCCGACGACGGGAAGCTGGAGCTGCTGCTGGTGAAGAAGGTCTCCCGCCTCCAGGTGGCGAAGATCATCGGCAAGTACAAGGCCGGCCGCTACGCCGAAATGCCGGAGATCTTCACCCACTTCACCACCGACCGGGTCCGCATCCGCTGCGACCGGGAGGAGGTCGTCAACCTGGACGGGGAGGCCCGCTACGCCCAGGAGGTGGAGATTCGCCTGTCCGAGCACAAGCTGCGGTTCTTCTATCCCAAGGGATCGATCCTGGCCGTTTCCGCAGGGGGGCGCAACGACCCGTGAAAACGCCCGCCCCCAGCAGGAAAAAACGCCATCATTCCGGTTGATTTTTATTGCTTTTCCGTATATAATGAATTGTAAAACCAATCGGCCGATCCGTAGTTATTTGATTATTCTGACCGAAAAGGAGAATCTGTCACATGAGAACCATCGGAACCGTTGTTCGGGGCGTGCGTGCGCCCATCATCCGCCAGGGCGACGACATTGCCGCCATCACCGCCCAGGCTGTTCAGGAAGCCTGGAAGGAAGCCGGCATCGCCCCCAGAGATCGGGACGTGGTAGCCGTCACCGAATCCGTCGTGGCCCGCGCCCAGGGCAACTATGCCAGCCTGGAGCAGATCGCGGCCGACATCAAGGCCAAGACCGGCGGCGGCACCGTGGGCGTCGCCTTCCCCATTCTGAGCCGCAACCGCTTCTCCCTGCTGCTGAAGTCCATCGCTCTGGCCTGCAAGAAGGTGGTGCTGCTGCTCTCCTATCCCTCCGACGAGGTGGGCAACCATCTGGTGGACATCGACCTGCTGGATGAAAAGGGCATCAACCCCTACTCCGACACCCTGACCGTGGCGGAGTTCCGCAAGCATTTCGGACACATTCTCCATCCCTTCACCGGCGTGGACTATATCGACTTCTACACCGGTCTCATCGAGAGCGCCGGGGCCGAGGCGGAGATCCTGCTGGGCAACCGGATCCAGACCCTGGTTCCCCTCTGCGACGCCGTGATCACCGCCGACATCCACACCCGGGCCCGCTCCAAGCGGCTGCTGAAGGCCGCCGGCTGCAAGACTGTCCTGGGGCTGGACGATCTGATGACCGCCCCTGTGAACGGCAGCGGCTACAACGACAGCTACGGTCTGCTGGGCTCCAACAAGGCCACCGAGGACAGCGTCAAGCTCTTCCCCCGGGACTGCACCCAGGTCGCCGAGCGGATCGCCAAGCTCCTGTCTGAGGCCAGCGGCAAGCAGATCGAGGCCATGGTCTACGGCGACGGCGCCTTCAAGGATCCCGTGGGCAAGATCTGGGAGCTGGCCGATCCCGTGGTCAGCCCCGGCCACACCAAGGGCCTGAGCGGCACCCCCAATGAGCTGAAGCTCAAGTACCTGGCGGACAACGACTTCGGCGACCTCTCCGGCGATGCCCTGCGGGAGGCCATCTCCGACCGCATCCGGGCCAAGACCGGCGAGAGCCTGGTGGGCAACATGGTCTCCGAGGGCACCACCCCCCGCCAGCTCACCGATCTGATCGGCTCCCTCTGCGACCTGACCTCCGGCTCCGGCGACAAGGGCACCCCCATCGTCTACATCCAGGGCTACTTCGACAACTACACGAACGAATAATCCCGTAGCGGCGCACACCTGTGCCCTTCATGGGTATTGTGCGCCACGGGCCACCCGTTCTGAGAAAGGAATACACCATGCTGATTCGCAACGCTGAACAGGATATCAAATACGTCATGTATACCCGGGAGCAGATCGCTGCCCGGTGCCGGGAGCTGGGCCGGGAGCTCAGCGAAAAATTCCGGGGCGAGACCCCGCTGATGATTTGCGTGCTCCGGGGCGCGGCCTTCTTCTTCACGGATCTTTGCCGGGAGATGGACTGCCTGATGGACATGGACTTCATCGCCGCGTCCTCCTACTTCAAGGGCACCAAGTCCACCGGCACCGTCCGGCTGGTGAAGGACTCCAACATCGACATGGCCGGCCGCCATGTGGTCATCGTGGAGGACATCATCGACTCCGGCCTGACCCTGGAGTACCTGGTGAAGCTCTTCCAGACCCGGGAGCCCAAGTCCGTCACCACCGTGACCCTGCTGGACAAGGACGTGGACAAGCCCGACCGCTTCCGCGTGGACTACTACGGCTTCAAGATCCCCGACGAGTTCGTGGTGGGCTACGGCCTGGACTACGCCGACTACTACCGCAACCTCCCCTACGTGGGTGTGTTGAAAGAGGAATGCTACAAATAAGCGCTCTGGGGGCGCGCGGCGTGTCAAAAAAGTTGAAAGTTGAAAATTGAGAATTGAAAGTTGTGGTATCGTTCAAATCGCCATTTGACCGATGAGAAGAAAAGTGGAGAATTCCAGCTCCATTATCCCTTTTGTTGTGTATCTCAGGTCAAAAAAGCGGAAAGAGCCTGTTTCGCAGCTTGGATTTCCTTTTTTAAATGGCAATTTAAAAAACACCTTCACTTTCAACTTTCAACTTTCAATTCTCAATTCTGCCTGCATCCGGGAAAAATGAATGCGGGAAGCTCTTTGAAAGTCTGAGCGCCCTGGGGGCGCGCGGACGGCAGAGTGCCGTCCCTACAAACTCTGAACAAAAGGAGACAAATATGGATAAGCTGAAGCAGCGTATTCTCGCCGAGGGCAAGGTGCTTCCCGGCGGTATCGTGAAAATCGACGGCTTTCTGAACCACCGGGTGGACTGCGGCTTCCTGGGGGAAATGGCGGACGAGTTCGCTCGTATCTTCGACCTCTCCCAGGTGGATCTGATCCTCACGGCCGAGGCCAGCGGCATCGCCCTGGCTTCCATCTGCGCCTACCGCTGGGGCAAGCCGATGATCTTCGCCAAGAAGGCCAAATCCGACAACATCGAGGGCGGCCTCTACAAGAGCGAGATCATGTCCTATACCTACAAGAAAAAGGTCACGCTGATCGTCTCCAAGCAGTGGCTCACCCCCGGCACCCGGGTCCTCATCATTGACGACTTCATGGCCCGGGGCGAGGCAGCCCGGGGCCTCTGCGAGCTGGTCACTGAGGCCGGCGCGGAGCTGATGGGCGTGGGCATCGCCGTGGAGAAGGGCTTCCAGGGCGGCGGCGACCGCCTGCGGGAAATGGGTGTCAACTACCACGCCCTGGCCGTCATCGAAGAAGCCGAGCCGGATCACATCACCTTCCGTGATTGACGCACGCAGGGCGGCCTGAAACCAGGCCGCCCTGACAGGTATATAGAAACCATGAACGAATCCGAACAACGAAACAGCAAAATCATCGACGGGACGGTGCTCTGCATCTCCCTGTCGCTTCTGGCCGCTTCCGCCGCGGGGGCGCTCTGCACCGGCACCGGCGGTACCCTTTTTGCGGATTTTTTCCGCATCCTGACCTCTCCCGGCCCCTTGATCACAGACTATTTCGGCGTGGGCAGCCTGCCTGCGGCCTTTTTGAACGCGGGGCTCTGCGGCCTGGCCATGTGGGCCTTTATGGTGCTGCTGCCGGGGCCCTCTCATGTGAACACCTTCGCGGGCTATTTCCTTGTGATCGCCCACGCGTTCTATGGGCTGAACTTTCTGAACATGTGGCCCTGCTTTCTCGCGCCCTTCGTCTATCTGTGGCTTCGCCGCCTGGATTTCAACGAAAACCTGCATATCTGCATGTTCTGCACCTGCTTCAGCCCCTTCGTCAGCGAGCTGCTCTTCCGCTACACCCAGGGGGCGGAGTGGACGCCCGGGGCTGCGACCCTCACCGGCACGGGGATCGTTCTCACCCTGCTGTTCATCCTGGTGCTGGGCTTCGTGGCCCCTGCCATCCTGCCCGGCACAAGGGCCTGGCACAAGGGCTATAACCTCTACAACGGCGGCCTGGCCTTCGGTATGCTGGGCTTCTTCCTGTTCAACCTGCTCTACCGCACGGTGGGCGTCAGCGCCCCGGCTGCGGTCGCCTTCGACAACCCGGTCTACGAGAGCTTCGGGCGCTCCTACCGGGGCTTCGGCTGCGCCTACTTCCTGCTGCTCTTTGCCGGATGCCTGGGGGCGGGCTGGTTCTTGAACGGGCGGAGCTTCCGGGGCCTTTCCCGGCTGTTCACCGACACCGGCTTCCAGAGCAACTTCGCGGGCAAATACGGAATGCCCCTGTGTCTGATCAACGTGGGCATCTACGGCGCGCTGTTTCTCCTGTATGTGAGCCTGGCGGAGCGTTTCACCTCCGGGGCGGGCTTCACCGGCCCCACCTTTGGGGTGATCTTCGCGGCCCTGACCTTCACTGCCATGGGCCAGCACCCCCGGAACGTCTGGCCCATCTACGCGGGCTATCTGCTGCTGTTCCTGTTCGCCAATGCCTTTAACGTCCTGGTGGGCGGCGACGTGAGCTGGACGCCCTCCACCCAGGCCTATATCAACAGCGTGGCCTTTGCCACCGGCCTTTGCCCCCTGGTGGGCAGCTACGGCGTGGTGCCCGGCATTGCCGCGGGAATGCTCTGCGCGTCCCTGGCCCCTGCCACCTCCGCCCTCCACGGCGGGCTGATGCTCTACAACGGCGGCTTTACCGCCGGCATCACCACCTTGATCCTGCTGCCCATCCTGGAGCACTATCTCCCCAAGCCCAGAGCCTCCATGAACCAGCACATCGACCTGCGGGATATGATGACCCTCAACGAGAGCGCGAAGCGGAAATAAGGCGAAGCAGGGCGAAACGAAGACAGGCATCAGGGATCAGGCATCAGGCACCGCCTGTAGGGGGCGGCGCCCTCGACGCCCCGTTCCCCGTTCGTACAGAGTCACCAGTCACCGCCTGTAGCGCCGGCAATCAGCCGGCCATCCCACACGCACCCCACCGTAGGGGCGGCCAGTGGCCGCCAGCAGGCCGCACCGGCCATCCCACACGCACCCCACCGTAGGGGCGGCCAGTGGCCGCCAGCAGGCCGCACCGGCCACCCCACACGCACCCGCCGTAGGGACGAGCACCTGTGCCCTTTATGGGTATTGCTCGTCCGGCTTGCGTAGCAAACAATCGCCCGGAGGGCGATCCAACCGGGTGCGGTATATCAAGCGGGTGCGTAAGGCGCACCACCTCATCCGTCACGGCTGCGCCGTGCCACCTTCCCCTCAAGGGGAAGGCTTTGGATTTGCCTTGCGGCAAATTGCGTTCGTGCCGAACGCCGGAGCGATGTGGGCATACTTCGTGACTCTTCGAGTTCGCTCCCTACGGGGGAACGCGGACGGCAGGGTGCCGTCCCTACGTACTTCTCGTCCCCTGATGCCTGATGCCTATTGCCCGGTATGATCAACGCACCGGGCGTTTTTTCCACCCAGGTTCTAAATTGCAGCCAACACGAATGCAAAACAGGGGAAACAGCTGCCGCCGATCCTTGGATCGGCGGCAGCTTTTCGGTCAATGCCCGCAGTGCTCGGGTTTGCAGTCCTCCCAGTCGGCGTCGGGCCGATCCACCTGGTCGTTGATCCGTTTGTATTCCAGATCGGTGGTGGGAGTCACATAGTTGGGGACCTCCAGGGCGTTGCCCACCTGGGGGATCTCCGGGGTTTTTCTGTGATTCTTTTTCGACATATTTCATCCCTCCGAGCGTATTTTGCCCGGAAAGGAGAAAAATATAACGAAAAAAAATATGTAATGTGTAATATGTAATAAGCAGCAAATTTACAGACGGTCAAAGATACTTATTACCTGTTACTTATTACTTATTACTTGTCGATGTTGATCCAGTACCGTTCCAGCCGGACGCCTCTGTGGGGCTCGTCCACGGTGCCGTCGTAGACGCCGCCGTTTTTCAGGATCACCCGGCGGCTGGCCTCGTTCTCCACCCGGCAGCAGACCAGCACCCGATCCAGCCCCTTGGCCTTGCAGATGGGCAGCACGTCCCGGAGCATTTGCGTGGCGCAGCCCTTGCGCCGTTCGGAGGGCCGGACGGAGTAGCCGATGTGGCCCGCATATTGGGCGGTGTACTCGTTAAGCTCGTGGCGGAACTGCACCATCCCCAACACTCTGCCGTCCTCCCGGACGGCCAGATAGAGGGTGGCCGGCAGCAGCCCCTCGGGGACGGTCTCCGGGTGCTTGCAGGCCTCCACGGCGGCGAGCCAATCCTCGGTGCGTTCAAAGCGGCGCAGAGCGCCGCAGCCGTCCATGGAGTTCCCTGCCTCCAGAAACTCCCGCCGGTAGGCCTGTATTTCTTTGTCATATTCCATGCTGGGCTCAATCAGCTTCATGAGACTCCCTCCTTTTTCCGCATCATAGCAAAGAAGGACGCGGCTGTCAAGACACAGTATGGAATCTGCATCGTTTCGTGGAACTTTTTTCTTGCGAAGTCGACTGTGTTCATGTATAATATTACAGTATGGCGCGGCTGCCCCCAAAGGCGGCGGCCGGGGAAAGGAATGGGACCATGAAAACAAAATTTTCGAAACACCTCTGCCGTCTGTTCGTGTTTCTACTGCTCAGCGTGATGCTGGCGACCACGGCCTTCGCGGACATGGGGCCGAAGCCCTCCCTGGAGGTTCGGGTGGAGATCGAGGGGGAAAAGCGCGCGTTCTACGCGGCTATTCTGGTAAACACAAAGCAATTCGGACCACACGGCGTGATGGAGCCCAACCCGAACGCCGACAGCGGATCCGAACCCGAGACGGAGGCGGAACGAGCTGAGTACGCCTTTTTAAACTTCCGGGATCCGGACGGCTACAACTATGTGTGCAGGATCTTCACGTCCGAGACTGGCGGCTTCAAATGGAACTATTACCCGCCGGAGACCTTCAAGGTGCTGCTCTGGTTCCCAGACACCGGGGAGCTTGTCTGTTCTGAGAGCCTGGATTGCTATGCCTTTGAATCCGCCTTTGAAGTGAGCTTCGCCGACGGCAGACTGAGCGCGAAGAAACAACTGGATATTCCCGGGAAGGCGCTGGGCTTTCTGGCGCGGGTCGCGGTGACCCTGCTTCTGGAATGCTGGCTTGCGATCACATTTGGTTACAGGAAGGGACTTCGGTACGTGGTTGCGGCCAACGTGGTCACGCAGCTCGCGCTCAATGCCGGACTTGCGGTCTGCATTCACTTTATCGGCGGCAACTGGTTCTTTTTCTATCTTGCGTATCTGTTCCTGGAGCTGCTTGTCTTTCTGGCGGAATGGTGTTATTACAGCTATAAGCTGCCCCAGACAAACCCGGAGCATCCGCACAAACGCCGCGTTTTTGCGTATGCCTTATTGGCAAATCTGCTGTCCTTCATCGGCGGCGTCGGGCTGAATCTTCTTTGGCCCATGGTGTTTTAATTCCGCAGGGCGGCCTGCGAGCAGGCCGCCGTCCGACCAATCAACACGGCGGGCAGGGGTCTGCCCGCCCTACGCAGAAAAAAGAAACGAGGGAGTATTATGCGTTACGATTTTACCACCTGGCCTGATCGGCGAGGGAAGGACGCCATTGCGGTGGACATGGTGGGGATGCCCGGGGGCTTCGCGCCTGCGGGGCCCAAGGAGGGCTTCAACGTGATCCCCATGTGGGTGGCCGATATGAATTTCCTGGCCTGCCCGTCCATCCAGGAGGCCATCATCGCCCGCACCCGGCACCCGGCCTTCGGCTACTTCATGCCCTCGGCGGAATACTATGACAGCATCATCAACTGGCAGCGGATCCGCAACGGGGTGGAGGGCCTGGAGCAGAAGCACATCGGCTACGAGAACGGCGTCCTGGGGGGCGTGGTCTCCACCCTGAACGTGCTCTGCTCCCGGGGCGATGCGGTGCTGGTGCAGAGCCCCACCTACGTGGGCTTTACCCACGCGCTGAAAAACAACGGCTACGAGATCGTCCACAACCCCATGTACCGGGACGAGGCCGGGGTCTGGCGGCTGGACTATGAAGACATGGAGCGGAAGATCGTGGAGAAGCACATCCACGCCACCATCTTCTGCAGCCCCCACAACCCCTGCGGCCGGGTCTGGGAGCGCTGGGAGATCGAAAAGGCCATGGCCATTTTTGAGAAGCACGATGTCTGGGTGGTCTCCGACGAGATCTGGTCTGATCTGATCCTGGGGGAGCATAAGCACATCCCCACCCAGTCGGTGAGCCCCTGGGCCAGGGAGCACGTGGCGGCCATGTACGCCCCCTCCAAGACCTTCAACCTGGCGGGCCTGGTGGGCAGCTACCACATCATCTATAACGATTGGCTCCGGGATCGGCAGGACAAGGAGAGCTCCCTCAGCCACTACAACTCCATGAACGTGCTGTCCATGCACGCGCTGATCGGGGCCTACGGCGAGGCGGGCCAGCTCTGGGTGGACGAGCTGCGGCAGGTGCTGACGGAGAACGTGCGCTTCGCCTGCGACTACATCCGGGAGCACTTCCGGGGCGTCAGTCTGATGCAGCCCGAGGGGACCTATATGCTCTTCCTCCACTGCGAGGACTGGTGCAAGGCCCACGGCAAGACCATCGACGAGCTGCAAAAGCTGGGCACCGACGTAGGCGTGGCCTGGCAGGACGGCCGAATGTTCGAGGATCCCTGGGGCATCCGCCTCAACCTGGCCCTCCCCCTGCGGGTGGTGCAGGAGGCCTTCGACCGAATGGACAAGTACGTGTTCAACGCGCAGGCGTAAATACGGCGGCCCCGGGATCAAAACCGATCCCGGGGTCGCCTGCTTTTTGCTTATTTCTTCCGTACCGCCTGGGCGATGGCCAGCACCAGGCCGAAGAGGACGCCGGCCACGGGCCAGACGATCCAGGTTTTTTGCCAGTCGTTGGTGAGGAAACTCCAGGCCAGGTAGCCTGCGGTGGCGGCGCACCAGTAGATCGCGGCCAGGGGCTCGCCGCGCTTGTTTTCTTCCTTTTGAGCCCGGCTGTAGCCGCCCTCCTCCAGAAGCATCTGATAGCCGCCCCAGACGGTGGAGCTGCGGACGATCAGGTAGACGCCGCCTGCCGCAATGGCCAGCAGCAGACCCAGAGAGGCCACGTGGGG
>JAEEGL010142174.1_pt1 | contig 10959 bp, 10 predicted proteins | sample 9134231 | NCBI WGS metagenome assembly JAEEGL01 (sample SAMN16246548, study PRJNA631951) | gut metagenome | biome: gut microbiome; feature: rumen; material: fiber-attached | host: Bos | place: Iran: Karaj | collected 2018-10 | reverse complement strand
AGTAGATATTCTAAAATATATTGTTATTGTTTATGGTTTTTTACTGATTATGAAAGATGGAAAATATATATTTAAAATTAATAAGGGATTAAAATGAGTATAAATACTGATGTTTTAAAAACAAAAATCAAAATTCTTGTATGCTGTCATAAAAAAAGTGATTTACCGAATAATGATGATGGTGTGTTTTTACCAATTCATGTAGGAGCTACAATTTCTGATCAGAATTTAGGAATACAAAAAGATAGTGAATTAAACAATAATAAGTGTGATAATATAAGTGGTAAGAATAAATCATATTGTGAATTGACTGCATTATATTGGGCATGGAAAAACATAAAAAAAATATATCCCAACACAGAATATATCGGGTTAAATCATTATCGTAGATTTTTTAATTTTACCAATGTTTTTGCACGCGACTGGAATTATAAAGCTGTTAAGGATGTTACAAACTACAGAATTGATTATACTAAATTACGAAAATTGCTTTCAAAAAATATAGGAATAATGGCAAAAAAGAAAATTTATCCTTATAGTCTAGCCGTTGATTATTCTGTAGCCCATGTAAGTGATGATTTACGTATTTTAGGTGAAATAATAAAAGAAAAATATTCAGATTATTATCCATGTTTCATAAAATTTTTTTATTGCAATAATAAACTTTCGCATTTCAATATGTTTATATGGAAATATGATGGCTTTGAAAAATATTGTGAATGGCTTTTTGGAATATTGTTTGAAGCTGAAAAAAGAATTGATATTTCAAATTATAGCGATGTTCAGAAAAGAATCTGGGGATATATGGCTGAACGATTGTTAAATATATATGTTGAAAAGAATAAAATGAGCATTAAGTATTTACCTGTGAATGTATATAATGGTAATAAAGAAAACATAATAAAATATATAATAAATAGAGTAAGATATAATATTGCATTTCATTTATCTAAGCCAAAGTTTAGCAATGTTTGGATTGAAAAGAATCAATAGTTGTATTTTTACAGAGGTTTGTTTATGAGAACTTCCATAGTCATGTCAACATATAATGGTGAGAAATATATCATTGAACAATTGGATTCAATAAGACAGCAAACTATATCACCAGATAACGTTATTATTCGAGATGATAAATCCACAGATGGAACAGCCGTAATAATTGAACAATATATTAAAGAGTATGGATTAAATAACTGGTTTTTTTCAATTAATGAACAAAATACTGGCTGGAAAAAAAATTTTTATAGGCTTATAGATGAGTGTGATGCAGATCTAATATTTCTGGCGGATCAAGATGATATATGGAATAGGCGAAAGCTAGAATTAATGATACCAGTCATGCAAAATGAGAATATTAATGTTCTTGTAAGTGATTATTATCAACAATCATCAAATCTAGATATTAATTATAAATGCAAAACATCTTTTGTTACACGACAGTTAAGTTTTAATTCAAAATTCATGTGGGTAAATTATCCAGGTTGTTCATATTGTATACGAAAAAAATATTTTAACACAATAAAAAAATGGTGGCGGGAATGGTTACCTCATGATGCGTTTTTATTTAGAAATGCAAAATTAGATGGTTCATTATATTATATTAATTGCAAGTTGATTCAACATAGAATGCATGGAAATAATGCTGGAACACCAAAAAAAATGTCACAACAAAAAGATGATTTGCAATATTACTATGATATATTACAGTTATTTATCAATAGAGTTGTTGAAGAAAAGATGTCTTCAGAAAAATTGAATATTTTACAAAATGCAAATTTATGGTTGGATAATAGAAAACAATTATATGAAACAAAATCCTTTTTGGATTTTGTTAAACTTTCGAAATTTAGATCATTTTATCCACATTTTAAAACTTATATAAAAGAATTTTTTATTTCAAGAGCCTGAGATTATGAAACTATTAATCAATATGTCGAATAATCTTGGAGGGGGTGGGCTTCAAGTTGGATTATCTTTCATACAAGAATGTATTAAATTTAAAGAGAATGATTATGTTATTGCAATTTCGGAAAAGAATGCAAATTTAATTACTTTTCAAACATACCCACAAAATTTTTCATTTCATATTGTAAAATATACATGGTTATGGCAAATAAATCGAAAGATGAAAAAAATAGAAAAGAAAGTGAAACCGGATATAGTATTTTCTATTTTTGGGCCAACTTATTGGACACCTAGGGTTCCGCATATTATGGGGTTTGCAATTCCTCATTATATTTATTCATCTTCTCCTTTCTTTAAACTTTGCTCAATTAAAGAGCGAATTAAAATATCATTAAAGAAGATAATTCATGTTAAACTAATAAAGAATGAAGCAGACTGTATTATAACTGAAACAGAAGACGCAAGTAAAAGAGTTAAGCAATTACTAAATGATGATAATATATCATATAAAACAGTGTCAAATACTTGTTCCTCGTTTTTTCTAAATTATAATCAGAATTCCGAAAGTAACAGAATATTACCTGTACGAGAAGAAACGGAATTTAGATTTTTATATCTTAGTAAGTATTATACGCATAAAAATTTTGAAATAATTCCCAAAATAGTTGAAAATCTTATAAATCAAAATATACATAATATAAGATTTATTCTTTCAATTGATTCAGAATCATATGAACGACTAATTTCTGATAAATACAAAAAGTATGTAAGAAATGTAGGATTTGTACCTATGAATAAGGCTCCCTGTTTATATTCAGAGATTGATGCAATCATTCAGCCTTCATTTCTGGAAGTTTTCTCTGCAAATTATGTAGAAGCTATGGTAATGAAAAAACCAATTTTTGCTTCAGATTATAGTTTCGCTCATACCGTTTGCGGTGATGCTGCTTTATATTTCAATCCTTTAAATTTATCAGAAACTACTTCATGTATTATTTCATTTATAAACGATAATGAATTAAGAAATAGTCTCGTAGAAAAAGGGCAAAATAGATTAAAGTCGTTTGATACGGCAGAAGATAGAGCAAGAAAGTATCTTGATATCTGTAAATCTATTATAGAATCTTCGCAACAATAAATATATTTGATATAATATCTTTGATATTTTATCATGAACTAACAAGAGGAGAATAGTATGTCTGTTTTTAATAACAAAACCTTGCTTATAACAGGTGGTACAGGTTCATTTGGAAATACTGTACTCAAGCACTTTTTACATTCAGATATCGGTGAAATTCGAATTTTCAGTCGCGATGAAAAAAAGCAGGATGACATGCGCCACAACTTACAGGCAAAACATCCCGAACTGGCAAAAAAAGTAAAGTTCTATATCGGCGATGTAAGAAATCCTCAGTCAATAAAAGATGCCATGCCTGGTGTTGACTATATTTTCCATGCAGCAGCTCTTAAGCAGGTTCCAAGTTGCGAATTTTTCCCAATGGAAGCTGTTCGTACAAATGTAATTGGTACAGATAATATGCTTCATGCTGCCATTGATGCAGGGGTAAAGAGAATTGTGTGTCTTTCTACAGATAAAGCAGCTTATCCAATTAATGCAATGGGTATAAGTAAAGCAATGATGGAGCATGTAATTTATGCAAATGCCCGTGTTGCTGCAGAACGCGGAGATACTGTAATTTGTTGTACAAGATACGGAAATGTTATGTGTAGTCGCGGTTCAGTAATTCCTCTTTTTATTGATCAGATAAAAGCTGGAAATCCTATTACTATTACAGATCCAAATATGACTCGCTTTTTGATGAACCTTGATGAAGCCGTCGACTTGGTTCAATTTGCATTTGAACATGCAAATCCTGGTGATTTATTTATTCAAAAATCTGATGCTTCAACGATAGGAGATTTGGCAAAGGCTGTACAAAAACTCTTTGGTGATACAGGAACAAACATTATTGGTACAAGGCATGGTGAAAAATTATATGAAACTCTTATGACTAGAGAGGAACGTCTGCGTAGTGAAGATATGGGAAACTACTTCCGTGTTGCTGCAGATAGCCGTGATTTGAACTATGATAAATTTGTAGTAAAAGGTGATGTCCATACAATGGCTGATGAAGCTTATACAAGTCATAATACAAAACGTCTTGATGTGGATGGTACAGTTCAAAAGATTCTCACTACAGATTATGTAAATGAAGCTCTTGAAGCTTGGAAACAAGGCAGATAAATGAATATACTTGTCACTGGTGCAAAAGGGTTTGTCGGTAAGAACCTGTGTGAAAATTTGAAGAACATCCGTGATGGTAAGGATAGGACTCGTTCTTTTACCATTGAAAATGTTTTTGAATATGACATTGATTCCAAACCAGAAGAATTGGATGAATGGTGCCGCAAAGCCGATTTTGTATTTAATCTTGCTGGTGTAAATCGTCCTAAAGATACTTCTGAGTTTATGAGTGGAAACTTTGGTTTTGCTTATACTCTTTTAGAGACACTAAAAAAAAATGGTAATAAGTGCCCTGTAATGCTTTCTTCTTCAATTCAGGCAACACTCATAGGGCGCTATGGTGAATCTGACTATGGCAAATCAAAACTTTCCGGAGAAGAACTTTTCTTTAATTATGAAAAAGAAACTGGAGCAAAAGTGTTTGTCTATCGTTTTCCAAATCTTTTTGGAAAGTGGTGTCGCCCAAACTATAACAGCGCAGTAGCTACTTTTTGCAACAACATTGCAAATGATTTGCCTATTCAGATTAATGACCCTAATACAGAACTTGAATTACTTTATATTGATGACCTTGTAGAAGAGATGATGTGTGCTCTTACAGGTTCTGAACATCATTGTGAATATGACGGATTATCACCTGTTGCAAAAAATAATGGCAAATATTGCTTTGTACCTGTAACACACAAAGTAACACTTGGTGAAATTGTTGATACTCTTAATTCATTTAAGAATCAGCCGCAGTCTTTGGTAATGCCAGAAATTGCAAGTAATTCTTTTACCAAAAAGCTTTACTCAACATATCTTTCCTATTTGCCAAAAGAAAAAGTTTGTTTCCCGCTGAAAATGAATTGTGATGACCGAGGTAGTTTTACAGAGCTTCTTAAAACTGCTAACTGTGGACAATTTAGTGTTAATATTTCAAAGCCTGGAATTACAAAAGGACAGCATTGGCATAATACAAAATGGGAATTCTTTATTGTTGTAAGTGGACATGCTCTTATTCAGGAACGAAAAATTGGAACTGATGAAGTAATTGAGTTTGATGTAAATGGTGAAAATATTCAGGCGGTTCATATGTTGCCCGGATATACTCATAATATAATTAATCTTTCTGAAACTGAAAATCTTGTAACACTTATGTGGGCTAATGAACAGTTTGATCAGAATCATCCTGATACATTTGGAGAAAAGGTAAAATAGTATGGCAAATGTTACTTTTAAAAATAATGGTAAATTAAAACTTTTAATTATTGTAGGAACCCGTCCAGAAATTATTCGTCTTTCTGAAGTAATCAAGGCTTGTAGAAAATATTTTGATACTTTATTGGCTCATACCGGCCAGAATTATGATTACAATTTGAACGGTATTTTCTTTAAGGATCTTGAACTTGATGATGCTGAAATTTACATGGATGCAGTAGGCAAAGATCTTGGCGAGACCATGGGAAATATTATTGCAAAATCTTATCAGCTTATGGTGGAGATTAAGCCAGATGCAGTTTTGGTTTTAGGTGATACTAATTCTTGTCTCTCTGTTATCGGGGCTAAAAGACTTCATATTCCTATTTTTCATATGGAAGCAGGAAACCGTTGCAAAGATGAGTGTCTTCCAGAAGAAACAAACCGCCGCATTGTAGATATTATCAGTGATGTTAATATGGCTTATTCGGAGCATGCACGCCGTTATCTTGCTGATTGTGGATTACCAAAAGAAAGAACTTATGTAACAGGTTCTCCTATGGCGGAAGTTTTGCATAAGAATCTTGCTAAAATTGAAGCAAGTGAAGTTCATAAAAAACTTGGTTTGGAAAAGGGAAAATATATATTGCTTTCTGCTCACCGTGAAGAAAACATTGATACTGAAAAGAATTTTACTTCACTTTTTACTGCAATTAATAAGATGGCAGAAAAATATAATATGCCAATACTTTACAGCTGTCATCCTCGTAGCAAAAAGCGCCTTGAAACTTCGGGATTTAAACTTGATAAACGGGTAATTCAGCATGAGCCTTTGGGATTTCATGATTACAACTGCCTGCAGATGAATGCTTTTGCAGTCGTTTCAGACAGTGGAACTTTGCCGGAAGAATCAAGTTTCTTTACAAGCGTTGGGCATCCGTTCCCAGCTGTATGCATTAGAACAAGTACAGAACGTCCAGAGGCTTTGGATAAAGCTTGTTTTGTTCTTGCAGGCATTGATGAAACTTCTCTTTTGCAATCTGTAGATACTGCTGTTGAACTTGTAAAGAATGGAGAATACGGAATCCCTGTTCCTGACTATACGGATGAAAATGTTAGTGCCAAGGTTATAAAGATTATCCAAGGCTATGTTGGAATTGTAAACCGCATGGTTTGGAGAAAATATTAATAAAACAAAAAATTAATTAAGACCTTCAGTTTTCTGGAGGTCTTTTTTATAGGTTTGAATATGAAAATCTGTATATTTACAAATCACTTTTATCCCGAAGATTTTAAAGTAAATGATATTGCTTTTGAACTTGCAAAACTTGGTTATGAAGTTACGGTTTTGACAGCAATTCCTGATTATCCTAAGGGTAAATTCTATGATGGGTATTCTTTATTTAAACGTCGTCATGAAATTGTAAACGGAGTTAATGTAATAAGGTTGCCAATAATACCCCGCGGAAAGGGTGGTGCCATAAGGCTTGTTTTGAATTATTTATCATACTATTTTTGCCTTAGTATTTTTACTTTTTTTCATTCGTTCAAACATAAATATGATAGAGTTTTTGTTCATTTGACATCACCTTTTTTTATCGGTGTTTGTGCAAGAAAGTTGGCAAAGCGTCAACAAATACCTCTATTATTCTGGGTATTAGATTTGTGGCCTGAGTCTCTTATTTCTGCAGGTGGAATTTCAAATCCTTTGATTATTAAACCTCAAATTAAAATGGTTCAAAAAGTTTATAATCAATGTACAAAGATTCTTATAAGTTCTAAGGGCTTTGAAAAATCAATCTGTGAAAAAGGAAATTATAAAGATAAGCTCGTATATTTTCCTAACTGGGCAGAAGATGTAAAAGGTGAGTGCCCTAAAGATTTTGATATACGACAAATTAAGCCATTTGACGAAGAAGGAAATTTCATAATTCTTTTTGCCGGGAATATTGGTGAAGCTCAAAATCTTGATGCTGTAATTGAATCTGCCAAACTCTTAAAAACAGAAAAGCAGATAAAGTTTGTATTTATCGGCGATGGCAGAAGAAAAGAACATTTAATGAATCTAGTAAAAGAATATGAATTAGAAGAAACAGTATTCTTCCCCGGCCGCTTCCCAATTGAAACAATGCCTGTATTTATGAATGCAGCATCTGTCCTTTTATTCTCATTAAAAGATGAACTATGTTTTAACCTGACAGTTCCTGCTAAAGTCCAGTTTTATATGTCACAAGGTAAACCAATTCTTGCAATGATAAATGGTGATGGGGCTGAGTTAGTAAAGGAAGCTAATTGTGGTTTTAGTGTAAATGCAGGGGATATAGAAAGTTTTGTAAATGTTGTTATAAAGATAGCTTCTGTCTCAAAAGAAGAATTGAATAAGATGGGTAATAATGCTAAAAGATTTTACAAACAAAACTTTACAAAAGAACAAAGACTTAAACAAATACAATTTATTCTTACTAGTATGTAAATATTTATTCCAGTATAATCAAAAAAAGGTGTATTCTAATTTAATAAAATATCGTTAACTATGAGGTATGAATAATGGTCTTATCAGATGAACAATTAAAAAAAGCTCAAGAACTTTTAGCAAAAATATTATATGAAGTTCATCAAGTATGTGAAAAGAATAATATACAGTATTTTTTAAATTATGGTACCTTGTTAGGTGCAATCAGACATAATGGTTTCATTCCTTGGGATGATGATATTGATATATGTATGACAAGGGAAAACTATGATAAATTCTGTGTATTGGCACCTAATGCGTTAGGAAAAGAATTTGTTCTTCAAAATGAGGATACAGATAACAGTTATGGGTTATGTTATTCGAAAGTAATTCTCAATGATACCCTATGGATAGAAAATAATGCAAAAAAAACATCACGAAAATACAGTGGTTTATTTATAGATATTTTTCCTTTAGATTTAATTCCAGAAGATAAAGAAACACAAAACAAACAGTTAATGCATTATAAAATTGTAAATATGCTGTTATTAGCAAAATTGAATTATTCAGCAACTGCTTATAATACAAACAAACGATTATTATTTTATTTTTTCAAGTTTCTTTCAATTTTTTTCCCATTGAAATATTTGAAGAAAAAACGAAATAACATTATTCTAGGATATTCAAAAAGCAATTCTAATCTTCTAACAACCTTTTCATTTTATGAACAGTGTATAACAAAGGTTGCGTCTATTAAGGAATTAACAAAACACATATTTGAAAAAAGAGAGTATTATATTCCTGTAGAATATGATAGGATACTTACAGATACATATGGCGATTATATGACGCCACCTCCTCAAAATGAAAGAATTAATCATAATATTGTAGAATTTGATTTTGGACCTTATACTAAATAAGAATTTATTGAGGTTTATTTATGTTAGTTAAAAACGCAATAATAATGGCAGCTGGCACAAGCAGCAGGTTTGCTCCATTATCCTATGAAAAACATAAGGCTCTTATAGAAGTAAAAGGCGAAATATTAATAGAACGCCAGATAAAACAGATAAAAGAAGCCGGAATAAAAGACATTTACATAGTAACAGGCTACAAAGCCGAACAGTTTGAATATCTTAAAGATAAATTTGGAATAAATCTTATACAAAACTCTGAATATCTTACAAGAAACAATAACGGAAGCATCTGGGCTGTACGCGATATTCTTGGAGACAGTTACATTTGTTCTTCGGACAATTATTTTGCAAAAAATCCTTTTGAAACAGAAGTAGATGATTCATACTATGCAGCTGAATATGCAGAAGGCCACACAGAAGAATGGTGCATGACAGAAGATTCTAACGGCTATATAAATTCTGTAGTAATTGGTGGCGAAAAAGCCTGGTATATGCTTGGACATACCTTCTGGAGCCAGGATTTTGCACAAAAGTTTCTTTCAATACTTAAAGACGAGTACAATAAAGAAGAAACAAAAGGCAAACTCTGGGAAAAGATTTTCATGGCACATCTTGATACACTCAAAATGAAAATCAGAAAATACGAACCTGATGTCATTTATGAATTTGACACACTTGATGAACTTAGAACATTTGACAATTCATATATAACTGATACCAGATCAGAAATATTAAAAGAAATTGTAAAACAGCTTAATGTAAATGAACAGGATATTGTAAACATTAAGCGTGTTGAAAGTTCAACGACAGAAGCCGGTGGATTTATGTTTGACTGTATGGGTAGTCATTATATATATCAATATGAAACAAAAGAATTAACAAAAACAAATTAGGAGGAAATTAAATGGCAGAACTGGTAAGGGAGATTGAACAGGCAGATCTTCCCGTAGTAAAAGAGTTGCTGGCAAAAGCCGGTAAAGAAAACGATTATGAAAAGATTTCTCGTCTTGGTGGACTTACAAATCACTCTTATAAGGTTACCCTCAAAAATGGTGAAGAGCTTTTAGTTCGTATACCTGGCGAAGGTACAGAAAAAATGATTAACCGTCTTGACGAAAGAAAGAGTACAGAACTTGCCTGCAAGCTTGGAATAGATTCTGAACTTCTTTATTTTGGCGATGAAGGAACCAAAGTTATGAAATTCATTACAAATCCACAGCCAATGGATAACTCTGTAATGAAAAAGCCTGAAGTCCTTAAACAGGCAGCAGAAATATTTCATAAACTTCATACCTGCGGTGTAAATACCGGAGTAAGATTTGAAGTATTTGAAATGGCAGAGCTTTACGAAAAGATTATCCGTGACGGTGGAGTAGCCTTTTATGATGATTACGAAGATGTAAAGAAAACTGTTATGGAAATTAAGGCTGCAGTAGACGGTGATAAACCGGCTCCTCGTGTACCATGCCATTGCGATTCACTTGTTGCAAACTGGGTATTGAATGACAAGGGGAAGCTTTATCTTATTGACTGGGAATACTCAGGAATGAATGAAGCAATGTGGGATCTTTCATGCCTTTCAATTGAAGCAGAATATAGCGAAAAAGAAGATGATGAACTTTTGGCTGCTTACTATTCAGTTGAAAACAAAACTGCCGGAGTAGAAGAAAAGAAAAAGTTTATTGCAGCAAAGCTTTATGTAGATTATCTTTGGACTCTCTGGGGACTCACTCGTGTACCATATGACGGCGCATTCATGCAGGAATATGCAGATAACCGTTACAAAAGATTAAAGAATAATATAGATGCCTATAAGGCAATTAAATAAGGAGAAAGAAAATGATAGCTGGTATTATCGCAGGTATTACCTGGGCAATTGAAACAATCATTCTTGGTATTGCATTGGGAATGACACCTTTTATTAGTACAGAACAAGCTGTACTTTTAGCTCCATTTGTAAGTACTTTTTTACACGATTTCTTTTCTGCAATCTGGGCATGTATTTTTAATGGTGTACGAGGAAAACTTCCTGCTTTTGTAAGAGCTTTAAAGACAAAAAGCGGTAAGTTTGTTATTCTTGCTGCAGTAATTGGTGGCCCTGTTGGAATGACAGGTTATGTTCTTTCGGTTGCAAATATGGGGGCCTCTATTGGTGCTGTAGCAAGTGCTATTTTCCCTGCAATTGGTGCAGTTCTTGCATATATCTTCCTTAAAGAAAAGATGCAGTGGTATCGCTGGATTTTCCTAGTACTTTCTCTTCT
>JAEEGL016122814.1_pt1 | contig 10960 bp, 10 predicted proteins | sample 9134231 | NCBI WGS metagenome assembly JAEEGL01 (sample SAMN16246548, study PRJNA631951) | gut metagenome | biome: gut microbiome; feature: rumen; material: fiber-attached | host: Bos | place: Iran: Karaj | collected 2018-10 | reverse complement strand
TCTGGTTTCGCAGCCCACATACGGAAGACGGGAAGAGCCTCTTCCCGCAATAGGGGTATGATAGGTGTGGAGCGTTGGTCCATAGGTTTCTCCAGCTCTTGGTAGATGAAGTCATCGTCGAAGTCAATATCGGCAGCATCCTTACGATGGTTGGCATAATAGATACAGTCCAGATGAGCCCAATAGATAGCGCCCAGACACATGGGACAGGGTTCACAGGAGGTATATATTTTATAGCCTGTGAGGTCGAAGGTATGCAGCTTCCTGCAGGCTTCGCGTATACAGGTCACCTCTGCATGGGCAGTGGGATCGTTAAGCAGGGTTACACTATTGGACGTTCCTGCCACTATTTCGCCATCCTTGGCGATAACTGCTCCGAAGGGACCTCCTCCGTTTTTCACACTTTCTGCAGAGAGGCGGATGGCCTCGCGCATCATTTGCTTGTCTTGTTCTGTGATGATCATCGGCTTTACTAAATAATTGAATAATTGATATACTATGAGATATAGAAGACTGATTCTGGCCCCATGCAAAACAATAAGTCCAGAATACTGAGATTAGACTGGAAGCCATGCTTATGCTGGAAAACCTGCCAATAGGGACGGGCCTGGAATTCCGGGTCTGGCTGAGGATGCTTGGCGTGGATGACGTCTCGGTAATCGGAGATTCCTTGAACTTGATACGCTGAAGTGTACTCGACGGTGGGGTGGATGTCGATAAGTTCACACACCTTCTGACGGATGGCTTCATTGAAATCAATCAAGAAGTCGTACTTCTGCTCAAAGAAAGGACGGATATCATCGGCATAATAGTCGAAGAAGGGACTCTCGCTATAGGCACTCTGCAGGGCATTCCAGTGTACACGTCGCCACTGGTTATGGTCGCTGATGCGGAGATCCTTGACCAACGGCTTATCGTCCGTATGCTCCACTGGAACTGTCAGTGCCTGGATACCGTTTGCCGTACTGATGAGACAACGGTTGCGATAGGTCTGCTTCTGATAGGAGTCGTATTGTTCTATCAGACAGAGGTCATAGCGGGAGAGCTTCTGATACCACTGGACGGGTCCGAAGTAGGTGGTTTGTAATAGTGCGGTAGTCATTGCAGCCAAAAGTTTTTACGATTGTAGAGTACAGTGACCACCCGACCGACGATACTGCTTTCGGGTATAAATCCCAGATGACGCGAGTCGACAGGATTGTGCGGATTCAGGGCTTCGAGCCAATAGTAGTCTGTCTTGGCACAGGTTTTCAGCCCAGGAACGATCATGAGCCCACTAGTGGTTCGGATGGTATCACCAGGAACAGCCGCGCAACGGGCTATGAGCAGGCCTGAGAGTGTGCTGTCAGGGGCTTCAAAGGCTATGATGTCTCCCTTGTGAACAGCACGTCGCATCAGCCGGCTATAGGGTAGCAGTCGGTTACCCTCGATACGCAGGCCGTAGCTACATCGATTGATGAGTAGCTGGTCGCCATGGTGATAGAACGGGGCCAACCCTTCTCCTGTCACACCATGTATAGAGAATGCCAGCGCACGGACAGCCAGCATCAGCGCAAATGCCGATACAAATGCCATCAACAGTTTCAGCCAGCTTCTCGTCATCACATCCCCTACCCTTACTTGATATTGTCGACAAAGCGGAACAGACGGCTCCAGCGGATGCCTGAGAAGCCGTGACGGTCAGGATCGGAGCTCCACCAGATGAAGATGGGCTTGCCCACGATATGGTCTTCGGGTACAAAACCCCAATAGCGGGAGTCGAGCGAGTTGTGACGGTTGTCACCCTGCATCCAGTAATAGTCCATCTTGAAGGTGTACTTGGTAGCTACCTGGTCGTTGATGTATATCTTGCCGTCCTTCACCTCCAGCTTGTTGCCTTCATAGGTACGAATAGGCCGCTCGTAGATGGGCAGATTCTTCAGTGTCAGACTGATGCTCTCACCCTTCTTGGGAATCCAGATGGGGCCGTAGTTGTCGCGCGTCCAGTGCAAGTTTCCGTTCAGCGGATAGATGTCCAGCTCGTTGGCATCGGTATTCAGCGAGATGCTCTCAACCAAGTCGGTGCGCTTCTTCAGTTCCTGAACAGCATAGTTGGTCAGGGGCATATAACCTTGTGTGTTGAGACTCATCAGGTCTTCCATCGTGATGCCCAAGTCCTTCATCGTATCATCATCAAGGGCTTGCTTCAGTTTCACATGATAGGTGTACTGTACGTTGTCTGGCTCCTTGTTCGCCTTGCCATTGATGTAGATGATGCGGTCCTTGATTTGCAGTGTCTGACCAGGCAGCCCTACACAGCGCTTCACATAGTTCTCGCGGCGATCGGCAGGACGCGTATCGATGACACCATACTCGGCCTGATTCTGCACAATAGCCTCACGGCCAGCCTGATAGATAGCATTAAAGTATCTGGGCAGGTCTGCCTGCGACAGCGAATCGGGGTCAGGACGCTGGGGGTACATCTGATAGCCTATCTGGTAGCACATCTGGTAGAAGTCATAGGCCTGATACTGGGGTGCTGAGCAGATGGTGTCACCTGCAGGATAGTTGAAGACTACGATATCGTTCAGCTGTATCTGACCCAGGCCTTTTACACGACGATAGTCCCAATGGGGCCACTCCATGTACGACTTGCACTCAAAGAGGGGCAAGGTGTGTTGTGTCAGCGGCATAGTGAGCGGTGTCTCAGGGATGCGGGGCCCGTACGACACCTTGCTGACAAACAGGTAGTCACCCGTCAGCAACGACTTCTCCAGCGAACTCGAGGGAATGACGTAGTTCTGGAAAAAGAACAGGTTGATGAAGTAGACGGCAACGAGGGCAAACACCAGGGCGTCAACCCACGACATGACCCACCTGACGGGGCCTTCCGAATCCTTCCACCATTGCCAACGGATTTTCTTGGTGATATATACGTCATAGATAAAGGGAATGACCAGCAGTCCCCACCACGACTTGACCCAATAGAGGAACAGCAGATAGAGCACCAGCACGCAGATGAACTTGGCCCACTGAACCTTCGGATTAAATTCTTTCTTTTTCTCCATTTTAGATAAAAATATGATGCACAAAGGTTTGACGCTCCTCCATTTCTGAAAGTTGCGCCTTTAACCTTTATTTCAGAATTTAAACATGTCTGAGATGGTGAGCAGTCCCTGATGCTCTTTGGTGTACTCAGCGGCAAGAACGGCACCGAGGGCAAAGCCCTGACGCGAGTGGGCATCGTGGGTGATGGTGATGATGTCGGCCTCTGAGTCATAGCGAACCGTATGGATACCAGCTACCTCACCACGGCGGATATGGTCAATACGCAACAGCTTGGGGTCTGTCGTATCCTCTGCCCAAGCCTCCTTGCGGTCCAGGTTCTCCAAGATTCCTTCAGCCAGCGTGATGGCTGTACCTGAGGGATGGTCCAGCTTGTGGACATGGTGGGTCTCTTCCATCTCTACATCGTACTGGGGGAACTGGTTCATAATCTTAGCCAAATATTTGTTGACTGCCGAGAAGATGGCTACACCTATCGAGAAATTCGAGGCCCAGAACAGGGTCTTGCCTTCTGCTGTGCAGGCTTTCTTCACGTCATCGCCATGTTCCTTCATCCAGCCTGTCGAACCACTCACCACCTTGACACCGGCCTTCCAGGCTTTCAGATAATTGCCATAAGCGGCCTGAGGTGCTGTAAACTCTATTGCAACATCAGCTGAACAGAAAGCCTCACTTTCGAAGTCCTGTTGGTTGTCTACGTCAATGATACTCACAATTTCATGACCACGGCTGAGGGCTATCTGCTCTATCATCTTGCCCATCTTGCCGTAGCCGATTAAAGCTATTTTCATAATCTGTCATGTATTAATACGCTGCAAAGATACAAAAAATAGTTCATAGTTCATAGTTCATAGTTCATAATTTAAATATATTTTGTATCTTTGCAACATGTTTATGAACGAAAAGACATGGGATTTTGTTCGCCAACATGCTTCCGACGATGTACGGAAGCTGGCGTTGCAAGGGGGGAAGGACACTGAGGTCGACCTGACTGCAGCCCTGCAGCAGATAGCCGGATGGCAGACGGCCAGACGGAAAATACCCACATGGGCAGCTACGGAGGGCATCGTCTACCCACCCCACCTGAACATGGAGCAATGTTCCTCTGAGCAGACGGCCCGTTACAAAGCACTGCTGGCTGGTGAGGGTGAAGCCTTCATAGACCTGACGGGCGGCTTCGGGGTTGACTTCTACTGGATGTCGCAAGGCTTCCACCAGCGCACCTATGTAGAACAAAACGAGGAACTCTGTGCCATTGCTAAGGAGAACTTCCGCACACTGAAGCACGACTGCACTGTATGTTGCTGTGATACAGCAACATACCTAACACGCACATCCCCTGTCTCTGTCATCTTTCTGGACCCTGCCCGGCGCAACGAGCACGGAGGACGAACATACGGCATAGAGGACTGCACACCCAATGTGTTGGAACTGCTGTCCTTGCTGATGGAGAAGGCCGACAAAGTCATCCTGAAACTTTCGCCCATGCTTGACTGGCGCAAAGCTGTCAGCGACCTCAACAGCACGTCAACAGCCGTTCCACATCATGTGTCGGAAGTCCACATAGTCAGTGTTGACAACGAGTGCAAGGAGCTGCTCTTGGTGTTGCTCCATAGGGAGAAGGCTGATAACATACACCTGTATTGTGTCAACAACGGCAAAACCTTCGATTTTATTCCCTGCCTGGAAAAAAAATATTCCCTGCCTGGGAACAATACATTCCCTGCCTGGGAATCTTTGACGGGCCTGGAGGAGGCTACCTACCTCTACGAACCTAATGCCTCGCTGATGAAGGCGGGATGTTTTGATGCGCTGGAGGGAAGATTTCCCGTTCAGCAAGTAGCACAGAACTCTCACCTGTATCTCGCCTCTGAGGACATCAGCGATTTCCCCGGACGAGGTTTCCGGATTGACAGTGTTTCGTCGATGAACAAACAAGAGCTGAAGACTGCTTTGGCTGACATTGGGCAGGCTAACATCGCCGTGCGCAACTTTCCGCTCTCTGCCGACCAGCTTCGCAAGAAATTGAAACTCAAGGATGGTGGCAGTGTTTACATTTTCGCCACTACTACATCGAAAGGGGAACACAAACTCTTTATTTGCCGTAAAATTAGTTAAAGATTTGGGCATCTCGGCCTTTTTCACTATCTTTGCACAATTAATGAAACAAAGAGATATGCCATCAGTAGAGATTCGCAGGGTTAACAACAAGAAGGAACTTGACACCTTCATACAATTTCACTATGACTTATATCGGGGCAATGAATACGATGCTCCCAACCTGTACAGAGATGAACTCCATACGCTGAGCAAGAATAAGAACTCGGCTTTCGAGTTCTGCGAAGCCGAGTATTTCCTGGCCTACAAGGATGGAAAAGTGGTAGGGCGCATTGCCGGCATCATCAACCACAGGGCCAACGAGGCTTGGAAAACCAGCAGCGTACGCTTTGGATGGATTGACTTTATCGATGACTTGGAGGTCAGCCGTGCCTTGTTCGACGCTGTAGAACAATGGGGCCGCTCTAAAGGAATGACAAAGATAGTCGGGCCTTTAGGATTCACAGATATGGATCCCGAGGGCATGCTCATCGAAGGTTTCGACCAATTGGGCACAATGGCTACCATCTACAACTACCCTTACTACCCACAGCACATGGAGCAACTGGGGGGCTGGGAAAAGGATAACGACTACGTAGAGTACAAACTCATCGTGCCTAAGGACGGTATGCCTGAGAAATACAAGAAAGTGGCTGAAATGGTGAAGAAGCGCTACAACCTGCACACCCTTCACCCCAAGCGCAGTCAGGTGTTGGGCAAGGAGCAGTACGGACGCAAGGTGCTCGATGTTGTCAACAAGTCGTACCAGAACATCTACGGCTTCTCGCAGATGACAGAGGCCCAGATTGACGAGTACCTGAAGATGTACTTCCCCATGCTCGACATGGATATGATCTGCCTCATAGAGGATTGGAACACCCCCGACCACAAGCTCATTGGCGTGGGCATCAGCATCACCAACATGACCCGTGCCCTGCAGAAGTGTAAGAACGGGCGCCTGTGGCCCTTTGGCTGGTGGCACTGCCTGCGAGCCCTGAAGTTCCACAAGGCTGAGTGTCTGGACCTGATGCTCATCGGCATTCTGCCAGAATATCAGCAGAAGGGTGCCAATGCATTGCTCTTCTACGACCTCATACCTCACTACCAGAAGTACGGCTTCAAGTGGGGCGAGACCAACGTGGAGATGGAGACCAACGAGAAAGTACAAAGCCAATGGCAATATCTTGAACATGAACAACATAAGCGCCGCAGGTGCTATCAGAAGAACTTATGAACGAAGACAATAACATCAACGAACAAAACCTGGAACAAGTAGCCTATACGGATGACAACATCCGGCATCTCAGCGACATGGAGCACGTCCGTACGCGTCCTGGCATGTACATCGGACGACTGGGTGACGGCTCACTGCCCGAAGACGGTATCTACGTACTGCTCAAGGAAGTGATAGACAACTCCATCGACGAATTCAAGATGAATGCGGGCGACCGCATCGAAATCAATATCGAGGACAACCTGCGCGTCTCTGTCCGCGACTATGGACGAGGCATCCCACAGGGCAAGCTCATCGAAGCAGTCAGCGTACTCAACACGGGAGGTAAGTATGACTCAAAGGCCTTCAAGAAGTCTGTGGGACTGAATGGTGTCGGTGTCAAGGCTGTCAACGCCCTCAGCACCCACTTCGAGGTGGCCAGCTATCGCGAGGGCAAAGTCCGTCGTGCTGTCTTTGAGAAAGGCATCCTGCAGAGTGACGTGACAGAAGCCTCGCAGGACGAAAACGGCACCTACATCTATTTCGAGCCTGACAACACGCTCTTCAAGGAATACTCCTTCCACGACGACATCGTGGAGAACATGTTGCGCAACTATACCTACCTGAACACGGGACTGGCCATCATGTACAACAACCGTCGCATCCTGTCACGTCATGGATTGGAAGACTTGTTGAAGGACCGTATGACCAACGATGCCCTCTACCCTATCATCCACCTGAAAGGCGACGACATTGAGATAGCCTTCACCCATGCCAACCAGTATGGCGAAGAATACTACTCGTTCGTCAACGGACAACATACCACCCAAGGCGGAACCCACCAGAGTGCCTTCAAGGAGCACATTGCCAAGACCATCAAGGAGTTCTTTGGCAAGTATGAATACGGAGACATCCGCACAGGTATCGTAGCAGCCATTGCCATCAATGTCGAGGAACCTGTTTTCGAAAGCCAGACCAAAATCAAGTTAGGCTCTACCCAGATGGCTCCCGATGGCGATACCATCAACAAATATGTGGGCGACTTCATCAAGCAACAGGTAGACAACTACCTGCATATCCACCAGGATGTTACCGAGGTCATCGAAGGCAAAATCAAGGAGAGCGAGCGCGAGCGCAAGGCGATGGCTGGCGTCACAAAACTGGCTCGTGAGCGAGCCAAAAAAGCCAACCTGCACAATCGCAAGTTGCGCGACTGCCGTATCCACTTCTCCGACGCGAAGAACGAACGCAAGGAGGAGTCCTGCATCTTCATTACCGAGGGCGACTCAGCCAGCGGAAGCATCACCAAGAGTCGCGACGTCAACACACAGGCTGTCTTCTCACTGCGAGGCAAGCCACTCAACTCGTTCGGACTGACCAAGAAGGTGGTCTACGAGAACGAGGAATTCAACCTGCTACAAGCTGCCCTCGACATCGAGGAAGGACTGGACACCCTGCGCTATAACAAGGTCATCGTGGCTACCGATGCCGATGTCGACGGCATGCACATCCGACTGCTGATTATCACCTTCTTCCTGCAGTTCTTCCCGGAACTCATCAAGAAAGGTCACGTCTATGTGCTACAGACCCCGCTGTTCCGTGTCCGCAACAAGCGTACCAAAATCCGTAACAAGGAAATGAGGGACGATGGCAAGAAAGGCGACTTTGTCACCCGTTACTGCTACAGCGAAGAAGAGCGCGTGACAGCCATCCAGGACTTGGGACCCGACCCGGAAATCACCCGATTCAAGGGACTGGGTGAAATTTCGCCAGAGGAGTTTGCAGGATTCATTGGTCCGGACATCCGACTGGAACAGGTCACCCTGCACAAGAACGACCAGGTGCAGAAACTGCTTGAATACTATATGGGCAAGAACACCATGGAGCGCCAGAACTTCATCATCGACAACCTCGTCATCGAAGAAGACAAGCCTGAAGACTATGACTATGAATAGAAACATATTGTTTACAGCAATTCTATCGCTGTTTACCACGATAGCCAGCGCACAGATGCGCATCAACCTGGGAGCCGACGCTCCTTTGCGCAAGCTACAGATTGCCGAAATGGCCATCAACAACCTCTATGTTGACAGCGTTGACGAACAGAAGCTGGTAGAAGACGGCATTCGTGGTATGCTGGAAAAACTGGACCCCCACAGCAGCTACCTTACACCCAAGGAGGTAAAAGATGCCAACGAACCCCTGCAGGGCAACTTCGAAGGCATTGGTGTACAATTCAACATGGTAGAGGACACCCTGCTGGTCATCCAGCCTGTCACCAACGGTCCTTCTGAGAAGGTAGGCATCCTGGCTGGCGATCGCATAGTCAAGGTTAACGACACCATTATTGCAGGTGTCAAGATGTCTAAAGAGGAAATCATGCGTCGTCTGCGTGGTCCCAAGGGAACTAAGGTCCGCCTGGGCATCGTCCGGCGGGAGATAGCAGACACCTTGCTGTTCACTGTAGTGCGCGACAAGATTCCTGTCCACTCCATCGATGCTTCCTACATGCTCCGTCCCCAAATAGGCTATATCCGCATTGGCAGCTTCGGTGCTACCACCTACGACGAGTTCTGCGAGAGCCTCAAGAAGCTGAAGAAGCAAGGCATGCAGTCACTGGTGCTCGACCTGCAGGAGAACGGAGGCGGATTCCTGCACGCTGCTGTCCAGATAGCCAACGAGTTCCTGAAGAACAATGACCTGATAGTCTATACGGAGGGACGTCAGGCACAGCGCACCGAATACAAGGCTAAGGGAGGAGGACTGTTTACAGAAGGCAAAGTCATCGTACTCGTAGACAGCTACACCGCCTCGGCAGCAGAGATTGTCTCTGGAGCCATTCAGGACCAGGATCGGGGCATCGTAGTGGGGCGCCGCACCTTTGGCAAGGGACTCGTCCAGCGACCCATAGACCTGCCTGACGGTTCGATGATCCGACTGACCATTGCCCATTACTATACTCCTTCCGGACGCTGCATTCAGAAACCTTACGAGAAGGGCAAGGGGCGCGACTATGCCATGGATGTCTATAACCGCCTGAAGAGTGGCGAACTGATGTCTGCAGACAGTGTACACTTTGCCGACTCGCTCAAGTACTATACGCTGAGGAACCACCGCGCGGTATATGGAGGTGGAGGCATCATGCCTGACGAGTTCGTACCGTTGGACACCACCAAGTACACTCGCTACCATCGGGAACTGTCTGCCAAAGGAATGGTCATCAACGGCAATCTCCGATATGTGGACCAGCATCGCAAGATTCTGCAGGGACAATACAAGGATTTTGCCGACTTCCGTAGCCGCTTCGACATTCCCCAACAGGTCATTGACAACATCTTTGCTGAAGGCGAGAAACAGAAGGTACGTCCCAAGGACGAGGCGGAACGCCAGCAGACACTGCCCTACCTGCGTCTGCAACTCAAAGCCCTCGTAGCTCGCGACATCTGGGGCATGGATGAATACTTTGCTATCATCAACGAGATGAACGATGCCGTCAAACGCGCTTTGGAACTGTTGTGAAAAAGAAAAGAAGATGAAGAGAATACTTTCACTCACGTGGCTGCTTATGGCCTTTATCGTGCCTACCCTGGCACAGGTGGCAACACCCAAAGACACACCCCAGCTGGAATTCGCCATGCAGCTACGCGTGACACTGGGCCAGACCTATACCCTTGGCGAGACACCTCATGGCCGTCGCATTGTCATCCCTATCACGGGAGGTACCTTTGAAGGTCCTCTGCTGCACGGAACCATTCTCAATGGCGGAGCAGACTATCAGCTGGCCAACGTGGACGGCAGTCGCACAGAACTGGAGGCTATCTATAGTATTCAAACCCACGATGGAACCTACATCCACGTACGCAATCGCGGCATCATCCACAACGGCAAGGATGCACAAGGGCAGCCCACCTTCTATTTCAAGGCAGCACCTCAGTTCGAGGCTCCCAAGGACAGTCCCTACGACTGGCTGAACAATGCGCTTTTTGTCTGCCAGCCAGACTGGTCGCAAGACTTCAAGGGGATTATACTGAACGTATGGAAAGTCAAGTGATTCTCTGGAAAATCAAGTAAAGATCTAATCCCAACACTCCAATTCTTCAGCCAGCTCCGGCAACTGACTACGATGAAACGTAGGCTCCTTGATGCCCTGTCGCCTCTGATGGCGATAGTCGTCAAGCAGGCGGAAGGCATAGCGTCCCAGCAACACACGCGAGTGGCTACTTGTTTATGATCAGGTAAAAATCATCCATTCAACATCAGTGCCTGTCAGCCAGATACATGCCTACAAGTATCAGGAGAGTGCCAAGAATAAAGAAAACCGTAATCTGCTCATGCAGTATAAACCAGGCGAAGATGATGGTGGTGACAGGATTGAAATAGACGTAGTTGGTAGCCACGACAGCGCCCAGCTTCTTGAGCACCCAGTTCCATGCCAGGAAACACAGCATGGAGGCCACACAGCCACAGATGGTAACCACCAGGAAGGCTACAACGTGATAGAGGATGCTGAGATGGCTGGACATATTGCAAGAGGTGCCGCTACAGGTTATTAAACACTTTTTGATAGAACGCTGCCTTCTTCTCAATAGCCATCGGATAGGCCCG
>JAEEGL014425683.1_pt1 | contig 10960 bp, 10 predicted proteins | sample 9134231 | NCBI WGS metagenome assembly JAEEGL01 (sample SAMN16246548, study PRJNA631951) | gut metagenome | biome: gut microbiome; feature: rumen; material: fiber-attached | host: Bos | place: Iran: Karaj | collected 2018-10 | reverse complement strand
TGCTGCATCTTCATCAACCAGTTGCGCGAGAAGCTGGGCGTGATGTTCGGCAATCCCGAGACGACGACTGGTGGCAACGCGTTGAAGTTCTACAGCAGCGTGCGCCTTGATATCCGTCGCACGGGCCAAATCAAGGATGGCGACCAGGTGGTTGGAAACCTCACCCGCGTCAAGGTGGTAAAGAACAAGGTGGCTCCTCCCTTCCGCAAGACCGAATTTGAAATCCGCTTTGGCGAAGGCATCAGCAAGGTGGGCGAAATCATTGACCTGGGTGTCGAGTTCGGCATCGTCAAGAAGAGCGGCGCCTGGTTCTCCTATGAGGGCACCAAACTGGGCCAAGGCCGCGACGCAGCCAAGCAGATGGTTGCTGACAACCCCGAACTGGCCGAAGAACTTGAAGCCAAGATCAAGGAGGCCATGAAGGCCAAGTAACCGTCAATCCACGATACAACCAATGCGGGCCACTCCAGATGGGAGCAGCCCGCATTGTCATTTTCAAGAGGATCCAGTATTACCTGAACTGCTTATCCTCATACAAGACCGAAGGCGGCGCGGAGGGCCTCGGTGCGGTTGAGCTTCTCCCAAGTGAAGAGCTCGACCTCAACTTCCTTGGTCTCGTTGTAGAGCGACTCAAACTTCTTCACCTTGAACTCATACTTGCGGCCCATGTGGCCATAGGCAGCCGTCTCGGTATACATGGGTTGCAGCAGTTTGAGTTCCTTGATGATAGCGGCAGGTCGCAAGTCGAACATGTCCTTGAGGATGTCGGCTATCTCGGCGTCACTCATGTCGACGTGACTCGTGCCATAGGTGTTGATGTAGAAGCTCACCGGCTCAGCTCGGCCGATGGCATAAGCCACCTGTACAAGCACCTCGTCGGCAATGCCGGCAGCGACAACATTCTTGGCAATGTGGCGGCAGGCATAAGCCGCGCTGCGGTCCACCTTGCTGGGATCTTTTCCCGAGAATGCGCCACCGCCATGGGCACCACGTCCACCGTAGGTATCCACAATGATTTTTCGTCCCGTGAGACCAGTGTCTCCATGAGGGCCACCAATAACGAACTTGCCCGTGGGATTTACATAAATCCTGGTATGATCGTCAACCATGGCACGGATGTCGGCACCGAAGTGTTCCAGTGTTCTTTTAATGAGAATGTCTTTTACATCCCTCAAGATGCGTGGCTGGTCCACGTTGTCGTCATGCTGTGTGCTCACCACGATTGTGTGAACATGGATCGGACGGTGGGTCTTGCCGTCATACTCTACCGTCACCTGGGCCTTGCTGTCAGGACGCAGATAGGGCATCAGCTCCGGATGGTTGTGGCGGATGTCGGCCAACTCATGCATGAGTGCGTGAGCCAAGTCGAGTGTCAACGGCATGTAGTTGGGAGTCTCGTTGCAGGCATAGCCGAACATCATACCCTGGTCACCGGCACCTTGTTCGTCATGATTGTCCTCGGCATTGTCAACACCCTGCTTGATATCACCGCTCTGCTCGTGGACGCTGTTGAGGATACCGCAAGAGTTACCGTCGAACTGGTATTCGCTCTTGGTATAGCCGATTTTGTTGATCATCTCGCGGGCAGTGCGCTGCAGGTCGATGTAAACGTTGGTGGTCACCTCACCCGAGATGACGACCTGACCCGTGGTCACGAGCGTCTCGCAAGCGACATGGGCATGGGGATCAAAGGCAAGAAACTTGTCAAGGATGGCATCGCTGATCTGGTCGGCGACTTTGTCGGGGTGTCCTTCGGACACGCTCTCGGACGTGAATAAATAATTCTTACTGTTCATTGTACAAAAAAATCATTTTTTGGATAGAATGAACGCTAAAGAAATAATCAAGAGAAAGATAGTTGATTATCGCATTTTAGCATTTTTTCAAGTGGTTGCAAGCAGCCCAAAACTATCCACTGTTAGTATATGTTATTAAAATGTGGCTGCAAAGGTAGCGCAAAAAAATGACTGCACAAGGGTTGTGCCATTATTTTTTTCACTACATTTGTAGCCCAAAATATGTCACAAGCGATGATTGAAGCTCGAAACATAGTGAAACGATATGGGGAGCTGGAGGTGCTGAGGGGTGTTGACCTCGACATCGCCCAGGGCGAAATTGTCTCGATTGTGGGACCCAGTGGCGCCGGCAAGACTACCTTGCTGCAGATTATCGGCACATTGGACACACCGCAACAAGGCGAGGTGCGCTACGAGGGCAAGAATGTACTGGCACTGAAAGACAAGGAGCTGGCGCACTTCCGCAACCGCAACATCGGTTTTGTGTTCCAGTTTCACCAACTGTTGCCCGAGTTCACGATGCTCGAGAATGTCGCCATCCCCGCGTTGTTGGGTGGTGACAACCGCAACAAGGCTATGGAACGTGCGCGCCAATTGCTGGAACGCATGCACCTCGCTGACCGTTTGAGCCACAAACCCTCCCAGCTGAGTGGCGGTGAGTGCCAACGTGTAGCAGTAGCTCGTGCGCTCATCCACAGTCCCAAGGTCATCCTGGCCGATGAGCCGTCGGGTAGTCTTGACAGTCAGAACAAAGAGGAACTGCACCGACTGTTCTTTGAACTGCGCGACGAACTGGGACAGACTTTCATCATTGTCACTCATGACGAGGGCCTTGCCGCCCAAGCAGATCGAACGCTGCACATGCGTGACGGCCAAATCGTTGACCAAACCATCCGCACTGCCCGATGAAACAACTGAGACATCTACCCATATTATTGATTGCAGCATTGCTGGCACTGTCTTCCTGTGATAAACAAGAGGACATTGACCGCGCCTATACCGACTACCGCTATGACATCGTCACCTATCTGGGCGAGAACAGCACGGGAGCCGTATTTGAGTATATTGGGCACGGCGACTCAGCCAGTGTCAAGTTCCAATCACATGTGACCGTCAGCGAGGTAAAGACCAACCAGCGCGTATTACTGCGCTACGATTTTGCTGACCCAACGTCGAGCGGTGCCAACCGCGACATCGAGGTGTATAGCTGCAACGCCATCATCAGCGACTCGTTGCGCATGACCACGGCGTCTCCCGACAGCCTGCCACAGCATCAGGTAAAACTTCGCAGCCTGTGGCGCACGGGTGAGTTCATCAATCTGCATTGCCAGGTTGAATACACCAATGCCTCACGCACATTCATGCTCATCGCCGATGGCAAGACCGTCGGCAAAGACACTGTGGACTGCTACCTGACACACGACTTGAGGGGTGCGAAGGGTACATTCTGGCGCGACTGCTATGCATCGTTCAATGTGGGTGCCTTGTGGAAAAAAGAGACGTTCCGCTGTCTACGCATTCATCTCACTGACGTGACCTATCCCGACAAGTATTACTACGATTTTTCAAAATAATTATTATTAAACACATTCATAATTAAGACATTATGGCAAACGAAAATCAAAACCAACAACAAATTAAAATTGAACTTCCCAAGGAAGAGTTGCAAGGCCGCTATGCTAACATGGCAATGATTGCCCATGGCCCCAACGATTTCTTTATCGATATGATTCTGCGCGGCCCCAACATGCCGCAGGCCCGTGTCCAGAGCCGCATCATCATGGCTCCCCAGCACGCCAAGGAATTGATGCTCGCACTGCAGGACAACATCCGCCGCTACGAGAGCAACTTCGGCGAAATCAAAATCATGCGTCCCGCCCAGAACGGTGGCATCATGGACTTCCCCCTGCCCAAGGGACAGGCGTAATCTGTTAAGAGTTAATAGTTGACAGTTAAGAGTTTTTAGCAGGCGACGATGAGCTAAAACTCTAGGACTAAAGAACCTAAAACCAATATGGAACATCCATTGTTCATTTATAATACCCTGACAAGGCGCAAGGAGCATTTCGTGCCGTTGAACGCGCCGATGGTGGGCATGTATGTGTGCGGCCCCACGGTCTATGGCGACCCGCATCTGGGTCACACCAGACCAGCCATCACGTTCGACGTGCTGTTCCGTTACCTGCAACAACTTGGCTATAAGGTGCGCTATGTGCGCAACATCACCGATGTGGGCCACCTGGAGCACGATGCCGACGAGGGAGAGGACAAGATTGCCAAGAAGGCACGCCTCGAGCAACTCGAGCCCATGGAAGTGGCGCAGTATTACACCAACCGCTACCACACCGCCATGCAGATGCTCAACGTGTTGCCTCCCAGCATCGAGCCCCATGCAACAGGTCACATCATTGAGCAGGAGGAACTGGTGAAACAGATCATGGAGAACGGTTACGCCTATGAGAGCAACGGCAGCGTGTACTTTGACATCGAAGCCTATAACCGTGACCACCGCTACGGTGTGCTTTCGGGCCGCAACCTCGACGACATCCTGAATGCCAGCCGCGAACTCGAAGGCGTTGGTGAAAAGCACAACCAAGCCGACTTCGCCTTGTGGAAGAAAGCTCAACCCGAACACATCATGCGCTGGCCTTCTCCCTGGAGTGACGGATTCCCCGGTTGGCATTGCGAGTGCACCGCTATGGGCCGCAAGTACCTGGGCAAGCACTTCGACATCCATGGTGGCGGCATGGACCTCGTGTTCCCGCATCATGAGTGCGAGATTGCTCAAGCCGTGTCCAGCCAAGGCGATGAGATGGTGCGCTACTGGATGCACAACAACATGATTACCATCAACGGGCAGAAGATGGGCAAGTCACTGGGCAATTTCATTACCCTGGAGCAGTTCTTCACGGGTGATCATCCCGCGCTGACACAAGCTTACACGCCCATGACCATCCGCTTCTTCATCCTTCAGGCTCATTACCGCGGAACAGTAGATTTCAGCAACGAAGCCCTGCAGGCTGCCGAGAAAGCCCTCGAGCGCATGCTTGATGGGTGGCACCGCCTCAATGCCCTGGCCGCTGCACCGCAATCGTCGCTCACGCTCGACAACTACCGTCAGCGTTGTGCCGAGGCCATGAACGATGACCTGAACACGCCCACGGTTATCGCCACGCTGTTTGATGCCTGCAAGGTCATCAATCAGGCCAATGACGGCCATGCCACGCTAAGCCAAGCCGACATTGATGAGCTGAAGAATGTCTTCCAAACCTATCTGTTTGATGTTTTGGGTATACGCGACGACGCAGCCGGTGGCGACAGTGTCAACCTTGAGCCTTACCGCCTGGCTGTTAATCTCCTGTTGGAGATGCGCCGCAACGCCAAGGCTGCCAAAGATTGGGCAACCAGCGACTTGATCCGCGATAAACTCGCAGAGTTCGGCTTTGAGGTCAAGGACACCAAGGACGGCTTTGAGTGGAAAGTGAAATGACATGAATCCCGAACCGCTGATTTCGGTCATTGTCCCTGTCTATAACGTAGAGGGCTATCTGGACCAATGCATGGAGAGCATCGTTGGCCAGAGTTATCCTCATCTGGAAATCATCGTTGTTGACGACGGCAGTACCGATTCCAGTGGTGAGATATGCGACCGTTGGGCTGCACGCGATGAACGCATCAGCGTCATCCATCAGCCCAACGGTGGTCATTCTGCGGCCCGCAACACAGCCCTAAACACCATGACTGGCGAGCTGGTGTTCATGGTGGACAGCGATGACGTGCTACATCCCGAGTTTACCCAGACGCTGCTCGATGTCATGTGCCAGACCAATGCTGACATCGTTGTGGGCGATTATGTAGCTTTTTACGGCAGTGAGCCCCATTTCCAAAGAGTCATTGGCGAACTGCCCGTGAGACAGCTAAATCAACAAGAAGCGCTCTTGGCTGTCTTCTACCAGGATAAAGACGGATTTGATAACTCGCCATGGGGGCGCCTATACAAGGCATCGCTATTTACCGATATCCGCTTCCCGTTGGGAATCATATATGAAGATCTGGCTATCATCTATCCGTTGCTCAAGCAATGTAATCGTGTGTCGTTAGTGAACCATGTGCTTTATGGCTACCGTCAGCATGCCGATAGCAGCATGAAGGTGTTCTCGCCTCGACGCTCCAGTGTGATAGACGTGTGTGAGGGGCTTGAACACGAGATGCAGACAAATGACAGCAAATACCTGAAGGCGATTAGAAGCCGATTATTAAGTGCCTATTTCAATATCCTGTTGCTCAGTAATCAGGACCGAGCCAACGACCATAAAGAACTGCAAGACCGTTGTTGGCAAGGCATCAAGCGTTTGCGTCATGACTGCCTGTTTGATCCTCATGTGAGACTCAAAAACAAATTGGGCATTCTGGTCTCATTTTTTGGGCGACGATTCCTTTGTGACATCATCGGTCACAATTACCAGCCCAAACCTTAATAGGATCATCATAAACCCAAACTCATCAAATGCCGTCATGCGTTATGGCGGCATTTTTTTATCTTGCTGGTTTTCATAGATAAAAATAGCCGATTGGCAGAAAAGATTTGGAATCCAGTTTTCAGTCGTTTATCTTTGCATAAAAAAGATGTAAAGGCTTCTATTTAATAATATTTTTTAATTGTTTTTAGGCTTGTTTATTCATCAATACCATGATATTTGGGTTTAGTAAAAATAAGGCTTCAGAACACTCAAGAACGGAAAAGACAGGATGTGAACCCTGTCTTTTTCATTTCTATACTCTTTGTTGACAATCATCAGTGGTTAAGTACCAAACTGATGAGTGCAGTCACATCAGAGACATCGTAAATTCCATCGTCATTAATATCGGCCGACCATGGTACAATATCAGGTTGGTTCAAGACGATGCCGATCAAGGCCGTCACATCGCCCACATCGACCAAGCCATCGACATTGATATCGCCCAGGGGATTCATCGCCATGATAGCTGAATCCAACCAATCGTAACGCGTCGAGTACCAATAGTTGTGATAGGTGGCATAGTTTTCAATAGAGATTGAGGTGCCATATACCATTTGGTTAAGCACCACACTGGATTTAAGCGCCCTGCCCTGAGAAGAGTTTCTGAAATCACTCAAGAATGACTCCATGCCACTCACTAGTGTTGCACGCACTTTGACCCATGCAGCGACAAACTCGCTGACAAAGGTGCGGTTGGAACTATTGAAAAACTTCGTCATGTGTGATATGTGGCTCCTTGACCAAGCCGATTCGGTGCGCAATGACATATCAAAATCCCATGCCAACGGCATGACAATCAATGATTCGGCTGTTGTGTCACACTTGGTAAAGTACATATTGGTACCCCCAGCGTCCTTTGTTCCTGTGATATCATGAACGAGACACCAGCGGGCAAATGACGCCACATCAATCATCTCGGGATATGTGCCGTTCCTGACACTCTGCTCATAGTCGTTAACAAGTGCCTGCATGTAGTCCAGTTGTTCGGGCAGGATATCATCACTGTCAGGATACTTGAAAGTATAATTATAGGAAGGTGAGGAAGAAGAGCTCACATACACATCCTCATTCCACCAATAGGGGTCGAACTCAAATATGAAACCACAATCTTTATCAACATCCAGACGGCAATCGGGATTGCGCTTGACAGACTCGCACAGCAAATAAGTACCACGATAGGATCCGTTCATGACCAGATTCACAAAATGATGACCAGGAGTCCAGACCATTCCCACCATTTCATTGACCTTAAAACCGCACAAGGTAGTCAGATAGTCATCCTTTAGCAGCAACCACTCCTTGTCCTTGTAAGTGTTGTCTCCTCGGAACAAGAGGTCAAACTTCTTTTCAAGCTTAATTTTATAGGGTTTCTTGTCGTCATAGGCGCTTGTGTTGCCACGCAACTTGATGGTCATGCCACTGATGTCATCCTCGTAGTCCCCGCTATCATAGAGTACACTATCAATACCGTCAATCAACTGATATATGACCAATCGTCCCGGCACTTTAGTCGCATTCCTGATTGAATACCCCATACAACCAGCGGGAGCCGATACATATTCACACGAAGGCTCCTCATGGTCTACTGTTTCCACATAGAGTACAGGAAGCTTCTTATCAATGATATCAGACAATGACATCTGGACCGTGTCATTGAGTGTAATCATCACATCTGTAGTTGATGCAACCATCTGTTGGGTTCCATAAAGTCCAAAGATGCCAATCAAAACAAAGAGTACTTTCTTCATCATAGTCTTAGATGTATTATGCGGTTGAGTAATCTAACTTATTCTGCACAAAAGTACAAAACCATTTTTAACTGTCAATATTACAGCAGTTTTTTTACTGTGATCAGGACAATAAACAAGGGGGACTGCCGCACTTGACGGAGTCCCCCTATATCTAAATTTCACGTTATTGAATTACTGCAGCATGGTGGCTACACGGCGTGTAGCGGCGACAAAGGCAGCGACCTCGTCGAGCGTATTGTAAACCGCAAACGAGGCACGGACCATGCCGGTCACACTGTAGCGTGCCATCAGGGGCTGGGCACAGTGGTGACCCGTGCGTACAGCAACACCCAGTTTGTCAAGCAGCAGTCCCATGTCATAACTGCTGATGTTGCCCACAAGGAAAGAGACAACACCGCTTTTGCCGGGAGCCGTGCCAAAGAAACGGATACCATCAATACCTTTCAGTCCCTCAACAGCCGCCACGAGCAACTCATGTTCATGGGCAGCAATGTTGTCAATACCCAAGCCATTGATATAGTCGATGGCAGCACCAAATGCGGCAATATCCACAAAGTCGGGGGTTCCCGCTTCGAACTTGAACGGTAGGTCAGCAAAGGTGGTGCGGTCAAACGTCACCTGACCTATCATCTCTCCCCCACCCTGATAAGGCGGCATCTTTTCCAACCAGTAGCGCTTGCCGTAAAGGATACCCACACCGGCAGGGCCATACATTTTGTGACTTGAGAAAGCATAGAAATCACAGTCCAGGTCCTGTACGTCAACCTTTACATGAGGAGCAGCCTGGGCCCCATCAATGAGAACGGGCACGCCATGACGATGAGCAATCTCGATCATCTGCTTGACAGGGTTAACCGTGCCCAACACGTTAGACACATGAGCCAAGGCCACAAAACGGGTATTGTCGCTGAACAGGTCCTCATAGGCCTCAATATCCAGTTGCCCGCTGTCATCCATGGGCACGACTCGCAGTGTCACACGCTTGCGCTGGCCGATGAGCTGCCACGGCACGATGTTGCTGTGGTGCTCCATCACAGTGACAATGATTTCGTCGCCGTTCTCGAGCATCTGCCCGAAGGAGGATGCCACAAGGTTGATGCCCTCGGTTGTGCCACGGGTGAAAATCACCTCTTGAATGCTGCTGGCATTGATGAAACTGCGCACCTTCTCGCGCGTGAGTTCCACCAAGTCGGTCGCTTCTTGAGAGAGTGTGTGAACGCCACGATGCACGTTGGCCTTGTAGTGGTAGTACATCTGATTGATAGCCTCTACCACGGGGCGGGGCGTTTGGGATGTGGCTGCATTGTCCAGATAGATCAGGGGGCGGCCCTCAATCTGGCGTTGCAGTATGGGATAATCCTCTCGTATCTTGCTGATGTCCATTTTGGGGTTTTAGTTTCTAGAGGAGCTAGATAATCTATATATTCTAGAGGGTTTTTAATTCTTGCAGGCCATGCAACCGGCACAGTTACTCAGTGTGCCAGCAAAGCGCTTCTCCACCAGATAATGCAGTCGGTCCTTGAGGGCATCAAGACGGACGCCGTCAATCACGTCGGCGACAAAGGCCTGCATCAACAAGCGACGAGCCTCGTCGAGACCGATACCGCGGGTGCGCATGTAGAACAAGGCATCCTCGTCAAGCTGGCCAACTGCCGATCCATGGGAACACATCACGTCATCGGTGTAAATCTCAAGTTGGGGCTTGGTGTACATCTTAGCAGTGGGTGCTCCGCACAGGTTGCGGTTGCCCTGATAGGCCTCAACGCGCGGGCAATCGGGTTTCACCAGAATCTTGCCGGCAAAGGCACCGACAGCGTTATCGTTGAGTACATACTTGAACATCTCGTTGCTGTGGCAACGGGGTGCGTTGTGGCTGATGAACGTGTGACTATCCACATGCTGCTCACCACTGGCGATGGTCATGCCCAACAACTGGGTCTCGGCATGCTCGCCGTTGACCTCAACGTGATAGTTGTTGCGGGTAAAACCATTGATGAGAGTGATGCCGTCGATGAGGACATTGCTGCCCTCGTGCTGGTCTACATAGATAGATGACACGCGATTGGTCAGCGGTGTGCTCTCCTCCATGTCATAGTAATCCACCGTGCTGCCCTGCATGGCGACTATCTCGACCACCTGATTGTTCAGGTAGTGATAGTCGGGACTCTGGGTGTGGTCACAAGCCAACAACTTGATGGCAGCGTTCTTGCCGACAATAATGAGCAAACGACGTTGCACCATCATGTCAAGAGCCGCATTAAAGATGTTCACCAGCTGGATAGGACGCTCGGCAACGACACCATTAGGGACATAGATGAACAGGCCATCCTGGACCAACAAGCTGTTCAGAGCCACCGTGGGGTCGCTCATCCGCGCCAATTTGCCGTAGTATTCCGTCATCAGTTCGGGAAAATCCACAGTAGCCATACTGAAAGGCTCCACCACCACCTGACCGATGTTGCGCTCGGCGGTAGCACTGCTGTGGAAGGCATCGTTGCTGGTATAGTACAGGCAGGTGCTCATGTTAGGGACGTCGCAGTGGAACGTCTCGGCAGGGTCGGCATCGAACGGCAGGCGATTTACGTTCACGCCATAGTCATGGGCGAACACCGCCTCAAGGTCGGTCGCCTCATAGTCTTCGCTGCCCTTGCGTGGCAGACGGGCATCCTCGAGGTGCTCGCGTGCAATGCGGCGCAGCTTGTTCAGCAACGCTGGCGACTGCTCCTCAATGAGGTCACGGCTCTCGTCATACAGGTCGATAAATTGCTTGAGTGCGTTCATGTCGCTTTATTGCTGTGAATCGACTTGTTCCTTAATCCAATCATAACCCTTCTCCTCAAGCTCCAATGCCAGCTCGGGGCCTGCGCTCATGACAATGCGGCCCTTGTAGAGC
>JAEEGL014166711.1_pt1 | contig 10960 bp, 1 predicted proteins | sample 9134231 | NCBI WGS metagenome assembly JAEEGL01 (sample SAMN16246548, study PRJNA631951) | gut metagenome | biome: gut microbiome; feature: rumen; material: fiber-attached | host: Bos | place: Iran: Karaj | collected 2018-10 | reverse complement strand
TGACTTCAAATAGAATTTGCTAATAGAGTCAAAAGGAGCGCCTTCAACTTTTTCGTTCCCAGCAAGGTCAACATTCCAAATGAGAAGGTCTGTGCCGGCCGAGAAGGCGACAGCGCCAATCAAAATTGCAGCCGCAACGATGATAGAGACTCTTTTCATTGTTGCTTCTCCTAACTGTTGATGAGTTGAAAATTAAAACTCAGTTGCCAGTATCACCGGTAGCAGTGCCAGTGTCACCAGTAGCAGTGCCAGTGTCACCAGTAGCAGGCTCAATGTCCTGGACCTGGTCCCATGCAACTTGAGCGTCGCTTTCGGCATTCCGAAGATACCAGAAGGCCTGTCCCTCGGGAATCAGTGCATCGTCTTCCAAAGAGGCGACCGTGGCGTTAATCTTTCTGATCCAACGACTGCCGTAGCGGACAAACTCCTTTTGGTCCTGGGTTTCAGTGTCATAGTACACGATGACGTCCGCCGTAGCCGGGGATGAAGTGATTGTGAGAATGTTGGTAACGCCATAGCGGTCAACATAGCGCGGATTCGAACGCGGCGTGCCAGACACCTCCGTGAACTCTCCATCCCAATCTAATTTGTTGATGTCCACAGGAAGATAGGCCCTCTCGCCAACCGCAGAAAGAATTGTCTTGCCGCTTCTCAACTTGACCGGCGCAGCGTAGTCAAAATTCTGCGGAATCTGGCCATAGGCGAAGATCGAGAAGTCGTTTCCGGCATCGGCAACAAGATTGGCTTGGTCTCTGCCGATGAATACGCCGGTGCCGACAGGCACCAGACGAACGGCAGCATTCGGCGACTTCTCCTTCTCAATGGTATCTGCAACCGTAAACGCCATTGACGCGTTCCAGAACCAGTATTCATACGAACCGTAGCCTGGAATGTCAAAGGAGGCCAGAGTCGCTATGTAGTTGTGAAAGGTGTCCTCGTCGCCCGGCTTGTTCGGATCCGCCGGCTTGAAGATACTCATCGTATCGTTTTCCAGAAGCCTGTCCACTGCTATGACGTCACGGGCGAGGATGTTGGTAGCAACCACCCCGCCAGGGTACTTATCGAACTGACTCGCGAAGCCCTCGAAAGGCACCGCCACCAGCGTGAACTCGCTCTTGGACTTGACCTCGATCGAGCCAAAGAGGTTCTCGGACACGAGCGCAGGCGTAACATCGCAGAACGCGACAGACGCGAACGCGGTGACCATCATTCCCATCATGAGCTTTTTCATTTTACGTTTCTCCTTCAACTTTCTTTTCTAAGTCGTTCTGGGTTCGCAGGGAAGGCCGCGCGTGAACGCGGCCCTCCCCGCCGTTCCTCAGTGGTTGTCATCGCCGGTGACGGGCTCCGTCGTGCTCTGGCCCTGCTTCCGATCAACCGTGACGTCGATGACTATTGCGAGCGTCTTGTAAGCGACGCCTTCCATCTCGGCCGTCAAGACCGGAGTGGTGCCGTTCTCGCCGTTGGTCACAGGCGCCTTGGAGTCGCTCGCGTACTGCCACTTACCATTCGCGTCGCGATAGACAAGGCGGTAGTTAGCGTTGACCTCATAGCCCTTAGTGGCATAATTTTCGCCAGTCTTGAGCGTCCATGCGTCATCATTGTCAGCCTTCACGGGAGTGAACACACCGAGGATCTGGTAGTTGCTGCCCAGAACAGCAGCAGAGTCGATCACGAGCTTCTGCGCCGCGTCCAGCTTGAGGCCGAGAACATAGTTCTGCCAGTACGGGATGCCGTTCGGGGCCTTCGCCGAGAGGGCGTCCACGACGTCCTGGTACTCGTCGGAGCCAGGCTGCTCGCTGCCGGTCACCGTGTTCGCGCCAAGCGTGGTGTTGATCCAGCTGCGCTCGATGAACACGCCGCCTTCGCCCACCGGGTAGATGAATTTGCTGCCGAGCGTGAAGACGACCGTGTAGGTCTGATCGGCGGCCGCGATGTCCGCGAACGTCGGCGACCAGCCGTGGCCCGTGTAGCCCTCGGGCAGCGTCACGGCGACCGTGGCGGCCTTGGTCTCGATCTCGGAGGCCAGCGTACCGTCGGGCAGCGAGAACTCGCCACCGGCGTAGGTGTTGCCATCCTGGTCCACGAACTTGACCGTGTAGAGCTTCCGCAACGTGCTCGTGCCAGTGTCCTTGCCGTCGCTCACCCAGGCGTAGCCCGCAGGGGCGGCCTCGTCGAAGGAGTCCTTCTGGCGCACCGTGGCGAGATCGGCTCCTGCGGCCATCTTGATGCCGCCGGTGATCGTGCCGCTGTCGAGCATCAGAGAAGCGCCTTCCTTGACGTCGTTGCCAGCAACATACACTTCAACGTCGCCGTTGATCATGCTCTCACCAGTTACTGTGACGCTCACGGAAGGATAGCTGGAGTAGCGGCACACGTCGAACGCCACGCTGCCAGTCGTCGGGTTGGCATTGATCGTCGTTCCGTCGATCATTACCGTGCCGTTGTTGTTGGAGAGCGTGTAGGCGCCGTTGTACCCACTATTGTTCAGCGTGAGGTTCATGTATTCGAGCGTGAGGTCCGCGTAGTTCTGCACGAGCATCTTCGCCTTCTCGGAGTAGATAGTGCCGTTCATGAACTTGATGTTCGAATCCTTCAGCAGCTGGAAGGCCTGGGTCTGGGTGCCTGCGGAGCCGGCGAGCGGATCGCTGTCCACCGTGTAGGTGTAGGTACCGAAGTCGACCGTGATGTTACGACCGCTCGGTACGGAGATTCCATTGCCAGACGCGTCCTCGAGCAGCGTTATCTTGGTCACGGTGCCGTCCGTGACGGACGCGAACGCCTCCGCTAGGCTGCCGAAGTAGGTGGTCTCGCCGTTGGCCTCGACCTTCGCCACGTAGTGGCCCCACTGAGCCACGAGCGTGATGGGCTCCGTGACTTCAGCTGTGAAGTCATACGCCGTGGTCTCGCCCTCAAGAGCCCAGAAGTTGAACGCATAGTCCTCGTAGGCAGGATCCTCGGGCTTGGCGACGGCCTCGCCCTTCGGCACTTCAACAGTGGTGACGTCGCTGTCGTCTTCGGCGTTGTTCGCGTCGAAGGTCACCGTGATTGCGTCCACGATGTAGAAGAGATCGTTCTCGTTCTTCAGCGTGGTGGTGCAGAGCTTGCCCTCAGCCACAAGTTCAGGATCGACGCTGACATTGAACTCGCCGCCTGAGACGAAGCCGCCAACAGGATCGACGCCCTCGCCCGTGGAGTAGGAGGCGACGCTGAGGCCCTTGTCGCTCAGGAACGTACCGCCTGTGATGCTCACCGCAGGTTCGCCGTTCGGATAGCCGCAGCTGTCGATCACGATGGCGTCGCCTGTCGCGATTCCGCCGTTGCCGTAGTACTCGTACGCATGGACGGGATCAAGCGTGCCGTGCAGCTCGCCGCCAGTCACAGTGACGGAGCCGCTCTTCGCGTACACCGCCGTCGCGCCGGTGATCTCGCCGCCGCCGACCGTCAGGTTGCCGGAAGGCAGGTAGATGGCGATGTCGTCGGACGCAACAACCGCGCCTCCAAGGATGTTGATCTTCGCGCCGGACATGTCGTTGCCGTTGCAGCTGATTGCGGAGTTGCCGGTGTTGATGACCGTGCCGCACACGTTCAGCGTCGGTGTCTTGCATCCGGTCTCGCCGAATGTTCCGTCGCCCCAAACGACCACCTGGCCCAGCACCACGGCATTGGCCGCAAGCGTGACGGCCGACGAATCGTAGGCGTCGAAGCGGCCCTCGACCGTGCCGTTCTGCACAGTCACTGCGCCGTCGTCGATCGTGAGGCGTCCCGTAAGCTTGTTGCCGCCGAGGTCGAGCGTGATGCCCTTCGAGATGGTCGTCCTCTCGGCCGCGACATCCTTGAGCATTTCCACCTTCTCGCCGGCATTGGCCGCGGCGATGGCCTCGTCAAGCGCAGCGTAGTAAACGTCGCCGATCTTGGCGACCGCCGCCGTGATCGCCCACGCGATTTCGCGGGCGGCGGGAGCCTGTGCGTCATCAGCCCAGACGTAGTTGGCGGCGAGCGTGGCGGTGGCCGTGTAGCTGCCAGCGTCAGTCGCCTTGTTGCCGGTGATCGTGTAGCCCGTGCCCTCTGCGACGCCGGTCTGCTCCTTGCCGTTGTACACAAGGCCGGCTACGGCCGCGGGCAGCGTGGCCTCGGCGGGCGTGATCTTGAACGTTCCGCCCTCCACCGTCACCGTGTAGTTCGGGTTCTCGCCCGCAGTCACGGCGATGGCGTAATCGCCCACGTCGGAACCTTCCTCCCTCGCGAGCGTGTAGTTGACCGTGTCGCCCTCAAGAGCGCCAGTGACGGTTGCCGTGAGCCCAGGCTCGGTTGTGCCGTACACCATGGTCTTGTCGTCGGCCGCGATCGTGATGGCCTTTGCCGTGATCGTGAACGTGCCAGGCGTGACCGTCACCGCGTAGTTCTGGTTCTCGCCAGCAGTCACGGTGATGGCGTAATCACCCACGTCGTTGCCAGCCTCGCGGGCAACGGTGTAGGCGATCTCGTCACCTGCGACAGCGCCATCGACAGTGGCCGTAAGTTCGGGATCGGCTGCGCCATACACCTTGCCCGTGTCATCGGCCGCAATAGTGATGGGCTTGGGATTGATCGTGAACATGCCGGCCTCAACCGTCACCGTGTAGTTCGGGTTCGAATCCGCAGCGGCGGTCACCGTGATGGCGTATTCGTCAACGTCCTGACCAGGCTCACGGCTCAGGCTGTACACGGGAGCGACGCCGTTCTCAGGAACACCAGTGATCTTGGCCGTAAGCTCGGGATCGGTGGACGCATTGTTGTCGTACTCCTTTTCCTTGGCTTCAGCGGCAATCGTGATCGCCTTAGGCGTGATCGTGAGCTTGGCGGGCTTGTACACCACCTTGCAGAGCACGTCGCCAAGGGTCTGCGTCTCTTCGCCGTAGGGCTCGATCTCATCGGCGTACTCGCCAACGTTCTCGTTGCCAGTGACGCGCTTAAGCTGGTAGACGGGCGTATAACCCTCGGGAGCAACCGTAGCAGCAAGCGTCTCGGTCTCGCCGTAGGTCTTGGTCACTTCCGTGGCCGTGACCGTGACGACCGGCGCAACCATGTACCAGGTGGCATTATCCACCGTGACAGGCAACATGGCGTAGCCTTCCGGCACCTCGGTGCTCTCGTCATTCTTGAAGAGCGCCGTGTTGAGTTCACCACCGACAAGAGCAGGCACCACAGGATCGAGCTTCTCGGTGTCGACGATGTCGACCTCACCGTCGAACGTACCGCCCTTGAGGGCGATCGTGACGGAGGCAGGATCGCTGTCCTCGACGTCATTCTCGTACACGGCCTTCTCGCCGGTGAGCGTGCCGCCGGTGACGTTGACCTCGATCGGAAGGTTGGTGGTGTGCTGCGCGATCGCAAGCGCAACGCCAGCCGAGGTCGTGGTGCCGCTGCCGTTCGACTTGGGCTCGGCGAACGTGCCGGTTCCGACGATCGTGCCGCCTTCCACGTTGAGCGTGCCGGCGCGCACTTCGATGCCGGTGCCGTCGCTCTCCACGGAGGCGCCTTCGACCACATTGACCGTGGCGGCGCCGTTGAGCGCAATGCCCACATCGGTCAGACCCGTCGCGTCGACAGTGCCAGCAACGTTGACTTCGCTGTCGCCCTCTTCGATGTTGCCCATCACCCAGATGCAGCCTTCAACCGTGCCGGCCACGTCAATCGTGGCGCCGTAGGCGGCCTTCGTGCCCGGGTACTCGTTGAGGACGATGCCATAGGCGCCAGCGTCGATCGTGGCGTTGTCCGCAAGCGCGAACTCGCTCTTCATTTCGCCGTCTTCATCGAGGCCGTACACATACACCTCGGTCTTCAGCGTGCCGTTCTCCACCTCGAGCGCGCCGTTGAGCACGTAGATGAACTCGGACTCAAGAGCCTTGCCGTTCAGATCGAGTACGACGTTGACGCCGCCGTTGAAGGCGAGCACTCCATCGGCGTTGTCGCCGGTCCTGTCAGACAGAACCTTGATCGTTGCCGTGGCAAGGTTTTCATCCGCCTTGACGGCCGCCAGCGCATCGGCCACAGTCGCATAGTACTTGCCCGTCTCGACAATCTGAGCGACCGCCGGGAGGATCTTGAACGTGCCGGTCTCGTAGGTGATCGAGTAGCCACCCTGGACAGCCTCGCCGACTACGGTGATGACGTACTCGCCGGGCTCCTCGCCAGCGGCGCGGATCACGTTGTATTTGATCGTGGCACCCTCTGGAAGCCCTGTCACCGTGGCAGTGAGTTCGGGATCGCTATTGCCAGCGACCTTGTACTGCCCCTCCTCAGGCGTGACCGTGACAGGAACGCCCTCGATGGTGAGCGTGCCAGACACGTAGGAGACGGTGTAGTTGCCCTGCTTCTCAGCGCCAGAAGGCGTGATCGTGTAGGTCTTGCCGGCATCGTCGCCAGCCTCGCGACTGAACGTGTAGGAGAGGATGCTTGCAGCGTCATTGTTCTTCAGGCCAGTCACCGTAGCGGTGAATGCGGGATCGGCGTCCCCGAACTTCTTAGTCTTGTCATCCGCCGTCACCGTCGCAGACGCAGGCGTGATTGTTAGCGTGCCCTTTTCAATCTGGACCGTGTAGTTGGAGTTCGCTGTCACATTGGCGGTGAGCGCGTATGTGCCCACATTCTGGCCAGTCGCGCCCTCGTCGCGCAGGATGGTGTAGGTGAGAGCCTCGCCGCTCTTCAGGCCGGTGACAGTAGCCGTGAACGCCGGGTCGGCGTCGCCGTACACCTTCTCGGCGTCGGCGATGGTGATAGTGGCCGTTGCGGGCTTGATCTCAAAGTCGGTGGGCGGCAGGTAGTTGACCTTGTAGTTGCCCTGCACGGTGTCGCCGTAGGCACGAACGTTGTAGTGATCGACGTTCTCGCCAGCATCGCGGATCACCTGATAGGTGAGACTGCTCTTCACAGTGGCGGACAGATCATTGCTGTAGCCATTTGTCTCGTCGTACGCACCCCAGACAACGATGTCAAACGCAGGATCGGGATCGCCATAGGTCTTGGAGAGCGTACCGCCCTCCGCCTGAGGCTTGATGCTGATCCACACCTCCTTGGGCTTGATCGTGAGCGTGCCGGGGGTGATGCTGAGCACGTTGTAGTTGAGCGCGAGCTGCGCGAAGGCCGTGAAGTCGGTATAGGAGATCACGCCCGTGTACTCACCGGCGTCCGTCTTGGCGATGCCGTGCGCGATGCCGCTGATCGCATCACCCTCGATAAGGCCCGTTGCTGTGAAGCCGCTGATGGATTTCTCGGTACCATCGTAGTCGTACTCTGCGGATTTGCCCACGATGGTGAGATCAGCCTTGTTGATGGTCAGCGTGCCAGCCACGAACTCGACCGCGTAGAGCTGTGCGGCATCACCCTCGCCAACAGTCTGCTGGGTGGCGGTGCCAGGCGTAATCGCATACGTACCGGCATTCTCGCCCTGCTCGCGCGTGAAGGTGACGGTAAGACCCGTGACGACAGGCGACGTGGTGTAGGTGAATTCAGGATCGTCCTCGCCGTAGGTCTTCGAGACATTGTCGGCCGTGACGGTCACCTTCTTCGCGACGACATACCAGCCTTCGCCGTTGTTCACTAGCTTGTAGCCCGTCTCGACGCCCTGGGAATTTGCGTCCTTGAACATGGCCGTCGAGGTACCAGGAATGAGCGTGGTGACGTTCTGCGTCTCGACCGCGCCGTCGAACTTGCCGCCGGCGAGCGTGGCGGAGATTCCATCCACCGTGGTGTCCTGAAGATCCTTCTCGTAGAACGCCTTTGCGCCCTTGAAGGTGCCGCCCGCGATGTTGGCCGCAAGCGCCTTGTTCGTGCTGTGCTGCGAGAGGCCAACCGCCACGCCCGTGAGGGTGCTGCCGCTGCCATTGGCAGTCTCGGCGAAGCTGCCGGTGGCCGTTACGGTGACCGTGGATGTGGCAGGCACGTTGATCGTGCCGGCGCGCATCTCGATGCCCGTGTCGCCCTTCAGCTCACCGCCGTTCAGCGTGAGCGTGCCGGCCTGCGGGTGGAAGATCGCGAGCGAATCGCCAGGGCACGTGCCCTCGACCGTACCGCCGTTGACGGTGATCTCCGTGCCGTCGCGCGAGCCGTTGCCGGTGATGGCGTAGTAGTAGCCCTTGAGCGTGCCGGATTCAACAGTCAGCTTGGCGTTTCCGTTTGCGGCGTCGTCGCCAGCGATCGTCATCTTGACGGCGGCGTACACCTTGGTGCCGTCGAGCATACCAGTGCCAGCAGTCTCTCCAGTTGCGCTGCTGTCCTTAATCGTAAGGTCGGCACCATACTTCACGGCCACGATGGCGTCACCATCAGTCCAGCCAGTCTCTGCAGCGCTGATGGTCTTGCCGTTGAGGTCGAGCGTCACCGCCTGGCCCTTCTTGAGGGTCGTCATCTTTGTGAGCTCAACATTGCCGAGCATCGTCACAGTCGCAGCCGATTCAGCCTCGGCGGCCTTGTCCAGGGCCGTCTGCAGGTCGTCGTAGTAGGCCACTTCGGTTCCTACCGTGACGGACGCAACAGGCGTGCTGATCAACAGCTTCTTCGTCTGGTCAAGCTCGAACGAATAGTTCTTTGCGCTGGGTTCAGTGCTGAATGTAAGCGCGAACTCTGTTTCCGTCTGCGAAGTGCTGTCCTTGTCATAGGTGGATGTCACAACAGCCTTGACCATCTCGGCAGCATTGTTCTCGTCTTCGCCATCAACGAAACCATCGTACGTAACGCTATAAGTCACAGCATTACCACGCACAACAGGATTCGGATCTGCCGAAGGTGTAACCGTGACCACCTTCGCCGTGATTGTCAGCTTGCCCGTGTTCTGGTAGGTCACAGTGTAGTTCGCCAGATCGCTGCCCGTCGCGGAGATCAGGTAGCCCTCGGCGTTCACCGCCTCGCCCTCGGCGCGCGTGATCTCGAGGCCCAGAAGCTCGCGCACAGCGGCCTCCGTGTCGCCGTTCGCCATGCCGGTCACCGTGGCCGTCAGCGTCGGGTCGGCAGCGCCGTACTCCTTCGTCTGGTCGTCGGTCTTCACCGTCAGAGCCGCCTTGGTGATCGTCAGCTTGCCCGTGTTCTGGTAGGTCACAGTGTAGTTCGCCAGATCGCTGCCCGTCGCGGAGATCAGGTAGCCATCGGCGTTCACCGTCTCACCCTCGGCGCGCGTGATCTCGAGGCCCAGAAGCTCGCGCACCGCGGCCTCCGTGTCGCCGTTCGCCATGCCGGTCACCGTGGCCGTCAGCGTCGGGTCGGCAGCGCCGTACTCCTTCGTCTGGTCGTCGGTCTTCACCGTCAGAGTCGCCTTCGTGATCGCGAACTTGTTTTCGGTCGCCGGGAAGTCGAGCACGTAGTAGGCAGCGTAGTCAGGGCTGATGGAGAGTTTGTCCGTCGTGAACGCATACTCGCCCACGTCATCACCGGTCTCGCGGCCGAGCGTGCCGGCAACAACGGTCGCCTGTGCGTCGCCCTCGTAGAGGCCGCTGGCCGTGAACGTGTAAGGTGTGGGATCGTTCTCGCCGTACACCTTCGTCTGGTCGGCGTCAGGAACGATCGTGACGACCTTCTTGAGAGTGCTGGAGGTCTCGTCCTTCTCGACCCACGCATAACCCGTGGGAATCGCGGAGTCGTCCGTACCCGTCAGAGAGGTGAGCGCCGTCACTGCAACGCTCTTCATGGTGACGCCGCCGTTCACATCGGTCACGCCGATCGTCTTTGCGCCGTCGAGCGTGCCGCCCGCAACAGTCACGTTGATCGGAAGCGTCGTGTTGTGCTGCGCCACCGCGATCGCAGCGCCCTTCGTGGTCGTACCGCTGCCGTTAGCCGCGTAGCTGTACGCCGCAGCCGTGGCCGTGATCGCGCCGCCGTTCACCGTCAGCGTACCCGCACGGGTCTCGATGCCGCTCTCGCCCTTGACGACAGCGTTGTTGTTCACCGTCACGTTGGCGTTGCCGCACTGCGCGATAGCCGTGTGGACCTTCTCGTCAGTGCCAGTCACACCAGACGCGTCGACCGTGCCGTTCACAACGATGTTGATCTCGTTCTCGGCGTTCTTGAGGTTGCCGAGCACGAACAGCATGCCATTCACCGTGCCGTCAACCGTCACGTCAATCAAGTTCTTCTGCACGTCGTTCGAACCGAACACGTTCAGGCCGTACTCGGCGCCGGTTAGCGTCACGCCCGAACCGATGGTCAGGGTGCGCTTGGACGAGAGATCGCCCGTGCCGCGCACCTCGACAGGCGCAAGGCCGGAGGTCGTGGTCGAGATCGTGCCGTTGCCCGTGATCGCCAGGCTGCCGCCGGCAAGCGCGATGTTGCTAGAGCCCGTGATGTTCTTCTCGTTCAGGTCGAGCGTCACGCTCTTGCTCTCCGTCGTAGTCGCGTAGCGGTTGTTCGCGCCAGCATACGCAGGAGTCTCGCCCGCGTTCACAAACAGGCGCTCATTCAGCGTCACGTTCTGCAGCAGCTTCACAGTGTCGCCGCTCTCCGCCGCCGCGAAGGCATCGGCGAGCGACTCGTACTTCGTGCCGTCATTGACCTGCGCAACGTAGTCCTTCGGGACAATCGTGTAAGTACCGGCCGTCGCGGTCTCGACCCACTTGCAGTCCTCCGGAATCGAGGAGTTCTCCGTGAAGCCCTCCTGAGCCAGAACCGTCACGCCGGACAGGTTGTTGTCGTTCACATCCGTGACGCCGATCGTGTTGACGCCGTTGAGAGTGCCGCCATTGAGCTTCACCTCTATCACGCGATCCGCACCGTACTGCGCCAACGCCACGGCGGCGCCCTTCGTCGTGCAGCCGCTGGTGTTCGCAGTGTAGCTGTACTCGGACGCTGTGCCGGAGATCGTGCCGCCGTTCACCGTCAGCTTGCCCGCGCGCACCTCGATGCCCGAATCGCCGCTCACGGTCGCGCCCGTGTTCACCGTCACGTTCGCGTTGCCGTTCAAAGCGATGCCCTGGTTGGGACTGGTGCCCGC
>JAEEGL013920714.1_pt1 | contig 10960 bp, 5 predicted proteins | sample 9134231 | NCBI WGS metagenome assembly JAEEGL01 (sample SAMN16246548, study PRJNA631951) | gut metagenome | biome: gut microbiome; feature: rumen; material: fiber-attached | host: Bos | place: Iran: Karaj | collected 2018-10 | reverse complement strand
TTTCGTCTGCCACCATCTCCGCGCCGCAGTTTTTGCAGCGGTAGAGGTCGAGGTCGGGCTGGGGTTCGTATGAGCCGTCGTCGGTAACGATTGGCGGCTGTCCTGGTATATAATTGCCATGCGGCGGCGGTGTGGGCGTCGTCTGGGGCTTCTGCTTGTTGATGTCTATGTCCTTGTCGGAGTCCTGCGTCATCTGCATCACTTGGATGGCGTCATAGACGCTGCCGCACGCCTCGCATTTCCATTTTTTGATGGAGGCGTCGTATGGCAACGGAGAACCGCAGCCAGGGCATTTCAAGACGGTTGTATCCATGTATTTTGAGTTTAAAAAAATGTTTGTCTTTTACGACAGCAAATATAATGCAATTTTCGGGAGTGGCAAATTTTTTTTAACTTTGCCCAGACGTTTTTTATTACTGGCATGAAAACATACAAAATTACAGTATCTTACGACGGCACCAAGTACAACGGCTGGCAGATTCAGCGGTCGTCGGACATTACTATACAGGGCAAGATTTCGTCTGTATTGACGAAGATGGCGGGCGGCGCGACGGTGGAAGTACACGGCAGCGGACGCACCGACGCGGGGGTACACGCCTTGGGGCAGGTGGCGAGTTTTTCGTTGGAGGGCAACTATCCTCCCGCGCAAATCCTCGTGTACCTCAACCGTTACCTCCCCGACGACATCGCCATCATCGACATCGAAGAAGTGGACAACCGATTCCATGCGCGGCTGTCGTGCCGCTGCAAAACTTACCGCTACCGAATCCACACGAGCATCATCCCCGACGTTTTCCGTAGGAAATACGTCTATACTTATCTCGACAAACCCCTGAATGTGAGCCTGATGCGCAAGGCGGCGGCACTGCTTGTAGGCACGCACGACTACAAGGCGTTCTGTGGCAATCCGCATTTCAAGAAGTCGTCGGTGCGCACAATTTTTGGCATCGACATCACCGAAGATGCTCACGGCATCACAATAGATTTTACCGGCGACGGCTTCCTCCAAAACATGGTGCGCATCCTCACAGGCACGCTTATTGAGGTTGGCAACGGAAACATCGCGCCCGCTGACGTTCCTGCGATTTTGGAATCTAAGGATCGACAGCGGGCGGGATTCACTGCGCCAGCGATGGGGCTGACGCTGGTTAAGGTGGAGTATTGAGGTTACATGCTTTTAGCGATAATAAAACTTATCTCCTTGTCGCCGGCATTCTCCACGGTAAACTCGATTTTGCCGTTGCGGTTCATAGTCCACTTCAACTGCGCCGTCTGTGCGGCGGCGTTGTCGGAGAGGTTGGTTTCGTTGACATTGCCGTTGCGGTCTTTCTCAACGGCGTGGATGGATAGTTTTACCTTGCCGCCGTTTTCTGCCACCACAAACATTTCGATGTCGCCGGAGCCGCGAGTGGAGTAAGTAGCCTTGCTGTTGGCTTTGAGGGCGCGGACAACGTATTCCACATTGGTTTCGTCGCCACGGAGCATGTTGGCATCCGCCAATGCAACCACTTCGCACTTGTTGGTAATCCAGTTGTCAACGGCGTAGGGCGTAAAACCAAAGTGCATGCCCACGATTACCTCGTTGGCGACGTCCTCGTTTTCGATGTTGCTAAACTCGATGTACTTGATTTCCTCGTTGTTATATACAAATTTTTCCTCCTTGGCAATATTGCCGTTGCCATCCTTTTCGGCAGGCTCCCAATTGTCAATCAAAGCGGAAAGTTCATCCACATTGCAACCCGATGCAGCGTTGGCACCACGGACGCAAAAATCCTTGAAAGCCGCCATCTTGGGCGACAAATCCTGTGCAAAGACATTGAACGGCAATACGCCCAACATCAACATTATAAATGCAATTTTTTTCATCGTTACGTTTAATTTTCAGTTTTCAACCTTTCAATTTTCAGTTTTCAGTTTTTCAGTTTTTCATTTTTCAGGTTTCAATTACAGCCTTACAATCCATCCACCATAATAAACGCCGCCCATTTCTGAGGGTCGGTGTATTTTTCGCGGAGAAAATCTTGGGCGGTTACAAAAGCCTCGCGCTTTGTCAAGCCGCTTACAAAGTTTTTGTAAAACTCTGTCATCAAATCCTTTGTGGCGGCATCGTCCACCTTCCAAAGACTCATCACGATGGTCTGCGCACCTGCCTTCTTAAAACCGCGCTGCAAACCAAACACGCCTTCGCCCGTTACCTCGCCCAAGCCGGTCTGACACGCCGAAAGCACCACCAAATCGAGTCCACTAAAATCGAGACGCGAAATTTCTTTGGCTGTCAAGATGCCGTCGTCAACGCCTTCGGGTATGTCCTTGCGCTTGACGGGGTCGAGTGCCGACGCCGCTCCCGCGAGGAAAAGTCCGCTTCGGCTGAGTGAAAGCGACTCTTTGTCATTTTTGTTGCCAGTAGAGAGGAAATCTGAAAAACTTTTTTTGTTGGCTGGCTCATAAAAACCGTGAGTGGCGATGTGGATGAGTTTGACGCCCGTGCCAGCAAGTTTTTTGAAACTCTCTTCCGTGGCATAAACGTCGGAACCTTCCGACACCAAGTAATTACCGTCGCGCAAGATGCTCACTACCTCCTGAGCCTCCACTTCCGCGCCTTTGAGGTATCCGATGCCCGCACGCTGGGTTTCGGTGAGGTCGGGGATGTCGCGGAACTCGGCAACAATTTCGTCCTTGTAATCCTTCAAATCTGCCCAGTCGCCTTTGGAAAAATCGTAAATGATACCACCATAGACGGCAGCCTTGGTTTCGGTGTTGGGAGTTTTTTCAAGCGCGATTTCACGTGTGGAAGTCAGGCGGTAAACATTGTACTTCTTGGCGAAAATCTTGTTTTTGTCGTCCGGAAGATACTCAATGCCAATGGAATGGAATTTGCCGCTCGGCGCAAAATATACGTTCTTGACACCTTTCAAGTATTTCAGCAAGGGCTTCCAAACGATGTTGTACAACTCCGGCTTTTTGTAATACGAGGTAGAGTCTATTTTGGACATATTGATTTGCACGAGTTCGGGGGCGGTCATGCCACGTTTTAGCACGATAGCCACATACACCATCCTGTCTTCGTCGTAAAAATTGGCAAACTCCACGGCGAGGTCTTCGTCTGTCATCTTGTTTTGGACGTCCTTCCAAGTGATGGCGAGGTCGCGGGTGTAGTCGCCGAGTTCCTTGGACGACTCCACAAAGAGTTTTTCCTCGCGCTCAATGACATTGGCGAGCGAATCGGCGTTCATCTGGCGTTTGTCTGGCGGAATCTGGTAAAGGTGGTCGAGCATTGCGCGGTCGCTGCGTATCTTGTTGTAACGCTCGGCAAAAGCCTTGTCGCCGCTTTTCTCGATGAGGTTTTGGATTTCGAGTTCGGCGTTGAGGAGCAGACCCTTGGAAAACAACTGACCGTTGTAGGCGAGAGTGTTTTGCGTGGGGCTGGTGTGCTTGTAGGCGGCAAAAGGCAACGTCGCACTAAAAAAGTTGGCGTGCATGTTCCAGAAGTTGGTGCGCTCCTTGTACGTCATCGTCGAAAAATTCTGCAAGATGTACGAATTGGTCAATTCGTAACGCTTGCTCAACTGCTTTTCGGCGTCCTCGTAGTTGCCTTCGTAGAGGTTGTAGGCGGCGAGGTTGTTGAGCGACGTGGCAAAGAGGGGATGCTCCTCGCCGAGGTTTTTGCGCTTGATTTCTATCGCGATTTTTTCGAGCCTGACAGCCTCCGCGTAGTTGCCAATGTTGGAATAATACACGGCGAGGTTGCTGAGCGAGGAGGCGTAGTCTGAATGGTCGTCGCCAAAAACTTTCTTCTTGATTTCCATGGCCTCCTTCTCATACTTGACAGCGTCCTGGAAGTTGCCTATTTCCGAATTATAAACGGCGAGGTTGCTCAACGCCGAAGCGTAGTCGGGATGCTCGTCGCCGAGGCGTTGCTTTTCGATTTCCATGGCGAGCGTTACAAGGCGGATAGCCTCGTTTTTGTTGCCCATTTTGTAATTGTAATCGCCAAGGTTGTTGAGCGACGTGGCGTAGAGCGGATGGTCTTCGCCAAGCACCTTCTTGCGGATTTCCATAGCGATAGTGCCGAGCCTTATCGCCTCGGAGTAGTTGCCGATGGCGGAGTTAAACGATGCCAAGTTGCTTACCGACTGCGCGTAATCGGGGTGGTTGCTGCCAAGAATCCTTTTGCGGATTTCCATTGCAACGGTTTCCAGTTTGATGGCCTCGTTGTAATTGCCAAACGCCGCATTGAACATCGCCACATTGTTGAGCGACTGCGCGTAATCGGGATGCAACTCGCCCAAAGTTTTTTGACGGATCGCCATTGCAGCAGTGCCAAGGCTGATGGCCTCGGTGTTGTTGCCGACGTACAGATTGAAGTTGGCAAAATTGTCCAAAGATGTTGCATAGTCGGGGTGCTCCTCGCCAAATGCGCGCTTGATGATTTCTGTGGCAGTGCCGCCCAATTTGACAGCCTCGGCATAGTTGCCCATCGCGGCGTAATATCCGGCAAGGTTGTTCAACGCCTTGGCATAGTCGGGATGGCCGCTGCCAAGAGTGCGTTTGAGGATGTCGGTGGCTTGGTTGCCCTGTCTGATTGCCTCGGCGTAGTTGCCCATGCTCGAATTGTAACCGGCCAGGTTGTTCAACGCCTGCGCGTAGTCGGGATGACGCTCGCCGAATACCGCCTTTTTTATCTCCATAGCCTCGGTTGCCAGCCTGATAGCCTCGGCGTAATTGCCAGTTTTGGAGTTGTATTCGGCAAGGTTGCTCAGCGACTCCGCATAGTCGGGGTGCTGCTCGCCGTATGCCGCCTTCTTGATGTTCATGGCGTTGGTTTCGAGGCGGATGGCATCTTTGTAATTGCCTGTGTAATAATAATATGACGCAAGGTTGCCCATCGCCCGAGCATAATATGGATTGCTGGTGCCAAAAGCATTTTTGAAGATTTCCATCGTCTGCTTGCCGAGTTTGATGGCCTCGGTGTAATTGCCTATTTTGGCGTTGTAGTCGGCGATGTTGCCAAGTGCCTGTCCATAATACGGATGTTGCTCGCCAAGCACCTTTTTCCAAATGTCGAGAGCGGCGTTGCCAAGTCTGATGGCCTCGTCGTATCTGCCTGTATAATAATGATATGTAGCAAGATTGTTGAGCGACTGGGCGTAGTCGGGATGCTCCTCGCCGAGTGCCGTCCTGCGGATTTCCATCGCCTTGGTGCCAAGCCTGATGGCCTCCGAATATTTGCCGATGCCCGAATTGAAGTCGGCAAGGTTGCAGAGCGACGTGGCGTAATCGGCACTCTCCTCGCCGAGAGCGGCCTTGCGGATTCTCAGCGCAGTGTTTTCCATTTTGATTGCCTCATCGTAATTACCTGTGGCAGAAGTATATAACGCCATATTGCTCAGCGAGGCGGCATAGTCGGGATGCTCCTCGCCAAGAGCCTTGCGACGTATTTCCAAGGCTTCGTTTTCCAGTTTGATAGCCTTCTCGATGTTGCCGTTGTTGTAATGATCCACGGCGATATTGGCGTATGATGCCGCAATAGCCAGTTCGGAACGGTAATAAGCCGCGTCCGAAGGGTCGATGCCCGCTTTTTCGAGGGAGTCGCTCTGGCGGAAATACTCCACCGCCTCCGCAAATTTTTCGGCGTTGTAGAGTTCCACGCCCTTGTTATACAACTCGTCTGACTTTGGGTTTTGCGCAAAGGCAAGCATTGGCAACCAACACGCCAATATCAGCAATATCCTTTTCATTATTACTTGTTCTGGGGTTGTTTAGGTGTTGATTTGATAGTAGTCTGAGTGCCGCCGCCGCCCAAAGCCGCCGTTATCTGCTGCTTGGTATAAGCCACAGGAGCCTCCGTGAGCGAGTTGACCCATGCTGACGAATTTTTGGTAAGGGTTTCCTTGACGCTTGTGGCGAGCAGATGCGAAAGGTTAGTTTGCTTGGGACGGCTCTTCCAATCGGCCTTCCAATGCTTCTGAAAGTCGTCGGTGATGCCGCAAGTCTCCTTGATGGTCATCGTTACCTTGTACTGACCTGTACCCCAAGCATCGTGGTAAATGCCGTCTTCGTCCCTCACGCCGATGTAGGAGCGGGGAACGATAAAGCAGTCGCCAATCACGGAGCAGTCCACCTTGTTGTCGGCTCTGCCCAACGCAAACCTGAAAACGCCGTCGGCGTCGAGGCTGTTTTCGGTGATGGGGACGCGGATGGCAAAACTGCCCAACTTGACATCGCTGTGAATCTGCACAGCCTGATTAATCCATGAGGATGTGATGTCCATATCAACGGCGAATGACAGCGAGCCGCGCTCCTCAAACGAAAATTTCTTGCGCTCCGAAAACACACGGCTATTGTCGTTAGGAAGGTTGCAGAGCAGCGGGTTGAACACCAGCGAGTCGAGTTGGAGTTCAAACTTGGAGTGCTTCAAAATCCTTCCGATGGCGTGTTCAGACGTATCGAGATGGCAGGCAACGTAAAAAACAGTGTCGGTGCCACGCATCTGCAAGCACGAAAAACCGTTGAAACTCATGCCCGACGGATCCAACGCTCCCGCATCCGAAACGGTGGAATAGAAGTCGTCGATATTTTCGAGCATCACGATTTTTTTCTCGTACATGCTTTCCTTTTCCACAGTTTTTTTCCACTCCTCCTTCCTGCCCTTGATGGCGTTGACGATGGTGGTAAAAGTTACCGACGCGATAGCCGACGCCGCCTGACCGCCAGTGGCCATGGCAGCAGTCTTGGAGGCGGCAAACAGTCCGTCCATAAAACCGCCACGTGTGCCGGAAGCAAGCGCATCAGCCTGTTGCTTCCACTGAAAGGAGATTTTTTTTGCAACGCCCTGGTCGCTCAGCACGCTGACATCGTACTTTACCACGTTGGAGGGCTTAAAAGTAATCTCCCCGTCCTGCGCAAAACCTTGCAGGAACAATGCCGAAAAAATCAATGTAAGAATCTTTTTCATAATCATTTAAGTTGTTTTAAATTCCATCAATTAATACAAAAGGTGCCCAGAAATACGGATTATCGAAGTTGGGCTTAATAGTTTTTTCTACCATCACATTTGCCTGACGTGTCTGCGAAAAATCAGCCGCGGGCATCTTCACTTCGCCGTCAAAACGTTTAAGTTTTTCGCGTGCAGCGGCAAAGGCATCGTACTTCGTCATTCCCTGATTGAGATAATCGAAGAAATATGTCATCAAAAGCCTTGTAGCAACGTCGTTAACTTCCCACAGCGAAAGAACGGCGGTCTTAACACCCGCTTTCTTCAGTCCACGCAATATGCCCGACGTGCCAGACAACGAAACCTCGCCCAAGCCTGTGCTACACGCCGACAAGACTATCAAATCGGTATTTGAAAGGTCTAACGTGCTGATTTCAAAGCCAGTAAGACAACCGTCTTCCTTGAAACTATTTTCGGGACTATCGACGCAAGTCTTGTTGACACCCGAAAACACAAGCCCGCAAGCCGTCATCGACGAATCCACCGAAAAACTGTCTTCCATGCCGTAACCATCCTTCACGAGAGGCGTTCCAAAGAAATATCCGTGAGTGGAAAGCAGAATAATATCCGCGTTGTTCAAATGCTGTTTCAACTGATATTCAGACCCTTGGCTCGATGTAATCTTGATAACGTTGAAGCCCGACGACTTCAAGACATCAGCCACCGAATCCACCTCCGCCGACGAACTTTTGAGGTTTTTCCAATGGGTGACGACGCCCCTCTCGTTGAAGAAACGGCTTCCCGTCCTGTCTGGCAGCGAATCATTAAATGCGGTGGACGCCGATGCGTCGTTGTAGTCGAATCCGCCGGCAATCAATGCCGACTTAGGTTTGCGATTGTTGCCACGGGTGATAACAGCCGACGTTGTAAGCCTGAAAAAACGCAAATCGCTGCGCCAAAAACACATATATTCTATGCCCAGATTGTAAAAAATGCCATCTGGCACAAAATACAAGTTGCTGTTTTGAGGCACATTATTCACCACTTTTGCCCAAACCATTTTTGCCAAAGTGGTATCGGAAAACAATGCGTTCTTAAAAGAGGCTTTGGACGAATTGACGCATACCCTTACGCTAAATCCGTTAATCTCATAATCCTCAATATCCGACTGCGTAAAGAGCGGTATGAACTTGACCGGCTTGTTTTTCTGCAATAGCAGCGCGGCATAGCGCATCTCGTTGTCTTTGCTGTAATAAATAAATTCTACCACCGCATCATTCTGATTTTTAAGCGATTGCTCAATTTTTTTGCGGTCGATGGAGAGATTGGCAACAAACTTCTTGAACTTTGGGTTCATCCCGGCAAACTGCGTCTCCAACAGGTCTATTTTGTCCTGGATTTTGTTTCTGTTCTCCGGTTTCGCCACCAAAAGTTCGGATTTCAACGAAATAATTTCCGAATACAACGCCTTCATCTTCTTGTCGTTAAACGCCGCCGCCGCAAAATTTTCGTTGGCGAGTATCAGCACCGACTTGGAGAACACCGCCACGTCAAACAAGAAATCAGGGTCGGCATCCTCCAACGCAAAACACTCGTCCACAAGCGGTTTTTGCGAATACCAGAAATTGAGCCTTTCGTTTTCGGTCATGTAGGCAAAATTGCTGGCTACGTACTCGCGCTCCTTATAGAAATAATCCTTGAACTGCTGTGTGGCGTCGCCAGTTTTCTTGGCGGCAAGCAGGATTTCTGCCTTTTTGCGGAGCGAGATGATATAATCAAAATGTTTTTCGCCCAGATTTTCCTTCTGCCAAAGGATGGCTGTGTTGATGCTTTGGAGGGCTTTTTCAAAGTTGCCGCGGTCGCTCTGCACCTTCGCCAGATTGCCCAAACAGATGTACCTTTTCGAGTCGCTATTGTTGAACATAGCCACCGCCTTTTGCAACACGGAGTCCGCCTCTTTAAATTTGTGTTGTGCCCAGAGAACATAACCCTTGTTTTGGAGAGCAATTTTGTAAGTAGATGATTCTGTGTCCATTAACGCTTGGTCGAGCAGTTGCAAAGCCTCATCGTATTTTTTAAGTCTGGTGTATGCCGACGACAAGTTAGTCAAGCGGACAGCCTCGTCGGGCGCGTCCTGCATATCTTTGAGATTGTCGATTACCTTGCGATACTGCCCCGTCATATTCCACATGTCGCTAAGGTTGAGAAGCACCTTTTTTCGGTTGGTCTCGTCATACACGGCGAGGAGGTTGGTGTAATAGTCGGCGGCGTGGTTGTAATCAGACATATCCTTATAAAGGTCAGCCAAAGCCTTCCAAACACGGTTTTTCTCGAAAGACTTTTTTGCTTTTTTCTCCGCCTTCAAATATAAGCCCACGGCCTTAGTGCCAAACCCTTTCTGGTCGGCATCCTGCCCCTGGTTGAAGGATTTGGTAAACTCACTCTGCGCCATCACCTGATACGGCAGCAACATTAATAATATCCACAAGGCCCTTTTCATGATACAATTCTCCTTTTTACGAAAAACGCTGCAAATTACGCAAATATTTTAAAAGAAAAAAATAAAATTTCACATTTTTTTGTGGAGATAGCCATGCACAGACTTCAAATGCGTTTTCGTTGTTGCAAAAAAAATCCCCGGCGCAACAATTTTGCAATTATTGCACTGGGGAATATTAGGGTTGTGCATTAGGCACGCAGAATGTTATTATTTTGCGTACATTGCAACGATGGCTTCGTAGAGTTCCTGCTTGCCAGAGGTCTGCTTGGGCTCGCCAACCTTCTTGCCGTATTCGTAAACGTCTTCGAAGGTGAGTTTGCCGTCTTCGAAGTCCTTGCCCATGCCCTTGTCGAAGGAAGCGTAACGCTCTGCCTTCATCTGCTTGTAGGGCGACTTTTCGAGGAGTTCGGCAGCGTTTTCGAGAGCGCGTGCCATAGCGTCCATGCCGGCGATGTGAGCGATGAAGATGTCTTCGAGGTCGGTGGAGTTACGACGGGTCTTGGCGTCGAAGTTGGTGCCGCCGGTGCCGAGACCGCCGCCACGGATGATTTCCATCCAAGCCTGGGTGAGTTCAAACTGGTCGATGGGGAACTGGTCGGTATCCCAGCCGTTCTGGTAGTCGCCACGGTTGGCATCGATAGAACCGAGCATGCCATTGTCAACGGCTACTGCGAGTTCGTGCTCGAAGGTGTGTCCAGCGAGGGTGGCGTGGTTAACTTCGATGTTTACCTTGAAGTCCTTGTCGAGACCATGAGCGCGGAGGAAACCGATAACAGTCTCAGTGTCAACGTCGTACTGATGCTTAGAGGGCTCCATCGGCTTGGGCTCGATGAGGAATGTGCCTTTGAAACCTTGTTTGCGAGCGTAGTCGCGAGCCATGCCGAGCATTGTGGCCATGTGCTCTTTTTCGCGCTTCTGGTCGGTATTGAGGAGGCTCATGTAACCTTCGCGACCACCCCAGAATACGTAGTTTTCTGCGCCGAGTTCGATGCCAGCGTCGATAGCGTTCTTAATCTGTACGATAGCGCGGGCAACAACGTCGAAGTCGGGGTTGGTGGATGCGCCGTTCATGTAGCGGCCGTTGCCGAATACGTTGGCGGTGCTCCAGAGCAACTTGATGCCGGTTTCCTTCATCTTCTCCTTGAGGTAAGCCACGATAGCCTTCATGTTGGCTTCGTACTCCTCTACAGATGCGCCTTCCGAAACGAGGTCAACGTCGTGGAAGCAGAAATAAGGAATGCCAAGTTTCTGCATGATTTCGAAGCCAGCGTCTGCCTTCTGCTTAGCGATTGTTACAGCGTCTGCGCCCTCGTTCCAGGGGAACTTCTTTGTGCCGCCGCCAAACTGGTCGCCGCCTTCTGCGCAGAGTGTGTGCCACCATGCCATTGCAAAACGAAGCCATTCTTTCATGGTCTTGCCCATTACGACCTTGTTCTCGTCATAGTAGTGGAAAGCCATCGGATTGGTAGAATCCTTGCCTTCAGATCTGATTTTGCCAATGTTAGCGAAATATTCTTTTGCCATTT
>JAEEGL013860305.1_pt1 | contig 10960 bp, 13 predicted proteins | sample 9134231 | NCBI WGS metagenome assembly JAEEGL01 (sample SAMN16246548, study PRJNA631951) | gut metagenome | biome: gut microbiome; feature: rumen; material: fiber-attached | host: Bos | place: Iran: Karaj | collected 2018-10 | reverse complement strand
TTTTCTTCGCCTTTAGCCACACCCGAAACAATCTCCTTGGCTCCTTCTATAAGCTTGCCTACAAGTTCAGGCTCTTCGGGAAGGCTTCCGTGAGAAGGGTAAATCTCATCATATGTTCCGTCATATTCTTTCAAATGAACGAGACTCTCTATATAAAGATTAATATCCCTTTTATCTCCAAACATAAATATGGGTCCGTTTTGAACAGAATCTCCGCTTATCAAAACCCTGTTCTTCTCATCGAGGATTGCAATACTTCCGGGAGTATGTCCGGGGATATCTATAATCTTAAGAGGTCTGTCACCTAAATCTATTATATCACCTTCATGTACAGGAATGATTCTTCCTTTACCATTATTGTCACGAAGATTACTTTCCTCATTCGGGCTCATATAAAATTCTTCGAATGCCCCATTTCCTGATATATGGTCCGGATCCGCATGAGTATTTATCATTATCAAAGGTAAATCCGTAATGCTCTTGGCAATATCCTTGGCATCAGGTACATTCATACCCGAATCAATGACTGCTGCCTTTTCGCTTCCTATAAGTACGAAGAAACGAACCATGCCGTCTTCTATATTGTAAGTCGTATCATTGATCTTAATTATGTCTGCCATATCTGTCCTTTATAAACTGTTAATCCAAGCCTTAAGTTCATCTACACTCGTTCTTGCTGAGAACTTCTTTCCGTCTATCACATTAGCATTAGGAGCCAAAGCCTGCATATTCTTGTATGAATCTCCAAGTCCGCTTCCGCCTGATGTAGCAAAAGGTATAACCTTCTTACCGGAGAAATCATAACTCTCCATAAAAGTATCTATGATTGAGGGTTCTCTATACCACCAAACAGGGAATCCGACATAAATCGCATCATATACTGATATATTATCTATATTGGATGATATTGCAGGACGTGAACTTCTGTCATTCATCTCTACGCTGCTTCTGCTCTTCTTATCCATCCAGTTAAGATCAGCCTTGGTATAAATCTCCTCGGGCACTATCTCAAACAAATCAGCGCCTGCTGCCTCTGCTAAAGTTGTTGCTAACCTCTTCGTAACTCCGCTAGCGCTAAAATATGCAACTAAAGTTTTTGCCATTGTGTAACCCTCCTATATAATTTCAACATTCTATCAAAACGTTCTTTGCTATTTTTATAAAAATATCTGTAAATAACCTATCAACTCATCCCATTCTTTAGGAGTATGTTGATATTTATCCAATGAAATAGTGCCTTTATTATCTAAAACATCTATAGTATTTACGATGCATTTATTTATTATTTTTCTTGTTTTTAATTCAAATTTCTCAATGCTATCAAAATACGTCTTTTCAGTTTTTTTATCTGAATCACAAAAATTGCATTTTTTCAAAGCTTCATTGCTATTAATTATATTAAAATATTCTTCTATAACTGCTTTTTTGTTTTTTCTATAATATCCTGATGATTCAAGATAAATATGTTTCGACAAATTCAAATATTCTTTCAAATATTCTTTTTCAGATTTTTTAATTTTACTATTATCAAAAAACTGCCATCTTCTGCAATTTGTCGCAATCGCTTTTTCGTTTACGCACAAATACCCGGATATTTCATTCACAATATGAATCTTATATAATCTCATTCCTTTCTTTTCCGAATATAGTGCTCTGCCTAGCATCTCACTGCTTGCTTGATCTTTAACTTCAATCGCAGCATGAATCTTTAATTCCATAGTTTTTTTATAATAATCAAAATTCTCTGCAATTATCAAATCCGGAGCAGCCGCATCCTTTAACGTGTATGAATATCTGTCATGTACAGGATTCTTGCTTTTTCTCTCACTATTACGTGATGTATCAACTACTTGATACTTACACAATACGGATTCCAAAAGTGGTTTTATTAATTCGAGTTGATAATTAATTTCAAAAGGATTACAACTTGATATTTCAAGTAATTTATTCAAGTACATTTCAAATGAAATATTATCTTTAGCTAAAGTCATCTATGCTCACCATTTATTCATCAAATATCGTATAATCCCTCTCAAAGAGAATATCTATTATCTGTTTCTTTAATACTTCAGGCTCTACCTTCTCCAATACATACTCTTCAACAAACTTCCTGCTCTTACCGGCATACTTGTGAAGCTTATTCATAGCTTGTATCTCGGCTACCTCTCTTCGCCACAAAAGCCCTAATTGAGTCTTAATCTTTGCCTTGGTGATGCTCGGTTCTCTTAAATCATAAAAATCAAGTTTCCCATCTATCTCCTCTATGGAGATAATACCCCAGTTAGCGGGTACATGTTCCGGTGCATGTAATGCATGTGTGGAACCAATCGCCAAAATGTTGTAATCAAAGAATCTGTTATAATTCTTAACCTGCTTAGCAAGTCTCGTATATGTGTCAGCGTCGCTCTTAATCTCGATTCCGTAAATTGCTTCTCTTGTAACCATCACGATATCCGCTCTGGATTTACCGATTATCAATTCATCGAAGAATCGAACCTCTTTATATTTTTGTTCCAGATAGAGGCAAAGATCGTCTCTTATCTCATAATCGTGAAGCATTCTCTGACTAATTCCTTTAACAATTTAATACGAACCGTAATCATTGTTTTCAAAGGCTCGCGCCTGTTATATATTATACCAAAAAACCTACCATTATTCTATAAAATTAAAAAGGGAAAGACGTTAATTCTTTCCCTCGCAATTCAATCGATAAAATTGAATTAAATATATAAAAACCCTTTCTTTTTATACACATTATCTGGTGAAGTTCGTCCAAACTCTTTCTTCACCAAGTTCAGGCATTCCGGCGTTTTCTTTACCAAGCTCGATGCTCTTCATAAGGAATACCATGTTCTTAGCAAGCATTCTCATAACCTGTCTTCCCTCTTCATCAACGATGCCTTCGCCGGGTTCCCAACCGTAGATATTATTCCAATACTGGCTGGTAGCCACAGTCATGTTTGAAAGTGTAAAGAATTTGTTTAATTCATCAAATGTTGCAGTGCATCCCGATCTTCTTGCACTTACAACGCTTGCACCGACCTTCATGCTTTTATCAAAATTCGAACTGTAGAAAAGTCTCTGAAGAGCACACATCAAAGTTCCGTTTGCAGAACCGTAATAAACGGGTGAGCCGATTACTATACCGTCTGCTTCTTTAAACTTCTTTGCAATCTCATTTACAACGTCGTCAAATACGCATTTTCCTATCTCACGACATCTCTCACATGCGATACATCCTCTTATGTCTTTAAGTCCTAAAAGAATGTTTTCGTATTCAACATCATTTTCTTCAAAAACCTTTTCCATTTCATGTAATGCCAAAGCAACATTTCCGTTTGCTCTGGGGCTTCCGTTTAAAATAAGTACTTTGAATTTCTTATCCATATAAACCACCATTAATTAAATATAATAAACATAGTTATCTTTTCTGGGAGCTGCTTCCTTAGGTTCTTCAGCTGCATATCCGAGTGCACAGTGTCCGATTCCTTCATACTCATCTGAAATACCGAGTTTCTTTAAGAGTTCTTTACCGAATTCCGATTCAAATTCTTCTTTAGCTCTGTGAATCCAGATACTTGCAACTCCAAGGCTCTCAGCTGCATTCATAAGGTTACCCATTACAAGTGAACCGTCATATACATAAGTTCCTACTTCTTTCTTAGCAAGTACAATGAGGATTACGGGAGCGCCGTAGAAAGGATCGAATCCTTCATCCCATCCGCCGATCTTTCTGTTTTCCTCTGACAATTTGTCTCTTAAAGGCTTATCTGTTACTGCAATGATAATGGGGCTCTGTTTTCCCATGCCTGTAGCAGCATATGTACCGGCTTTAATGATAGCCTGTAACTCATCTTCTTTAATCATATCGCTTTTGAAGTTTCTGCAACTTCTTCTTGATTCCAAAACCTTTAATGTTTCATTCATAAATATACCCTCCTGATTATTTCAATGATTTGCGTTATTTTCGCAAACCTTTTATTGCAAGTTTAAAAGTAATCCAATGTTATTATTTACTGTTTAATCTCTCTCATTCACATATAATTAAGGCAAGAACTTGCCTGCAGCCAAGTAAAGTTCATACCAGTCATGATGCGAAAGATTAACCTTTGTCGCATCACAAGCATCTTTAACATGTGCGGGATTCATTGTGCCGATAATAGCCTGCATCTTGGCAGGATGGCGAAGAATCCATGCAATTGCAACCGCAGTCTTTGAAACGCCTTCTCTGTCTCCGATTTCGGCCAATGCTTTATTAAGTTTTTCAAATTCGGGATTATCGATAAATGTACCGCCGAACATACCTTTTTGAAGAGGTGACCACGCCTGAATAGTAATATCATGGAGTCTGCAATAATCAAGACAGTTGCCGTCTCTGTTAATTGAGTAATCGGTTGTCTTGTTATTCATATAAAGGGCCTGGTCAATAAGTTGAGACTGCTCGAGTGAGAGCTGAACCTGATTGATTACAAGCGGTTGTTTAACATATTTCTTTGAAAGTTCTATCTGCATAGGTACAAGATTACTTACACCAAAGTATTTAACCTTGCCCTTTTCTTCCAAGATGTCAAAAGCTTCTGCTACTTCTTCGGGATCGTATAAAACGTCAGGTCTGTGAAGTAAAAGCGTATCCAAATATTCAACATTAAGTCTCTTTAAGCTGTCATCGACACTAGATAAAATGTTTTCCTTGCTCCAGTCAAATTCGTTACGGTCAAAACATAAACCGCACTTACTCTGGATAATAATATCTTCTCTGGTGATTCCAGTTAAAGGGAAAGCTTCTGCGAAACGTGTTTCTGCTTCTCCGTTTTCACCATAACATGTGGCGTGATCGAAAAAGTTAACCCCTTCGTCATAAGCCGTTCTTATAACTTCTGCAGCTTCTTCTTTGGAAAGCGCAGGCATTCTCATGCATCCTTGAATAACTGTCGAAACTTTCTGAGGTCCGTTAGCAATGTCAATATACTTCATATCGATCTCCTTTATATGAACATCTCGGTTTATCTTACGCCACCTATTATATGGTTTAAAAATTTTAATTACTTCTCAAAAATTGACATTTGATTATTCAAGTTTTGGACTGAACACTTATTTAATTATTTTACGAATGAGCTTCTCGTCGTCACATTCATAATACTTTTTTATCTGTTTAATTATTCTATCTCTTGATACTTCAGGGTCTTCCTTATAGGCTTTGGTAACATGCTTATATCCAAATATCTGCTCCGGCTTTGAGTAAATAGCAACATCCCAACCGTAAGGCTCTCCCTTTTTATTTATTCTTTTCTTAAAATCTCTCATACAAAGATACGTACTCATCTGAAGATCGGCAATCGTTCCTTCGAAATTCTTAAGACCGCCTTTGCCAAAACCTGCCTTCTCTTTTACTTCATAAGAAAAAAGTCTCGTATCATCGTCAAATAAATCCATGATTTTCTTTTGACGCATGTTTGCTTTCCCGTCATCCCAAAGAGAATCAAAATCATATCCGTCACGACGCGTATTTGCAAAATACGGAAACCATTTCTTGGAAATAAAACCGGCTTTCTTTCCGAAAAATTTACCGTATACGATTTTACCTTCTCTGGCTATTACGGTTCTCCACTCCCAAGGGTCAACCTCGTCGTTTCCGCACCACCAGTAAGTCGGATCCGTATGTTCTTCTACCGAGAATCCCGGGATTCCCATTTCAAAAAGAGGCAGGAAACCTACCTCTTCAATATACTCTGTCAGTTCTTTGTAATCGTGGAAACAATCGGGATCATCCCAATCAATTCCGTTCATAACCCAGTGTCCGTTAATCTCTTCCATGACAGCCCCTTATAAAATTCCGACAACCTCGCCGATATACATATCATGCTCTGCATCGCCTACATAGAAAGCTTTACATTTTTCATCAAGAATGTTTTCAGGATCAAGTTTCTGTTTGAAAAGCTTTCTGCAAAGTAATGTCACTTCTGCTTCTTCAAATGTCATTGAGTTTTCAACCGCCTTGGGTGTAAGTCCTGAATCATTCATCTTATCTATGTCTCTTCCTGACTTTGAACCAAGTACCATTAAAACATTCTTATATTCTTCAGGATAAAAGCTTATTGTGAAATATTCTTCCTTATCCATGAAATCATGTGTAAGACGTGATGTACGAACATATGTGGTAGCAACGGGCTTTCCCCATATGGTTCCCATTCCGCCCCAGCTAATGGTCATTGTATTAAAGCTCTCCTTATTACCTGCTGTAAGAAGCGCCCATTTCTTATCAAACTGTGAAAAGATATCTGTCTTAAATTCCATAATACCCCCCTATTCTTCCGTTAAATAATCTGTTTTAAAAGCAGCATTACATTCTGCTATCTCTTTTGTTCCGTTAATATAATCAGCATATAAATCCCATAAATCGGGAGCACCTTCAGAATCCATTGTCTCATCATCCGGAACCCATGATTTAATCAACGCTATACGTTCTTCTTTTGTTGTGTCTTTTATTAAGTATGACATCTGTTCCTCCTAATCATTCAGCAAATACTCATATTTAATATTTGAACCCGGGTTTTCCAACATATTGCCAAGTACATTAGTCGACGTAATCTTTACAGAGCAGCCTTCAAAATCAAGTTTATACATAATCTTTCCATCACTGGAATGATGAGATTGAACATTATCCATCAAATCTTCCAATTTCATTCCGAGGTTATTTTCAACAGCGTCTCTATAGGCTCCTTCAGGAATTTCCTGGATATCAATGTAGCTCGAAGTAATCGGGAAGTCAGGGTTCATCATAACAGCAGGGTCATACATGCTGACAACAAGAGCATTGCAAATATCTTCACAGAATGCTTGGTCATTATGTACCTTAACCATTTCGTTTGTTCTGATAAACATCGGTATCATACAAACACACATAATGAGTGCAAGCAAAATTGATCCTAAAGTAACGATTATAGATATAATAAGTCCTGCTATCGAAAGACCTTTTCTTTTTCCGTCTTTTTTAACAAGCCCGATAATGCTTAAGACTAAGCCTACAGGGGAAGCTATAAAAGCCAGGATAAACCCGACAATACTTATTACACTAAAGCCTCTTTTTTCTTCGTTCATTTCATCACCTGTTTTCCTGATTTAATTCTTTATCGTATGAGATATATTCATTCTTTCCTTCTGGATAGTAAATGATTTCGGAATTATCGGCAAATGCTGCATATCCCAAACTATCCGTCTCCGTAACGGCATCATTGTAAAATACTACCCATACAGGCTCTTTGGAATTCATATCCTCGTTTTCATTATCGCATGTAAATACAGGGCCCCAATATTCCGTTTTGTTTTCCCAACCGTCTTTTGACCACGTTTCAAAGCCCCATTCATTGGAATATTCATATCCTTCCTTGCCTTCTTTGAATGCCTCTTTTAAAACATCAAAATCGGTATATTCCGATTCCATCGCAAGACCGTTATATTTTACAGGACTTGGAATATCAAGTTTCTCACATCCCGTCATAAGGATTCTTCCGTCTACAATATCAAAGTAAAATTCAGCTGAATAAGAATATCTGGTATCTTTATCAAGAAGCACTTCTTCAGGAGTCATATCGATATACTCATCGAATCTCCACTGAAAATCATCGTAGAAATGAACTTTAAAAGTTGCCTTATCTTCTTCAAATGAAGTGTTATAAATGCAAGCTCTGGTTTCATACAAAGATCCGTAACCGGCAGCGTAATAAAAGTAGTAGAATTCATCATCTTCTTCCATCGCGAAATTCCAGGTAGCGGAACAATCCAATTCTTCCAAGGTTACGCCAAAGAATTCATTTAGCCAGTTTTCAAAAGTACTCTTTTCGATTTTTACGGCCATGTTGCCGACATAATCAAGTTCAAGTTCTTCATATGTACCTGTCATGTTTCTCTCAATAAAAGATATATCATGATTAGTATAATAAAGGCTGTAATAGTATTCGAGAGTAAATCCGGCGTTTTTGTGCCAGTCGTAGCTTACCCAATAAAGATCATCCAAAAGATTCGACCATTCTTTCTTATCATAGTCAATCTCTTTACTCTCTTCGACATTATCCTTCCACGACAAAACGGTATCGACAATTTCGTCATCTTCCAACGCCTGAGACATGAAGTCGTCTCCGTTTAGCTGATCTGTTAATGCCTGTTTTTGTTCATCCGTAAGCTTATCATAATCATTGTCTGAACCTTGATTGGTAATTAAACGATAACAGCCTGACATTGAAAAAATTGTAACTGCAGATAATGCTATGCTTAACGCCCTGAATTCATTGCTTTTCATAAATAATTAGTCCTCGTTTAAGTTAAATGATGTAATTACATTTCCGTTTTCGTCAACCCATGTAACCTCAATATCGTTTGTAGGTGTTCCGTTAAATGCGTTATACATTTCACCTTCATAAAAGAATAAAATCGAATCAATCTGAAGGAATAAAGGTTCATAATTACCGGAAGTGGTAACCGTGAATCTTGTAAAATCTTCATTACATTCAAAACCAACTATATTTTTAAATGTTTCCTGATCATTAACGATATCATCCAATTCATCTTTGATTCCGTCTACAATCCCCTTCATCACTTCTTCATGCTGATCAGGTGTCATTACATATGTAACACTTCCGTCAGCATTAAGAGTAGCGGATTTAAATCCTTTTTGCTTACACTCATCATCCAACTGATCCTGTGTTACATCTTTACCGATCCAATCGCTTGAAAGAGTCAAAACAAAATCTTCGTCTGAAGCTTCAACAACAATTTCTTTTACATCCGTATCTTCTTCGTCAACTTCATCTTCGTCAACGTCATCTTCATAAACGTATTTTTCATAAACGCCATCTCCATCAACGTCTATTTCGATGTATTTTTCGTCATCTTCGTCGATGTCTTTTTCCTCTGCATCTTTTGTTGCATTTTTCTCTTCATCGACAATCTTAGCCATTGCTTCTTCTACTTTTTCCTTCTCTTCATCAGGAGAAATTTCTTCTGTCTCTACTCCGCCCTCATCAGAATTCAAATAATTCTTTACCAAACCTGATACGATTTTGCATCCTGAACCGGATAAAGTTAAAGCTGTGGCAAGTACCAAGCATAATGCCTTAAATTGTTTTCTTTTCATAAATCTCCTTTCAAATTCCCCTATTTGAAAAAATTTACATTCATAGTTTCTTTGTAAAATAATAAAACCCGTTTCAATAATTTTGTCATGGTTTTGTATTACATAAGAATAGCATTTTAGAGGAATATTTACAATCTTACACTTAAACTAGTAACTTTTTTCATTTTCACCTGTTTATATAACAAACGTATTAAAGGAGATATTCTTATGGATGAAAAAATGAAAAAATTTTTAATCATATATTTCGGTATCGCCATCATAGTCGGAATAATCGCGCTTATTTCGGACTTTATAAATAAATCCACTCAATACGAGAATATTCTTGTTTACAAAATGGAATATTACGGAGGCAATACATTTTGCGAATTCTATAAGGAAAACGGCAAATATTTTTTCTCCATGGATGATGATTATTCCGGTAAAGATGTTACCAAAGAAATAAGCCCTTTAGCTTTTTACCTTATATCCTACAGAACCGCACTTATGGAAATCGAAGATATCGATGGATATGATGCAGTTTCAAGAAAAAATTATTCAGCTGATACTTATGGAATAATAATTACAAGAAAAGACGGAAAGAGACTAAATGCCAAAGCAAGAGGCGCCGGCTTCCCCTTAGGCAAAAACGTTAAAGCCCTTGAGGAAACCATCGCCCATTCAGTTGCGGGTGATTGGGATGTATTCATAGTCAGCGAGATTAAAAAAATCGCCCACAAAATAAGAAATATCCCTGCAGTGAGATACTGCATTTATAAAACCAAAAAATATGTTTTGAGTTTTGTCGAAAATATAACCTATCAGATTCGATATAAAAAATCAGTATACATTTATCAATTCTTAAATAAATTGCATTCGAATAATCTTAATTTGAAAACAACCTACTAGATTTATTTATCATTAACCAAATTGAGTTAAACAATATAGTTTTGTGCCTGACGGTCAAACATTTCTCTGTATCTGCCGCCAAGCTTCATCAACTCGTCATGCGTGCCCTGCTCTTTGATTGTTCCGTGTTCAAAAAGATAAATTCGGTCCGCCATACGGGTTGTCGATAATCTGTGCGAGATAAAAATGATTGTATCGTTTTTCGCATTCTCAATAAGGTTCTTATTAAGCTTATATTCCGATACGGGATCAAGTGCGCTTGAAGGCTCATCCAAAATGGATATAGTTCTCTTTCCTTCGTTGGCAAAAATTCTTGATATCGCAATCTTTTGACTCTCACCGCCTGAAAGATTGGTTCCCTCTTCACTGAACTCTCTTGTAAGTTCAGTATTGATTCCGTTTGGAAGCTTATTTAATTTCTTACCGAAGTCTGCTTTCTCCAATGCTTTTACAACCTTATCTTCATCGGCCTTATCGCATTTTCTCATCAATACATTTTCAGCCAAAGTTCCGGCATAAATGTTATAGTCCTGAAAAACGGCACTAATCTTTTCTCTATACTCTTTCGTTGAGTACTCTCTTATATCCTTATCGCCGTATTTAATGCTTCCGTCCGTAACGTCATAAAGTCTCATAAGAAGCTTAACGAATGTAGTCTTGCCTGCTCCGTTCTCTCCAACTATTGCTATCTTCTCACCGGGCTTAATTGAAAGTGAAATATTTTCAAGTGTATTCTTTTGAGTTCCGGGATATTGGAAGCTAACATTATCAAGAAGCAATTCTTTAGCCTCTTTATCAGGTGTCAAGCCTTCCGCACCCTCGATTGTCGGCTTGTAATCCAAAAGTTTTCTAAACTTCTCCGCATACTGTCCAATCAATTGGAAATCAACAAGACAGAAATTGATTTCGTTTAAGTTTCCTCTTATATAGTTAGAAGCCGTATTA
>JAEEGL012931945.1_pt1 | contig 10960 bp, 5 predicted proteins | sample 9134231 | NCBI WGS metagenome assembly JAEEGL01 (sample SAMN16246548, study PRJNA631951) | gut metagenome | biome: gut microbiome; feature: rumen; material: fiber-attached | host: Bos | place: Iran: Karaj | collected 2018-10 | reverse complement strand
ATTATACGAAGTTGCGCAGCGTTAATTTCCATCTCGATCTGGAAGATACGGACCTTAATGAACTGCTGCGGGAAGCGGCGGCTGCTGCGTATACAGATATAGAAGAGGCAGGAATGGAACTTGTGGCGGAGATTCCGGAGGATACGTATATCGTGAAAGCCGACCGATCGCAGGTCATGCGTATATTCAGTAATCTTCTGATAAACGCTGTCCGCCATAATCCGGCCGGGACAGTGATCGCGATCGGCGTAAAGCGCCTGGCCGGAATGGAGCAGATTGCCTTCGCGGACAGCGGGGTCGTGATCGACAAAGACCCGGAGCAGCTGTTCTCGCCGTTCGTCAAGGGCGATGATTCCCGGAAAACGGGAAAGGGCAGCGGACTCGGGCTTTCCATTGTCCGGAAGATCTCCGAAATGCATGGGTGGGACGTTTCCCTGACGCAGCCATTCGGGCAGTACACCAAGGCGTTCGTGATCACCGTGCCTGAACGGTCATAAAAATACGGCCCATCAATTCTGACGGAAGAGTTCCCACGGATCCTCTTCCTCTTTATGCCTGGTCTTCCAGATCAGGCGGTTTTTATTTTTGAAGGAGACTTCTTTTTCCGGCAGATCCAGTACATAGCGTTCGGACGCGTTAATGATCCGCGTGTTTCCGTGCATGATCTCTCTTTGAAGAAGCGCCTGATAACGGAGATGCGTATGGCCGTGCAGGAGTACGGCGGGCTCTGTCCGGTCCATAAGATCCACGAAGGACGAAAAACCCTGATGCGTCGGGTCTTCGAGATCCCCGAATCCGCGCGGCGCGGCATGGGTCACCACGATGTCCGCACCGCCGCTGCGCCACAGGGCAAACCGGAGCCGGGCAATGCGGCGCCGCATTTCCGCTTCCGTATACTGATGCTCGCCGGGACAATACCTGCGGCAGCCGCCAAGCCCGAGGATACGAATGCCGTTATATTCCACGAGATGCCCGTCGATGCAGTCGCACCCTTCCGGCGGAGCAGAATGATAGTTCCCGTCATGGTTCCCGTGGACATAGAGAACACGGGCGTGGCTCATGGTGGCGAGAAACGAAAGATAAGAGGATCTCAGATCCCCGCAGGAAATGATCAGGTCGTAACCGTCCAGACGGCCGGGCACATAGTGATCCCAGAGAGCCGGACATTCTTCATCTGATACAGCAAGGATCTTCATGATTCTTCTCCGTTATTGCCCGTGATCCCTCTTTCCGGATCCGGGAGAGCCGCATCGCCTGTTTCCGGCAGGATCCTGTCCCTGAAAACACCCAGTTCCCGCACAAGCGGACGGGACATGGGCAGCAGTTCTTCGTACTCCGGAATGCGGCCGTCCACGATGTCGCACAGCCAGTCCATTTCCAGAAGCGCGCGGGAGTCAAGGCTCCCGGTGCCGTCATTGATCATCCGTCCGTCCTGCGTGACGATCTTCTGGGAAAAGATATCCAGTTCTCCCTTTCCGAGCTGGCTGATCAGGGTGTCCGCAAGTGCCCGTACACCGGCGGGGACCCGGTCGGATATGGCTACTTCTATGGCTCCGCTGCTGATCCCCCACCAGTAGTTGATCGCCTCTGGAGAGGTCTTTGTCTCGGTCCAGCTTCCGGAAAATACGGATCCGACGATGGTCTTATAAAGCGTTCCCCACATCCAGCAGGGCGATGCCAGCGGAAGAAGAAGGCCGGAGCCGTCTATACGGAACGTTCCATAATCGCCCCGTTCCATGTACTGCAGTTCGTTGGCGGGAATATCCCTGTTGGAGATCACGCGTATTCCTTTTTCTTTGAGCTTTTTTACCGGATCTCCGGGAAGACAGCTCCATTCCAATTCCACTCTGGCCCGGGGATTGGTCATGCGGACGCCCAGGGCAAAAGCGTTGATCGATGCGGGCACACCCAGAATGGGATAAGAGCCTACGTAGCCTACACGGTTATTTTCCGCCATCGCGCCGGCAATGACGCCGGTGATGAATTTTCCTTCATAGGTCCGGCAGTAATAGCTGCGCACACTGGAAAGCTGCGTTCCCGCGGAGCAGTTGAGAAAACGGACGGAAGGGTGCTTTACCGCAGCTCGCAGGGTGCTTTGCAGATGGGGCGGGGCGGTCGTGAATACAAGCTCCGCACCGTCCGCGACCGCCTGCGTAAGCAGGGCATCGGTCTCTTCCGGCGTATCGGCGTGCAGGTAGGTGCGCATGGTCACTTTTCCTCCCATAGCGCTTGCCATCTGCTCTGCGCCGAGGAGGTGTCCCCTGGTCCATGTGCTCGTTTCGGGATCACGCGTGTACAGGAAGGCTACATTCAGGTGATGCGGACCGGTACCGATAATCCGTCCCAGTAAAGAGTTCTTTTCTGCTTCAGGCTGCGTACGAAGCGACGGCGCGGCTTCCGTGAAAGTCTGCACGTCTCCCCGCAGTTCAGAAAGTGTCTTCCGCAGTTCTTTGGGAGTGAATTCTCCCAGCTGTTCATAGGAATAGACCTGCAGCCAAAGCAGCAGGGCTTCCTCGGGAGAATACGGGACTTTGGAACTCAGGGCAGAAGCCAGCGCATCTTTGAAATAATGAAAGCGGGAGGAAAATGTCCGGCGTTCCGTATCCGACCAGATCTCTCCCGGCGCTTTCCCGAGGGCGGAAAGAAGTTTTGCGTAGGAACCGGGTTTTCTGAACTGGACGTCATAGAGCCGGGCTGCCCGGTAGAATTCCAGAAATTCGCTGTATGCCTGTGCTTCAGGCGTGTCAAAAGAGTGAGGCAGAATGCGGCGGACTCTTCCGGGAATGGTCGCGGCACCGAACCAGCGCAGGACGCTGACGCGTTTATTGCCCTCCTGCACATAGAAATTCCCCATATATTCGTAACAATCGATCGGTTCCCGGATCCCCGTATCGGATAAATGTGCCCTGCACAGAGCCATCCATTTAATGGCAAATTCACTTTCAATATCCAGCAGCGGATAAAAACCGGCGGAGAGAGCGGAGATCCGCCCTGCTGTCCGTGTACCGGTGATCTTCTCCACAGGGATCTCGATCACAGACAGGTCCTGTATGGTATGCAGGGGGATATCCGGCACGATCTCGTCGAGGACATCCGGATACGGAACCAGGCCTGCGGCGGAGCGGTCGCTGTATTCTTTCAGCCCCCTGCGCATGGCTTTCGTGTATTCATCCCGGATATTTTCTTGGATCATAACAATTTCCTTTTCAGTATGTATTTATATCAGATGGTTATATTAGCGAAAAAGATGTGCGACTGCAAGCGCTTTTTGCTCCGCAGCGGCATCTGTCCTGTCCTCCCGCCAGACCTCAAAACAGCAGGATCTATAGGTTTTTCAGCGGCAGAGCTACTTTTTGGATCCGGAGTCCTTCCACTATACTGAATGTGAGGAATGATGTGTATTTCCGCATCAAGAGGGAGGTTTATCATGATTCAGGCCACTTGGATCCGCATTGATCATCTGGATGCACCGATGGGGTTTGGCAGCAGGACACCGCTGATCACCTGGAATGTCGAAGGAGCGAAAAAACAGTCTGCCCGGCAGATCTGCCTTTACGAGGGAGACCAGCTCCTGTGGGATTCCGGAAAAGACGGGAGCGATGCCATGCAGATGAGAATCACGGACTGCATATTTTCTTCACGGCAGGAGATCAGCTGCCGGATCAGGCTTTGGGATGAAGAAGACTGTGCGGGAGACTGGTGCGGGACCCGTTGGGAAATGGGGCTCCTTCTGCCTTCGGACTGGAAGGCGGACTGGATCACCGGGAATTACAGGGCCCGGAAACAGAAACGGTATCCGGTCGACTGCTTTCGGAAAAGCTTTTTTGTGAAAAATGTAAAAAAGGCCCGTCTCTATCTTACTGCGTGCGGATTATATGAGGCGGAACTGAACGGGAAACGGGTCGGCCGTTTTGTTATGGCACCCGGTGTCACCGACTACCGCAGGCGCGTCCAGTATCAGACTTATGATGTGACGGACCTCCTTTCCGGCGGTGAAAATATCCTGACGGTTCAGTTGGCGGACGGATGGTATCGCGGCGGCTGCGGCGCGTTGGGACAAAGAAATCAATACGGAACGGAAACAAAGCTCCTTGCGCAGCTGGAGATCACAGCGGAAGACGGCAGCCGCACCGTTATCGCAAGCGACGGCAGCTGGCAGTGGTCTGACGACGGGCCGATCCGGTTTGCGGACCCAAAAGACGGAGAGATCATAGATGCCGGACGGATCCCGGGGTACGGTGGCAGGGCGAAGGCTACGTCTCATCCGGTCATTCCTTCGGCCTCCGATAATGTTCCCGTATGGGAACAGGAACACTTTGTTCCGAAGCGAAGTACTGCTCCGAACGGAAAACTTCTTCTTGATTTCGGGCAGAATATAGCCGGTTTTGTGCGCTTCCGCGCAAGCGCGCGCGGAGGCGCGCAGATCCGGATCCGTCTGGGCGAAATGCTGGATAAAGAGGGGAATCTGACACTGTCAAACATACAGGTCAATCTTCCCGGTGTCTGTTCCCCGCTGCAGGAGATCCGGTATACCTGCAGAGAGGGCCTCAATGAATACAGGACCCGTTTTGCCGTATTCGGGTTTCAATACGCGGAAGTAGATGCGGATGCGGATGTGGATCTTGAGGAAATGGAATCCATTGCCGTTTATTCCGCCCTGGAGAGGACAGGCTGGTTCCGGTGTTCCGATGAAGCACTGAACCGGTTTGCGGACGCCGCAGTCTGGTCGGCGAAGGGCAATCATCTGGATTCTCCGACCGACTGCCCAACCCGTGAACGTCTCGGGTGGGCGGGCGATGCGCAGATCTTTTTTAATACCGCGTCTTATTTCTTCAATTACGCGGCTTTTTCAAAAAAGTATCTCCGGGATCTCTATGACTGGCAGAAACCGGATGGCAAGCTTCCGCAGATCGCACCGGACGGAGGCGTCCTGCTTCCCATGAAGCCTCTGGACGGATCCGCGGGCTGGGCGGACGCAGGCGTGCTGATCCCGTACCGCTTTCTGAAGAGGTACGGGGATACGTCTGTCCTTACGGAGTTTTACGAAGGGATGGTACAATACACGGAATTCGTGATCCGGCGGATCGGGAAAAAGGCTCTGTATGCGAAACCCCTGAAGATACCAAAGGAACTGCGGCGTTTTGCGGTCAATACAGGCGCTTCTTACGGAGAGTGGGCGGAGCCCGCGGACGTATATCCCACTTCTTTTTTTGAAACATCGCATATCCATGCGGATATCTCTACTGCGTATACCGTCTGCGTACTGGACTGCATGGCGGAGATGTCCGGCCTCCTCGGAAAAGAGACCGACAGTAAGCGCTACCGTTATCTTGCTTCCCTCTGCCGGGAGGCTTACCAGGCTATGGCGGAAACCGCGGAATACACACTCGATACAGACCGGCAGGCGAGCCTTGTCCGTCCGCTGTACTTTGACCTTCTTACGGAAAAACAGGCGGAGTATGCACGGAAGAGACTTCTGCAGGCGCTGGAAAACTATAACTGGAGGCTGGGAACAGGATTCCTTTCCACTCCGTTGATTCTCGATGTGCTCAGCGGGACCGACCCTGACGCAGCATACCGGCTGCTCGAGAACAGGGAACTGCCCGGATGGCTTTTTATGGCTGAAAGCGGCGCCTGTACGGTGTGGGAGAGCTGGGAAGGACCTTTCGCGCAGGAAGGAATTGCCTCTCTTAATCATTATTCCAAAGGCGCGGTATGCGAGTGGCTGTTCTCTACTATGTGCGGGATCCGCATAGAAGGGCAGAATCATTTCAGGATCGCGCCGCAGCCGGGCGGCCATTTCACATTTGCGAAGGCTGAATACCACAGCATTTACGGCAAGGTCGCAAGCGAATGGCACAGGACAGAAGAGGGAACCGTTTTCCGTGTAGCTGTCCCGTGCAACTGCATAGCAAAGATCTGCCTCCCGGACGGACGTACGGAAACGACCGGTGCCGGAGTAACGGAGTTTTTTTGCGCGTTCTGAAGGATCCGAACGGCTGTTTCGAAGCCCCCGTGCTCTGTAGTATAATGGATATGCAATATCAGAACTGCTGTACGACGGGGGCAGGGAACGTGAAGGTCAATATTGATTCTGCCGTTAGCGCATTCGATGAATCCAAAGCATATCTGCTGCAAAACCAGATGTCGGTCTTTCATCTGCCGGACTGCAATCTGCTTGATATCCTGCCGGATTATTCCCGTGAAGATTCCGGCGCCGTCCTGGAAGCAAAGCTTCAGTACCGGGATACGCTGATCTCTTCCTGTTATAAAAGCACAGATGAAGAAAAACGGGAGATGATCTGCCCGGTGGCAGTCCTGCGTTCCCATAATTCCAGTACGCATTTTACGAAGCGCAACGACTGGCGGTGTTTTCAGCTGATCTATACCTACAGCGGATCCGGCCGTGTAACGGTGGACGGTCAGATGTTTGAACTGGATCCGGGCAGTATTTTTCTGCTTGACTGTGTTCCCTATCATTATTTCTATTCAACACACCCGGATGGCTGGGATTATTCCGCGATCCTGTTTACGGGCGGAAACAGCCGGTATCTGTACACGAGACTTCGGGAAAAGGGGCTTCTTTACAGCCGGATGGAGTATTCGGAAGAAGCAAGGCGGATCAGGGCGATCATGGAAGAGAGCCAGGGAGATTCACCGGAATTTGAGCCCCGGTTTCACAAACGGATGACAGAGATCCTGACAGACCTGTATCTGCGGATGGACCGGGCAACACCTTCTTATGCGGCTCCGTCCTGGCTCAGTCTGGTTCTTTCTTATATTTCGGATCATTATAATACGGCAGTGCGGGTGTCGGATCTGGCAGATATGGCGCATCTGAGTGCCAGCCGGTTTGCCCATTTGTTCAAGGAAATGACGGGTACCTCGCCGATCGAGTACCAATACAGGATCCGTATGAGTGCGGCCAGATACCTTCTGGAGTCCGAAGATCTGAGCATCGGTGAGATCAGTGAGAGAGTAGGTTTTGACAATCCGCTGAATTTCTGTACATGCTTTAAAAAGGCCGCCGGAATGCCCCCGCGGGCTTATCGAAAAGAATACAGGAAAGGGACAGCCGGATGAGGCTGTCCCTTTTGTTTCGTACAGATCGTTTCCGGATCTTCAGTTTTTCCCTGCGCGGAGTTTCGCAATCACTTCATTCTGTGCTTCCAGCTTCTCTTTTGTCAGAGGATAGAAGCAGATGATCCCGGTCGCGACCAGGTTCATAATGCACGGAACGATGATCACGCAGGCGATGATCGCGCCGTTTACGCCGGCAGGCTGCGTGGCCGCGGAGGCGTTGAACCCGGCGGAAGCCAGCAGGTATCCGGGGATCGCGCCGCCGATACCCATGGCGCATTTCGCGATAAAGCTGGAGAGCGCCGCTACGGCAGCCTCGGCTCTGTAGCCGGTCTTCAGCTCCACGTAATCTGTATTATCCGCCTGGATGCCGTAAGAAAGAGGCATGCCCGTTCCCATTCCGAAGCCCGCGATCAGGGTCGCGATAATCAGCAGAGGCACATTCTTCACATCGATCAGGCGCATCAGCGGCGCGAGCGACATGATCAGCAGGGCGAATATATACGTTTTCTTCTTGCCAATCTTCTTGATGAATTTTGCAGCAAGGATCGTCGCGGGAAGGATCGTCACGATCTGCAGTCCTGAGACGAGACCCATCAGTTTCAGGTCGGGGATCACATAGGTAAAGAAATAGGCAAGCGCTGTATTCATTACGTAGGTGGATGCCACATTGATGAGGGTCGCGCCGAAGGTAATGGCTACAGGTTTCTGGAACAGGATCGTGAAAAGATCTTTCAGTTTATATTTCTGCTCATTTCCTGCCATGACGCGCTCTTTCAGCCCCATTGCGCCGATTACGGAGAATACGGCGATAATGACAGCGGTGACCAGAACGATGAGAACGAAGCCTTCTTTCCGGTTCATGTCACCCACGATGATCGGAGCGGCGACGTTCAGCGCGAGCATCCCGATCAGATAGATGAAGCCCTTGAGCGAGCTGAGCATGTTGCGCTCATCCATATCGGTGGTCATGACCGGGAGCATGCTGTTGAGGGAAATATCCATGACCGGGAAAATGACGCCGATCAGCAGATAGGAGATATACGCAATGACCAGTTTTCCGGAGGTTGCCATCATCGGCCCGAACCAAAGAAGCAGGAAGTTCAGGGCGCACAGGATAGAGCCGATCATCAGTGTGGGTCGGAAATGACCGTGTTTTGTGGTCGGAAGATGGTCAATGAGATAGCCGATAAAGGGATCATTCAGACCGTCCAGGATACGGGCGATGAGAAACAGGGTCGCAACCGCCGCGGGATTCAGACCGACGATATTCGTGTAGAAGATCAGCAGGTAAGAACCGATGATCGTCTGTACCGGAATGTTTCCCAGATTCGCAAGAGCATAACTGATTTTTTCTTTGAGTGACACTTTTGTTTCCATCTCATTCCCCTTTCATCATTGCCGATGTATAGTTCCATGTTCCGCTGCCGGCGGTCTCTTTCCTGCCATCCGGCAAAACGATCAATGCCTCGGCGCCCGCGGGAACGGTTACCGACAGGCTGAATTGCTCTTCTGCGTTCCATTCCACGACGATGGTGCCGTACATGCTTTCAAATTCTTCTTTTACATGCGTAAGACCGCAGGCCGGATGCGGTTCCACGCGGAATTTCCGGTATCCGGGTTCTTCTGCGTTCAGACCGACGATATGCCGGTAGATCCAGTCGGCTACGCAGCCGAACGCGTAATGGTTGTAAGAGACTCTCTGGACTTCTCCGGCCGGCGTAATGGCATTCCATTTTTCCCAGATTGTGGTGGCGCCGTTTTTGCCCTCATAAAGCCAGGAGGGACATTCTTCTCCGAAAAACAGCCGGTATGCAAGGTCCTCCCGGCCGATCTCACAGAGCGTATCGAGGAGGAACTCCACGGAGGCGAAGCCGGTATCCAGGCGCCCGCCGTTGGCTTCGATCATCCGGACGAGTTCTGCGGCGGTACGTTCCCGTTTGTCTTCCGGAACCATCCGGAAATGAAGCGCGAGCACGTAGATGCCCTGCAGCTTCGTTTTCAGTGTGCCGTCCGGATTCATATAAAAATAGGCGAAAGCTTCCCGAATCCTGTCGGTCTTTTTCCGGTATTCCGCCGCGTCGTCCGTATAGCCGAGGGCGTCCGCGATCTCGGCGCTCAAGGTCAGGGCATAGAGCTCATACACCGGAACGACCAGCTGCGCGTGGAGGATCGGGATGGCGACATTGAGCATGCTGTCTGATTCCGTAAGCGAGGGGATCATCCAGTCACCATAGTGAATACCGGTATTCCAGAGCGCTTTCTGCAGGGTGCGGGCTTTTTTGCTGAACCAGTTCTTCGGGTTAAGATAATAGCCGATCGGCGCGTGGTGCTCCGCGCGGCGGTCGATATAGGCAAGCCAGCGTTTGATATTCGGATATATTTCGCGAAGGATCTGCGTGTTGCCGTAAGTCCGGTACAGCCGGTAGGGAAGTACTTCCACAGCGTCGCCCCAACAGGCAGCGGTGTGGTCAAAGAACTTGCCGAGGGGCTCATAGGCCTTGATATAGGGCACGATGATGGGTACCTGCCCGCCCTTTCTCTGCTCACAGGCCAGGGAACGGAGCCAGGAAGAGAGATAAGCGTCCATATCCGCGTTCTGTACGCCCGCGGCGGAGAATACCTGGATGTCGCCGGTCCATCCGGCCTTCTCCCTCTGGGGGCAGTCGGTGGGGATAGAGATATTGTTGGTCTTCTGGCTCCAGATGATATTCTGCCACAGACGGTTGACGCGGGGATCGTTACAGCTGAACCGTACATTGTCATCAGCAAGGGATGTGAGGACAAGGCCCGTAAAATCTTCCGGACGGATATCATCCGGGAAGTTGACCAGACGGACATAACGGAAGCCGTGGAATGTATGACGGGGTTGGATCGTCTGTTCTCCTCCGGAAAGGATATATTCGTCATACTGGCGCGCCGCACCGCTGGTATTCAGGAAGAAGGCACCCTTGCTGTCCAGGATCTCCGTATGCTCCATGCCGATGATCTGACCTGCTTTTCCGCGTACGGTAAAACGTACCATTCCGGCGAAAATCTGGCCGAAATCAAGAAGAAGGTTTCCTTCTGTGTCCCTGAAGATCCGCTGACAGCTGAGCGTTCGCCACACGCGGACAGGTTCTTTATCCGAAGCGGTGAGCCTTGCCGTTCCTCCCGCGGAGCGCTGTACACGAAGTTTCTTTACCGGTTTTGTGTAGTCGTGCTTTTCTCCTATGAAGAGATCAGCGTATACGATCTCTTCCTCTGTGGCTTCAAACTGTCCGTCAGTCACGATCGTCCGGCTTGTTCCGTCTTCGAAAAAAATCTCGAGCTGGGCAAGCAGGCCGTGGCGCAGCCCGTAGGAACCGACTTCCCCGGTAAGACCCACGGTACCCGCGTACCATCCGTCCGCTACCGTAAAGCGCAGTTCATTTTCTCCTTCGGAAAGCAGGCTGCCAAGATCATAGGTCTGGTAGGTCAGCCATTTATCATAGGGCGTAAAATCCGGTGCAAAATAACGGTCGTCGGCCGGCTGCCCGTTGATCAGTACATCGTAAATGCCGTGCGCGCTGGCATAGAGCCTTGCGCGGACCGCTTTTTTATCCAGGGAGAATCTGCGCGTGAAGACTGTCGGTGCGGAGAGAAATTGTCCGGGATCACGGTCAGAGTGCGCCTGCAGAAGACCTTTTTTTCCGTCCATCACAGTGACGCGGTGATCCGCTTCGATCCAGTGAGCGCTCCAGTCATCCCGGTTAAGGCCGGTCTCGAACCAGCTTTCACCCCTGCCGCACTCTCCGGTGCTGTCCCAAACCTCAATGGACACGGTATAGCGGGTTCGTGACCGGAGGGTCGGTCCGTCATAGATGATCTCATGCATCAGGTCGGACGACTCCCGGACCGT